>OFHO01000032.1_pt1 | contig 116838 bp, 104 predicted proteins | sample 1521531 | NCBI WGS metagenome assembly OFHO01 (sample SAMEA3504124, study PRJEB24116) | mouse gut metagenome | biome: mouse gut; feature: mouse-associated habitat; material: faeces | place: Denmark | collected 2011
AAATTATCTATTTTTTAAGCCAAAAGACCCCTATCGAATTTTTAACCGAAACTTCCTTATGCAGAAAGTCATTGATTCGTTTTCAATAGGGGATGCAGAAATGAAATATTGAATATATGCAGATATCCGAACATGCCTGCGACCATCTTTGATAACCTCATTGTATGGAAATTCTGTCCCGCCGTCAATATATTATTCTTAATTATAATAAATATTATGCAAAACATTCATATATGTATAAATCAGCCTGAAACTGCCTGCTTTTCATGGAATTCCTGAATCTGCATCTTATTGCGCGGATGCTTCAGCCTGAGGATTTCCTTTTGCTTCTCCACAGCCACATAAGTATAAATCTGCGTCGTCACGATGGATGAGTGCCCCAGCATTTTCTGTATATATCGGATATCCACATCCTCTTCCAGCAAAAGCGTAGCAAACGCATGCCGGAACATATGCGGCGTCAGATGAACGGCTATCCCGGCCTTCTCCACATGCTTGCGCAGCATCAGGCGCACTGCCTGTTCCGACATTCTCTTTCCCCATTTATTCAGGAAAAAATATTCCTGCTGTTCAATTTCCTGTTGAAAATAATGATAATATTCCTGGATCGCTTTCCGCACCTCCCCGTTCTCTATCTGCATATAGCGTTCCTTGCTCCCCTTCCCCTTAATCAAGAAAATTCCTGTGTTTAGATCGATATCCGCTCTTTTCAGCGCGCTGAGCTCCGACACGCGGAGCCCCGTTGCAAATAGAAATTCCACCACCGCAATATCCCTGACCAGAAATTTTTCCCCCAATTCCGTGGCTCCTTTTTCTTCGTACATCTTCCGCAAAAGCAGTTCCACCACATCCCTTGGAATCGTACGGGGAAGGATGATTTCTTCCTTGAACCTGGTATTGATTTTATGGAACGGGTTTTCCTCTATGATTTCTTCGTATTCGAGATAAGCGACAAAGGCTTTCAGGCTGGCTATTTTGCGTTTTACGGTCCGCTGCCTGTAGCGGCTGTGGATGTGGAACAAATACTGGTTGATGCCGTCCTTGTCCATTTCCATGCCGCCCTCCTCCAAATATTGGAAAAACTGGGTCAGGTCTATGCGGTAGGCCTTGACCGTCTTGGGATCCAGTTCCTTCTGGTTCAGGCAGTAGTTTAAATAGGGGGGGAGTTGGTTTTGGTTTGTTATCATTTGTAGTCGTCTCCTTTTTTTGGGGTTTTCTATTGATGATAACATATGGGGCGGGGAGTGGGGAAGGTGGATATCACAGCAGATAATCCAGAGTTATCCGTTGGATTTGGTCTGAGAATAATTTACAACTATCCACATTTAACGATAATATTTGAGGATAAATAATGGACACAAAAGAAATTATCAAATTGCTTATACAAAAGGCACGCGTAGCAATAAAAGATACTATAATTATTTTTTTGGCAAATATAAAAAATGTAACTTCCAATTGTTATGATTATTCAGATTCCTCTATATTAACCGAGTTCCTAAGCATGGAGGAATACAACGAATTACTGACATCGTTGCAAAATTTTGGCTTTTTTACCATTGTATATTACAATTCTGAAGAATTTATCAAGGATTATTATAATGAAAAGTTTGAAACATCAAAAATTATTATATTTGAAGGTACACAAAAAGGAATTGGAAAAGCAAGAGATTCATATATACCTGCTTTTTGTGATTTAGAAGGCTTGCTTCATACCGGTCCAAATGCTTATGTCAATGGCATTTGCACAAATAAATATCATTGGACAAAGCTATTAGAAAGCCATAATATTTCTGTCCCCGACAGTTGGCAATACAATATGGGAGAATGGTTAAACGGGCAGAGTCCCGTTTTAAATAAAACTTTAATTGCTAAACCATGCTATGAATGTGCTAGTATTGGCATCCATAAACAGTCAATTGGTAAATACTCTTATAATTACGAAAAGTATTTAAAGGAACATTCCATAATATATAACCAACCATTTATTGTTCAAGAATTTATATCTGGTTATGAGGTAGAAGTACCAGTAATTATTCATCAAAGAAAGCCTTATATTCTTCCGCCAGTTGTAATATGCAAAAAAACTAATCCCTTAATGGGGGATGAAATTTTAGATTTTGATGATATTTATGATGATGCTTATCAGTTCTGTCTATTGAATACAATTAGTACTTCTATGGATTTACAAATAAAAACGGAAACATTAAAAATCATTAAAATAATAGATTTAGAATGTTATACAAGAATAGACTTTCGAGTTGATCTCTGTGGGAAATGTTATGTCACAGACATTAATTCATATCCTCATATTGTTCATCACAGTTCATTTGCCTACGCTTTTGAACAGTTAAATGTTAATGCAGAATATCTTTTACCGTGTTTAATCGGCAATATATTACCTTAAAAATCAGACCAAATTTGTAACTCGCTGAACAGCATTATATGGCTCCAAAATTTCCATGCTTTCCCAACCACATTTTTATTCTTTCTATATAAGTAATGATTCCATTCATTATTGTCTTTTACCATGGCGTTAAAAGATGCGTCTTTCAAAACAGACTGTATTTTCTGTGAACGAGCCTTGAAATATGCGCTATCTCTAGGCAATGGTTGCAATAAGAATGCTTCGGCAAGAATCATTGCGGAAAGTTCATATTCTTGATTTATCCATAAAGCAATTCCATAGTTGTTTAGGATGTGATAACGGTAATAACAATCTATATCATCGTTAAACTCTATCTTTTGATAAAGAAACTGACAAATAGAAAGAGCCTTATCAAAACGCCCCTTCATTGCATAAAATACTGCCAAATTGCTTTTCAACAAAATATAATCCGCTGCTTCAGTGTTTTTAGGAATGATCTTTTCTAGAGCTGCTATACAATCTGATAGGCTGAGAATATTTCCTAATAATCCACTAATAGACATATTGTTAATTAGAATATCTTCATGAATATTTTTCATATTTGAGTTTTGGCATATAAGATCTTGTGCTTTTAAAAGCATATTATATGCGTTTTCATAATTTCCCAATATAATTTCATTGGCGGAATGGTTTAAAATAGAAAAATAATATTTATTTAGATATAATTGATTATTTTCTGTTTTTTCAAAATACCGAAAAGCATCTTTTGTATATTTCCAGGCAATCTCAATCTTATAGAATGCATTAGCTTTCAGCTTAAAGCAATGTTCATAGCATTGTATTTTTTTATCTGTCGCAGCATATTGAGCAAAGTAGCTATTTATATTTTTCAGACATATAAGCAGTTCTTTATCATTCAATGTTTCAGCATAAAATTCTGCCAACATCATCTGCGCTCTCAGATACATTTCTGGATGTGTGTCACGAAAACTATCTGTAACATATGTACATAATACATTAATTCTTTCTTTAAACTCTTCAGAAGTGTAATATTTATTGGTTACAACCAATGAAAGTAAATAATCCTTTTCAAATCGAAATGAAATTTCTTCACAATATAAATCCAATAACTCAGCTTCTGCTTTTTCATAATTCTTGCATTTATATAATTGGTAGCAATTACAAATTTGTTTATATGTAATGTAGAGAGGGTTGGAAGATAAGCGTAATTTATCTACGTCGTTAAGATTAAATGGAACGCTAGTTTCTCTATAATATCCAATTAAATAAATAAAAAACAACTTGTCAGCCTGAGCTGTTAAGTTCCCTCTATATAAATATTGCATTTGCAAATCATAGCGACTTGGATATAATGTGGTCAAACACGAAGATAAACGTAAATAGTGCGTACGCTCTTTAAGCAAAAAATCTTTCATAATAGCGTAAATATGCTTTTTTGCAAAAGAAATAGTATAGTTTTTTTCATCTAAGAAATTATGTTTAATCGCTTCGTCTAAAATTTCTTCATAAAAATCGGATGCCATATCTGAAAATATTTTTAAGAGTCGGGAATCCATTTCAACTCCAATAAATGCAGCTTGTTTTAATAAATCAAGTGTTTCTTCGGATTTTTCACACAAACTCGAAACGTTCTTTTTTATTATATCATAAAAGCTATGACTAATTGGCAAAGAATCCGTTTGAAATAAATCCAAGCTTTCTTTTATTAGTCCAAGATTTCCTTCAGTCAATTCAAACAAACGGTCAATTTGTCTAGGATCTAAATATATATTTGGATTAAATTGTCTTGCAATTTCTTCTATATCTTCTTTTTGAATTTTATTCAAATACTTTTTGTGTATTTTAGAATCAAATAAAGTATCTTCTTTGTCTTCGCTAATAAATATAAAATATGTTTTTTGGAAAGTAAAATTAAATTTTGCATATTCTAACAGGCTAGATAAGACATGCTGTGATTTTAAGTCCCACAGCTCATAATTGAAACATAAAAAAAGAAGATCCTTATCATCTGATATTTTTTTTATGGCAGAAAAAATATATTGTTCATTTTCTGTATATTTTTTTGAGTCATTTTTTTTGTTTACTGCATCAATGACTTCTGTAGCAATTGCAGAAAGAGAATTTCCGAAATAAGGAACATCTTTTAATACAGTTTCAAATATATTCAAAAGTTTTTTTTCACGGTCACTTCTCGCCATTAAATTTTTAAAAGTAGAATAATCTACTGGTGCCTGACGATAAGAAGCATATAGATAAAGCACATTTCCATTTGTTTGGCCAATCCACGAATCTGCAATATGTTCACATAATGTTCTTTTTCCGCTTCCAGCATTGCCAATAACTTTATATATTGCATAATCATTGTTGTGCATATTATACAATATGTCATGATTGATAGCGTCTTGTCCTACTATTTCTGCAATTTTCTTATTGTATTCCATTATTTATCCTCAAATATTATCGTTAAATGTGGATAGTTGTAAATTATTCTCAGACCAAATCCAACGGATAACTCTGGATTATCTGCTGTGATATCTGCCAGATAATCGACCGTTGTCCTTCCCCATCCCATCTTCAAATCTATCTCTTTTGCACCATCATATTCTAATAATATCACAAAAACTATTTTTTCAACATGAACTCAATATTCTTTCAGCTTCTAAACTTTCTCTGCTTCATATGGTTTGCAAAATAACCGAAGACCAAAGATGCGAAGAAAAATCTGATTGTCACATTTGCATATAAAAAAGCATCGTCTATCCAGCAGTTCATCTTTGCTTTGTCTGAAATCATGCCTAAAACCCCAAACTGTACTGCTTCGTTTAGCCTCAAAGATACTGCGTCCTTATAACTCATAAAATACAAATATGCCATTCCCAAAGACACTTCTATGTAATTCACAAGCAACATGATCATGGAGCGGATAATATTAGCCGAAGGTCTCTGGATATCGGCCATGACGATCAGAGTCAGCAAATACGTGACCGTATCACTGATGCTATAGACAATTATGCCTGGAAAAACCACCTCATGAATTATCGTATTTTGTGGAAAAAACCCATAATTCCATAGCGCCCAGAACAGAATCGGAAGAAATACTTTAGACAAAGCCAGCCATTCCACCGACTTCCTGCGTTTTTCCCAATCGACCGTCCCTATGATATCCTTAATCAACATAACAGGCATGAAAAGAAACCGTACGGCCATCAGCAATATCCGTATCCCCCTTGCCGCAGCAAAATACCCGCGTTTCTTATCATACCTGATTATTTCAAGCAAATAGCGCATATGAGCTGTAAAGGAATCCTGAAATACCACCTTCTTATCATTCCGAAACAACTTTTTATATTTACAAAATATACTGTCTGCCGTTTTATAGCACCTCTTGCACTTGTCCGCATCTTTATCGTATATATAAAGATAAATAGTATCCAAGCCGCTCATCTCAAACAGTTCTTCATCTTCATTTTTCCACTCCACCAGCGCATTGCCAATACTGGCCAATGCTATTTTTACCGCCAGTTTAAATGGAATGTCATAATCGCCGGCGCCGATCACTGGTATCGCAATATTTTTAATATCAGCATTCTCCCTGACCGTCCTGATAATCTCATAATAACAGAACTCCAGCATGCTGACCCTCGAGCTGGAACAATCAATGCCGCTTTTGCTCCTCCCGTCATATTTGCTGCCTACTACATGGATAATATTCTGGCATAATTTATGGCCGCTCGTTTTCACTGCACAGCCACGATTGCAGCGAATAATATTGCTGTTTTTTCCCTCTGCCGATCTTTTTTCCAATTCCTCGCATATTTTCTCCGCAAATGTCTTGCCGTCTTCCGACAAGTCATTAATCGCTTTGTGAATGCTCCCATCTACTCCCTGGTTACTTCCCATAAGTGTCGGGTTCGCGGCGTTGACTATCGTGTCAATATTCCTCAGCTTTATTTTGTCTGCGTCCTCGATTCTGCCTTTCACAATCCGCAGTATGTCTGCAATATTTTTGTCCATTCGTGGAATTCCTCTTTTTCTTTGGTAATATTATTCTATAAAGAATATAACATTATTGTATATCACTTTGTTTTCTCTTTCAATTATTATTTTCAAATATTACCAAAGTCTTCTCCGTACTTTCTCCACGTAATTCCTCTCTGCTTTTTCCCTATTCCCCTCTCCTCCGAAACAAATACTCCGCCAGCGGCAATTCCCTCACTTCCCTATACCATTCCCACAGTTCCTCCTGAAAGAAAAAGTCCTTCCCATAGGATAAAATCCGAAACTCCTGCTCCACCTTCTCCTTAATATACTGGTAGCAGCCACCAAATGCCTCAAAACTTTTCATCGATTCCAGATACCAAAGCAGAAAGTAAAGGAATTCATTGACAAAGCTTTGTTCATATGCTTTATATAAATCCACCCTTTTCAATTCGTTTTTGATCATCGACCACATCCGGAACCCGTTCGGCCAGTCGGTTTCCTTCGTATTGGACAAAGAATCCTGCACGGCAATACGATGTACCGCCAAAATATCATCCATATAGGAAATCCTTTCCGCCCTCGCCATCAGCATATAGACAAAAAATCCATCCTCCGAAGAACGGAACTCCGGGAACTGATACCCGCAGCTTCTTACAAACTCTGCCCGGAACAGCTTGTCCCATGCCCATCCTTTTGCAATCTGGAAAATCCCCGCGCAGTTAAGGTCACGGCCAGAAAATACCTCTTTCTGCCCTTCCGTCCTAAAAAAAAGCTCTTCGAATTCCCAGCCATTCTGCATGACCTCTTCCCCGCAGCGCTGTTCATAACGGCAGACCACGATATCCGCCTTATTTGCTTCTGCCTTTTGCACCATTTTTTCCATCATATCGAATTCATAAAAATCATCCGCGTCCAAAAAGGACAAGTATTCCCCCGATGCGCATTCCATGCCCCGGTTCCTGGCAGTTCCGGCAAATTTATTTTTTTGTGTGATTATCCTTATTCTGGAATCTTTTCCTGAATATTTTTTCAGAATTTCTGGTGTCCTGTCCGTAGAGCCATCGTCCACGCAAATGATTTCTATTTCCTTTAAAGTCTGCCCGCATACGCTGTCCAGGCATTGTTCCAGATAGCGTTCTTCATTGTATATTGGTATGATAATGGATGCTTTTACTGTTGGCATCTTTCCAGTTCCTTCCGTTCTTCCAGTGTATTGATCTCCACTATGCTGCCTTCCGGCCCTCTTCTCAGGCAAAACATATCCCCACCTGCAAATACGCTCTTTTCAAATTATATATTGCCCCTAAAAAGAAGTAAACCCTGCAAATAAATTCCTACGGAAATTCCTACGGAGATTCCGTTGCTAATTGCCTTATTCATAAAAAACATTTATAATAGTGTATATTTCATTAACTCCTTATGAAGATATCATTTTTTATATAATCGGAGGCCTTATGGAAGAAATCATCTGCTATACCAGCCATTTGCCGGAAGGCGCAAAACAAAATATTGCTTTTATAGAACTCCTTCTCGACGAACGCTGGGCAGACGGAAGAATCGAATACCCAAGACAAATCCATTCCGCAGTTGGAGATATCAATCATAAACTCTCCGCCAAACAGGAATACGAATTTTTGCTGAGAGCAGCCAAGAAATACCCGGTCACGTTGATCGGCGATGCCCCCGGCAATACCTCCACGGATGATGCTGGCGCTAATTCTGAACAGCCCGATCCGTCCTGGGATTCTTACCGTACCGACTGCTATATCGCTGGCAAATACCAAGAGGAACTCCTCTCTTCCGGCTATTTTAACCCGGTCATGGAAGCCCTTCTCCAGGACGCATCCCGGTTTCCTGCATCCATGAATGCATTCGCATGGCTTGAAAAAATGATTTCCCGCAGCCCGGAATACCATGCCATTGATGACGACACTCTTCCCATCCTGATCTACCGGGGTTCCGAAGTATGTTTTAATATTCTGAATCTTTTTGCCGATGAACTGGCAAATGCACTGCTCCGCTGCCGCCAGCTGGTAGAAATTTTTGATGTGGAAAAAGAAGGGAACCAGGCACTGCCCCGTCTGATCGGCCGTCGCTTTAAAGCCATGATCGGCATCCAGACCCACGTTTTCTCTATCCTTATGCAGGACAAACAAACATGCCTTCATGACCTGATCATCGGCCCGAAATACAATATGATCCTTGATCATCCGGCCTGGATGAAGGAACATATTGACAACGGGCCTAAAGATTATTATTTGTTGATTCATGACCGAAACTATCTTTCTTTTGTTTCGCGCTACTATAAAAATGTAAAACAGAGTTTTTATTTTCCGCCCGGCGGAGTATCGCCGGAGGATATTCTGCAAGTTCATCCTGCACTGGCGGCAGCCGCAGATAACGTATCGTTGCTCCCTCCATCTTCTGATCTGCCCCAAAAGCAGTTTGACCTTACCTTTATCGGCTCCTATTATGATTATCGGAAACGCCTTGCCCTTATCCATTCTTATGACCGCTTCCACCGCTTTCTAGCCGCCCGTTTCCTGCGTTTTATGTGCCAAAACCCCGATGAGCCTGCGGAACAGGCGTTTCAACAGGCACTGGAATATAAGCAGATCAGCTTAAGTGATGAAGGTTTTCTCAGCCTGTTTTATGAAATGAGACAGGTATGCTTCTGCGCCATGACCTATTACCGAGAGAAAATTATCCGAACCCTTCTTGATGCCGGAATTCAAATACATGTGTACGGCGACACGTGGAAGAATGCTCCCTTTGCGTCCTGCCAGAACCTGATCTGCCATCCTTCTGTCACCCCGCAGGAAGGGCTGTCTATTATGAAGCGTTCCAAGATTTCGCTTAATATCATGTCCTGGCATAAAGACGGGCTGACAGAACGCCTCCTCAATGCCATGCTCTGTCAGTCTGCCGTATTATCTGACAGAAGCGGCATCTTAGAAGATATCTTTGTCAACGGCCAAGACCTTGTTCTCTTTTCCCTGAACCGGCTCAACGAGCTTCCTGCATTAGTAAAAGAACTCTTATCCGATGAAGGCCGCCTGTGGGAAATTACTATTAATGGCTATGAAAAAGCCCGGCAGAACCATCGATGGAAAAACCGGGCTGAAGCATTTTTGCGGATTTTGGAAGAAAGCCAATAAACCGCTCTTTATTGGCTTTCTTTGACAAGAACAAACACTGCATGATCCCCATATCCCTTTTGGTTCAGTTCTGCCGTCAATTCCACGAATCCATCCACTTCTTTTTTGGTAAACTCTCGTTTTATTGCTTCGGCATCCTGCTCCATATATGGTATCCCCCTCTGATACAGCAGGCTGGATATAAACTGGGACACCTGGGAATTATAGTTGATCTCTTCAATTTTCAATCCTGCCTTTCCACATAGGTACTCCATGCTTTTCACAGAATGCAGGAACAAATGCCTGGGCGCGTCCCATTCAAACCAGTATTCGTGGAAAATATCATATGCCGCATTCGGGATCACTGGAGTACTTAACAGGCACATACCATTTTTATCCAACAAGCGATCCACGCTCTGCAAAACCTCCAGAGGATCGCTCATATGTTCAAAGGAGTCGCTCAAACGTATCAGGTCAAAAGCGCCTTCTATCTCATGTATGGTACATTTTTTTATATGTATGCATGGTTCATAAGCAATATCCTCTTCAATGAAAGGATCACAGCCAAGCAGATGGATATGTCCCTGCTCATACTTTTCCGCCAGCCATTTACCCGACCCGCACCCGACATCGAGTATCCTTGTTTCGATTCTCTCTGGAGATTCCGGCTCACGGATATCAGGCTTTCCAAAACTATAATATCCATTCCCATAAAACTTCCCCAGATCCTCTGGTATCTCCATAATCTGCATGCATTGGCATTTGTCACATAGAAAATACGTGAATTCTTCCCCTGTTCCGAAGAACATTTCTTTTACGTGGTAAACTTTATGCTCTGCCTCGCTTCCGCATAATCTGCACTTTCTATGTGCTATTTTCCTGTCTTCCGCCATATTTCCTCTCCTCGCACCGCCTTATCTTGTCCTGACATTTCCGTATGCCTGTTGCCCACTTTCCATACATCAAACCATCCCAAGCTCCTCAATCAATGTCCTGCACATCTCCCCCGGTGTCTTCGTCCCATCATTGACCAACCGGACATCCGGGTTCTCCGGCAGCTGGAGTTCCAAATCCATGCCAACCACATTCCCCCGTTTCCCGTCCTTTACATCCTGATAAAGATTCTTCTGGTTGCGTTCCTCCAGCACGGACAAGGGAACTTCAATATAAATCTCCGAATAATTCTTGATATTCCTCCGATTCCACTCCCGCACCTGGTCAAACATGGAAATAGTACAGCAAACTACATGTATACCCTGTTCCACCAAAAGCCTGCACAAGCGGGCATAACGCATGGCGCATTGAAAGCGGTCCTCTGCCGAATATCCTAAGTCATTTCCAAATGCCTGGCGCAGGGCATCCCCGTCAAAAATCACCGTATTGGGATATTTCTCTTTTAAATGCTTATATAGCAAACTTCCTATCGTAGTTTTTCCTGCTCCTGACAATCCCGTAACCCAGTACAGCCTTCCGCCCATGCCTTTTCTCCGCTCCATCCTTTCTACTGCCAAATACCCGGGGTTCTCTGTCTTCCATTTTTGCCAACTCCGTCAAGGCAGCTGCCGCTCCACCACCTTCAAGTCTTCACAGTCATCGATTTCAAACCAGCCCCTGTTGATATGCACCGCCTTCAGCTTATTGCCCTCGTCGATAAGACCCTGCAGCAGATCCGTCATATACATTTTCTGATACGTTCTGGATGTACGCCACAGCGGCATCCCTTTCCGGCTGCGTTCCTCTGCCTCGTCTGCCAGATCCAGCAATGCTTCCACTCCTTTGCCTTTAAAACGCATCAAGCCGATATACTGCGACTGCACCCTCTTCAGATCCGTCGTTTTCTGCCCGATCTCGGTCAAATAGCCCTCTTCATCAAACAACAGCGTTTCCGCGTCATCCAGAGGGTTCTCACAGCGCTCGGACCAATAGGAGTACCAGCCGTCATCCACGATTACCGATGCATCTTCTTCCGATCCCAATATGGTTCGCAGCACTTCCTCGCTGTAAATAATATCACCATAGGAAATCAGGATATCGTCCTCTCTCTCCATCATTTCCCTGGCACACATCAGGGAACATACCATATTCGTGTTTTCATAATCTTCATTTATGATAACTTGTATCCCTACATCACGGAAAAGCTCCTGCAAAACCTCTCCTTTATATCCGGCTACAATCGTAATATCTTTTTCTCTGATGCCGCAATGATGCATAACGGAAAGCTGTCTCTCGATAATGCTCTTACCGTTTACTTCTACCATGCACTTCGGCCTGTCGTCCGTCAATGGCCTCAACCTCGTTCCCTGTCCTGCCGCCAAAATAATTACTTTCATTCTCTCCCCCATTTCCGCACTGCTTTTTGCATTTTCCGCTCTTTATCCAAAAAACTTCTTAACCCGCTCCATATCAACCTTTGCAAACGGTTTCTCCCGTTCCGGATGCCACATCGTCGCCATAATCTTATGCCCCTGGCATACGACCGCCTCGATTACCCCGTCTTCCGCCGTTTCCACTGCCCGCAAAGGCTCCTTTACTTCCCTGCATGCCTGGTTATGGTAACTGTTTACTGTCAAGCTCCCCCATTCACCCTGTATCCGATGGCGGACTGCCACATGGCCGCTTACGTTTTCCAAACCGCATCCAAAATAATCCAATATGGACTGCATCCCTCTGCAAAATCCATAAACCGGGATATTTTTTTCGACCGCCAGCGCCAGCAGCCTTTTATCCGTGTCATCCCTTTCAGGAGCATTCCCTCCATACTGAACCAGGGAATTTCCTCCGGTCAGCAGGATTCCTGCCGGGTCTATCCTTTCTACATATTCATCCAGTGTATACAAAGCATTGGGGACCGGAACCGGCATATAGCCGCATGCTTCCAAGAAACGCGGAATATTCTGATCCGCGCAGTCACGCCGTTCCCCATAGCTTTCCACGACTTCCACCCGCTGCGTATAGATAATTGTTTTTTTCATATCATTCTCTTTATTTCTATTGTTTTATTTTTTCCTGGCCATCCAGATTCGCGTCGTATAAGGAACTTCAATATATTCTTTCTCTTTTGACTCCACAAATTCCCGGATTTCCTTATTAATCATATCAAACTTTTCTTTTGCCTGGCGATATACTGTCCCATGGGATTTCCAGCCCTCAATAAAGTCTTCTGCCAATATTTGGTGCCGCACGGTTCCTTCTATATATACCGCTTCCTCGAATAAACCGCTCTCCCTGATCACCTCTGATTGGTCTTCCCTCCTCGCCCCATAACCATAATCTTTTATATGTGCTTTTAATATATCCTCTATCCCGCTCTGCAGCGGATCCGCAAGGTCTCTATGGTTCCACATACAAGCAAACCAGCCCGCCGGCTTTAAAATCCTGCTGCTTTCCTGTAATGCTTCCTGTCGGTCGCATACATTAAAAGAAGAGCCAAAAGTTACAAGATCGAATTTCCCGGTTTCCATCCCGGTTTCTTCTCCAACGCCTTCATGCCATTCCACCTCGGGGAATCTCTCCGTTCTTTTTATTCCGTTTGCCCTCATGGCATCATTGGGTTCTACCGCACAAACCTTTAACCCATACTCTGCCAGCTTTATCGTCAAGTGGGCCGCTCCCGCCCCAACATCGCATACATTATCACCCGGCTTTATTTCAGCCGTTTCCAGCATCTTTTCAATCGCATCCTGCGCATAGTCAGGCCTTTTCAAATAGGCATCTGCCAAATTAGTATAATCCCATTCTGTCTTCATGTTCTGTTTCCTCCCATTTACTTTTTATCCATAAATCCTTATTTCAACATCTTGATCCACTTCGCCAATGGATCCAATTCAACCACATGTGCCTTTTTATACTCCTCAAAAGCTTTCGATCCCACGCCTACCGCCGCCGGAATTCCCAATTCGCCTGCCCGTATAGCCATATGGGAATTCGCGCCGCCATACATGGTAATAAACCCTTTGATTCCATGGGAAAAAATCCAGTCATATCCAGGATCAGCGCTTGGAATCAGCAGAATCTTTCCCTCCATCTCTTCCGCTTCCGCCATGCCATCCAGCAGATATATTTCCCCTTCCGCTTTATTAGACGTGATAAAATTCGGTTCTGAATCCGGATAGAAAAACTGCATGACCTCTTCGGGTTCTATAATCAGCGGCGGGAGTGTGATCGTCCTGGTTATCTCATATGCACTTTTCCCCCTCTCTATGGAATGGAGCATTGCAGACCGTATGTCCTGGGTAGATGCATATAATTTACGAATGGCCTGGATATCCATATATGCACAGTCTTCCTTGCCAATTCCTGCTGCCTTTCCTATGCTGCCGATCATTTGGATCGCCTTGCTCAAATTCCTGGTAAAAGCAAATTTTCCGTATTCCCGTCCCTCTATCGCCGTTTTAATAAAATCCATCAATTCCAGCACATCATTTGTCAGCCCGTTCTCCTCCTGTGCCTGTTTCAATCTCCCAAGCTGCTCCAAAGAAAGACGGAAAATTCCTTTCTCCGGCGTTTTTTCCCCTTCTCCTTCTCCTTCTTCTTTCGCCCCCCAGTCAAAATAAAGCTCCGGCGCTTCGTCATATCTTAAAGAGGTAATATCATAAGTCCCCGGCCGCAAATGCCCATATTTCTCCAAAAAAGCCTTCGGGGACAATTCCTTAAAATCATGGCTCATCCCTGAACTTACTGTGTTCACGCCTCCCATAAACAGCTCATAATCTTCTTTCGTAAGAATATCGCAGCTGACCATCGATTGCAGGATCTGCACCGCAATAAACCCCGCCCTTGCCAGCCCGGCAAAGGGCAGCGTGCCGTAACGCTTGCAGTCTTCCAGCAGCCAATATACCTTTTCCATGTCCCCCATATCGCTGCCCATGATCTCATCATACCGTTTCTCTAAGATTTTAATTTTCTCATAGTCTTTTCTCCACAGGCCCTCTTTATGGTCAGTGATATGATTGGTCACGTCCCTTAATGCACAAATAATTTTCTCTATTTCCTCTTCCGAAAAACTATATTCTTTTAATACTTGTATCCGTTCGGGAAGGTCAAAACTATAGCAGGAAAAGACGATCTCGAATTCCGCTTTGTCATGCTTCTCAGGGTTTTCCGCAAGCCGCTCCAAATAATAATTCACCAGTTTTTCACTGATTTCTTCATCCAGCCCCGCCGGCACAAAAGAGTTGAAGCTGACGCGGATGTCAATATAAGGCAGGCCCCCAAAATCCACCATCAAAGGAAAACTCCTCAGATTCCGATAGCCGTAATTATCCCGCTGGTATGCCCAGACGCTGTCCGTAATCACTTCCTGGTATAAGGACATCGCCAAAGGCTTCGGGCGGATTCCTATCATTTCCGCCGGATTCCAGTCCGTCATCACTCCATAGATGGCTTTTCGGCCGCATAAAAACGGTTTCGGTGTCTGATCCCTTCTGATTTTCTGCTCTATCCTTTGCAGTTCCTGAAACTGCTTTTCCTTGTCCGCAGGTTTTACATTCAGGCATAGCGCCCTCACCTGCAAAATATACAACTCCCCGCCTTCCGTTATAGCGAATTCCACATCCAGGTTTTCCTGCCCGAAAAAATACTCCAATTCTTCCAGCGCCGCTGCCACCATCTGCATTTCTTTCGGGCATCTTTTATTATTTCTATTTTCTAAACATCTCTCTGTCGTTGCTTTTTTAAATTGATAATATAAGAAATCATTTCTCCCGCTGCCAGAAGTCACTGCCGATGTGGAGCCTGTCCTGTCATAATTTATGACATAATAATTCCCGCCGGTATTCGGGTCTAAAGTAAATGCCACGCCGCATACCGTTGCATGTTCCAACATCGGCTGCACCAGAACCTGGTTCCCCGTATCGGAATCATCGTAAGACGCGATCACCCGTTCTACCGCAGCCTGAAACGCTTTCTCCCCAGATACGTCCGCTATAGACACATATTTTCCTGCCTGCGACTGGGTCTGTGTATCCTCGTTCAAGGCGCTGCTTCGGACAATTACGCAGGAATTCCATTCGAGATTCTGGAATCCGGATATAATGTCTACACGATGGCTTTGCCAGTCTCCTGCGGTGAAAGTAAACTGGGGAAGGACTTTAGCCGTTTTCATATATCCGTATAATTTTTTTAAAGTTTCCGCTTTTGTACCTAGCCTTTTATCTGAAAAATGCGTTGGCTGATTCATGGTTATCTCCCATAACTGTATTCTATCGTTCCTATTGCTGTTTCTCTTACCATAATTACCAATATGAACAGCCTTGTCAAGGGAAACTTTTGTCTGTTATGAAAAAATTTTCATTTGCTATAATATTTGTATGACCTTTCTTAAATCATCAAATATATAATCCGGTATAACATTATTCTCCAATCTTTCTGTTCCATATCCTGACTCTAACAACACTGTTTTAATTCCCGCATTCCTTCCTGCCATAATATCCCCCGCTCGATCGCCTACAAAAAAAGATTTTTCCATATCTATATCAAACTCCTTACAAGCTCTCTCTATCATTCCTGTTTTAGGTTTACGGCAATTGCAATTCATTGTATATTTCTCTTCTTTGCCCTTCTGATAATGAGGGCAGTAATATATTGCATCCACGCCTATTTTTTTTTGCAAATAGTTATTCATTTCTATCAGCATCTCTTCCGTAAAAAGCCCTCTGGCTACCCCGCTCTGATTTGTAATGACAATTGTATAATATCCCTTTTTCTTTATTTGCCGGACACAATCTTTCGCATATGGAAATATACGCATCTCTTCTATGGAACACACATAACCGTTCTCCTCTGTCAATACTCCATCCCTATCTAAAAATACTGCTGGTTTTTTCTTTGTATAATGTTGATTCATATAATATAAAAACCCGATCCCGCAAAACATATTTAATCGTTTAGCGCCCTTCTCGTATTTTTACGTATCTCATCCAGTTCTTGTACAGAGATACCCATCATATCCGCAGTTCTTTTTCTTTTTTCATAAGTTGAAAAATTAATTCTATCCCACTCGTACGCCCGCAGTATACTCATGTCACGCGCTGTAAATTCATCGGTTTCTATTGTGCTGTTTCTCCAATTGATGTTTTCCGCATCAAATCCTTCTACCAGCGCATTCTGCTCCTTCGCCATCTGATATAAACGTGTGTCGGGCAGTGGTACTGCATTAAACAGTTTAATATAATCCGCTCCCAAATCTTCCGCGAACTTAATTGTCTGCCGTATTTCCTCCCATGTCTCTCCAGGAAATCCAATAATAAAATTAGCAGCCACATAAATATTTTCCTGTTTCAATTTCTTAACTACTTCCACCGCCTTTTCCAGCTTAAGCGGTTTTCTTATCACATCGTGCAATATCCGCTCGGTTCCCGATTCTACAGCAATATCCACATAAATGCATCCGCTCCTGCCCATTCGCTCGATCAGCTCGTCATCAAGCAGGAAAGCGGCTGTCGCAATCATTTTCCATGGAATTTTGTACTTCTCCAGTCCCTCAAAAATTTTTACCGCTCTTTGTCTGTCCGTCAACAAATTATCATCATCAAAAATCAGCGATTTGACATGATATCTGTCAACCAGCCATTCGATTTCCTTTAGTACATTCTCCGCGCTTCTTGGCCTGAATTTTCTTCCTGCAATCTTCTCAACCTGGCAAAAGCAGCAATTATATGGGCAGCCCCTTGATGTCAGTATTCTTGCATATGGATATGACGCAGGCCCGTCCAGACTTTTCCTTTCTGCTTTCATAGCATATTGTGAATAATCAATCAAATGATATGCCGGCAATGGATACTGGTCTAAATCCGTAATTAATTCCGAATGTCCGCCTGCAGTATTATATGTCCATACGCCTTTCGGCAATGTCTTTCTTTCCCCATTAATATAATGAATCAGCTCTGGCAGCATCTCTTCGCCTTCACCGCACATAACGTAATCATAATTCCTGTCCTTTACATTTCTCTCCGGATTTGCTGTAGCATGAACTCCGCCCAATCCTACTATGATATTTTTATCAATGCTTTTTATGATTTCCGCAGCAATATGCCCAGTATATCCATAAAAATCCATTAAAACACTGATACCGACAAAATCCGGTTCTTCTTTTCTTATTCTCAGTTCAAACTGTTCTATACTCAGGCTTTCTGCTAATGCATCAATCACCTTTATCTCATATCGCTTTTCCTGCTCTAATACAGCTGCCAGCAAACACAAATTATAAGGTATAAAATGCCATAATGTACTGCTGTTCTCTCCTTTTTTATTTTCCTTGTCCCAATTATAATTAGGAATGACCAGGACGATTTTCTGTATCATAATTTACCTCTCCGTTCTTTTAATTCCATTCAACATTTATATTCCAATAAAATTTTCCAGGTTGTCTGCGGAACTAACTTCAGGCTTTCTTCCATATTTCCGCCAAAAAACAATTCCCGAAACCTGGAAGCGCTTATCGGCTCTCCCAAACTCTCCTTTCTGCAAATTTCTACCACATTAATTCCATTTTCCTTTAAGATGGTTTTCATCTGTTCGTTATATTGGCGCGTTATCCTATCGTTTGGTTCTTCTCCCACAAAACGCCATTTGATGCCCAGTTCCGGCGCAATATAATGCGCAAAGATTTCCAAATCAACAGCCGCATTTAATTTGATCTCCCGATATACTTCTTTTTCAAAATAAGCAGGCAACGTCTTATATGACAACACAAAGTCTCCGCTGGGAACAACTTTAACATTTTTAAGATGGCTCACCCCTGCAGCAGCCATCGCAAACCGCGCGGAAAAAGGAAAATGGGATCTGTCCTCCTGTACGATAAACAAATACAGCATATCGACCTGGGAAGCAGCATATTCTACCAAATATTTATGTCCTAAAGTAAAGGGATTTCCGTTCATAATAATAGCGCCTATCTTTTGCCATTCATTTTTATCCGGTATCCCAATTTCATTGATATAGGAAGCAATAGCGGCTGTTTGTTCCATCGACAGGATCCGGCCCTGTTGCAGACAGTGACGTTTTTCCCGTTCCGGCAAATTATTTTTCTTTTCTATCTCCTTCCTTAAATACATATAATAAAGAAAGTCTGATAAAGCATCCACCCCATCCGCATTTACATGAATAGGAGCAGCCCCTGCATACCATGTTTTCCTTTCCAGCCGGTTATACAATTCTAAGCTGTCAAGATATACTGCTCTCCCTTTTCCCTTCTCCGGAGTACGGTTTCTTTCATCTACGCATATCACAATATCCTGCTTCCTTATTGGCAAGTCTTCTACCATTTCCCATAAATCATATTCGTGCCATAATATAACGCACCCAATTACCGTATAGCCATCTTTCTCTACTTTTTCCTGTAATTTTGCGACCAGGCACTCGCTTGGCATTTGTAAATTGCCCTCTACGATACATGGCCCGATTACATATATCTTCTTTTCAGATAAATTATCCCTTATATAAAAACATGGGAACCTTCCAAAATTTATAAACGTCTTTTTATCTTCACCTCCGTTCCGATAATACTCGCAAGTTTCCTTTCCATATATGCTCTCAGCGATATTTCTTTTTTGTTCCGAAATATAATCATAGGCATTGACATACTCCGAAAATGAAACCCCATATCTATAAGATTCCAGTTCTGCTTTTGTTCGAATTCTGACTTCTGCTTCTTGAGGAATTACCAGGCTTAAGACGCTTGCCCCCTTTGACTCCAGTTCTTCTATTTTTGATTGCTTTAATTTTATTTGGTTTTTATCTGCAATATCTTTCAAAAACTCAAAAGAACTGCTGACGCTCCCATATCTGTTGGACTCATATTCTTTCTCCTCCCGCCGTATACTATTGCCCTCCGCATATATATAAAACTTCTCGTACTCTGGATAATCCAAAAAACCTTCATAAGAAGTAATGGAAAACCATTCCCACTTTTCGCCGACCACACATATCGGTATCCCTTTTTTGCGGCAGAGCGCATAAATTCTATATGCCAATTCATTGCAATCCATAATGCATACCTGACGTATCTTAGGATATAATTCCTGAATAAATAAAGAATCGCCCATATGTTTTTCCAGCCGTTCCAATACTTCCAACAGCCTGTCTTCTTCTCCTCTGCCCTGGTAGCAAAACCCCAGTACCCCCCCCCCAATCGTTGACAACCGGTACCAATGCCGATGGATGCTGTTCAAAAAAAAGTTTTGCTTCCGTCCAAAACCCTTCCGAGATCTTGAATGTTTTCTCCAAAATATATTCTTTCTTCTCGTGATACCTCAATACCCTGTCGTAAGCAATCGTTCCTTGTACGTGATTCTCATCATCTACTATCATGATAATCTGCATCGTATCGTTTTGTATAAAAAAATGCAATAGATCGCTTCTGGATACTTGCTCTGCCATTTCCTCAGAAATCACAAATACTTCCTTGTCACAGAATCGTATCATCCTCCACCTCCATAAACCGCATCCTCCAAAGTCTTTCCCTTATAACTTGCTGTATTCTCCAAACCCCTTCTTCGTCTTTTCCCACTACAGCTTGCGGTATCTTTTCCCATAAAAACTCTTTTAAAAACATTTCCTGAAGTTCTCTTCTGCTAAAATCCAACGGATTGACATACGGATATCCATACTTTTTTTGGAAACAGCTATGCAACAAACCTATCCTCATCCTGTCAAAACTTGTAAAATACTTTTCGTACAGATTATACACCGGCCTAAGGTCGAACCCCGTGATATCCCTATAAAATGCCGTCTTTCCATGAACCGTTGTCCTCATCAGAACCTCATCGAAAGCTATATGAAGCCATTCGCAGAGATCTGTCATCGTTTCCCTCGGCTCCTTTTTCAAATCTTCAAATCTTATGACCCGTTCCTCCCAGCCTGGGCATACCATTCTTTTCTCCAACATTTCCGAAAACAACATAATTCCCCATGATGGTACATTTCCTATACAATCATTTAAGGCAGACCCCGCGCGAACATAGCTGTTGCGCACTACGCTTAATATAAAGCCTTTCAAGCCGCTGCTGCTCAGCCAATACGACCATTTCCGCAAAACCTTCGACCTCCACATATGCGGTTCCCAATAAATCATTATATCCTTCATATCAGATATTTCTCTTCCGTACATGGCTTCATAGGCAATATGAAACATAATGAACAATTCCTGAGAGGCAAACTGATTACCGCATTTTAACAGTTCTTCCATTTTTTTTATAAATTTTTCCTTGTTCGGAAATCCCTGCTTCCATGCTTCTTCCTTTGCCTCATTTTTGTATAACTGCCAAAAACCATGCATAATATCGGAGGATTCTTTTTCTGCCAGACGTACACAAATAGAAAACAAATTTTCATTAAAAAAACCATATTCTTCTATCATCATGATCTGCGGGTGTCCGGCAAGACTCTGCCTAACCAATGTATTCCCGCTGTGGGCAGTAATTGCTCCGATTATAATGCCGGAAGGACGAAGTTCTTCCCTTATATACATTTCTTCTTTTATCGCCAGCCTTGTCAGTCTGGAAGTAAAGGAAAAATAATCCGTATAATCATAGATTCCCTCTGCTTCCAATGCTTCCACATACTTGCTGCGCCTTTCGGAAGCCTTTCTCGATACCCCCTCTATACTGTCATATTCCGGCGTTACCAGCGCTATAATATCATAATCTCCCGCCTCTTCTTTCTTTACCGCCGCCATCTTCCGCTTCGCCGCTTCCGCCTCATCCTCTCCCAAAATGTCCCAATATCCTGCTTTGGCTACGCCTTCCCTGCTTTGTTTTCTCCATCTCCACACCCTGCTGCATAAATCAGCGTCTCCGACAAATAATATATTTTTCCCTTGTAAGACATGTTGCAGGCCCTCTTCCTCCACTTCTATATAATCCCTCAGCAAAAAATATCTATCATTCCTTCGATACCCCTCATAATCATAACGATCGACTTCTCCAAATCCCCATGCGCTATGTTTTTCACTACACTCTATAAAAACAGCTTTTGAAAACCGTTGTGCAGCCTCTGTCTTCTCAAAAATCGGTTTCTCAAACAGCTTCCTTTCCTTTTCCACCCTGTCTTTCGATAAGAAAGCACATGCTTCGATACCCTTCCCGAATAACCAGTCATATGCATCCTGCGATTCCGCACCAGTTCCTATGATGACAATCTCTTTTTCCTCTCCCAGTTTTCCTAACAGCCAGTCTACATTTCCTCCCACGTTCGTTATGTATCCAGCTTTTATATTCGCCTCATAAACATCATCCACGCATTCAAACTCCGGCGATACGCTTCTTAAACGTTCATAGCGGACATCCCCGCTCTTCTGCCAGACTCCCTCTGCCCATATCTCATAATTTTTATGAGCCATCATCTCCTGATTTTCCCAAGCTCCGAATTCCTTCCACAGCTCTCCTTCCACATTGACAGTTATCCCCAACCTTTTCAAGTATCCTGCCATATAATAAGCAATCTCATTAAAACCATGTATCGTTGCCCCCGAATATCCCTGATTTAAATCGCAAAAAGTCAGCGCCCCCTCGCATTCTTCCAATTCTCTCAGCATTCTCAGCTCGCGGTCAGCCTCTTCATCCTGCCACGCAAAACAAACCAGTTCCCCTTTCTTATTCAGCACCGGCAGCTGGACTGCCTCTCCAAAAACAGTCGTATGACTGGAAAAATAACGCCTTCCCTTTTCCCATACCTTTTCATCCAAAACAACGGATTCTTCTTGAATACTTTCGTATATATCATCGCTTCCAAGCAAAGAAGGCCATGTAATATATCCCACATAATTTCCTTCTTTCAGAACACACACAGCCTCTCCCTCATTTCCCTGCAAGAAAAAGGATCTGAGTTCACTCCTGTCTAAACTGCCATATTCCACGCAAAATACTTCTTTATCATAAAATCTTATCATCTCTTTCTCCCTCTTAGTTTTCAATTTTCTACAAATTGAAATTCGTTATTTCCATAAACCGTGCCTGCCACAGCAGCAGCCGGAAGCGCTCCTGTCTATGCCAGATGCCTGCCTTATTTCCATCATTTTCCATTTGCGGCAGCTTTTCCCACCGAAACTCTTTCCTAAACATTTCTTCCAGTTCCCGTCTGCTGAACTCCAGACAGCTTATGTATGGATATCCCCACTTTTTCTGAAAAGCTCCGTCAAGCAAACATAAACGCATTCTGTCAAAAGCGCTGAAATATTCTTCATACTGCTTATATATCGGTTCAAGGCCAAATCCTGTGGATTCTCCCTCAAGGTTTCGGTAATATGCCGTCTGCCCATGCCGCGTCGTCCGCAGCAAAATATCATCATAAATAATTCCCAGCCACTCGCATAGTTCTGTTAACTCTTTTCGTGGATAACGTTTCAGATCTTCAAACCTGATTACTCTTTCTTTCCAATTTTCATATATTTTTCTTTTTTCCTGACGCCAGTCATCCGTCCCCATGCTTCCTACCAGACTCTCCCAGCGTTTCCCTGCATCAAACTCAGTCCTTATCCCTGAACCAGTACGCATATATGCATTGCGTACTGTACGGATCAGAAACCCTTTCACTTTCTCATCTCCCAGCCAGTGCGACCATTCGCCCACTAACTCCCGGTCCCATTGATGTGGTTCCCAATAAATAACGATGTTCGTTAGATCTGATATTTCTCTTCCATGCATAAACTCATAAGCCAAGTGAAATATCACAAATAGCTCTTGGGATGTGACCCGGTCTCTGAACCTCAATAAGTTCTCCATTTTCCAGTCAAATCTTCTTTTATCTGAAAAATATTCAGATATCGTATCCTCGCCTGCCTCCTGCCCATATAATTTCCAAAACGCCTCTAATATATTTTCTGTATCCACTTCTGCCAGACGAATGCAGATGGAATATAAATTATTATTAAAATAACCGACCTCTTGTATCATAACGATTTGCGGATGGCCTGCCAAACTATGCCTGATCAATGTATTTCCGCTGTGGGGCGGAGCCGCCCCAAGCAATATTGCAGACGGACATAATTCTTTTTCCGTATACTTTAGTTTTTCATCATCTAAATGTACACCTTTTGCAAAAAGGATACACTGCAGCATATTGGAATAATAATCCGTATAATCATATATTCCATATGCATGTAATTTCTCCGTATACGTTCTATATCTACCCGCTGCTTCGTCTGTAATATGATATCTGCTGTCATATTCCGGCACCATCAGCATATAAATATTTTCTTTAGTTAATCTGCCCCCCCAAAATCATCGGCATCTGCATTTGTTCTAATTCGGATTTATTTTCTTCCAGGATATCCCAATACCTTATTCTGCCTCTTTCAATACCCTCTCTTACCCATGACCGGCAAAGCCGGCTGCATAAACGGATATCGCCTATAAGAACTATATTTTTCTTCTGCTGGGCGCGGACAACATTCATTATACCGTTTTCAGGAACTTCCACATAATCCCTTAGCAAAAAGTATCTCTCATTTCTTTCATATCCTTCATAGTCATTTCGATCAACAGCTCCAAATCCCCATGCACTATTCTTTTCACTGCATTCTATCAATACAGCTTCCGGAAAATGCTCCTTAAGCTCTGTCTGCCTGACTATCGGCTTTCCAAATAATTCTGTCCGCCCTTCGCTTCTCGCCTTCTCAGACAAAAAAGCTTGTATATCCATGCCATTCGATAACAGCCAGTCATAAGCTTCCTGTGCCTTCGTTCCAATCCCTCTGATGATAATTTCTTTTTCATTCCTCAGCTTATAAATAATTCCTCTTTCATCCGCATTTCTTATTTTTCCCGCTTTTATATTAGCCTCATAAATTTCATTCACACACTCAAATTCTGCCGAAATGCTCCGCAGCTGTTCTTCGTACAAATTATTATTTTTTTGATGCACTCCTTCTGCCCATATTTCATAATTCCGGCATTCTATTGCCCTGTGATATTCCCACGACCCCAGCCTATCCCAAAAGCTTCCTTCCACATTGACACAGATCCCCCGCTTTTGAAGATACAACGCAAAATAGTAGGCAAGTTCATTGCATCCGTGGATCGTCACGCTCAAACAATTCGGGTTTAAATCCTCAAAGCCTAACGCACCGTTGCATTTCTCCAGTTCCCGCAGCATTCGCAGTTCCCTGTTGGCTTCTTTATCCTGCCATGCAAAACACACCAGTTCATGCTCTCTGTCCAACACTGGGAGCAGAACGATCTCATCAACAGAACTTTGGCGGCCTGTAAAACACTTCCTCCCTGTTTTCCATATCTTCTCGTTGAAAATCACGTGTTCATTTAAAATATTCAGCTTTAATCCCTGCTTTGTTGCATTTTCCAAAGCCTCTCTTCCCCAAAACCGTATCATCGCTCTATTCCCTCCGGCGCCTGGTATTTTGGCTGCGTTACATTTGATATATAATCTCCTCTAATGAAATAATTGGACAATCTATTTTAGTATTCAATAATTCTTTAATTTCTTCAAAAAAATGAATGGATGTCACTACAACCGCATCTACTTTTTCCAAGTCACTGTCCGGCATAACGATAGGAATTCCCGCATAAATCTGATACGAATTTCTGTCAATGCCGTATTTTACCTCAATATTGCTGCCGGCCAGCTCTTCAATCAGCGTCTCTCCCGCATAATGCATGCCATATACTGCAATTTGCCGATATCCTTCCCACTCAAAATATTCGGCCAGGCTTTTCCCTGCCTGCTTTACCATTACCCATTGGTTCATCATTAAAAATAAGGACAAATGCTTGTCCGACTTATCCTGAATCTCCTTTATTCTTCCCTTTAATACTCCGCCAACGGCCATCGCCCCTGCCGCCGCTCCCGCACATACTGATAATATTCCTAAAACTCCTTTTTTCATCCCTTTTCCTTTCCGCAGCATTTCTGAAAAATCATTCGCCCCATGCTCCCTTTCTCCCATGTTTCACCTTTCCCGCGTTTTATCTCTATTACATCCAAAAATTTTTCCAAAGGGGCAAAATCCCCATCCTCAAAACATTGTCTGTTTTCGGTCAGGTTTTTTCGAAGCGCTTCACGCAAATAAGGAACATCCTCCTCTGATACCGTCAGATTCCTTCCTGACATTTTCTTCGTATTTTTATCATAAATTAACAGCATATTTCCCGCATAAGGATACAACAGAACTTTATCCTCCAGCATAGTATACTGGGCATATACCGGCCATCCATTAAATTGACGGTTTGCCAGTCCGAACCCTTCCGGAAACTCTAACGGATCCCCAATCGTTTTCTTTTGCTTATCAATCCTCCATATATTTTTTGCATAACAATTCAATACCAATATTTCATCTTCCAAAAAAATCAGATTGGAATAGGGGGTCCTCCCTATATGATCCACTTTTCTCCATTCTATATGCTCGTTCGTATATATTTGCAAGTCGTCTTTTTCCATATCCCACTCATAAATATCCGTAGATTCCATTGGCAATATCCAATGATGATTCCCATCAAAACACATGACAAAAATTCGAATTCCCTCCAACACTTTATTGTCTTCTATCTGCTTTTCAGCCAAATTCACTTTGACTATCTGGCTGCCCCCATATCTTCCAATCCATGCGCAATCTTTGCCATCATAAAGGATATGTCCGCTCGAGCAGAGAAAATCCCTGCAAAATAAAGAACTCAATGCCATATCCTTTTCCACACGCTGTTTTTGAAGGTCAAACTGATATATTCCTTTTCCAATTTCGGTAGGAAATAAATACACCTTGTCCCCCCGTCTTGCGATTCCCGATATATCTACAAATTTACCCGGGAAATCCGGTATGGGAATTGCTTTCTCCTGCCCTTTCAAAATATCATACTCTAGGATCACATCCGTATAATTAGGGAAAAAATAGATCGTATGGCCATAAGCCAGGCTGGCATTTTTAGACAGCCTGGCTGCATGAACCGGCTCAAAAGAAAACTTATGCACAAAGTGTATCGAATAATCTTTCAAATCCAAATAGAATACTCCGTTAAACGTTATATTGCAAAAATAAATCTTTGTGCCTATCCGGCATGGACTGCCGATTTTCAAATGTGTGCAAATACTTTCCATACAATCACTTCTCCCATAAAAATCATTCCAATAAAGATGAATCCACATCCAGAAGATATCTGTTATTTTTCAAATAGCTATAACTGATCTGCCAGAAGACCATTGTATATCCCTTGCATCTCCTTCTCGGCAGCACATATGAATGTTTTCTATTCCATGCATCCATGATCTGCCAATATTTTCTTCTGTCTTTATCCTCTTCTTCGCTGACAGTCCATCGGCCATCAACCTTCGCATTCATTTCTTTCACAGCTTCCAGAATTTCCTCCTGCGTATTATCTTTTAACACGATATGCCTTCCTCGGAATTTCGAGTTATAAATATCACAGTCATTTGATATATCTAATATTTCATATAAATTTAAATATCTCTTTTCTTTTTCCGACCAATATTTTTTGGGAAGATACATATCCAGCCCTGTATCCGGCCATGCTTCCAGCCCATAGCATAAATTAACAACATTCGTAATCAATACAGGGCATCCCCAAAAACCTGCGACAGCAGGAAGACCCGAATTCGACCCCAGCAAAAATTTACTCTTGGACAATAAATAGAAATCCATCAATTCATCATAATAATCATTTGCATAGTCTATTACGCCCGGAATCTTGCACTGTTTTATTTCGTATTTGCCCATCCTGACCGCTTGGTATCCAAGGCCTCCCATATACAAGCATGCCTTTCCGTAAGAATTGATATCGCAGTCTCTGCAGGATGTCTCCTTTGCCATCTCCTCAACCCATTCCAACTCTTTTACCCGGTTTTCCCTTGCGTGAAGGCAAATAAACTCTCCTGTTATCCCCATTTGCTTCATTCTGGCTTCCCCTTCCTCCGTCTGCTCCTTGGTAAAGGGAACCAATGCCTTGCCCTTTTTTACTTTCACGCGTTCCGCCCGCCTTGCATCATAATGATGAAACCAGCTTTTATCCAATGTTTCGGCATGCTTTGCCGCAACATAAAGCCAGAAACTAATATTCGACTCTCTGATAAAATATAAATGCCTTCCCAACAAATCAAAAATTCTTTTATTATAAATCCCACCGCTATAATGTTGAAAGAAAACAGGCAACACTACAAAAAGTGTCTTTGGGCTTTCCTCTCTTAAATCTTTTATTGCCGTAAACAAACGAGGAATCGTTTCACCGATCGAAACAAATTCTATACCAATTATTCTTATTTTCTTGTATCTGTTACATAACCGCCTCCATCTTCTCTCATATTTCTTTCCATAGACGATGAAATCCTTATACATTTTGAATAACTGAACTTTCTGTTTCTTTTCCTTTATTCCCTCCCTGCGGTCTGTAGAATACATAAGTCTGTTCTTATATTCTTGAATGCATCCCAACAGATAATCGTCTTTCATTTTTTATTCCCTTCCTTATTTCAACTGTTCTTTTCCAGATATTGCTCTACCATTGCGGCATATGTTTTAAAAAAAAACCCTGTTTCCTTTCTGAATTTGGAATTATCCAGGCCAATGTCCAATGGTCGCTTATCCTGAAATCCAAATTCATTGATATCCAGCTCAACAATATTTCTTCCGCCCACTCCCAGCCGTTCAAAAAATATTGCCGCCAGTTCCTTTCTGCTGTATATTTCACCGCTGCTCAAATGATATATCCCCTGCATCTTCCGCTCTGCGGCAATAAGGCATGCCTGGTATAAATCGTCTTTGGCTACGACCGACATCCTCATGCCCTTTATACATCTAATTTCGTTATCAAACCTCCTTTGCTCCCAATCCGCCAGCATATTCTTTATTTCCCGTTCAGCACTCAACACTTTAGGCAGACGGAAGATGCAAACTTCCGGATATTTATCCCGCAAAAAATGCTCCATTTCCTCTTTCATTTTTCCATACTCGTTGATTGCATTCGTTGTGTCCTTTTCCGAATAATTTCCCTTCATTCCATCAAATACATTATCTGTAGAAAAATAAATCACATGGTAATTTTCCTCTGCGAGCGTCCCGACCATTTCTTTTGCCGTTTCTACATTGACCCGCCTGGAGCTTTCATATTCCGTTTTGCACCGATCAATATTACTCTGCGCAATACAAAGAATGGCCGTTTTTTCCTCCCCGGTTATCTTTTTTGCAATATCTGAAACAGATCCTTTGCACGCATCAAAATATACAAGCCCTTCTGCCGCAATGCAATGTCCGGTTCCAGTTACTTCCAGCCCCTCCATCTTCATACGGTTATACAGATATCCCCCTACGTACCCGTTTGCCCCCAATATTAAATATTTCATTTCCTTCCTGTTCTCCTACTCAAAAAAGACAAAACTATAATCTCCCGTATATCCCCATTCCCGATATAACCATTCCCATTCGTCCACTGAATAATAGCTTGCACAAGTCAGCTGCCAATAGAGCATGTTTACCTCTTCCCTGTCATTTCGAAAAGACTCTACCACGATATAACTATTCCCTTTGCTGATCCGCTCAATATCCTGGACCGCTTTTTTCAAATCATATATCTTCAGATTATGCAGTGCATTTAGAGATATCACCAAATCAAAGCTATCATCCTTATAGGGCAGATTCTGTGCTTCCCCTCTTTTCAAAAAGGGCTGTATTTCCTTCATTGTATGGGTAATCGCATATTCCGAAACATCAATCCCTTCCACCTCTAGGCCTGGAAGCGCCCGCTTCAGTTCATATAACAAATGTGCTTTTCCGCATCCTATATCTAACACCTTCTGTCCTTTTTTCAGCCCATAATGCTCTATAAGCTTTTCAGCAACCGGCCTCCATCTTCCATCATATTTATATCCTCCATAACCATATTTCCGTTCCCCGTCAAAAAAGTCATAGCCAAACTGTTTGGCAACTTTTGCGCATTCCGCTTTATCTGCCTCTGTCACCCGTCCGATATAATCACGCTTTGTACTCGTATGTACTTGTTGTATAAAATCGATATATGCCACAATACTACCTCCAAGATTTCAGCTTATGATATATGCTCATGCAATCCAAGCCATTGACGCGCCGTACATCCTCTATGCTTCCATAACCAGCCGCAAATTCATCCTGCAAGCCAATCTTCAGGCATGGAACACATGCCTGCCTTTCGACCAGAGATTCCGCTACTGCGCTGTATAATCCCCCTATTACATTATGCTCTTCCAAAACAGCTGCTTTTCCGGTTTTAACCGCCAGTTCCGCAACGGCACCGGCATCTAATGGTTTCAGCGTATGGACACTGACTACCTCCACGCTGATACCATCATTTTCCAACATCTTTGCCGCCTTCATAGCTTCATTAATGATCGATCCGGTAGTCATCAGCGTTATATCCTTTCCAGGCTTAACCACCGATGGAACACCCTGCTGAAATACCGCCCCCTCTTCATAATATTCCTCGCTGTTATTGCTCAACCGTATATATACCGGCCCTTTTTTCTTATATGCTTCATGCATCATCCATTTTACTTCTGCCTTTGTAGCAGGAGAAAATACAGTCAAGTTCGGCAGACTTCTTAACAATCCTATATCTTCCGTCGTATGGTGGGAAGGTCCTAACGTACTATACGTCAAGCCGGAACCAATCCCTATTATCTTGACATTCTGATTTTGGAAGCAAACATCATCCCTTAAAAATTCATATGCCCTATACGCTAAAAAGGCACTGATCGTATAGGCAAATGGTATCTTCCCGCAGCTTGCCATTCCTGCCGCTGCAGCTATCATATTGCCTTCTGAAATTCCGAAATTAAAATATCTGTCCGAAAAATCCCGGCGAAAATCATCATATACAATCAATCCGTTATCAGCTACCAGGGAAATAATATTCTCATCCTCTTTGGCCATTGCATATAATGCATTTAAATAGGTGTTTCTCATTTTAATAACCATGCCCTTTCCACAGCCTGCAAACTTTGGGCCGCAGGCACAAAGTTGCGTGTGAAAAATTTATTTTTCACACGAGTTCCTCTTCAGAAATTCCTAATTCCTTCTTTACAATTTCCATCTCTCTTTCATTCGGCATTCGAAAATGCCATATGGGAACTTCCTCCATAAAAGAAACCCCATGCCCTTTGACCGTATGCGAAATAATCAGTCTGGGGCTGCCGTTAGGATTGCTTTCGCTCAACGTCCTTTCTATTTCTTCCAGGTTATGTCCGTCTATCTCCATGACGTCAAAACCGAACGCTTCCCATTTTTCTTTCCAGGAATTGATTCCCATAATCGCTTCCACCGTATCCATTGCCTGTAAACGATTATCATCTACAATGACTATTAGGTTGTCCAGCTTAAAATTTACCGCCGACATCGCCGCTTCCCATACAGAGCCTTCCTGGCATTCCCCGTCACCAAGGATTACATATATTTTATTATGATACTGGTTCATTTTACATGCCATCGCTATTCCGACTCCAAAAGAAAGCCCATGGCCTAACGAACCCGTAGATGCTTCAATCCCCGGAGCCGCCCCCAGTTTTGGCTCTCCTCCCAAGTGAGAATCCGGCTGGCAGAAATTATCCAGTTCCTCATCAGTAATCATTCCTATTTCATTTAAGATGACATACAAAGCTAAACATGCATGTCCTTTGCTTAAAATCAATCTGTCCCTTTCTTCTTTCCACGGGTTTTCCGGATCATATTGGATAATCCCTTTGCAATATAAAACATAGAGAAGATCAATCACAGAAAAAGCCGAAGCCAAATGAGCCGCGCCGGCTTTATTTGCCGTAATAAAAATTTTCTTTTTCAGCCTTTTGATATCATCCATCGTTATTCCTCCGTCTTTTTCTTCCTGTTCTGGCTTTTCCTCTGATCAAATAAAATTAATATGCCGGTCATCCAGCGAATAAAAATGATTCAGCAGTTCGTTCCTGTCATCGTATACGCAATGATGCCGGCAAACTTTCTGCGGATCAAATGTACGGAACTTTTGTGTTGTTTCCTCTGAAAACCACACCTCGCTAAACGATTTATCCGATATATTCCCCACTTCGCCCTGGCTTAAATATGCCTTGTCATGGCAATAATAAATTCTGGAATTTGCCGCAACCACTGTTACATAATCCTTTATCCCGCAAAAATCATAATTTCTTCCAAAAACGACATTGCTGTTAAAATCACTTTCGTATAAATTAATAATCTTAAAATCCGATTTATTTTCTTCAATCAGCCTGTGAATCTGCTCTATGACTTCTTTTTTAAACGGGCTATGTATCTCTTCCACATTGTTGCCGATCAATGCCGTATACTTGATGTGATCCGCGCCCAATTCCTCCATCCGCTTACCTGCCTGGTAAACCTCTTTATAATTATAAGGGCCTATCACAAAATTGATTCCAAGTTCGCAGTCCTTCTCTTTTATCTTTGCAAAATTTTTTATATTTCCGCAAAGTTTTTCAAACTCTTCTTCTTTTACCCCTCTGATTTTTGAATAAGTTGCTGAACAGCTGGATTCCTGGGATATCCTCACCCATTTCGCCCGGGAAAGCAATTCTGCTTTCCTTCCTGCCAGCAAACTACCATTGGTGATGATAGACAAATCAATTCCTGCATCCAATACAGCATTCATCGCCTCTTCAATATGAGGATATAGAAGCGGTTCACCGCCGCCGCTGAATGTTACGGCTTTCACTCCGATATCTTTAAAATCTTTTATAATCTCCAGCATTTTTTCCCGTTCAATTTCATCTCCCGGCCTATACTGGTCCAATTCCAAATACGGGCTTTTATAATGGCAATAATAGCAATTCTGGTTACAGCGGTTTGTCGGTTTGATTCTTACATAAATAGGCGCAATCCGCTCCCCTTTTTTTACCCTTTCCACCTCTTCCAAATGCCCAAAAATTTTTAAGTTACTATATGGTGTCGATTTTTTTCCCATTTTAATCTCCTATATAAAATTCACATGCCCGCCCGGATGCTTTAGTTCCTCCAGATACTTATTGATCTCATCCAGTCTGCACGCTTCCCTGCATACCTCATTGATATTAAGGCTATTTATCTTCCGCATAACTTCCTGCCTTTTATCCCCTTCCCATATTTCCTCAAAGGTCTGCTCATAAATATTGCCATAGCAAAACTTATCGGTTCCGATATGAGCCACGCAAGGCCAGACATTTCCTCTGGCATCAATATGCGTCATAAAGGGCAGGCCGTAACACTGACGGTAACACTTTCTACGATGCATCTTTTTCATGGCATTCGCCCTGAAATAGACTGCAAAATCTCCCGCCGCATATTGTCTCATCTCCTGCTCCAGTTCCAACATCGCTTCATAGTCTATCTGAAAAATATTTTCACTGTGAAGGTGTTGGGAATAAGGTTTTATAGTCAGGTAATCAACCCCTATTTCACGCAGTTGTTTAGCCATATCCGGAAGCTGCTCCATATTATCCGGAAGAAGCAGGCATTGTACTCCCAAAGTGGTATCCAGTTTTTTGTCCTTTTTTATCCTGACCGCCTCTTCCAGATTGGCCTTCACACGTTCCAGATCCCCTTCCTTTCCCCTTTGGATTTTATCATATGACCTTTCTTCCATACTGGCCACGCTGAAACGTATCCATGTAAAAGCCCCAAGGCAATCTCTGGCTGTTTCCTTTGTAAACAATACTCCATTGGAACTCATCGCCACATCTACCCCGCATGCTTTAATTCCATTGGCTATATCAGGCAAATTCCTGTTTAAGAGCGGCTCCCCCTCCCCGGAGCAAACAACACTTTTCAAACCGCGGCCGCTCATTTCAGATATGTCGCGCAAAATAATATCCTTATTCATAAAATCCGGCTGATATCCAATATAATCCACCGCACAGAACACACACCGATGATTGCATGCACCGCTGGGCGATATCTCAATCTCGATCGGATAAATATTCTCTCCTTTCATCCATCTTGCTACCGTATCCGGATGATAAATCAATTTATGTGAATCCATTCTAATATTCCCTGACATCATTTCCCCCGTTATACATTCATCAACGTACTGGCATACTTCAATGCATTTATTTTTTCCACTGCTTCTTTATTCCCTACGATATTTGCGCCCAAAGCCCCTCCGATATTCCCCATAAAAGTTCCTACCTCTACCGAAGCACCCGCCGCTGCAAAAATCCCTGCCGTTGCAAAAAAGGCATCTCCAGCCCCTATCGTATCCTTTACGCTTAACGTAAACGCAGGACACTCATGTATTTCCTGCACATGTATCCCGTATGCGCCTTTAGAACCTCTTGTCAGCCAGCCATTTCCTTTCAGATGGCATGCCAATTTTTTCAGGCTGGTTCGTTCGTCCATTGAAAATTCCGGGAAAGCCAGCTTCAATTCCTGCTGGTCCAGGGTAAAAACATCTGCCCTGTTATATTTTGTAATTACATTTAATCCCTTATTAGTGGAATTGGTCTGACAGTTTAATATAAGGTATTTTGCATTTTCCTGTACCAGATTTATGATTTCCCTGTCAATCAGGCCATGTCCGAAATCACACAAAAATACCGCATCGAAATCCCTTATTTTTTCTTTTAGTTCTCTTTTAAACTCCGCATAGACATCTGCTTCATACCGAATATCATCCGGGATATTGTTAATTGCAAATATTTTCTTATATTCCTCCCGCTTTTCATTGCGCGTCAGGTATCTGTGCTTCACTATTGTTGAAAGCTTCTTGCTATATGTCAGCTTTAACCGTATCTTATCTGCCAGTTCGTCAAAAAGCCGAAGCCTTATTTCTTCCTCATTTCCGATCATTGACATCAGAGTCACGTGATTCGTAAAGGTCGCCAAATGCCTTGCTATCGCGGCAGAGCCGCCAAAATATTCCTCCGTATGGGATAATCTTGCCGAATACCCCATATCTTTCGACATCATCCCTTGTACATTACAGTAAGTATATTTATCGATAATGACATCTCCGACTACAAGAACTTTCAGATTGCTGATCCGATCCGCATAATCCCTGATCTCCTTCATCGTATGCCGTGTTTTAAAATCTTCCATAAACAGCCGGACTTCATCTGACAAACCCGCCATCGCGATATTGATCAGCTTCGTAGAGCTGAATACCTGGCCTGTAGTAAATCCGATCCTGCCCCCATGCTTTTCCACCAGCGCCTTTTCCTCTATGATCTTGCCTGTAATATCGTCTTCCGCCTTCGCATACTCTTCTCCCTTTACATAAATATCCGGCTCAATACTTTCAATAATATCGTCTACCGTATATCCCTCAGACAACATGACATAATCCACACATTCCAAAGCGGCCAATACTTTCATACGCATTTCATCATCAAAGTAAGGCCTTCCCGGACCCTTGCGCACATACTTTGCCGCAGTAACTGACACCACTAGTACATCAGCCATCTCCTTCGCCTGTTCCAAATGAATAATATGGCCTGGATGCAGCAGATCAAATACCCCATGGCATAACGCAATTGTTTTTCCCTCATCATTCAGTTCTTTCTTTATTTTTTCCTGAAACACTTCCTTTGAAACTATCTTGTCCATTCTGCAAACCTCTATATCCGCCTTCTTCTATTTTCCCAGATATTTAAACCAGTCCTCGGTAGCCGTTCCTATACTGTCCGGTGTCCATACTGGAGCTTCTTTCCAATAATCGATATGGTCCAGCACCTTTTGAACACCTTCCTCAAATGATACTTTTGCTTTCCACCCAAGCTTCCTTTCAATTTTTTCTGTATCTGCAAATGTGCAGTCGGGTTCTCCCGGACGTTTCGGTATATGGACGATTTCCCCTCCAAGCAATTCGCAGAGACGATTTACCGAATATGTGCCGCCGCTTCCTACATTAAAAGTTTCCTGCACAATATCCGACACAGCCGCTGCATAAAAGGCATCCGCTATATCCGTTACATAGGTAAAATCCCTTGTCTGGTTTCCATCCCCCACTACGGTAAACGGTTTTCCCGCCAGCTTCTGCGCCAAAAATACTCCAAACACAGCCCCATAGGTACCCGATGTCCGCGATCTGGTTCCATATACATTAAACAGCCTCAACGTCACTACTGGCAATCCATATACCTGCCCCCAGTGAAGCACTGTTTCTTCTCCTAAACGCTTCGTTAAAGCATATGGATACTGCGGTCTGATTTCTGCTGTTTCTTTTGTCGGATATTCGTCTGGAATGCCATAGCAGGATGACGATGCTGCATACACCAGCTTTTTAATTCCGGCATTCTTTGCACATTCCACTACATGATATGTTCCTAATACATTAGAAGAATAATATTCCCATGGTTTCTGGATAGACGGAACGATATCTGCCAATGCCGCAAAATGAAAGATATAATCCACATCTTTAAATACCGGCGCAATTTCTTCTCTATTTCTGATATCCATATGATAAACTGTCAAGTCCGGGTTATTTTTCTGATGTTCCAGATTCTCAGGCCGCCCTGTCGTCCAATTATCAATAACTCTTACCTTATGTCCCTCCGCAAGCAATCGATCCACCATATGGGAACCTATAAATCCGCATCCTCCAGTTACTAATGAAATCATACTGCACCTCCGCTTTATTCTTCTATTTCTATATTACCACGCCATCCCGTTCCATAATACAATCCACGATCTGCTGATTGCAATAAGCAGATCCCCCTCTCTAAGCAAAAACTCCAGGGGCTTCGAAAAAATATATTCATAGCCGTAGTCATTCCCCATGCAAGTAGTTACTGCATTGTCGTAGAGGCTGTATGTTTTCATACCACCATTCTTCTTGTATAATCCGCATATTTTTCATCATTTTTTTCCATATCTCCGTTCCTTCCAGCGCCTCCCACAATTTCCTCAGATATATATCTTCCATCTCTCGTCACCATTCCCTGATCACTTTCTCATAATATTCCAGATAATTTTTATAAATTTCTTCCGGATGCAACCTTTCTATCTGCTTTTTCGCCTCTTCTCCCATCTTCTGCTTCTCCTGTTCTGTCATCTGAAGCGCCTCCTTCAACGCAGAAAAATTGCTCTCCGGCGATTCCCTCTCGCATAGAAATCCGCTGATCCTATCCTCAATCAACTGTTCAAAACTGGATCTTTCCGTGCCTATCACGATTTTTCCCATTGCCATAGCCTCAATACACGCATTGGAAAGGTTGTCCAGCCGGTAGGGAAGCCAGCAGATCTGCGCGTTTTCAATAATTGGATATAACTTTTCCCTGACAAGCTGCCCCAGGTACAAAACCCTGTCTCCATATTCCCCCGCCCTTTGTTTCACCAACTCAAAAGCCTTCCATTCCATTCCAGAATTTTCATCATAAATTTCCTCACTGCTTCCTGCCATTACAAGATAAATATCCGAATATTCCTTTAATAACCGCCATATTGTTTCCGCCACGATGTGTGTTCCTTTGAAATACGATAAACTGCCATAATGCAAAATATACATTTTATCTTTCAGTTTTTGGTTGTAAACCGTATCATTCCATTTTCTTCTTTCCAAAACAAAAGGACTTTCCAATATATCCGGCTTTATGCCAATCAGCCTTTGTGTTAACTCTGCACACAACAAGCTTGGAGAAATGACATATCTTGCCCTTTTCATGGCTGTTTCTTCCATTCTCATCCGAAGAGTAGCCGGGTATTCTTTCTGTTCTATGGAATAATATCTTTCATGGGCTTTCATGCACGTTCTTGTCAAGCTCGACATCCTTACCACATATGGAATATTTTTTAATGCCAGCAGGGAAGGTGCTTGCAGATTGCAATAATGGACAATATCCACCTTATTTTTTTTATTTAATTTGCTTATGGCTCTTGATATATAATAGCTTTTTTCCAGGTCGAGTATAGCCCTCCTTAGTTCGTCATAAAGTTTCTTTTTTCCAAAGCATATGATTCGGGTCAATTTGTCCGTCCAATCCCATACCTCCTTCCTTACAAAAACATTCTCTAATTCGATATCCGAATCAAATTCCAAAAAAACCTCTTTCGTCGTAAACAGAATAACACTGACACGATGCCCTTTTTCCGCAAATATGCGCGCCATATTAGCCGTAAAGCTGGCCAATCCGCCGGAAGCATTTTTCTCCGTAGCAAGTTCATTCGTTACCAACACAATGTGCATCGTTACAGCTCCTTCCAATGTTCTTCCAGTACCCCTGCATATAAACTGACCGCCTTTTTCTCCCTCCAAAGATAATTTGTCGGAATACCGAATCCTTTTTTGATTCCATATAGGATTTCATTCGGAATAATGCCATCATAAGCATCCTTTAAACAGGCTTTCAGTCCTTCTCCATGATTACATTCTTCTTCCGACAGGGAAAAAGCAAACTCCACCACTTCCCTGCTGAGAAATGGAACTCTTGCCTCCAGGGAAACTGCCATGCTCACTCTGTCCACCTTTGTCAGAATATCTCCTGGAAGATAAGTCTTAAAATCCAAGTAGCGCATTCTTGTAAACGGCGGCAGTTCCGGCATATCATACTGGCGCAAATGGTCATAGGGATCATAATCCCTGCGTATTTTCCATTTTCTTTCATATTCCCAGTAAAACTCCCTCTCCGTCATCCCGAGTCCTCTTCTTATAGCCGCCAGTTCATCGTTTCTCCGCTTTTTACTTTGAATAAATGGCTTCGCTTTATGACCGCTTTCCTTGCGCTTTTTATAAAAATCGAGAAATGATAAATATCTCCCATATCCCCCGAATAATTCATCGCCCCCGTCTCCTGTCAATACTACTGTTGCATCTTTTCTGGCAAACTCAGATACAAGAAAAGTAGGATATGCCGAAGTATCCGCAAATGGTTCATCATACCATCCCCGCATACGGTCTCTGATCTTCGCAATATCTTTGACCTGTAATATTTTTTTCTTCAGCATAATATTTTTTTCCAGGCAGAATCGCTCTGCAATCTCCGATTCATCGAACTCCTTTTCTGTAAATCCTATGGAAAAAGCATGTATTTTCGGTGCTGCCTGTGCCGCTTCATAGGTAATGATGCTCGAATCAATGCCTCCGCTCAAAAATGTACCCGTCGGGACATCTGCTATTAAATGGTTTCTGACAGACTTTCCGATCAAGTATCTCAACTCTTCCGCAATATCTTCCCTTTTCCTTTTTCTTCCTGTCGTTGTATTGACCTTCAATCTCCAGTATCTATCTATATCCGTCCTCCGGGTATCAAGGTGATATGTCAGCTTATATCCTGGTTTCAATTTCTTTACCTGTCGGTACATCGTTTTAGGATCCGGTATATATTGATAAAACAAAAAATCATAAATAGCCGTTTCATCGATCTTCCAATGAATATCTTTTCCCGCATTTTCCAATGCTTTTAATTCTGATGCAAACGCGATCCCTTCTTCTCCTATATAATAATATAATGGTTTTATCCCCGTTCTGTCCCTAAAAAGTTTAATTTCCCTGCTTCTCCTGTCATAAATAGCAATCGCAAACATGCCGTCAATTTTTTCAATAAAAGAATTCCCCCATTCCAGATAAGCATTTAAAATTACTTCTGTATCGCTATTCCCGTGAAAAACATATTTTTTTTTCAGTTCCTCCCTGACTGTCTCATATCCATAGATTTCACCATTAAACACTAGAAATACTTGACCGTCCCCCGACTGCATCGGCTGCATTCCGGCAGCCGTTAAATCTTGTACAGCCAGCCTTACAAATGCCAGGGTAATCCCGTCCACGCTCTCTATTCTTCCGCCGTCCGGCCCTCTATGCTTAATACTCTCGATCCCCTTTTGATAATCCCAGCTCCGTATTGTTCCTCCAAGAATTCCACACATATCTATCTCCATGCGCCTTCGTATAATATCTCTTCCAATGACACAACAGCGCTATCCGTTTTTTTCTGTAAATATTCCTTTATTTCCTCAAAGTCCATAATGGCTGTTACAATAACTGCGTCCACATCTTCCAAAGCCTCCTCCGGCTTTTTTATCTCGGTGTCCCTATACCATCCGCTCTTTCCCCTGTCAATGCAATAACTCACTTTAATTTCGCTTCCCTGCAAAGCATGATATAAATGCTTCCCCACATCTGCCATTCCATATATTGCAATATTCTTATATCCAAACGCTGCCAGCAGTCCTGCCACGCTGAACCCCATTTCATTCATTGTCATCCATTGATGCATCAAATGATAAAGGCATTCATACTTTTTATAACTTTTTAATTGTAACTGCTTTTCTCCCTTTTTCATTCTTTCATTAAAAAAAACGCCTGTTAATCCGCCTGCTGCCAGCAAGAACACCGCCCTTAACCATTTCATTTTTTCACCTGTCTTCCTTTCAATGATGGTAATGTACTGTCGTAACTCCTTGTACCCCTCCGTCCAGTCTGCCTTTTCCAATGATCCCCACATCGCATGCACACATGCCGCTCTTCCATAGACAATAAGTAAATGAAAGCTGATCCCTGCTGGAACGCGTGAATACCTCTTTCCACCATCTTTCCATAATTTCCTGACATAATTTATTCCTGTGGTCCCTGACGATGAAGCCGCATTCAAACATTCCAAAATTGGCAGGCATATTCTCTTTCCTATATGATTCTATCTGCCACCGTATCAAATCTTCTTCATCCAAATGGCAGGATACACATTGTATCGCTTCTGTATAGACATCCAAATCCGGATATAAAAGATGCGGCCGAAGCGCAATCCCGCATTTTCCAGTCCGATCCGCATATTGTCCGATATCGCCGATAATCCTATCCGATCCATCAATATATATAGAATATCGGTAATTTTTGAATATTTTTTCTCCATTAATTTTGCAATATCGATTCCGCCGTACATGATCCTCTACCCAGTCAGGCACAACATCCTTTGTCGCAATCCACTGATATATTTTTGTTCCCTTCGGCTTTTCATCAGAAATCACAAAATAATCACATTCATCGGATATCACCTTCGGTTCCAGCACTTCCTCATAGTTTCCGGTAATACATGTATATACTGCAATCTTCTTATTATTGGGATTCCATATCTCTATCTTTCTTTCATCTCCCTGTTCCAGAATTTCCAGTCTTTTCCGATATAGCCCTTCGTCATAAAGATATGGCTGGCTATAAAAGATCCGATGTACTTCATCAAGCATATACAGATCGGAAAACGTAACTACTGTCTCTATGCCCATATCATATAACTGCTTCTTTATGGTGTTTATTTTAAAAATGCCTATTAAAATGAAACATGCACAATTTTCTTTCTCCGTCAGTTCTCCGGGAGAAATGCATCGAATACCGTCTTTTACTTCCTTTCCCCATTTATCAGGATCATTATCGCAAAAATATCTTGGTTCTATTTGAAGATTTTTAAGCATATCATACCAAAAACCCGTACCCATTTTTCCGGCCCCGAATATACACACCTTCATCTTCCGCGCTTTTATCCGATCAATTTTATCCCTTATGCTCTCCATTTCTCACCAGCCTGTCCTCTATTCAAAAATATTCAGCTCTCTGTCATGAACCATATCGTTATCAAAATAAAAATACTTTCGTATTTCTGCTCCCAATACACTGTCACCCTCCATCATGCAGCCATATGCCTTTCTGACAAAGCGAATCATTGCATGATCAGCCGACAGGCATCGGTCAACATCATCTTTTACCATATCGCGGATAAATTCTTTCACGCCTTCATTTATTTCTATTCTTTCCTGAAAAAAAATTTGGTTTCTCCCTTGCCTGCCATATACGAATTCTCCATTCTTATCAACATACTGAATCATTCCATGCGGCGCGGTCAAAAAGCTTTCTATCAATATCCATTTTTTATATATTTCACTTTCCTTACCCTCTTTATCGCTTTCGTCCTGAAAACAAGGAAACATATTCTCTCTGCAATAAGGGTTATTGCTCGATATATCCGCAAAAAAATAATATCCATCCAATCTCTTTCCAATAATTTTCTGCAAATAATATTGAATTGTTCCATGATAACAAAAGTCAACTACTGCCGTTGCCTTCTCTATCGGGAACTGTTCCAGATATTTCTGATAATTTTCCCTCTCTTCTTTCATTTCCGTCATGATCTGAGCCATATAGGGAAAACTGAGTTTCTTTATCATTTCGGCATCTGCAGGCAAGGAAATCATTTTATTGGCGTTTTCACCCTCTTTAATCCTTACGTTGAACCTTTTTTCCATAAGCTGCGAAAAAGTACCTCTGTACGGCAGAAGTAAAATTTTTTCAAAATCATCCTCGGTTCTAATGGATGCCGCACTGACAAGCCTTCTTGACGCGCCTAAGTAATAGCCCTTCGGCGCATTCTTTTTTTCTGACAAACCTACTAAATATTCATAGTCTTGAAGCAAAAACCATCCGTCCCGCGCTACAAACAAATAGTCGCATATCCCCTTTTTCTCAGCCTGTTCCAACAGCCACTTCAAAAAAATATAAATAACCGGCCCTAGCACACAATATCCCATTACTCGTAACCGATCGATTTGTACCTTCCCTTTCATCTGATTCAATGCAAACGGACTGTTAAACAGCCTCTCCATAATATGGCCCGCCAGCAGGGATTCATATGGATTACACACCAGCGAGCGAATATCAGCCAGCGAACTGTTCGCCAGCATCTCATTTGCCTTCCATATTCGATATACGCCAATTCCCATCTTTCTGGGTTCTATTTCGTCTGCCTTTTTATCATCACCAATATGGATCGCTTTTCCCCTTCCCTTGATTCTATCCGCATATTCCTTCCAAAGCGTTCCGTCCTTCTTCTGTTTTTTTCTTTCCGATGATATGAGAAAACAAGAACGTGGCAGCTTAACTCCAGCCAACTCGTATATCACCTCCGCAAGATAATCGGACTCCATATACATGTCGCTGATCAAATATACTTCTTTCCGCTTCTCTACCGCTTTTTGCAGCAAACAAACCATGTCTTTTCTCGCTCTGAAGTTTTTTCTCTCGGCAATCAGCTCACGGGCTTTCAACGCCGCAGCCTGCCCGTGGCTCAGCCTTCCCAAAAGCTGCAGCTTTGAGTATATATCAGTTAATGTCGCATTCTCTCCTGCCGCTGCGGATGCTTTCTTTCTTAATTCAAAAAAATCCTCTCCTTGAAATATCTCTTCTTCCTGTTTTTCTATAAAATGAAACATATCGATAGGATCCATAGCGGTGCGCATAAGCAGTGTATCAAAAATATCAAAGGAAACGATATCACATTCCAGCACCTCTTTTTGCAGCTTTTCATACGATCCATTCCAATAAGGCAGATTTTGAAAGAAAATTTCTTTTTCTTCCTTTTTCGCCAATACACCATTTTTAAAATACACTGGTATGGATATCCCGCTGATCCTATTCCAAATAACATTCCAGTAGGATTCTGCCGTATTAATAATTACAAGATCCGCTTCTTTTTCTGCCTCCTCCACTGAAAGAACAGGATATCCGTATATTACTTTCCCCCAATTACTGCTATCTCTGTCCAGCAGCCCAACAATCCTATAATCTCCAAGCTCCGGCAGTAAAGTCGCAGACATCCTGCCTATCCCATATATTGCCAGCCGCTTGTCCTTAAACTTTCCAAAGGCTGCTTCAAAATCCAATTTTTCCGCATCATACGCGGACATTTCATCCTTGTATGCCATCTGCTCCATCCCTCAGCCCCATAAACCTCTCCATCACTCCCGCCAGGGCGATCGACTCCTTCGCTCCGAATTTCCCGTTATCCGGCTCCCCCTTATTGATCTGCACGGCAAAATCTTTCACCTCATACCGCAGCCCGTCCCCATAAAAAGGAACCTCATATCTGTCGATCTTCGCCGGATCTTCATATCTTACCTCAAAATATTTCGTCAGCCACCAAGGCGATGGAGCCAGCACATACCCTTTTGTTCCTGCAACCACCAGCTGCCCCTCCGACTTTACGCCCACACCGCTCTTGCTCGTGGCCATCCCCTTTTCATAAACAAAATTCGCCTTCGTATACAGATCCACTCCCCGTTCATCCAATATGCTCTGAAACTGCACATCCTTGTAATCCGTCCCCATAAACCGCAGGATAGGAAGCATCGTATGGCTGCCGAATTCCGTGAATCCTCCGCCATATTTCACATCCGTCCTTTCCCTCGATCCCGCCGCCGTCAGCCTGGTAAAACATGCCTCCACATCGCAGACCTCTCCGATCACGCCGCTTTCCACTACCTGGCAAAGCTTTTCAAACCCGGGGCAATAAGCCGTTTTCAGCGCCTCCATCAGCACGAGCTTTCTCTCCTTTGCTATCCCATACAGCTCCTGCGCCTGCCGCTTCGAAAACGTCAACGGTTTCTCGCATAGTACATGCTTGCCGCAAAGCAGCGCCGCTCTTGTATAATCATAATGGAATTCATGGGGCGATGCGACGTATACCGCATCTATCTCATCCAAAAACTTTTCATATTCTTCATAATAAGCGCTCAGGCCGTTTTTCTCCGCAAAAGCCGCCGCACTCTCCCTATGGGGATTATACACGCTTTTGCTCTCAATGCCACTGACAAATTTTGTCTCTGCCACAAAACGCTTCGCAATACGCCCCGTCCCTACTATCCCCAGACGGATAATCGGATACAGCTTTTCCCGGAGCATCGTGCTGGAAATATCTTTCGTCCTTTCCAGATAAACAACTTGGCACTTTCCCTCCAGATAATCAAATGCCCCTGTCCAGTCGGAACCTACCGTAAAAATATCAATGCCATATTTTACAATATCCTCTTCCTTCTGCCCTGGATGGTCTTCTATAATAATCTCATCCGCCAGGCCGGTTTTCTTTATATTTTCCACGCGGGTCAGCAGGGGTTCTTCCACATTCAGTTTCCCCCGCAGCCTGTCGTATTGCTCCGTAGTCACCCCTACGATCAGATAATCGCCCAGCTCCTTCGCCCTTTTCAACAGCCGGTAATGCCCCTCATGGAACAGGTCAAAAGAACCGTATGTGATCACTTTTTTCATGGCCGTTTCCTGCCTTTCATACATTTTCCCCTCTTACCGGTCCGCCTAACCCGAGTTCCGTTACCGGATGCACCTTGCGCTGCTCCGGCGGGGGCAGCTCCATATACTTTCCGAATTTAAAAGAAAGATACTCATCCGCATCCTGGATACCTAAGAATGTTTTCCCCTCAAATTCTATTTCCCTGCTTTCCTCATACCATTTCCGCAAATATCCATATTCTGTATTCGGCGTAGGAAACATAAGTATCCTCACCCATTTCGTATCCTTTTGGTTCCATCTCTTTACCAGCCTGTCATAATGTCCATAAATCTTGTCTTCCGGGAATCTTTCCAGCCACCCGTACCACCGTTTTAACCACTTTTTTCCCGATGCGATCTTCCCTACAGGAGCCCACATCATCTTCCTGATGCAAAAACAGTGAAAATTCTGCCACGTCCTGATCCACCTGGAATCCGAAACCGCATCCAACGGAAAAATATCGATAAAAACCCCCTGCTCATAGGGCATATGTTCCTGATGTTCCCGCAGGAACTTTGTTCCTTTCCTGCGCAGCTTGCCATATCCCCAGCGGTATCCCGGCGTATTCCTGTGATCCTGGAAATAAAACCGGTCCTGGTCCAGCTCTTTTACGCAGGCATCCCTGAACTTCTCATATTCTTCCCGCAAAAACGCCACATCTGCATCGTCGTCCCACGGAATATAGCCTTTATGCCGGACCGCCCCCAACAGCGTCCCTGCGATAATATTGTAGTGAATCCCGCATGCCCTGCATATCCTGTCCACTTCTTCCAGCATTTCCAGCTGTATCAGCTGAACCCCCCGCAATTCATCATCCGTCAGATGGTGTACCCTCATTCCTCCAAAACCTCGCAGTCCATAATCATAATCGGCTTCCCCTGCTGCTGGAACAGTTCCGTCACCGAACTCCTGTCGCCGTAATAAGCATCCGCCAGGTTCACAGCCCTGTGCAGATCCCCCGAGTCGTCATAGATGCCGATCCTTTGTTCCTTATATCTTTCTACCAGCTCCAGATAAGGCTCAACCGCCTCCGGGTTCATGGATTTTGCCGTATCCAAACTCAAAGGATGGGGCCTCCATAAAAGCACCGCATCCTCCCTTTTTTCGAAAACGCGGAACACCCATTCCATCTTTTTAAAAAATCCTTCACTGTTTTCCTTCATCAGCCTGCTTAAATGGGTATTGAAAAAAATAACTTTCCTGCCGCCTTCCCCCAGCATTTCTTTCCAATCGTCAGGCAGTTCCTCTCCCTTCTCTTCCCCATACAATGCATCCAGTTTCGGCGAACCCCATGCCTGGAATTTATCCTCTACCGCCCTCTTCCCTTGCTTCTGCACCAGTTCCGGCAGCGCCTCTTCAAAATATCCGATGTACTGCTCCCTTACCTTTTCCGACTGCAATACAACCGTATCCGCATAAATAACCCCTGGCAGCACGCAATACGTATCTTCTACCATATCATTCTGATGTATAAAATATGGTATATATACTAATTTTTCCGTATATTGCTTTATTCTGGAAGCATAAAAGAAAGGATGTACCGTCGTAACATAATTATACTGGTCATATGGATTATGGATGAAAATAAGATCTGGATGTTCTTTTTCCAGAGAAAACTGCTGCCATTCAGCCACCGGTACATCCGATGGAAAATCCCCGCCTTCATAATGCATTTCTCCCAAGGTCCCGTCCGGCCTCTTATCAAAATAAGGAATCGGCATGACAACGCTGATCCAATCCGCATCTTCCGCAGAAGCTCTCCATACGCTTTCCAGCGAATCCCACATGGAAACTTTATACGGCAGGAAAACTGCCAGTTTCTTCCCCTTTATCCCATGGATCAGTTCTTCCCTCGCCTCTGCATACTTGCTTTCTATCCTTCCGCAAATATCAGCCCTGCTTTCCCGTTCGTCCAAGGAAGCAGCGGAAGCGCATCTGTAAATCAGCTCGCATAATTCCTCCAGCAAGCCCACTGCCCTCGTTCCTGTCCCTTCCGCCTGCTCTATTGCATTTCCGATCGCTATCGCCGCCTCCTGGCAGTCCGCAAGGAGCGGCAGCGCTTCCTCTTCCTGTGCGTTTTCTATCAGCCGCCGGATCTCCTCTATTCCATCCGACAACGTATCCATAATTTCTAAAAGCCTGTCCTTTTCCCGTTTCCTCATCAATCGTCCTTAGCTCTTTCCTTAAAAAAATGCCCCTATTAAAAATAGGGGCATGTAAACAAAATATATACGTATGCCTCCTTGCATCTTACCGCTGACATCCCTTCAGCTGAAATTATCATCCAAACAGCAAAACAAACTCCATATATATTTTATCGGTCATAATGCAAAAGAACTGAACCCTGTTCCTAGCCTTGAGCCGCCTCTTTTAAATCGCTCAGGAAAGGAACCACTGCCTCTTCCAATATGCGGGCGATTTTCTCATCCTCTTTCTCCCTGATCGCCGCTCCAAGTTCCATCAGGCTTGCATTTAATTCCTGTTTTTCTGTATGTATCTTCTCTGCATCCACTATATCGGTAATCCTGTTGTAAATTTCTATCACCCAGTTCAAACCGTCGATGCACTGTTTCTGGAATTCATCCGTATCCGGCTGCCTGTTCCCCCGTAGTTCCCCGCAGAGAGTTCCGATTCCAGGAATCAGCCTTTCCAGATATTCTCCCATCGCCTGCAATGCTTCTTTTTTTTCTTCTTGTAAGTTATCCATTTCCGCATCCTCCATCCGTTTTCATGTTTTTACTATAACACTTCCTTTATGCGCCGTCAAATTTGTGCAGATGAACCGCACGGGCTATATCCTGCATTTCTCTATGATGCATTTATGCCTTTTCTCTCCCCTATAATAGCTGATCCCGGCCAAAATTGCCTGATCGGTATATTCTTTCGCCTTTTGCTGGTAATTTTTCTCCCTTATCTGCATCAAAGCATTTTCACAAGTATCATCCACCTTTAATTCGAGAATAATGGCCGGCATTTCCTTTTTTCGAGGCAGAAATAAATAATCACAATACCCTTTCCCGCTTTTGGACTCCCTCTCCATATGGTAATCCTCCCTTGCCGCCAAATAACATAAAGTTATGATACAAGACAGTGAATTTTCATCATTATATTGCAAAAACGGTATTTCCCGGTCATGCGCTTCTTCCAATATACATGCTACTTTTTCCCCATCGCCGCGCAGCGTGGCATCCAGCATCTCTTTTGATTTCTCCACAATTTCCCTTACCGCCCCCATGCTTTTTCTTTCAAGCACATCCTGATATTTTTCCATCAGTTCATGATTGGGGATTTGCAAATAACCATCATGATAGGTCAGGAATCCATATACTACCATCGCCGAAAGGATTTCATCCCGGTTTTCCAGGCTGAGGTCAACAGCGCTGTAGCCTTTCAACTTTACCTTTACTGGTATCCCTGCTACCATCTTTACAATATCTTCCCTCACCGCGTCCGTATTATGTTCAATGCAGTCCGCTATCTCGTTCATCGGGCCGCTCTCCGTCCAGTAATTCAAACAAAGGCCGCGAGTTAGCGCTTTTGAGACAGAGCGCGGATTGAACAATCTTTTTCCATTCACAGAATAATACCCGTCATACCAATACATCAGTTCTTCATATGTCACCGACGGATACTTTAAACACAGCTCGCCCACTTCCTTCTCGTCAAAACCAAAATACCCATCATAAATATTATCATTCATGAAGCTGAACTCATCAAACATATTCAAGGCCGAACCGCTGGAATACTTGGCAATCGGAAGCACGCCGGTCATATATGCCAGCTGGACATAATGCTGGTCTTTCAATAAATTCTGCAAAAATCCCAAATACTCATTCTTATTTTCCAGCGTCATAAAACTTTTATAAAAAATGGAATCCCATTCATCCAATAAAAACAAGAAGGATTCACCGCTGTCATTTAACATGCTGCTGATGTCATCATACTTTTTGTCTTCAAGGAAGGGATATGCTTCCCATAAATCATCTCTCAATTTATTATATATACTGGCAATATACTCTTTATAGGATGTACATGCAAACGGCATCCTGCTGAAATCAATATAAATAACGTTATAACAATTCCTGTTCTTCCCATACCCTTCTGTCCGCGATACCGCGAGCGTTTCAAATAAATGCCCGCTGTCCAGCCCTTTTGTATAATAGGCCCCCATCATATACAAATTCATTGATTTTCCAAAACGTCTCGGGCGGGTAATACAGATATACTGGTTATTCGTTCCGATTTTAGACGAAATTTTATCAATCAGCATACTCTTGTCCACATAGATCTCGCTTCTTAATGCCTTTTGAAATAATATATATGCATTTTCCGTGTTCAAGTAATTCATACGCTTTCTCCCATAAAAACTTTCTTCCGCCTAAAAGCAAAACCATACTTTTCATTTTGCTATATATTGTAGCACACAGGGGAAAAAATATCTATCTGCAAATAAGTATTGATTCAAAGCTGAAGCATTTATAAAACACTTGCCAACCCTTCCAAAAACCGTTATAATAATTTTACCAAAACAGGCCGCGTCTGGCGGCGTTACATTCTATGGCAATTCTGCCATTTATTCCCACTTATTTTATTCCAAAAATGCAAAGGAGAAATTACATATGGAAAACGCCCAATTAACAACGGAAGAATTACTGCAAAAGATAAACGGCAATCCCCAATGGGAGCATGCCTACTTGCGTCTTTCCCAAGAATGGCAGAACAAGTTTTTAAATTTCTGCGCCGGAACAAGCATGCTCCCCTTGACCTATGACCCTTTTTTCAAAAAAATATTTGATCCGGAAGCGCATCCTGAAAGGCTTTCCCGCCTTCTTTCCCTCATTCTGGGAAAAGAGCTGACTGTACGCCAGGTACTGCCCAATGAAAGCACGCGTATCATCGAAGAAGGCAGCCTGTTAATCATGGATATTGTGGCAGAAATGGAAGATGGCTCCATTGCCGATATAGAAATCCAGAAAATCCCATACCAGTTCCCCGGCGAGCGCGCCGCCTGCTACTCCTCAGACCTTCTTATGAGACAATATATACGGGTAAAACATAACAAAGGAAAGGTCTTCTCTTACCATGACATAAAAAAAGTATACACGGTCATCATTTTGGAAAAAAGCACCAAAATTTTTAACGCTTTTCCCAGCACTTATATTCATCGATCACGGCAGCGGTTTGACAGCGGGCTTTCCATGGAATTACTGCAGGAGTATACATTCATAGCACTTGACAGATTCCAGCAAATCAAGCAGAATAAGGTAGAAGGGGAACTGGATGCATGGATGCATCTGCTATCATCAAACAACCGTGAAGTCCAGCTGCAGATTGCTGGACAATACCCACATATAAAAGATATCTATGAAGAGGTGACAGAATTCCGCCAAGACATAGGAGGTGTATTATTTATGTTCTCAGATGCATTAAGGATTTTAGACCGCAATACCGTGCAACTTATGATTGATGAAATGACAGACGAGCTTAATGATTTAAGGGATGAAGCAAACGAGTGGATAAGTAAAAACAACCAGCTTGCAAACGAAAACAACAAACTGGAAAACAAAAACAGCATATTGGAGAACGAAAACAGCATTCTAGAAAATGAAAACAGCATTCTGGAAAATGAAAACAGCATTCTGGAAAATGAAAACAGCATTCTGGAAACCAAAAATAATGAACTTAGAAATGAATTGGAGAAAAGGGAAAACAGAATCCATGAATTAGAACGTTTATTAGGAATTTCTTAAACTCATTTTATGCCCGCCAACAGGAGATGAGCGTTTATGCTGCCTATATCCGTATGCATTATTGCAAAAAACGAAGAAAACTATATTGGCGAATGTCTGCGCCGCCTTTCCCTCTATGACTGGGAAATCATCGTTGTTGATACTGGCTCCACTGACCGCACTGTCGAGATCGCCCGTACCTATACGCCCCATGTCTGCCATTTTGACTGGGTCAATGATTTCAGCGCCGCCAGAAACTATTCCATTTCCATAGCCAGCAACGATTATATCCTGGCTGTAGACTGCGATGAGTATCTGGAGGCCGATGAACAGACATTGAATATAGTATCCAACTTGGCTAAACGGATTACCCCCTGGCAGATCGGTGTATTGGATCTTGTGAATCCCTCGGCAGAATGTTCTGCCTCTGGAGAATCCCAGTCCATTGTTCATGAACATATCGCTCGTTTTTTTAACCGCAAATTTACCTGTTATAAAGGCGCAGTCCATGAGCAGCTTGTATCCAAGGGGGGGGAAGCTTTGGAATTTATCCCCATCCCTCTTACCTTTTACCATATGGGCTACAGTACGGCTGACATAAAAAAGAAAAAAGCTTCCAGAAACATCTCTTTGCTGGAATCAGAATTAAAGGCAAGCGGTTCCGATCCTTACCTTCTTTTTCAATTAGGCCAGTCCTATTTCGGCCTTTCCGAATACGCTAAAGCCCTGCCCTATTTCGAACAGGCGCTTTCCATGGAAGTAGATGAACGGGAAGAATATGTGCAGACTCTTGTTGAATCTTACGGATACTGCCTGGTCAATCTGGGACAATATACAAAAGCCCTCGGGCTGAGCGGGATATACTCTTTCTTCTCCCGCCGGGCGGATTTTGTATTTCTCATGGGATTAATCTATATGAACAATGCTATGTTTGAAAATGCCATCCAGGAATTCCTGAAAGCTGCCACTATTGCCAACCACGCAGTACATGGAGTTAACAGCTTCCTCGCATACTACAACGCCGGGGTTATTTATGAATGTATGGGAAATAATCAGGAGGCCGTAAAGCTATATGAAAAATGCGGAAACTATGCCCCTGCGTGCCAGCGGTTAAATTTGATCCAAGAAAAATAGCCCTGCAAAAGAAAGGAAAAAAATATCCATGAGAATCCAATATCTAAACAGCGGTCTCGCCAATCAGGCTTTCCAATATATTTTTGTCCGATTTGCCGAACTATATTATCCTGACGGCGGCCCATGGTTTCTGGATGATTCCTTTTTCTTTGTCCATCAGGCGCATAACGGATACGAATTAGAAAAAGTATTCGGCATCCAAGCAAACTTATTGAGCCGCCATTTTGATGCCGATGTGTGGCAGGAACTGATCCGCAATAAGCAAAACGGCGCCAGCATTGCCCAATCCTTTGCCGACTTGGGCTTTCCTATGGAAATGATTGCCGAAACTACAAACTACAAAACCCATAATCCATTTTGCGGAAAAATCTATCAGATTCCATCCAATGAATTTCACCCGGAAATCACGAAATTCCCAGGGAAGAATATCTATTACCACGGCTATTGGATCCATCCTAAATGGTTCCGTTCTTATAAGGATATACTGCGGGAAGAATTATCTTTCCCGCCGATTACCGATGATAGAAACCAGACATATGCCAGCCGGATCGCTTCCTGCAACTCTATCGCCATCCATATACGCCGGGGCGACTATGTGGATCTTGGCTGGGAGCTTTCTGCTTCTTATTATTTGGAATCCGTTCAGAAAATACTGGCCGAACACAACGATGCGGTCTTCTTCGTATTTTCCGATGATCTTGACTGGTGCCGGAAACACGCCGTATCCCTTGGATTGCATCTGCCTGCCGACATTATTTATGTGGAGGGAAATACCGAAGGCTCCAGTTACCGCGATATGCAGCTTATGAGCATGTGCTGCGGAATTATCATGTCAAACAGCGCCTTTTGTTATCTGGCCGCATTGCTGGATGATAACCTGCAAATATATACGGAACCTCCGCACTAAAAAAGCAATTCATACATACCACTTACCACTGCTCGGTTCAAAGCCTTTACACGCTTTCGCAATTTTGATATAATCTAGCTAAATTATTATTTTCAGGGTATGTTATAAGGGGGTATTTATGGATCAATCCAATCATGATATACAGACCATCCTGCTTCTTCGAACCTCAGATGCTTGTTACTATATCTTGAACCTTTTCATTGATGAACTGGCAAAGGCTTTGCGTTCTTGCCAGCAACCAGTGGAAATCCTTGATATGACAAAAGAAAACCCACCGCTGGAACATTTTCTTAGCCGCCGCTTCAAAGCAGTCATAGGCATTCAAACCAATCTCATAAGCTCTTTTTCCGGACAAAAATATTTAATACTTTTGGATCATCCGATCACCATATACGATAACTTTAAATACGATCTCAAGGATTGCTATGTATTAACGCATGACCGCAATTATCTCTCCTTTATGCAACATTATTATAAAAATCTGGCAGGATGTTTTTATTTCCCCCCTGCCGGAACATTCCCTTCTGAAGATCACTTTCCAAAAACCTGCTTGCTTCAAAAACAATATGGAATCACTTTTATGGGTACATACCGCAATTACCGGGAACCCCTTTCAGCCGTACGCTCTTCTCCACGCCCTTACCGTATACTCTCTGCCCGCCTGATACATCTTATGCGTCAGAAACCCGATTGCCCAGCAGAAAAAACTCTCGAAGAGGCATTAAGCTACTACGGCCTGTCCTTATCTGACCATGGATTTTTAGAAATGTTTATCGCAATGAAGCCCGTTTTTGACTGCGTTATGTTCTACTACCGCGAAAAGATAGTCAGAACACTTCTCAATGCCGGAATAGAAATACATGTATATGGCGACAGCTGGAAAAACTCTCCTTTTTCAAAACATCCCCGTCTGCTCTGCCATCCCGCAATGGTTCCTGCCGATACACTCCGCATTATGCAACATTCCAAACTCTCTCTTAATATCATGTCATGGCATAAAGACGGACTGACAGAACGCGTCCTCAATGCCATGCTTTGTCAGTCTGCCGTATTATCCGACAAGAGTACGCGGTTGGAAGAGGAATTTATTGATGGTGAGGATATCCTTCTGTTTGATCTTTCCAAACTGGATCTTCTGCCTGAAAGAATTCTGGCTTTATTATCGGACGACGCAAAGTTGCACCAAATTGCCATGAATGGATACCGCAAAGTTGTCCATAAGCATCTATGGATCCATCGTGCAAAAGAACTGTTAAATATTCTCTGAAATAATATGCAGCAGCTCTTTTGCCCGGTGAATCCAAAGGTGTTTTTGCATTACCTTTCTTCTGCCATTTTCTGCAATTTTTTTAAGTTCTTCATCATCAGAAAGCAACGTTTTAACCCGGTCGGGCAGAGCGTCTATTTGCGCCAGGTCAAATAATGCAATATCCTTCCCATCCGCAAATTCCTCCTCCAGGCGTGTACTCTTATCTGACAACACCACTGCTCCTGCCAGCATGCTATTCAACACACGTTCTGTAAAACCGTCTTTATGCCATGACATCACGTTCAGGGATATCTTTGCCTGCTCCATAATATGCAGGCTCTTCTCCACATCGATCGCCGGGTGGCAAACCAAACATTTATGCCCTGCAAAAGGAGCCTTATTCCAGTTATCCCCATATACATGTATTTCTATCCCGGCATCCAGCAGCACGCGGATTATTTTTTCCCGGTAATAACTGGATACACAGGAAATGACATATCTGAGCATTTCCAGCAGATTCAAGAAATCATCCCTCCCTGTTCTTATCCCATAATATTCCAAAACCTCAGCCAGCGCTTTTTCTGCCGGATAATCCGGGTTCTGGCGCATCACGCGCAGGAAACGGGCTGCCAAGATGCGATGGGGACCCCGAAGACTGTACAACAGCTCCAAAAAATCCCGATAATTAGGATAACTGCCAATAAAAACAATGTCACATTGCTTTACTTCTTCCCAGTTGGCACACCGTCCTGACAATTCCCATTCCAACGCCGGATCGGATGGCGGTATCCCTCCGGGCGAAAAGCAAAAGCAATCTTTCATACTCGGCCAATAACACTTGATAAATCTCTGGTAATTACGGTCATGAACCATCGCGTAATAATGATCCGGATGATTCTCAAACAAATCCCTCAAGCCTATCGGATGATCCAAAATAATATTATATTTCGGTCCGCCGACCAGATCGTGAAAATATCCTTTCTGCGTAGTGGATAAAAAAATCGGTGTCTGTATGCCAACCACAGCCTTAAAACGCTTTCCGGCAAATTGAGCCAAGTCCGCTTCATTCCCTGACACATCCCAAAGAACTACCTGCTGCCTGCAAGACCTCAATGCTTCTGCCAGCCCGTCAGCAAAAGAAGCCGGGACATGGCAGCAAAAATAATTGTCCTGATAAATAAGAAAAGGACGCGTATCATCATCTATCGCGTAATATTCAGCAGTATGGGAAATCATCTTATTCAGCCAGCCTACAGCTTCGCCCGGGTCTGGAAAATCCAGCGCCTTCTCCATCAAGCCTTTCACTGCATCTGAATAGTAATCCGATGCAATCAACGCTTCTTTGTACTTGCCTGCCACATAACAATCGGTACGATATTCCTCCCACACGTTGCTGCCGGATTCCGGCAAGTTCTCTCTGATCGAACTATAAACCCCCCCCATTGCCTTTATTGGATATTTTTGTACAGCCCTCAATAAAAATTCATAGTTTTGTTTTGCCTCCAGCCTGTGATTGATATCGCCAATATCAGAATATACCTTTTCTGGGCATTCTATAACGCCATCCGCCCAGTTGTCATCCAAAAGAAGCTCCATAAAATTAATGCTTTTCTCTTCCCCCGCTGGCAAATATGATGTATAGCAAATAATTTCATCCATAAGATTCTCCCCTATTATATTTCGAACAGTTTTTATGCATCCCACAAGCCATGCAACATATGTATTGGATATATTTCTTTATCCAAACAGTCGCATTCTTCTTTTTCTCCTGTATAATATTCAATCAGATCCATAATATCCGAAGCACTTCTGCCTATATTGCTGAACACTTTCTCTGCTCTTTCCACTTTTCCCCCTTCTTTTATCCTGTCGACCATCTGCTCCACGCATTCCCTAAGCTGCGCCTTATTGCATTTATGCACATAGTCAACAGATACTGCCGAATAACGCGGTTCCTCTTCAGGTATTACCCAATCCATTACAGCAATGCTCGGTTTCCCAAACAACAGCGCTTCGGTCATAACACTGGATTCATCAGATACTACCAGATCACATATTGCCAATGCCGTAAATATATCTTCCTCTGGTTCAATATAATATACATTATCAAATTTCCCCTCATGCAGTTTGCGCATTTCCTGAATATTTTTCCGTATTTCAGGATACCACTCATTCCAAGCGGCCTGTTTAATTAGCAGATTTACTTCTAATTCCTGCACAGCTTTTATAAAATCGTCTTCTTTTCCATCATTTTCCCATGATGGGGCATACAATACGCTGTATCGGTATTTTAGCCCTAAGCTTTTCCGAAATGCACTGATATACTGCTGAAATTCCCTGGATACAATACGATCACCCTTCGGATATCCTAATTCATACACCCCTAACTTGGGATGCGTATAATAAAATCCCGAACATCTCTTCCATCGTTCTGCCCAGTCTTTTCCTGGAAGAATACCGATATCGAAACTATTCCATGGCTCATAGTTCCACAAATTAGGCCAGGCCGATTCACCCTGCGTCAGGTCATGCAGTAAAATTACCGAGAGCTTCGCCTGGTTTCTCCTGTCCTTTAAAATATTTACGTGTGAACAATATATGCCAATTTCTGCTTTTTTCTCTATTTCTTCCGTAAACTCCACTTGATATCCCCTTTTTACTGCTTCTTCTCCAATTGGCTTAAGATTATTACGTTCCGTTATGCTCGTATAAAAAATAGTAATCTCTTTTTCCACTGCTGGAACCATAGTACGTCTATCAAAATGTTTGTCAACCATTTTTCTGCAAACTGATGGGAACTCCTTGGTCGGAAAATCGGCCTTGCCGATATACTGCATAATCTTATTCCTCAAATGCTGCTGCCATAAATAATCGCTGTATAACATTACCACATCCAGCGGCTTTTCCTGTCTATATACTAATATTTCTGGTATGATTCCCATCTTCATCCCATATATATTTTCCAGCAAGAGGACCATTCCCTCCTCTGCCTTTTCTATTTTAATCCCGCCAAGCAAAAACTCCTTATTCAAATAGGCATCTCTGCGAATCATACAGTTTTCCAGGCTTCCCAGTATATTCTCTTCCCAATGCAAAGCAAAATCAAAAAGAAGAAAGGCATCTGAAAGCCCATGGCCCATAACGTTATAGGTAATATCAGGGAGCCATCCATCCTGTATATGCTGTGCAATGCTCCCTTTTTCGTCCACATGTCGGCCAAGGCAGAATACCCCGTCATATTCCCGGTTCTTTTCCAAGTATTCCACCATCCTGCTGATTTTGTCCGGCTCCGATATTATATCATTTTCGCAAAAGGAAATATATGGACAATCCGTGTTCAGAATAATCTGCAGAGCCTTTTTAATCCCTTCCTTTTCCAAACAAACACTTTCCGCTTCCAAATTTTCGTAATTTTCTCTATTTATTTTTTGTTTCAGTTTTTCTTCGCAACAATCCATGAAGATCAACATTACTTTTGGCTGCATTGCAATATCCTTTCTCAAATTTTCGATAGGTCTGCTATGATTTCCGATTGATATTTCTCATCGTGAATATCCTCCACGATGTATCCTTCTGGATACTCATTATTATACTTATAATTCACGGCTGCCGATTCCGAACTTCCAGTTCTTAAAAACCACTCATAAGATAAATCAACGTGTCCAATGTCTATCGCATGATAGCCCGCCTTCGCCAAATCATATGCTAATACGCTGGCGGTCGGCCCTAATGCAATCAAAATCGTTTTATTTAGCGGAAGCTTAAGAGCCTCTTTTAAAATAGTATCGTAATTATCAAAGGCGCTTTCTGAAGGGCAAAGGATTCGTTGGATGGACTTCGCATTATCAAATAAGTCATTGCCCACGCCCATTCTGGTTTTATCCCCTTCAATAAACACGCATTCCTTATTATCCCATATTCTTTTCTGATTTCTTATTTTTTCTTTTGTTCCACCCCGTGATATACAAGCTTGTGCATAAATTCTCTCAGTATCCAGCAATTGCATATGTTCCGCACGGATTTGCGGAGTAATATAAGATCTTGCCCCGCTTGCCTCGCGCTCGGTTTTATGAGATAAATCCCCATAAAAATCATTAAGTCCTATTAAAATATTCTCATCCCTTGATGTCACGACTTCCCGCAACCGCTCTGCAAGTTTCGCATCATCTCTTTGAAAGCGCCAATGGGATTTACCAAACATCACACTAAACTCTCCATCCCCAAATCTGCTGATTGATTTTCTGTTTAACACGATTTCATCAATTGTTTCCTCTTCCGTCATAAGCTTAGGCATATCGTATTTATGTCTGCATCGGGGGTCAAATATTTCATATGGCAAATTATTAATCCTATTGTAAAAGTAACTTTTTAATATTTCATTCTCTTCGTCCAGCCTGTTATAAAGTTTCTGATGCTCCGTTATACTCTTGGCCATTTGCGTGCAAAGTTCTTGATTGCTCATTGTCTGCTTGATTACTTCCTTCAAGATTTCTCCAAGCTCCAAATTCGCTTTCTTTAAGCTATTTATTTCCTCCCTTAGCATTTCTTCATCCAAACTTTTCCACCCGCCCTTTCCTCTTCCGCTCAATCCTATAAAAATATGTCCTATTATCTCTCAATTATTATATATTACTTTCCCAAACTTATCAAACCTAACTCTTTGCCATACCGCAACTTTTTATTGCAAACCTCTTCTGCTTATTGTACAATTTTTCATGACTATATTAATCCATGTCCGTGTCAAATATATTTATATTCTTTCAGGAGGAAACGATGGATCATTTATCATTACAAGAAGAGCTACAGTCTGTCATTATGCAGAGCATAACTTTGGCTCCCCAAACCACACGTAATAATTTGAATATTTATAAAAAACATTTTGGAGCCGACAATTTTTACACCCAGGCTTCTTTGGCTTTCAGCCAACAGAGTCCTTTAGTTTCCCTCATTTGTATTAACTGCCCTGACAGCGATATCGATGAATTCCTTTCCCGACAGTTATATGCAAATCTGGAAGTAGTGCGAACCACCCCGGACGATACCTTTGAGGATATTATCCATTATATCTCCACCGCGCAAAGCAAATATCTTTGTTTCTGCGAACCGAACCACCGCTACCAATCGTCTAAAATTTTTGATATGGTTTATTTTTTAGAACAGTTACCATCCATCGATATACTGATTGCCGCGCGTAATTTTATTGGTTCAGACGGTACAGTTGTCGCTTCTTCCGAACTTCTGTTTTCTGAAGAACAGAAAGACACAGTAATCGACGGGACACTCTTGTTGCAATATTCCATCAGCGAGCATAAAAACTTATTTGGAAATCTGTCTACTCTTATGGTAACTACCATGCATGCACAGACAATATGCGAAAATTTTTTCTATAGCATGCCAGGGCCTGATCTAAATGCAATCAACTCGCTTTCGCTCCTTTTTCACCTTTTCCTCGATGCAAGAATCCGTATCATGAACACTGCCCTTATATCCACATTGCTTCAGCCATATACGGATAATACTTTGTTACAGAAAGCCTATGAAGAATTTGCCGTTTCTTTTGCCAAAAAATATTCCCTGGTCATTTCTCCTGACTGGAAGAGGAAAGCCTCTCCCCAATCATTGCCGCCTCTTCCTGAAATCACCTTTTTCTATACCGATATGGGAGAATATTACAATCTGGAACCAATTGCTGAAGAAGCGGCAAGAAGGGGATATCAAACTATATTTACCCAGGATATAAAGCAAAAAGCAGAAATCGGCATCTATTGCCAGCATATATGCTATCCTGAAAACGCGAAATTTTCTGTTATTTTACTCCATGATATGGCCCAAGGGCATAACCGTTGGCCCAATATATGGAAAGGAGAGCAATGGAATCATTTTGATATTGGAATTCTTCCCGGAAAATTATGGGCTTCTCTCTGGTTACAGTGCGGCTGCCAGCCATATGCCAATCCCAGATACGGTGTTTATGAATTTGGATATCCCAAAAGCGACCTGGTGGACTCTGTCGCCTTAAAAAAACGTGCCTCGGAATTACGCACACAGCTTAATCTGAAATATGATTTTTCTATCTTATACGCTCCTTCCTGGGAATATGACGAAAAGGAAGACGACTTTGTCCGCGCCCTCGCCTCTATGAAGGTAAATTTGCTGATTAAACAGGCGCATTGGCCCGAAGAATATGGCTATATTATTCATAATATCGAACAAATGCGCGCTATGCATGAAAACAAATACGACAATGTATATTATATCGATCCCAAGGAAAGCATCATGACCGCATTAAAATTATGCGATATGGTCGTATCGGATGAATCCAGCGTTATGGTGGAAGCGCTTATGTTCCATAAACCGAGTATTGCTGTCACGGACTGGCTTATTCCCGATACCAAACCGGCACGCCGTGCCGTCATGCCAATAGACTGCTTCATAAAATGCAAAAAAGTAGAACTCCGGGAATATGCCGAAAAGCTCGTTTCCGACCCCTCTTATTATCATTCCGTATTGGAAAAAGGCGGCCAGTTTTTTTCCAACCAGGGATCTGTCTGTACAGATATCCTGGATGCCATTGAATACTTTGCTTTTGGCAAAAAGCAGGCTTTCGAGCAAGGGGATACAACGGGAAAAACAGGTTGCAACTTTTTCAGCAAAAAACTTACTTCAAAATATGCAACCTGTTCTCTATGGAATTGACGAATCAATCGTATCGCCTATAACTCATCAATCAACGTAATAATATCTTTTATGGGCATCAGCCGGTCTTCCACTTCTTTCGTCCTATGATATTTCAAAATACTTCCAGCCGTTTCCTGCATAGCAGGAAACGCGCTCCTCGTAAGCTGATTCGCATATATTACGATATTCACGCCATGGGACTGCAGTTCTCCTTCCGTCACCGTATTATATGAAGTCGGCACTGCTACCAAAGGCGTTTTCTTATCCAGCATCCGAAATCTGTCGCAGAATTCAAAAACTTCGTCCGGCTCTTTCTTCCTGCTGTGAATCATAATGCCGTCAGCTCCGGCATCCACATATGCCGCCGCACGTTCCAGCGCATCCTCAATTCCTTTCTCCAGAATCAGGCTTTCAATCCTGGCAATAATCATAAAATCTTCCGTACGCTGCGCCCTTTTTCCTGCCCTGATTTTTTCACAGAATCTTTCTATGCTGTCCTGTGTCTGCTCCACATCTGTTCCAAATAATGAATTTTTTTTCAATCCTGTCTTATCTTCAATAATAACGGCAGACACACCCATGCGTTCCAAAGTTCTGACATTGTACACAAAATGTTCTACCAGTCCCCCCGTATCCCCGTCCAGGATAATCGGCTTCGTTGTCACCTCAAGCACATCGTCCACCGTCCTCAGCCGCGATGACATATCCACCAATTCTATATCCGGCTTTCCCTTCGCTGTAGAATCGCACAGACTGGACAGCCACATCGCATCGAACTGGGCGATTTCGCCATCGTTAGCTACAATCGTCTTTTCGGCGATCAGGCCGGTCAGGCCGCTGTGTACCTCAAGCGTTTTGACAATAGGGCAAAGATTGAGCAGCAATCGGAGGCGTTTCCTCCGATATTCCGGCATAGCTGCTTTTTCCTTCATCATCGCATCTATATTTCTTACTTTTTCATTATACGTATATGGCACTTCGATCAACTGCCCTCCCCATTCTTTCAGGCTGGCAATGACATTATCCCGGATAATATGCAGCGGGCCGTCCACCCAATTATCTCCATGAATCACATAATCCGGTTTTAACTCCGACAATATTTTTTCATACATCACTTCATGCTGTACGACCACCCTGCTCACCTCCGGTAAATCTTCCAGCATTTTTTTCCTTTCTTCAAACGATATAATTGGAACACGGTTATACCGTACCATCGCTTCATCGCTCAGAAGCCCTGCAATCACTGTTCCATATTTAACCGCTTGCTTGATAATATTCAAATGCCCTTCATGTATCACATCCGTGCAGAAACATGCGTATACTGTTTTCATCCTTTTGCTCCCAATTACTATTTTAATTACAATAATTTCAATACATTTTTTCTATAAATATATTTATTGACACGTTCCAGCAAAACTCCGACATAATAAGGATTTGCCACCATTTGAAGGAACAATTCGTTAAGCGCCATAAAGGCTTCCAGGCATTCTTCCATCTTGTAATGTTTTACAAATTCCATCATCGGGATTACATCTTCAAACTCAGGAATAACCTTGTACATTTCCACCATTCCCCTATATAGAATAAATTTGGAGGGAATATTTTCCAGTACCCATTCCTGATCGAACCATAACAGTTCTTTCCCCTTTACAAAACAGTTTCTGGGAATCATATCCACATACCCTTCCCTCAATATTTTTCCATAATCCCTGCCTTCCCTGTATTCATCCATCTGTAATTCATAAACCAGGCATTCCTGCTGCTCCACGCATTCAGAAGATGCCTCGATCTCTGCCAATAATCTGTCCCATAATTTCCAGAGCGCCTCCGCATTTCCCCTGGATACCTCATCCCGGAAAGATTCTTCATAAAGGGGGAGTTTTACGAAATCCATCTCCAGTTCGTTTTTTTCATTTATTTTATAGGGCAATGTTTTTAGCCCCCTGCCTTTTATGTTTTCTGCATTATTCAGTATCTGTGAAAACATAAAGTCAATATCTGTACCGTTATCTAATGCAAATTTTATCACCTTTCCTGAATCCTTTATCACCGTCCCTACTCTGTATTCTTTCTGTCTTGTACTGTTTAACGATGCGAAGATTACCCTCTCTTCCCCCTCCCTTTCCATAGGCGAGTCCGAACATTCCACCAAAAAAGAATTCGCAAAAAATGAAAAAGCATTATTCTTAATAATATCTTTATACAAACCTTTTTCTTCTATTAGCAGCGTATGATCCGACGGTATATAATACGGCCTTACTCCCTCCATAGCACCGCTCTGTGGCAAATATCTGTCGGAATAAATGACTGTCGGCAGTTTATAATCTGCCATCGGGTAATAATAAAAAGAATAGGGATATCCGCTTTCTTCCAGCAATTTTTTCAATTCCGCCCTTGCAAAAGTGCGTACTTTCTGGCCGCTGAACTTATAATTATTAATTCCATCAAAAGGAATCCCTGTATGGTCCTCTTCCGCACCGCACCAATACTTCGCGCCGTATTTATTTTCTATTGCAATTAACAGTTTGCCGTCATCTTTTAACAGCGATTTTATTTTTACAAGAAAATCTCTGTATGGACTGTCCGAATCCGTATAAGTTCCTTGATATTCCAGAACCCCGATCAAAGTAATATAATCAAATTTTTCATGAAACTCTATATCATTCAGATTCCCTACGATGATCTCAAGATTATCCTTTTCCCTGCATCTTAACTGCGTTGCCGTCGCCCGTCTTTTGGACAGTTCCACCGCTGTTACTTTCCGGCATCTGTCACAAAGCAATCCTGTGATGGCGCCGCATCCCGATCCAATCTCCAGCACGGAAGATTCTTTTTGAAAAGGATACCAGTTCAGCAGATTCTTTCTCACGTTGGTAAGATGATAATAAACTGCCCAGCTAAAATGTTCATACATAACCCGGTCATAATCTTCCGGTTCATTCTGTGCAATATATCGAACAATATCCTCCTCAATATCCCCGTCCGAATACTGGTCATCATCCTGATACCATTTCAAATTCAATTTTTGAGCCGCCTCATCTATCCTCAGCTCCCATTCCTGTTTTGCAGACATTCGTTTCTCCTCTCCCGCAGTTATTCTCTTTTATAGATATAACAATTAAATGCAAATTCATTATTCCAATAGCCTTTCACATCTGATATGGTAAATTTTATATCAGCATGATGTTTTGACGCAAAATCCAAAAAAAAGCTTTTCGGATAGAACAGGTAAGGCAGGTCTTTGTACCTTTCCTCGTAATTCTCAATATTTTTCTTTCGGAACGTTATATAGTCCTCTTCTTTCTCCTTATCCCGAATATCTGCAATTCCTATTGCGTATTTTGCTTTCCGGTACATTTTCTCAAGCACTTCCAGCGCATATTCCTCATTCGGGAAATAATAAAATACGGCGTTGGCAAATACTGCATCATATACGGTATCAGTAGGTATATGTATTGCCTCGTCGCAGACTAAGTCATTCGAGCTAAGTATTTTTTTTGCGCCATTAAGAAGATTTTCCGAGTAATCTATCCCGCCGCACCGTATGCCATCTTTCTCAAACAAATATAAATTAGCCCCGCTTCCACACCCAACCTCATATACGCTTTTTATCTGCCTTTTCTCCCCATTTCCTGCATAAAAAAGTTCTTGCTTGATTTTCTGGTAATTATCCACCCACCACTCATATCTGACAGACTCCCCAAAAACATCAAATCCGCTGCTCCTTTTTAATTCTACCAGTATCCTTTCCTCATCTTTGCTTTGCAATATATCTTCATCTGCTACATGCCCCCCCCAGACCTCTTTCCAGCGATTCTGCTTCTTTTTTTCCTTTCCCCTCATGCCATTACCATCTATCCTTTTCAATTCCTCCAACGTATCGATCTCTACTATACTGTCTTCAGCCACTTCCAAAACCTCAATTTCTATTTCTTTTATCTTTCTGTCAGCAATTTCATCCCAAAATAGCGTCTCATGCCCCTCTTCCTTATATGCTTCCTCTAACCCTTTCCGCAGTATCCTGGCATCTTCCTGTTTCCACCAGGAAATTCCCACCATATTATAGGTATTTTCCCCTCCTTTTCCAATTCTTATAATTCTGTTGTTTTTCAGTTCAAATACCCAATCTTCTGAAAACCCCTGAACCATTTTCCCAAAATAACAGGATTTCTTCATTTCCTGGTTAAATATCTCTTTATCGGACACATATAAATCGGCTTCACATATAAAACAATCTGCGCTTCCCAGAATATCGCCTGCCGCATAAAGCGACGAAATATTATTTTTCTGCCGGTATTCCAAGTTCTCTATAATTTCCAGGTTATCATATTTTTCTTTCAAATAGTAAAATTGTTCTTTCAAATAACCTACCACAACAAAGATCCGATCCACCCCGCGTCTTATAAGCCCTTCTATGACCGTCTCTATCATTGGGACTCCATGAACCTTTACACACGGCTTGGGTACGCTTTGGGTCAGCGGCAGCATGCGCGTTCCCAGGCCGGCCGCCAGCAAAATCGCTATTTCATTCTTCTTCATTTGACACCTCATGATAAACCGCCGGAATTTTTACCCGCATCTCCTGCAAGCCTTCTCTGAAAACATGGAAAAAATCAGAAATATCCTTCTCATCAATGGCTCCCAGCGCACATAAACGGAAAGTCTTTGCATCTCCTATTTTCCCGGGATATATAGTAAATCCTCTTTCATAACAATAATCATGTATTTTATCAAAATCCCAGTTTTCATCCTCTGGATATTTGACAGCAACAACCAAGCCTGCCTGCCATTCCCGCTTTATAACGTCACGGAACCCCAGCTTATCCAGCTCTTTGTGGATAGCCTCAAAAACCCTGCTGTGCCTGTCCCATTTTTCCTCTTCGCCTTCTTCAAAATATTCCTTCAGCGCCTGTTTCAACGCATACAGAGTCTGTACTGGCGGGGTAAAATGCATCTCCCCATGCTTTTCAAAATATTCATACTGCATATACAGATTACAATAATAAGAACGTTTGGGAAAATGACGCGATTCCTCGATCAGCTTTCTATTCCCGATCACATAAGAAACCCCCGTCATCGCCATCAGCCCTTTCTGGGCAGATGCCATGCAGAAATCAATGTTATCCTCTTTGATATAGATCGGCCGCATCGCATAGGTGGAAGTCGTATCTACCACAAAGGCCGCATGATATTTATGCGCCAATGCCCCGATCTCCCTGATTGGATTTAAAATGCCTGTTCCGGTTTCGTTATGGGTTGCATAGACCAGCGCAATATCGGGATCACTTTCCAAAACAGTTTCAATCTCTCCCAAATCCGGCAAAACATCCACCGAAAACTTTAAATCAATATAAGGCAAGTCATAATAATTACAAATTTCAGCCGCCCGGCTGCTATAGGCCCCGTTATTGACTACCAGTACTTTCTTTCCGGCCGGCAATAAAGAGTTCAAGCAGACATCCATGCTGATAGTCCCCGAGCCGCAAAACAGAACCGATGTATATTCCTCCGGGGCCCCATGCACTACTTTTACCAGATCTTCCCTGATCTGTTTCATCAGTTTCACAAATTCTTTTTCGCGCGGGCAAATGTCCGGCACAATCTGCGCATATTTTACTGTGTCCGTCGTCGTGGCCGGCCCCGGATTTAACAATATTTTTCTTTCCATATATCTCATGCTCCTTCTGACAATTATACATCCCATAAGCCATGCATCATATGTATCGGATATATTTCCTTATCCAAACAGCGGCATTCTTCCTTTTTTCCTATATAATATTCAATCAAATCCATAATATCGCCAGCGCTTCTTCCTATATTGCTGAACACATCTTCCGCTCTGTCTGTTTTTTCTCCCGCTTTGATTTTTTCAACTACCCGCTCCACACACTCTCTCAGCTGCGCCTTATTGCATTTATACACATAATCAACCGGCACGTTAGAATATCTCGGCTTCTCCTCCGGAATGATCCAATCCATCACCGCTATGCTTGGTTTTCCGAATAACAGCGCTTCCGTCATAACGCTGGACTCATCGGACACCACCAGGTCGCATATCCCTAATGCCGTAAATATATCCTCTTCTGGTTCGATATAATACACATTATCATATTTTCCCTCATGCAGTTGGCGCATCTCCCGAATATTCCTGATAATATCAGGATACCATTCGTTCCAGGCAGCCTGCTTAATCAACAAATTAACAGATAAGCCCTGCACTGCCTTTATAAAATCATCCTCTTTGCCGTCATTTTCCCATGATGGGGCATATAATACGCTATATGGATATTTCAACCCCATATGTTCCTTGAACTCCTTAGCATATTGCAGAAATTCCCGACAAATGACATAGTCCCCTTTGGGATATCCAAGCTCATACACCCCCAGCCTTGGATGGGCATAATAAAACCCCGAGCATCTTCTCCACCGCTCTACCCAATCTTTTCCCGGAAGGATGCCGATATCAAAATCATTCCATGGCTCATAATTCCATAAATCGGGCCAGTACGATTCCCCCTGCGTCAGGTCATGCAATAAAATTACAGAAAACTTAGCCAGACTTCCCCCTCTGTCTCTTATTATATTTTTTATTACCCCCACATGGGAACAATAAATACCGATCTCCGCGCCCTTTTCCAGTTCATCTGTAAATTCAACCTGATAACCTCTTCTCGCCGCCTCCTTTCCAATCGGCTCCAGATTTTTATACTCTTGTGTGTCTGTATAAAAAATAGTGATTTCCTTCTTCGTATCCGAAACCAGAAGCCGTCTGTCAAAATCCTTTTTTATCATTTTCATGAATACAGACGGAAGTTCCCTGTCAGGATAATCCGGCTTGCCGATACTGTCCAGTATTCGGTTTCGCAAATCCCGGTATTCCCAATACTGGTAATACAGCGCCGCAGCATCCAGCGGCTTCTCCTTGCAGTCCACCAATATTTCCTTTATAATGCCCGTTTTCATTCCATATATGTTTTCCAGCATAAACAGCATTTTCTCTTCCGTCTTTTTTATCCTGACCCCGTCCAGCAAAAAAGCTTTATTTATGTATGCTTCCCTGCGAAACATATAGCTTTCCAGATTCCCCACCATATTTTCTTCCCAGTGTATTGTGAGATTAAATAATAAAAGAGCATCAAATTTTTTCTTTCCTTCCATATAGCGCATCCACCCGTCCGATATATGCCTTGCCATGCTCCCCTTTTCATCTTTATATCGGTTTAAGCAAAAAACAGCATCGCAATCACATTCCTTTTCCAAATATTCCACCATTCTGACAATCTTTTTCGGATTCGATTCCATGTCATTTTCGCCAAAGCAAATATACGGGCATTCGGTACGCAAAATTATCTGCAATATCTTTTTAAGCCCTTCTGTCTCCCAGCATACGCTTTCTATTTCTAAATTTGCATAATCTGCTTCCCGGATTTTCTCTCTTATTCTCTCTTCACCGCAATCCATGCATATCATCATCACTTTGGGCAGCATCTTTTACATTCCTTTCCGGCTTTTTATCCTAATTATATATTACTTTCATAAAGTTATCAAATATATTGACCCTCGTTTTTTCATGCAAGTATTTTAAGCTTTCTCGCCCCTTGCACAATATCAAATAAACTATTAGAATAAATTATGAAAGAATAATAGGAGATCTTTATGAATATAACAATCGTCGGCGGCGGCAACATCGGAACCCAATTCGCTGTCCATTGCGCCAGAAAACAGCATCATGTCACCATATATGCTTCAAAGCCTGAATGTTTTAAACAACCTTTATCTATTGTTAATGAAAACGGAACGAACATCTGCGCATGCGAAATAGACGGCGCAACCAATAACCCTGAAAAAGCCTTTCAGAAAGCAGACATTATATTTGTAACGGTTCCGGCATTCGCTATGAAAAAGGCAGCAGACACTATTTATCCTTATGTAAAGAAAGAAGTCAAAATAGGGCTGATTCCAGGGACAGGCGGCGGGGAATGGGCTTTTAAAAGATGTATGGAAAAAGGCGCGGTGCTTTTTGGAATGCAAAGAGTCCCAAGCGTGGCAAGGCTGGTTAAGTACGGAAAAAGCGTCCGTGCAACAGGATATCGGAAAGAGTTGCATGTTGCAGCGCTCCCCCGGCATGAAACGGCGGGACTCAGCGCATTTATTTCTCATATTTTTGATATGCCTTGTATCGCATTGCCCCACTACCTTAACCTGACCCTAATACCATCCAACCCCATTTTACATACTGCCAGACTGAGAACGCTTTTTTCAGATTACCAAAAAGGAAAAGTTTACGATTCCATTCCTCTGTTTTATGAAGAATGGACCGATGAGGCTTCCGAATTACTACTAAAATGCGATGATGAAGTACAGAACATATGCAAGGCATTGACCGGCTGTGACCTTTCTTATGTAAAATCACTGAAGCTTCATTATGGCGGCGATACTCCGAAGCAGATTACCCAAAAAATATCCGGCATCCAAAGCTTTCAGGGACTAAAAACGCCCTCATTGAAGATAAACGGCGGATATATTCCAGATCTGCATTCCCGATATTTTACTGCGGATTTTTCTTTTGGTTTGGAGATCCTAGTCCAAATTGCAGATTTTATGGAAGTAAACGTGCCAAATATGAAAGAAACATTAAAGTGGTACCATGAAATAGCGGCGGAACATGCCAGATTCGACTTCCATGATTTTGGCGTTCAAAACAAACAGGATTTTCTGGAATTATACAAAAGATAATTGTTTGTTACAAGCTCAAATACCTGTCCCAAGAAATCTGCTATCTTTTTCTGTTTTCTTATGTTATTCTATATTCATAATAAAGTTCCAGAGAGGGATGAAAGTATGGCATATGAAAGACTGGCCGAATTGATTAACAACAACGAATGGGAATTGGCAGAAAATGAATTCCAGGCACATCGGAACGATATATGGACAGATGAACTTGCGATATTGGCGGCAACTCTTTTCTTTCAAAATAATGCATATGAGGATGCTTACGAAAGCATACAAAAAGGACTTCGTTATAATATTACAAATTACGAATTATATTTTTTATTAGGAAACTATTACGAACGAACCAATATAAACCAGGCATGGCTTTGTTATGAAAATGCGGAATTTTATTGTAATAATAAGAAAGATTCCGATATTATCCTGCAATATAAAACACGGATGGAAGAAAACCCGGACTGGAATGTGAAAAAGACGTCGATTGTCATATTATCTTATAACCTGAAAGAAATAACCCAGCAATGTATTCATAGCATTAGAGAAAACAATTTGCCTTCTTCCTATGAAATCATAGTAGTGGATAATCATTCTACCGACGGCATAAAAAAATGGCTGCAAGAGCAGTCCGATATTAAACTATTATGCAACAACGTTAATAAAGGCTTTCCTTATGCCTGCAACCAAGGCATAAAAATGGCAGAGCCGGAAAATAATATATTCCTTCTCAACAACGATACCTATGTCCCTTCAAATGCCATTTTCTGGTTAAGAATGGGCTTGTATGAAAAGGATTCTGTCGGTGCCACCGGCAGTATTTCTAATTATTCTTCCCATGGACAGCCATTGCCGGAAGAATGCCGGACATTGGAGGAATATATTTCATATGCCAATAAAACTAACTTGCCATCCAAAAACCCTTATGAGAAGAAGACTTTTTTGACCGGATTTGCCCTTCTATTAAAACGGGAAGCCCTCGACCAAACGGGACTGCTGGATGTAAGATTTTCGCCAGGACAATTTGAAGACAGCGATTTGGGCGTAAGAATGAATCTCTCCGGCTGGCAGACCGTCCTGTGTTATAACAGCTTCATTTACCATTATGGTTGCGGCGACGGGAAGCATCAGAAGTCATGGAATGAAGTGTTTATGATAAACCGCCAAAAATTTAAAGAAAAATGGGATTTTGACATTATTTACTATACGTTCGCCAGAAGAGAAATTATTTCATTAATCGGCCATAAGGCCAATACCCCCCCCTCACGATTTTAGAGGTCGGCTGCGGGCTGGGCGCTACTCTGGCAAAAATACAATATCTCTGGCCGGACTCTGAGGTTTACGGCATTGAACTCGTCAACCGCATTGTTGAAATCGGAACCAGCCATACAAATATTATACAAGGCAACATTGAAACCATGGAAATTCCTTATGCAAAGGAGCAATTTGATTATATTATATTAGCAGATGTACTGGAACATTTATATGATCCGGAAAGAACCCTGGCCCGTCTGCTCCCCTATTTAAAAACAGGCGGTTCTTTTTTATGCAGTATACCAAATATCATGCATACATCTGTATTATTGCCATTACTCCAGGGAAACTTTGATTATTCGGACTCTGGAATTTGCGACAGAACACATATCAGATTCTTTACATTGAACAGCATTGCAAAAATGTTCCAAAAGCTTGACTTGACCATAAATAACCTGACTGCCGGTTTAGGCGGGCTGCCTACGAAAGAAGAAGATCAATTACTGAATTTTCTGGAAGAAATACCGAATCTTGCACCCAAGGCACAGTTTCAAGTCAGCCAATATATTTTCAGTGCTACGAAATAATAAAACAGGATGGTGACTATATTTTGGATTTTATAAAAGAAGAAAAAATAAACGCGGAGCTAAACGCTCTAAAAGCTGCAAATAATGAACTTCGCGCCATGTTAAATGAAATTGTCCAGTGTGTTATCGACAACAATGCGCTTTCCGAAAAACTTATGCAGGAAATGAAGGCCCAGACCGAGCGGATACTGGATCTGCATATCCATATGGATAACCTGCCTTATGAAATACTGGATCCACGGATGCACGATACATACACTTCTATTCCTAAAATCATGACGGAAAAAGAAACAATAGACGAGATCGTACTCCATAAAAAGTCTATTGCCAGATTTGGCGACGGCGAATTCGCCCTTATGTTCGGCGATTCCCGCTGGCGTTTCCAGAAAGTTGATGATAAGCTTGCCATACGGTTAAGAGAAGTGGTCACTTCCGACGATGAAAATATCATGATAGGACTGATCAATTTTTATGGCAGTCTGTCCCATAGAAGCGCAGGCGATGCCGCCGCCATCCGATCATATATTACTCCTGAAATCCGCAGACAGCATATGGAGCTGCTTGATGCCAAAAGGCTTTACGCCAATACCGGCATATCAAGAAGCGGGACGGCAGAAAAAGTGGCTGAGCAGAAAAGAATATGGGACGGCAAAGACTGTGTATTTATTGAAGGATCTCAGACTCGGATGGGCGTAGGCAACGATCTGTTCCACAATGCCAGATCCATCCAGAGAATCCTCTGTCCTCCCGAACATGCCTTTGATAATTATGATGCTATTTTAGAAGAAGCGCTGAAATTATCTTACAATAAAACAATTTTGATTGCATTAGGCCCTACCGCGAGCGTTCTGGCTTACGACCTGGCAAAGGCAGGATACCATGCCATCGATATAGGGCATGTGGATTTATCCTACGAATGGTTTTTGAGGAGCGGCGGGGACAACGTGACTGCTGTCAGCTATAAATATAATAATGAATATCCTGATGGATATATGGTAGAGGATATACATGATGAGCAGTATGAATCTGAAATCATTGCGGATTTATCGTCATCATAAATTAATTCGAGTATTTGCCTGGAGGAATCATAGTTATGGATACATCTATGCTGAAAAAAGAACTGCAATCGTCGATTGCCCAAAGTGCGATATATCTTCCCCCGCAAACGGTATTTAACGGTTTAAATACCTATAAGCTTATCTTTGGAAGCGATGATTTTTTTCAGGATTATGCGCTGTCGTTCAGCCGGAAAGGGCCTATGGTTTCTCTCCTCTGCTTAAACTGCGCCGATGATTCTGTAGATGAATTCCTTTCCCGCCAGCTTTACTCCAATCTGGAAGTAGTAAGAACCGGGCCGGATGATTCCTTTTCCGATATTATTCAGTATATTTCCTCTGCAGACAGTAAATATCTCTGTTTCTGCGAACCCAATTATCTTTATGATTCTTCCAAAATATTTGATATGGTTTCCGCCTTTGAACAACTATCCTCCGCTGATATGATAATCTCGCCCCGTAATTTTATGGATCCGACAGGGAAGGCCATAGCTTTTGACGGTCTGCCCGCATCGAATTCAGACGCAGACTGTCTTTTTGACGGCAAGCTCTTATTGCAGGATTCCATCAATAGCGGCATAAACACGTATGGCAGCCTTTCTACTCTTATGGCTGCAACAGAGTACGCCAAAAAAATTTCTTGTACTTTTGAAGCAAAGTACCCGTTTCTCGATTTATCCATAGATGCCATCCATTCGCTCGCCTTTCTTTTCCATCTGCTTGTCAACGGACAAGGCCGCCGCATGTATGTTCCTACCAGCATTGCCTCTGCCAAATTGCAGCCCTTCCGGGATGATGCGTCTGTCCAAAAGGCATATGAAAATTTCGTATTTTCTTTTGCCTCGCAAAACGGAATCACGCTTTCTCCCGACCGAAGCAAAAGACCTTCGCCCGCTTCTGATTCTCCCATTCTGAGAGAAATGACATTCTTTTATACCGACATGGGCGAATACTATAACCTAAAACCGATCGCCGATGCCGCTGCACAACGGGGGTATAAAGTAGAGTTCACACAGAATATCATGCAAAAAGCAGAAATCGGCATATACTGCCAGCATGGCGGATATCCTGAAAATTCACGCTTTTCGGCCGTCCTTCTTCATGACCTGGCCCAGCGCCATGACTGCTGGCCCAATATATGGACTTTGGAGCATTGGAACAACTATGACCTGGGAATCGTACCGGGGAAATCATGGGCATCTTTCTGGATGCAGTCTGCCTGTTTCTATTATGCCAATCCCAGATGCGGCGTCTACGAATTCGGGTATCCAAAAAGCGACCTTGTCCGTTCCGCTCCTTTAATATCCCGCGCGGAGGAATTGCGCCAAAAGCTCCACTTAAAATATGATGTCTCTATACTATATGCCCCTTCCTGGGAGAACGACGGAAAAGAGGAAGATTTTGTCCATGCGCTTGCTTCCTTAAAGGCTAATCTGCTGATCAAACAAGCCCAATGGCCCCCGCAATATCAACATATTATTGACAATATCAGCCAAATGCGCGCCATGCATGAGGGCAAATATGATAATGTATATTACATTGAACCTACCGAAAGCATTATGACTGCATTAGAACTTTGCAACATCGTTGTATCTGAAGAGTCAAGCGTTATGGCGGAAGCCCTCATGTTCCACAAACCCAGTATCGCTGTTACTGACTGGCTCATGCCTGACGGGGATTCTGTCCGGCCGGCAAATATGCCTGTAGACTATATTGTTAAATGCAAAAAGGAAGAATTGCGGGAATACGTGGAAAGGTTCTGCAAGGATCCTTCCTGTTATGAAGCAACCCTCCAAAAAGGGGATTGTATTTTCAGCAACCAAGGGCATGTCTGTGATGATATCTTAGATGCCATTGAATACTATGCTTTTAATAAAAAAACAGATTGTGCCTTTTTAAGCAAAAAACTCGCTTCCAAATACACAATCTGTTCCATGTGGAATTAATCCACTACTTTTTAAGCACTATTCTGCCATTATTTTTTTTATATTATTAATATAAATATCTTCATTTATCCCCAGAGTTCTTTCTGAAAAATACTCCAGCCTGTTTGTATCCTGGATCGTACTTTCAAACAATTCAGTAAATGGATCCATGATCTTCAGGCAGTCATACAGCCCATAGCGATCCACCAGTTCTTCCCGGGGAATCAATTCCAGCAATTCGGATACTCTGTCATAAGTAATAAGCATTCCCCGGAGCCATATAAATTTACTTGGTATATTATCCATCAGCCACTCCTGGTCATACCATACATATTCCCCTTCCCTTACAAAACAGTTGCGGGGAACCATATCCAAATAACCTTTTTTCAATATTCTCCCATATCCATTGTTTTCCCGATATTCATCCAACTCCAGATCGTACATAATGCAGCTCTTTTCATCTGCCTCATCGGAAGACATTTCGATTTGTTCCAGAAGATGGTCCCATAATTTCCAGATTAAATCTTTATCTTTCCTTACTGCCGCTTCCCGCAGCACATCTTCCAGCGTCGGAAAAGATACAAAATCCGTCAATAGGCGGTTTCCATCCATCCTGTGCGGCAGTACTGCCAGCCCTCTGCTTTCCATTCTTTTTGTATTTTCCAAAACAGCCCTGAGATGGCTGTGAATAACTGGCCCCGATTCCAAAGCAAATTTGACGACTTTGCCCGAATCCTCTATCAATGTGCCTATTCTGTATTTGCTCTTCCTATAAGAATTTAATAAAGCAAATATGACTCTTTCTTCCTTCCCGTCTGCTGCTTTCTCCGGCGCGACCGAACATTCCACCAGAAAAGAATTCGCCATAAACCCGAAAACATCGTTTTCGATCATATCTTTATACAACCCTTTTTCTTTGATAAATAACGTCTGGTCAGACGGTATATAATATGGCAGCATATTTTCCATATACTCATTTTCAGGCATATACTTTTCTGAATAGACCACTACCGGCAGTTTATAATCCGGCAGAAGAAAATAAAAGAAAGAATCCTCATACCCGCTTTCTTCCAGCAATTCTTCCAATTCCGCTTTCGCAAAAGTGCGTACTTTCCCGCCGCTCAATTCATATTGGTTTAACCCGTCAAAAGGTATGCCTGAATGGTCTTCCACCGCTCCGCACCAATATTTTGCGCCATATTTATTTTCTATCGCGATTAATAGTTTTCCCCCTTCATTTAAAAGCGATTTAATCTTCATTAAAAAATCTCTATATGGGTTCTTTCCCTCTGTAAATTCCCCCTGGTATTCAAGAACTCCTATCAGCGTAATATAGTCAAACTTCTCGGCAAATTCTATATCATTTAAGTTTCCCGCAATCACTTCCAGGTTATTTTTTCCCCTGCACCTCAACTGTGTCGCCGTAGCGCGCCGTCGGGATAATTCTACCGCTGTTACTTTCCGGCATTTATCGCATAAAAGTCTGGTAATAGCCCCGCAGCCGCTGCCAATCTCCAGCACGGATGCCCCCTCCTTAAACGGATACCAGTTCAGCAGGTTTTTCCTGATATGGGTAAGATGGTAAAAAACCGGCCAGCTAAAATGATCCTCTATCACCTTTCCGTAATCTTCTGATTCATTTTGTGCGATATATTTTAATATGTCATTTTCTACGTCCCCATCCGAGTATTTGTCTTCATTCCGATACCATTTCAAATTAAGCTTTTCAGACGCTTCTTCTATTCTCAGCTCCCATTCCTGCATTTTGGCCATCACATGCTCCTTTCTCCGTTCCTGAAAAATCTACTGTAATAATTTTACGATATTTTTCTTATAAATCTGTTCATCTCTCTTCTCTGCATCATATCCCGCATAGTATTCATCCAATATCATTTTATCAAATAATGCGTCCATCGATAAAAAAGTTGGAAGGAAAATATCAATTCCATAATGTTCCAGCCACTCCTGCATGGGAATCGCATCGTGCATCACAGCAAAACGGATATATGTGTTCATCATCCCTCTGAATAGAATATATTTGCTTGGAATATGATCAAGTGTCCACTCCTGGTCGAACCATAACATTTCCCCCTCCCTTATGAAGCAGTTCCTTGGGATCATGTCCAAATAGCCCTCTCTTAATATTTTCCCATAATCTTTTCCTTCTTCATAACGATCCATCTCCAGCTCATATATAATACATTCCTTCTGCTCCACTGTATTGGATGACTCCTCAATCTGCTCCAACAGCTTATCCCACAGCTTCCAGAGCAGATCTGCATCCCCTCTGGCTGCTGCGTCATACAATGCATCTTCAAACAACGGCAGGTCCATATAATCCGATATTAATTCATCCTCATCCATCCTATAAGGCAGCGCTTTCAGTCCTCTATGTTCCAGCTTTTCTCCATTCTCCATAATCTGAATCAAATGGTTCCGTATATGTTTATTATCCTCCAGCGGAAATTTTACCGCCTGGCCGGAAGTATTGACCTTCGTTCCTATCCTATATTCTCTCTGCCTTTTCGAACTCATCAGTGCAAATACCGTTTTTTCTTCTTCCTCTTCCAAAGCCCCGACAGAACATTCCACCAGATAAGAATTGGCAAAAAAATCAAAAACGCCGTTCCGTACGATATCTTTGTATACTGCCTCTTCTTCCACCACCAAGGTCTGGTCGGAAGGGATATAATATGGCACTACATTTTCCAGCATTCCATTACGCGGCAGATATTTCTCCGAATAAATCACTGTCGGCAATTTATAATCCGGCATTGGAAAATAATAAAAAGATTTCATGTACCCGCTTTCTGCCAGCAGCCGCGTCAATTCTTCCCTGGAAAATGTCCGTACTTTGCCGCCGCTCAACTTATACTGGTTGATCCCGTCAAAAGGAATCCCCGTATGATCCTCAGGCGCCCCGCACCAATATTTCAGCCCATATTTATTTTCTATTGCAATCAGTAATTTCCCGCCTTCTTTCAGCAAGGACCTTATTCTCACTAAAAAGTCTTTGTATGGGTTATCGGAATTCGTATAAGTTCCCTGATATTCCAGCACTCCAATTAAAGTTATATAATCAAATTTCCTGTCAAATTCTATATCGTTCAGATTCCCTGCTATAATCTCCAGATTATCCTTTGCCCGGCATCTCAGCTGCGCTGCTTCCACCCGTCTTTTCGATAATTCCACCGCTGTCACCGTTCTGCATCTATCGCACAACAGCGCTGTTATAGCTCCCATTCCGCATCCGATCTCTAAAACAGAAGCCTCTTTTTTAAACGGATACCAGTTTAACAGATTCTGCCTGGTATGTGTAAGATGGTAATATACCGGCCAGCTATAATGCTCCATGATCGTCCTGCCATAATCCTCCGGCGCATTTTCCATAATGTATTTTATAATATCATCTTCCACATTCCCATCCGAATAGCTGTCTTCTCCTTTATACCAATCCAAATTCAACTTTGGCTTTATTTCCATAATATAACCTTTCTCTCATCCTGCTGTCTTGGCCCTGCCAATTTCTTGGCTTTTATTACATATTGAAACGTCTCATACATAAACCTCTGCGCAGTACAGTCAATGGCAAGCAAACTGTCTATCAGATATTTCTGCCTGTCACTAATCGGGAACTCAACTCTGTCCATACAGCCAATCTCATATCCTGCCCTATACAATGTGCGGATAATCTCATTGCACGTAAAGAAGTGTATGTGGGTTCTATCCAGCAAACCGGCTTCCATATATGTAAAATCCCCCCGCATCAGCTGTTCCATAACAGAAATATGCATCACATTCGGTACACTTGCAATAATCACTCCCTCTTCCCGCAAGTAATCTTTACAGTATTTTATCGTTTCTTCCGGATCATGCAAATGCTCCAGAACATCCCCAAAAATAATATAGTCAAACATCTCCCTGTCAAATGGCAGATTCTTATCTTCAATATTATTTACAGCCACTTGCGCAAAACGAGATGCAATCAATGCTGCCTGCTCATTAATCTCTGTTCCATATACCTCTGCCTTGGGATACCGGTTTTTAATTTCCAGCAAGGTAGCCCCGCAGTCACAGCCTATTTCCAAAACAACAATCCTTTCTTCCGGTTCGGCCTCCAGCAAAGAAATAATTCGTTCATTGTAATGATTATTAAAATAATGCATTCCCCATTTACGCTCTAACGTTTCCTCTTCCCACTGTTCCCCGAAAACCACTTCTTTCTCGTCCCCCATATTCCAGAAAACGGCTCCTGGGCATATTTGTAATGGTTTATCTGCTTTGATCATACGCAGACAATAATCCTTCACTACCATAAATAAAGATTCAACATCCTCTTCAAACTCCCCGACCTCTTCCATTGCCACTTTCTTCCACAATACTGCCCCATAGTGCAATGCCATCGTCCTCTCGTTTTTTCTGCTCCTCTTTTCTCCTGCCTCCCTGACTGCCTTTTCGTAGCTCTCATCTTCACTGAATACGCCACACACGCCCCCTATCTCCTTCTCCGCATGCAGCGCTTCTTCCAGCCGCCTGAGGCATTGGGGTGTCAGCATATATTTATCCTCCATGATTAGCAAATCCGTTTCTATATGCAGTTCCCGCTTTGTCATATTAATCGCTTTCCCCCAGCTGGCACATTCCTCCTCTATCAACACATATGTCAGATCTGTCTGTTCTGATGCCCACTCCTTAAGCTTCTCTCCAGATCCTTTGTCCACTATAACAAACGATATATCCATATCGCCGAGCAGTCGAAAACTTTGCACCGCCATTTCCACCATTTGACGTTCATGGCAAGCAAGCATCATAACAGTTATCATATTTGCCTCCTTAAGTAATTGATCCGTCTTTATTGCAACTCCTTGATCATTCTCGCTTTTCCATATATTCTTTCATAAAAATTTTTCTATACTTATTATAATCCCAAAGCGATAAGATCGTCTTATCATCATGATTAAACCATATATGGTTCTGTACTGGCACTATAATATGATATCCTCTTCTTCTCATTTCAAAACTCTGTGACAAATCATAGAAATCCCATCCGTCAAACAAATCTTCCCTCCAGGGAACATCATATTGCGTAGCCATCAGCAGACCGTCTATCCCCTCCACTACCCAGAAACCATCCTCTCTTTTATAACGATAATTGTCCCAGGATACTCTTTCTGGTCCTCTTACTACACGGCTCCCATTCCACATCATACAATGTTCTGGTATCTTCCTGCTGCCGACCATCCCGATCATTCCTATGCTGTTGTCAAGCTGAAATAACGAAACGATATCTGAAATGAAATGCCGGTTAATAAGAAATACATCTTGATGCATATATACTTTATATTTCGCATTACTGCTGCGCATTCCCTCATTATATCCCGATGTCATAGAAACTGCATCCCGAATTTCCAGCAGTTCCACTTCCATTCCTTCCGGCACTTCCAGCCAATGGATATATTTCACGCACTCATTAAAAAATAAATCATCATTCACACATATAATAAAGCAAATTTTATTTTCGTCAGGTGCCATTTTTATACCTCCCCAAAGGCAATTCGTTCAAAAGATTTTCCCTATCGTGTATCTCTATACTGCTGTCTTCTGCCATAACTTTAATGAAAACAGGAAACAGTTCCTTCCCCGTAATATAATCCACGATTTCATCCGTAACCTCTGCCCCATATGCCATCCGCCTTAACATGAATACCATTCGAAAATACATTTCTGTCAATTCCTTCATATTGCGAAGTGCTAAAACAAAAATCTCCCCGTTTTTCATACTCTTTGTCTCTTCACTGAATATCTTCAGCATATTTTCCAACACAGGAAATTCCCAAAAAGACTCTATGATCAGTTTCTTATTTTTCAGAAGACGGTACCATGTCATCATTTCTATCCATGCTTCCGTACTGCCTTTTCCCAGCAATATATCCAGCTGGCACATTACCTTCTCCTTTAAACGAAAGCTGATCTCCTTTTCCCTGTCTACCCCGGTCAGAAATATTTCCACCTCTTCGGCAGCATCTTTTCCCTTTTTTTGCGGTATCTCCGCTTCCATCCGTTCAAATTCGCTTATGGTATATAGGATATCAAGCTCCTCTGCCGTAAAAATATTTTTTAATGTGTCTTTGTCTTCTGGATTATCCATATAATATTTTATTCGGTCAATCAGACTGGATTTTTCACCCACCATATCTATTCACTCCCTTATGCATGTACAATATTAAAAACCGCATGATCCCCATATTTTTTTTCATTGCATTTTATAGCATCTTTTTTAAACACTTCCAGCCATTCCTTGTCTTCCGAATAAACGATGCTGATCTGCTCCTTTGCTTTTGCATATGAATATCCGTCCATATAAAAATAGCTGACTGCAAACTGAAATTCATTGGAATTATACCTGACTTCATCTATTCTCAAATCACATTTCCCGCACAAATACCGCATGCTTTCCACGGAATGCAAAAATATATGGCGCGGAGCGTCCAGCTGGTACCAGTTTATACCGAAAGTATCCCATGCGGCGTTTGGAAATACTGGTATTTGTATTTCACACATTCCACCAGCATTTAAGAGCCGCTTCACATTTTGCAAGGTCTCCAGCGGCCGGGCAATATGTTCAAAAGAATCGCTGAATCTTATGAAATCGAACTTTCCTTCCATTTCATCTATTTCACACTTTTTAATAAAAATCCTGTCCCCATAACTCACATCTTCTTCAATGAAAGGATCGCACCCGAATAAGTTTCCATAGCCCTTTTCCGCCCATTCCAATAACCATTTCCCTGTTCCGCATCCAACATCCAAAACTTTATTCTCTACATTGGCGCTTCCTTCAAAAGAATGCGTTTCCCTTTCCCGGAAGCTGTAATAACCACCGGCATAGTATTTTCCTAAATCCGTAGGTATTTCAGCTATCTGCATGCATTTGCAGCGGTTACAGACAAAATAATCAAATCCCTCCCGTGTTCCATACATCATTTCCCTTGCTGTATAAGTCTTATTTTCCCCCCTTGTTCCACATATGCGGCATATGTGCCATTCCATGCGGTAACGGTGTGCTTCTGCGATCTTCTCTTCCATGTTATTCCTATCCACAGCTTCGCCCTTTCCACCAGATCTGTTATTGATTCATATATTCGCTGATAAATCTATTCCTGTATTTATTATAATTCCATAATGACATTGCCGCCTTGTCGTCATGAATAAACCATATATGCCTTTGTACCGGCACGACAGCCTGAAAACCTCTTCTTTTCATTTCGAAGCAGCAGGACAGATCATAAAAGTCCCACCCGTCAAACAAATCCTCCCGCCAAGGAATATCATACTGCGTTGCCAGAAGCAGTCCGTCCAGTCCTTCCACTTCCCACCAGCCGTCCTCATCCTTATCATATCGATATCCTTCCCAAGGAATCATCTTGCTCCAGTTCCCGACCCTGCTTTCCGACCACATCACTCCATTTTCCGGCACTTTCACCGATCCTATCAGCCCGATCACTCCGATTTTTTCACTGCTTTGAAATATAGAAATCATGTCATGGATAAAATATTTATTGATAATAAATACATCCTGATGCATGTATACTTTATATTTTGCATTGCTGCTGCGCATTCCCTCATTATATCCTGCCGCCATGGATGCCGCTCCCCGGATTTCCATCAGTTCTATTTCCATCCCTTCCGGTACTTCCAGCCATCGGATATATCTTACGCATTCATCATAGAACAGGCTATTATTTGCACATATGATAAAACAAATCTTATTTCCATCCGCCATTATTTCCAACACCATTCCTCTATTATGCTTATCACTTTCTCTTCATTGAATATTTGTGCTGTCTGTATTATAGCACGAATAAAAGTATCAGAAAATTGCTTCTTTTCGATATATTCTATGATCTCATCTACTGGTTCTACCCCATACTCTATTCGTCTGCATAAAAAAATTACTTTAAAATAAGCATCTGTCAGTTCCTGCATATTATGCAGAGACAAAATGGATATCCGACTTGCTCCTCCCTTCTCCAAAAAAACATTCAATTCTTTCATAAATATATCAATCATCGTTCTCAAAGCGGGGAATTCCCAGAAGTCTTCCACAATAAGTTTCTCTTCCTCAAGCAGGGAATACCATATCATAATCTCTATCCATGCTTCTGCCGTTCCTTTTTCCAGCAGAATATCCATCTGTCGCATAAAGCGCTCTTTCAGCAGAACGCTTATTTCCGCTTCTTCTTCTACCCTGATAAACGTTTCGGATATACTCCCTGTCAGTTTGGCTTTTTCCAACCGTTCCGTCACCGCCCGGTCAAAGATTTCAAATTGATAAACCGCATCTAAAATATCGTATTCTTCTGAAGAAAACAAGACCCGCATGCTGTCTTTATCTCCCGGATCCTTTTTCCAATATTGTATTTTATCATTCAAATTCCATTGATCTATATCGGACAAAATTTTATTCTCCTCCGCCAATAATTTCTAATATCGTGTCTACACGGTTTTTATACGTATGGCTTCCCTTTACCTTTTCATAACCGTTCCTGGCAATTTCTCTCCTTTCCTTATCATGGGATAAATAATATTCCACCTTTTTGCCCAGGTCTTCATAGTCTGTATAATAAACATAGTCTGTTCCGCTATGGAAATAATCTTCATATTCCCTTTGATAATTACTCAGCAAAAATCCCCCGCTCCCCATAATCTCAAAAGAACGCAGAGGAATCCCGGTCAGTATGCTTTTCAAGGAAATATTCAAGTTAATCTGCGAACATTTGTATATTTTTGAAGCTTCTTCCATCACTTCGGCCGTTCCCCGGTTTTTTACCCTGGGCAGTTCCGGCGTCGCATCATAAGTATACAGATCTACCTGATATTTCTCTGACAATAACTCTAAAATCTCTTTTCTCTCCAACGCTGTAACCTGCCTTGCCAGAAAATAATGCGCATAAACCCATTCCAGCCGTTCAAACCCGTCCTGGTTCACCCTCAAAGGACAATGCTCCATCATATCCTCCATGATCTCCGATTTCAGCATCCCCTCCAACAGGAAGTCCCCGTAAATCTGTTTTTGCATCTCTATGCATCCATCCAGATATCCTTTCGTATATTCGCAAATATTTCCAAGCCTTTCATAAAATCTGTTCTTCTTTTCATGATAAGTAGAACCGATGAAAGAGATTTGCGTACGGTAAAACTCTTTTTCTCTCTCCAGCAACGGATAAGCGTCATACCTTTCCACCGGTGCCGCCATCGGCAGATGATACACCGTATCTATCCCTCTATTCCACAAGTCCTCACAGGTTCCTCTGTCAAAGATAAATACATAATTATATGGAAACTTTACTGTATTTGAGTATAGTTGGATAAACGGGCTGTCAAAAGTCCACGACACATACTTTACCTGACAGGCATTACAAGCAATGGATATCACCGGAAAATAATTAAAAGAAAATACAACGTCATATTTATCCCCTGCGATTTTCCAAATCAGCTTTTCACATAATTCCTGATTCAGCCGTGTGTTATCCGATTCCCGTGGAAACGGATAACACACGACTTCCCATCCTCTCCTCCTAAACTCTTCCATTATGTCTTTCTGCCCCAAACTTTTCCATTCCATGAACAGAATTTTCATATACATTCCCCTTATAACTCTTCGTTGGTATCCAAATCGATATCGTTCACTCTGAAATAAGGATTCTCATAAATAAATAAATTACAGATGGAAAATGGGAACTTATATTTCCAGGACATATAGTTAAATACATTTCCTATAAATAACCGTCCTTTTTCCACTTCCTTCCACCATTCCTCCATAATCCGGCATAATTCTTCATCTTTATGATTCCGTACAATAACTCTCCCATCTATCAGCCCATTATGCTCAGGATAACCTTCTTTTCGGTATTGAAGCATCATTTTTCGGATCATAATATTTAAATCATCTGTGGACATCTGGGTAATGGACATGTCCTCATAAATACAGTCTTCCATCGGGCTCGGAAAACTCAAGAAGCTTTTTCCATCTCCATAAACCTTACAAAATCTGGAAACATCGCCCACAATCGTGAGATTAGGCGCAACCCATATGCTGTAATCATAATCCTTCAACAGTTTATGCGCCATTATTTTGCACCAGTTTTCCAATATCAATACTTTTTCTTCCTCTGTTTCTCCTATTTTTTCCGGCTTTTCCATCTTACAATATTTCCATACGCCGTTTTGTTTCCCCCATTTATCCTCGTCTTCCGTAAAGCACAAATAATCCATTTGCCTGTTAATCTCTTTTGGCTGGCTCAATGCTTTTTCTCCCAGCAGACAGGTATATACTGCTCCGCGTCCTTCTCCCAGCACCCGTTCCTTCCGGTCTGTAAACGCCTTCTGCCGTTCCTTATGCAGCCGGTACTGTATTTGGGAATTTACCGTTCCCAAATCGATAATCATCTGCCTGTAAGGTCTTTCCCGGAACATTTTCTCTTCTTCATTTAACGCCGTATAAAATGCCTGATACGTACACTCGAAAAGCCGCAGAAGGTGTTCACATTCCTCCATATCCTTTCTTTCCACCGCTTTTACCAGACACTCTTTATATACATCAGGCATATTGGCAAATCCATAGTTTTGTCTACTCCCTATACATTTCCAAAAAGATTCCCCCAATGTGCATTCGATTAAGTCCGTAATCTCCTCGGTCGGAAATGCATCTGCCTGGATTTTTCCATCTTTCAACGCCCTGCATATTTTTTCTACCAGGTTCACTACTTTGTCATCCACTCTAATAATCATACTTTACCTCATTTCTGCATAGCCCTATTCTTTCTCTTTCAAACCCATCGTTTCTATCATCGTATCAAAACGATTTTTATAAGTGTGGTATTTTTTCACCTTCTCATACCCATTTCTTGCCACTTCCTTGCGCTCGTCTTCATGGGTCAGATAATACTCTGTTTTTTCCAGCAGATCGGCATAACTGTCATAATAAGCAAAATCTACGCCCGGTTCAAAATAATCCAAATAATCTTCCTGAAAATTAGTCAGCAAGAATCCTCCGCTCCCCATGATTTCAAAAGCGCGCAGCGGAATCCCCGTACGAATAGAACGTAGGGTAATATTCAAATTAATTTTAGAACATCTGAATATATAACAGGCTTCCTTTAAATTTGCCGCAGTCCCCCTGTTAATCACATGGGGTAATGCCGGTGTCTTGCGATGGGTATATAAATGGCATGGATATCTTTCTGACAGCATGGCCAAAACCTCCTGCCGTTCCATAGCGGTGATATAACGCGGCAATACTACTTGTCCGATATATTTTTTATAAGGAAGCTTATCATCCGAATCCTCTTCTCCCCCATATATTTCTTCTAATTTTTCCATAATATCCGGAGTCAGCATATCCTCCATAATCAGACTCCCATACACCTTTTTCTGCGCCATCATTACCCCATCTACATACCCTCTCGTATAATCATCCAGCCAATTCAGTCCACGATATAGGGTAAATTTATTTTCCGTATAGATAGATCCTATAAATGAAATAGGTATCGCATATGCTTCTTCTATCTCCTCATCCATTTCATAAGTATCATAACGGTCTACGCTTGCTGCTAAAGGCAGATAATATATCGTATCAATTCCTTTTCTTTTCAACTCCAGATAATCCGCTTTATCAAAAATAAATATATAATTATAAGGAGATACCACCGTGCAATGCCACAACGCCCTTAATGGACTATCATATATCCATGCAGCATATGGAATCCTACATACATTACAAGCAATTGATACCACAGGAAGAAAGTTCCATGAAAAAACAAAGTCATATTCTTTTTCTGACATTTTTTTGATCAGCTCCTGCTCAATTCTCTGATTGGAATCTGTATTTTCCTTGCGGCTTACCCTATGGTGGTCTACTTCGTAACCGCGCCTGACCATCTCCTGTTGCACATCTTCCGTTGCAAACGCCTCCCATATGATATATAATACCTTCATTTCTATGACTCCTTTATTTGTCTTAAAATTACATCTATTCTCTCGCGGTAAGTATGTCCGGACTTTACTCTTCGATAACCATTCTCAGCAATTTCCTGCCGTTCCGACTCATGAACCAAATAATATTCTGCCAGCTCCACTAACTCTTCCTGACTGGTATAAAATACAAAATCAACACCAGGCTCAAAATGCTCTAAAAAATCTTCCTGATAATTCGTCAACAAAAACCCTCCGCATCCCATAATATCCATAGCACGCAACGGAATGCCTGTATGAATGCTTCGCAAGGTCATATTTAAATTTATTTTTGAATGGCTAAATACCAAGGGCATTTCCTTCATATAGTCTACAGAACCACAATTTATTACATGTTCTAAATCAGGAGTCTGATCCGACGTATACAATTTCACCTGAAATTTTTTCCCTAAAAGTTCCAGCTGCTCTTTCCTTTGGTCTCCTGTTAATTTTCTTGCAAGGAAATAATTCGCGTAAATCCACGCATCCGTTTCCCATTCATCCTTTCCCTTTCGGAGCGGACATACATGCTGTAATTTCTGGACAATATTATCCGTCAATAATTCCTCTAAAAGAAAACTCCCATATATTTCCCCCTGCATTTTCATAATTGCCTTCAAATAACCGGATGTATACTCATCCACTCCTTCTATATAGCGATAAAAATCCTGCCTGACTTCATGGTATGTGGATCCTACAAAAGCAATATCTGCCTGATAATGTTCTTGATCCACTTCTGATACCCTCAATTTATCATAATAATTCACTGGAGCCGCCATAGGCAAGTAATATGCATGCTTTACTCCATATTTTTGGAAATCACAAGACAAGGATTTATCAAAAAAGAAAATATAATTGGTATCTAACATCGTATATTGAGAATAGAGAAGCAAAAATGGAGTATCATAGATCCATGCAACATATTTCAAGCTACAATCATTGCATGTTTTAGCCGCTATTGGAAAAAAATTCAGCGAAAATACAAATTCATATTCTTTTTTCTTTAATGTCTGAGAAAGTCTATGACATAATTTCTCATTCTCTCTCATATTTTCATCAGGATATGGCCATAAAAAAATATCCACCTCACACCCTGCTCTTTTAAATTCTTCGACTATATACTCATGGGCAAAGCTATCCCACTCCAACATCAATATATTCATACTTATTATATCTCCATACCTTTTCTATACAAAAAGAGAGCTGGAGTTTCCAGCTCTCTTTGAACACTTTGTAAAGTGCTGTACTTCGCAAACATCTAATAATTTACTGAAGTAAGGATAATACACCCTGATTTGTCTGGTTAGCCTGTGCCAGCATAGCCTGACCTGCCTGAGCAAGGATCTGGTTGTTGGAGTAAGTAACCATAGACTTAGCCATATCTGTATCACGAATACGAGATTCAGCAGCCGTTGTATTCTCAACGATATTATCCAAGTTATTGATGGTATGCTCCAAACGGTTCTGCATAGCACCAAGTGCGGATCTCTGAGAAGCAACTTTTTCAAGTGCAGCGCTAACGATATCAATAAAGCTTGCAACCTGTTTGTAGCTCTTAGCAGCACTCCAGCTCTGATTCTTCAAGCTGTGGTTCAAGAAAGATGCTTTCATGTTGGAGATCTGAACGCTCAGAGTCTCATTGGATTCATTACCAACCTGGAACAGGAAGCTCTTCGGATTACTCAAGCTGCCGTCCTTATTAGAACCCTGAAGTACCTTCTGGTCATTGAATTTCGTTGTTGTTGCAACACGGTCAATTTCAGATACCAGCTGGTTAATTTCGTCTGCAATGTACTGCTTCTGTGTGGTGGTATATGTGCCGTTTGCAGCCTTAACTGTCAGCTCATTCATTCTCTGAAGCATGTCATGAACTTCATTCAAAGCGCCTTCTGCGGACTGTACTAAGGATACACCATCCTGAGCATTCGTAGAAGCCTGATCCAAACCTCTGATCTGACGTCTCATTTTTTCGGAAACGGAAAGGCCTGCTGCATCATCTGCTGCACGGTTGATTCTGTAACCGGAAGAAAGTCTCTCTGTCTGCTTTGCCTGTGCATTCGTTGTGATACCTAACATTCTGTTAGAGTTCATAGCTGTAAGATTGTGTTGTACTACCATATTATATTCCTCCTTGAATATTAAACGGCTTCCCTGCCGTTCTTGTTTTTATGTCCGGCTCGGCCCTAGGCTTCCTCACCGGCCATTTGTTTGCTAAGTAATTTGCTTTACTTGTATATTATATCGGAACGATTTCCGAATACTTTATACCAAATCCAAAAAAAATTTTATTTTTTTTTGTCCATAAACTGAGGAGAAACCATCTGCGACTTATTCATATTGCGGTAATAGTCTAATGCGGCTTTGGAGCTTTTTCTTCCCTTTTTCAAATCTTCTCTGGCTTTTACAAAATACTTCTCCGCCAATTTCTGATTCCTTGCTTCCTGCGCACGGATAGCCACGCTCTTTTCTGTCACTTCTGCAATCTTTTTCTGCAAGGCGGCGATCTGCGGCTTATACTTTTCTTTTCCTTCCGCAAGCTGTTCCTTGATATGTCCGTAAAGGGTTTCAAATCCTTCGTCCAGCTTCGTCAGCTCGTCAATCAGCATTCCTTTTTCTTCGATACTGCTGTCAAATGCTTCTTCCGAAACGGCTTCTTCACTCAAAATCTGTTCCTGTCTGCCGCAAAGCATTTCTATCCTGTCCAGCACACCCAATTTCTTGTCAAGGCTTTCCTCTAAGACCTGAAGATAATTCTCCATTACTCCTTACCTTTCTCTCTGTTCAAACGCATAACTTCTTTCCACGTATCCCTGACAGAGCGGAGATGTTCACAGACTTCTTCTAAAGCATCTTTATCTTTTTTCATATTAGCAGCTACCAAACGTCGATTGAGATATACATAAATATTTTCAAAGTCCTGAGCTACCGGATATTTCATATCCAGAGTATCCCTCAAATATTCCACAATCTTTTCCGTCTTCACAATATTCTTATGGGCTTTCTCCACATCTTTTTGTTCTATGCCTATAATCGCAATATTGCAGAACTTGATCGCGCCTTCATAAAGCATCAGCGTGAGTTCTGCTGGCGAAGCCGTCATAATTTTGTTATTGCTGTATTGTTCATACCTGTTTGGTAGAGCCATAATTTTACATTCCTCCTAATAAGCTTGATACCGCGCTTTGGTTCGACTGTAATTTTGCTAAAGCCGTCTCCATTGCTGAGAACTTATTATACCATTTATCCTGCAAAGCCGTCAATTTATCTTCCTGCTTTTTAATTTTCGTCGTATAATTTTTATATTCGGTCTCCATACGCTTATCATCGTAGAAAGACCCAAAACTCCTGACGCCGTCTATGCTGCGGGATTGCTTATCCAGTTCCGTATACAAATTCTGTGCCAACTGTGAGAAGAAAGAGATTACTGTATCAGGATCTGCTGCAATAGCGGCTTTCAGGTCATTTGCCTTTGAACTTACCGCCACGTCATCTTCATCACCGTTAATATGGTATGCGTTCTTTTCATTTTCTGCAGAACTGAAATATCCCAGTGTTTCAATCCCGAAACTGGACAGATACATCTGCTTCCCATTCACCGTCGCACCTTGCAACATAATATTCTTCATTGCGGAGGAAAGGGAAGAAAGCGTAGAATCTCTCCGCAAAATGGAGTCTTTGATCTTTGTCTCCCACTTTTCGATCTCTGTATCGGTCAGTTCATCTTTTTCATCATCGGTAAGCGGCTCATATCCTTTCGTAGATTCGGCATTGTACAGCTTATCCATTTCATTGATAATCGCATTGTACTCTTTCAGGAAGTTTTTGATGATATTATAAACGCCTTCCGTATCCCTTCTGGTTGTCAAAGTCGCCACTTCATCGCTTTTTTGCAGTGCAGTGATCGTCAGTCCGTTTATTTCAAAGGTATTGCTTTCCCCTTCGTACTCCACGCCGTTCAGCGTGATTTTCGCATCTTTCCCTTCCTGCCTTTGTATTCCTGTACTTCCTGCCGGAGAACCAGCAGCCACAACAGCTTCTGCCTCGGCAATTTTCTTGTTCCATGCCGTCTCGACTTCTGCTGTCAGCTTAGCGCTTGCCTTGGTGGGATCCGCTGGATCCAGATAAGATTCCGTGTCACTGAGGGACTGCTTTGTGGCGTCCAGATCTTTTACCTTATTTTCATAGCTCTCAACAGCACTCAGCTTGCCTTGTAATTTTGCCAGCTCCTCCTTATCCGATTCGCTTGCACTGTCACCAGCATTCTCAATCGCTTGTTTCAGATTATCGATGGATTGTTTCAAAGCATCCTTGTCTACATCCTCCACATTTTCACCATATTCTTTGGTGAATGCCTCTTTGCTCGCGTCCCGCGCTTCTGTCTGTTCCGTCTGCCTCTTCAGTAAGCTTTCCCTTTTGCTTATATAAGATTCCAGCCTCTTCGCGACATCCCCATCAATCGCTGCCTTTTTTGCTGCTGCGTTCTCCGGTTTACCCAAGTCCGCATATTTCTGGTATGCCTCTTTTTCCTTTGTTCCGTAATAGAGTATACCCAGTTTATCCAGCGCATTCGTTCCTTCTGCATTAGACGCAGTAAGAGTAAAATCATTAGCTTTTCCACTTTTGGTCGATCCGATATGAAGCCTCTTATATTTCTCATCAAAATTAGCCTCTACACCGGCATCCTTTAACGATGCTATGAAACCGCCAAGCGTAGTATCTTCTGAAATCCTGATATCCGTTTTCTTTCCGCCCGTCTCAACCGTAATTGTACTCCCGGCTGCAATTCCCAAATCCTTCAGAAGAGTCTGTTTGGTTACATCAATACTATTTCCATCCGCGTCTTTCTCTATTTTCGCTCCTGTCATATAGCCAGAGGTAGCCAGTTCGTTCACCTGCAATGTCTGGGTAGCGTTCATCGCTTCATCGCTGCTGATAATCTTTGCAATTGACGGGTTGGAAATATCCGTCACTTTTTTGCTGAAATCCGTAGCCAGCCTCATATTGCCAAGCGTGTTCTGGAAAAGCTTATAGATCTTCGCATTCAATTCTTTCCAGGCATCCTGTTTCCACTGGTGCGCTGTCTGTTTCTTTTTTATGCTGTCCACTTTCGTCTTTTCTGCCTTTACAAGCTCCGAAATAATGGACTCCGTATCCAGCCCCGAATTCATACCCGTAATTCTAATCGGCATATGTCTCTCCTCCTATTCCCGTTTTTCTGTTACATTCTCTCATCAATCATAATTCCAGCCAGTTCCCATACCTTTGCGATCATATCCAAAGTTTCTTCCGGCGGAAATTCCTTAATCACTTCCTTGGTATCCTTATCCACAATCTTAATTGTCACCCTGTTAGTTTCATCGTGGATACCAAAAACAGCCTCCGAATGAGGCATATTCTTATTCAGTTGTTCAACAGCCTTTTTGATCTTTTCATTCGAATTCTGCTGTTGTTCTGAATTCTGGTTGCCTGCACCCTGCCCGTCCTTGCCGTCTGCTTTTGCTACGGATACTGTAACTGGGTCTACATTTGCCATCTGTGCAGGTGTGGAAACTTCCGTGTTTTCCGCTGCTTCACTTGTTCTGACCGGTCTCTGAACCGTCTGTGACTGAATTGTCATTACGCTTCCTAATGGTTCTATAGCCATCGTTGATCACCTCCGTGTGATATTTAATATGTTATTATCTGATAAGCAACATAATCATACTTATCATTTACGTCTATCTATTATATCGGATAAATTTTCTAATAATTTACCCCTTCCCTGGCAATTTCGCCGTATTACTTCCATCTTTACACTTCTTTTCCTTCCTGCTATAATAAAATCAACAACTGAAAATCTTTTCAGAAAGCGAGGTGCATCATATGCCAACGAATGAAAAAGAAATTAATTGCTATTTATTTGATCAATTAAGCATTTTAGAAAGAATCGAAGCGGTTACTGACGATGAAAAAGCATTGAAACAAATAGCTATCGAACGTCGGCAGATTGAACGAAAACTTTACCAACAGCCGCCTCTGATTAAAGAATAACTTCTTAAAGAATAATTTCTTAAAGAATAGCTTCTAAAAACATAACCGACAATTATTTTTGCCGGTTATGTTTTTTCATTATGTTATTCCAACATCTTCTTCAAAGCTTCCATTCCGTCCATATGCACCGATTCTTCATTCGCATTCTGTATCTGCATATAAACCTCTTTCCGATATATAGGAACCTCTTTCGGAGCCGAGATGCCTATCTTCACCTGTTCGCCCTTGATCTCCAGAATTGTAATTTCTACATTATTATTAATAATAAGGGCTTCGTTCTTTTTTCTAGATAAAGCTAACATCTATTCACCCGCTTTCCTTGCCTGCAGAATATCATAAATAGGGAATTTCACTTTATACGTATCCCCCTCTACGATTACCTGGCATGCTTTTCTGTTTGCGCCATTGATTATGATAGGCCCCTTCAAGTTTACCGTCATTTTTTCCAATTCCTGCGGAACAGAAACCGTAACGAGTACCAGAAGTTCATCCGGTTCCCATTCTCCAAGGACTTTCAGCAGCTCATCTTCTACTTCCGGGTTATAATCCTCCTTCACAAGAAGAGGATCCATCACAGGCATGGCAAACCCCGGTTCCTGCAGTGACTGCAGCCAGTGAATCGTTTCGATTCCATCCTCTTCATCCTGAAGCAATGTAAACTGGGTCAGATCAGGAAACCCGATGATCCCGCCCGGAAAAGTAATTATTTTTTCTTCTTCAATCGTAACCTCTCCGAATACTTTTGTTTGTAAAGTCATATCTTCTCCTCATTCTTTCACTGCTTTATCATTGACTGCCTTTCGCTTTAGATATAATTCATCAGCGAATTCTGCAAAATCTTTCCTGTCGCCATCAATGCCGACTGATAGGAATAATCCATGCTGGTCAGCTGTACCGTTACCTCCGTCACATCGATGTCTTCATTAGACGACTGCAAAGTTTCGAATGTGCTCTTCTGCGTCATCAGGCGGTTGCTGATCAGGTCAAGGCGGCTTGCCCTTGTACCATTGTCCGTGATCGCCAGGCTGGTGAAGTCCGAGATTTTCTGTGTCTTGGTAATCAGCCCCTCCATCATTTTCTGCATATTCTCGCGAATATGGGTATGTGCCTTTTCAGCCGCATCATATGTGGCTTTCAGGTCAGCATAACCAGCACTATTGGGATCTTTGCCGTCCATCATCCTCTCCAGATCTTTTTTAATGGCCTCGATTTCTTCTAATCTCGCCAGCGCATTCTCCATGTCATCAATATTCCGATCCATATCCATCGTGAATACTTCATCTGCCGTTGTATTGACACGGATTCGCTGGTTATAGCCCACATCGTATTCTATATACTGTGTTACTTTATCACAAGGAATATATTTTTTTGTAACAGGCGGATTTACCGTAGTATCCACATACTCTGCATGATTATATTCAATTTCACTGGCCGGATTGGTGATATCCTTGCATGCAAAATAGTGCTGCGGCTGCATGTCTCCCTTCTTCCAGCTGTCTTTTTCATATGTGATCCTGATTTCCGTGCTTGTATCTATGCCTGAGAAGGGCGGGACATTATTATCATACATATCAGCCCCAATCAACAATTCCCCCGTTTCTGGTATCAATACTGCCTTGGTCGGATTCGCAAGCACATAATCATAGGGATTCGGCACCGCAGTAGAAGAAACTACTTCCATATCACCTGCCGCAATTAAAGTCGTAGGATTTGCAGGCGTGCCATTCGCCGCCTCAGCCTGTTTATCCGCTTCCGTAATCAAAGTAATCGTTGGTTTGTTATTATTATCAGCCTTTATCGCATCATACGACAGCCGAATGCGATGAATATCGGAATTGGTGATATCAGCTTCTTCCTCTGCAACACCATCAGCAACAGGGTCATAACTTTCCTTCGATACCCCTTTCAAATCGCCGATATGCGTATAATTAATCGTATCCATCGCCGATATATCCAATTGCTCGGTAATCTGGAAATTCCTATAAGCCGGATCGTCCGGGTTTTCCGGCAGATTTTCAATAAAGGTAAGCGGCGTATCGGTGCGGTATCCGGTAAACATATATCTTCCCGCATAGTCCACATTGCCCGTGGAATAAAATTCTCCTTTCAGTTCCTTCAGCTGCGCGATAATAATTGCTATATTGCCCGCATCAAAATCTTTCACGGCACCCTGGGTACAGAGACCCACCATGCTCTTTAAGATTTCCGACGTGGTCTCCAGCGCGTCGCCAGTCACCTTCAGCCAACTCGCCCCGTCTTTTGCATTTCTTTCATAAAACTGTATCACCTGGGATACGTCGCTGCGCAGCCTCAATGCACGGATCGCGATTACCGGGTCATCCGACGGCCTTGTCAGTTTTTTCTTTGTAGCCATCTGCGTGCTCAGCTTATTGGTCAGTTCTTTACTATTGTTAATATTATACAGGGAATTATTCTGCATAATCTTGTTCGTCATTCTCATAGAACAATTCTCTCCTTTCACAGCAGGTACCAGCCATGCTTTTGCCCTTTCCTGTCATGCCTACGATTTATTAAACGCCCGTTTCCAGTATCAGCCTGTCATAAATCTCTGTCAGCGTCTGAATCATCTTTGAAGACAATGTGAAGGCATTATTGAATTTTACCATGTTCACCGCTTCTTCGTCCTCATCCACGCTGGAAATGGACATTCTCTGGTTTTCGATCGTCACGGCAATGCCGTAATAGGTGTCATAAAATTCAATAGCAGCTTTGGAATTCAGGGAAACATCAGATAATAAAGTCGTTAAAAACTCCTCAGCAGTAGCATTCCTGAAGCTGAATTTCGACTTATCCTGCAATGCTTCTACCAGTTCCTCCAGTTTGCCGTTCTCTTCCACCCCGTTATTGGACACGCTTTTCGTTCCAAGCAGATCGGGATCCGCCACCAGCTTATCGTTGATCTCGATATTGAAAGCCGTCAGTTCATAATATTTATCCGCATCCAGGAAGTCTTCCATCGCATACTGGGAATCCAGAATACTGTTTCCAGCCACAGGCTTTCTCGCCGTAAAGAACATCGCGCCCGGATTATTGTTTTTATCATAGCCGCTGGTAAATATTTCGTTTACTTTAGCCGCAAAGGCACGGACGAATTCGTTCATCTGGGACAGATAATAAGGAATGCCCTGATAATTGATATCCACGCCAACTTCCGCTTCCCTTCCAATCTTATCAGCAGACACTACACTATCGCACTTTTTGTCATCCATAATAAACTTGAAAGTGCCGTCATTCTCATTATATTCCCAGTCCTGGTAATAATATAACGTATTCCCGATCACGATGCTTCCGCCCGTATCGGAAAGGCTGCACTTATTCATGTTTGAGAGGAAATCCCTGGAAGCCTTTATGGTTACTTCCGTCCCAAACTGCCCTTTCCTGACGGTCTGCACAATTCCCTGAAACGCTTTATTGTTATTCCCGTCGCGCATCGCCACAAGCCCCTTCAGGGCGCCGCCCATGGACGCATTGTTCAGGTTAAAATCATTCCCGTTGTCCCAGTAAATATCATATAATCCGTCAGCATCGCTCTGGTTCACCTTCTCATTATCCGCCCTGGAACGACACTCCAGCTTATGGTAATCGCCGCCGTCTACAATCGGCTGATTACCGGCAATTTTTACGATGAACCTAGTTCCTCCTGTTTCCCGTTCCGGGTCATAAGGGTCAGTGACCGGGTATTCTTCTGTTTTGACATCTACAATCTCTGACAGTTCATCCAGCAGCAAGTCTCTTTTATCCCTCAGCTGGTTCGCCCTTGTTCCTGTCATTTCCACTACATTGATCTGCTTATTCATAGTAGCAATTTCTGATGTAATGGAATTGATGCGTTCTACCCTCAACTTGATTTCTTCATTCACATCTTTTTGCAGTGCCTGCAGATTCCCAGCCGTCGTATTAAAATATTCCGCCATTTTCTGCGTGGAAGCGATGAAAGCCGCCTTGTAGTCCCTGGTGCTGGGATTATTTTTCACATCCTGCAAAGTACGCATAAACGCGCTGAATATAGCCGCAAACCCTGTCTCTCCGTCATCATCCAGATAGTCCTCGATGGACATGCAATAATATTTCTTAATATCATATTCGCCAAGGGTTGAATTATTATTACGGAAACGCAAATCATAAAATTCATCCCGGACGCGTTCAATCGCCACGACATCCACGCCGGCCCCGGCACACCCATAGGTCGTAAAAAGCCTGAGGGCATTCGCCGCTTCCTGCGTCACCTGCTGTCTGCTGTACCCGTCCGTATGCGTATTGGCAATATTATTGGCAGTGGTGTTCAATGCCGCATTTGCCGCCCTGATACCTGATGACGCAATTGATAAACCAAAAAATTGTGATGGCATTTACTTCACCTTACCTTCCTAATGTACTGAGAATATGTTCTATCATTTCGTTTATTACATTGATGTATCGGCTGGACGCGTTAAACGCATTCTGGAACTTGATCATAAATTCCATTTCCTCGGAATCGGAAACGCCCACGATCATTTCCCTTGCGGAAAATGTCTCGTTCACCACTTCCGCCTGCAGATCGCCGATTTCTTTATTCGCCTCTCCCGTAATGGCAAGCTGGTCGATCAGATTGCCATAATAGCCGATCAGCGATACCTTTGTCTCCAAGTTCGGGTTCAGCGTATGGGTTTCCTCCGAAAATGCCGCTTTCAGCCTGGCCGTCGTCGCTTTGTCCTCCGATCCGTCTTTCAGCCGGAAAGAAAGCGTCCCTGGCTCTCTCTTCAAGTCCTCGTTTACGATCATATTTCCAATGGTATATCCTTTTTCCGGATCATCGGAAATCAGCTCGAACATCTGGAGCGCGATCGGATTGCCCAGCGCATCCTTCAGGACATTGCCGTTCTCATCCCTTACTTTCATATAGTCCGTATCCGGCTCGCTTTCCGCTGCCTGGCGGAGAACGTCGTTAATCGTCGTCACCACCTTATTCACCAGCTGGTCGAATTCCGCCTGGACATTCATAATCAGCGACTGGGAAATATCCCTGTTATATGCTTCTATATTTTCTTTCGCCACATCCTGATAAGTCGCTCTCTTATCTCCCCTCGCATACATCAGCGCCCGCAGGGAGCCGATATCCGTATTTAACGAGGAGCGGATTTCCTGCGTTGTATCGAACACCGTCACGGAATCCAAGATCGGGATCTTCTCTCCCCACGGTGTAGTATTATAATCGGCAAGCTGCGGCCAGTATGGCGTATAAAATCCCGTGTCCGGATCCGCATAAACAGCGATCTCGCTGATCGATTCGGTCCTTACAAAATCCACGCCTTCAAATTTGACAGTCACAGCGCCGTAAATATCCTCTTCATAGCTGATCTTCCCAAGCTTGCCCATCTCGTCCAGAATATAATTCCTTCTGTCTCGCAAGTCATTGGCATTCTCTACGTCCCCCGCTTCGGCTTTCATGATCTGCTGGTTGATCTGCACCAGTTCCCTGCCATAATCATTCAGCTGGTCTACGCTTTTCTTTATCTGCGTATTCAGATTATCCTGCATCTCGCAAAGGCCGGTATATACCAGCGAGGCCCTTCTTAAGAACTCATTGCAGCGGGAAACAAGAAGATTCTGGTTCGTCAGGTCGCAGGGATCCAAATCCAGATCCTGGATCGTTTTCCAAAGATTCTGTATCGACTCGGAAAATTCCACCCCTTGGAACTCTCCGAACAAATCTTCCATTTCATCGATAACCCTCACGTTCGCCTCATAAAACGCGCTGCGCCCCGATTCTTTTCGGTAGGTCTTATCCAGGAACATATCCCTGACCTGTCTTGTTTGGGAATAATATACGCCCAAGCCGTATTGCTGGTAAGCAACGGCAGAGGCGTTGACAGAAAGCGTCTGATAAGTCCTCGTATTAAGCAGAATCTGCTGTCTCGTATAACCCTTCGTATCCACATTCGTCATATTATGCGCTGTGGTATTCATCGCATTCTGGCTGGTCTGCAATCCAGATGCCCCTATATATAAACTTCCAAATAATGGCATGATATCACCTCTCCCCGGGATTATTGCTTTGCATCAAATCCATTTCTACTTACCCCGATTGCGCTTCCTGCGCTATAGGCGCCCTTATTATAGTTCGCCGTTTCCGGGGCTGCTTTCATCGCCTGAAACATATTTATGTCAAACTCAATCATTTCCAGCGCATTCAGTATCAAATCCCTGTTCTGTTCGTTGATCTGCCGCACCTGATATACTACTGTTTTGAGCCTGTCATGTACTTTCGCCAGCTTTTGCTGTTCCGCCGGCCTTGGTTCAAGCATCTGAATAATATTCGTCAGTATCAAATCTTCAACATCCCTGTTTACTACGTTGGCAATATCCTGAATCACTTCCCGCCTTTTATTGTCCAAATGGTTGATTCTGCTTGCAACGATTTGTTCTTCATCCGTGATTTTTGATAATTCTTCCAAATCGCCGGAAATAATAACCGGCTTCTTTTTTGTGGACAGCTCCAGCAAGTTGTCATATTCGTCACATATACCGCCTAATACGGTAATCAGGTTCTCCATTAAACTTGCCACAAAACTACCCCACTTCTTTCATTTTCTGTAATAATCTGTCAGCAAAGGCTCCTGCTTCCACTCTATAAGTACCTGCCTGAATACTGTTTTTGAGAGGAGCCGTTATCTCTTCCCTGATATCGCCGCTTGCTGCTACTGCCTGCTTTGCTACCTGATACTCCCTTCCAATGCTGGAAATCTCAAGCTGGTCGGTTGCGCCGGCGCTGGCCTTCCTTTGGCTTTTATCAGTTTTTGACGATTTATATATCTGCTGAACTTGTGTATATGCCTCAATACGCATTTTCCACTCCTCCTTTCGCGAGTCCGCTGATGTCTTATTATTATTATCGGACTTTTGAGCGATTACTTTAGAGTTAAAAATTTTTTTTGCAGACATAGGATGCCAAGTTCCGCGCGCCATTCGGCATCCCGGTCAAAAAAGAGGCCGCTGCATGGATCTTTCTCGCAGCCGCCTCTTCTTCTTTTCTTTCTGTTCCGCCCTGTTTTTATCTGTCTTCTGCCGTCTTGAAAGCAGCCAGAGCCTCTTCCAATTCCACCATTTTCTCTTTCAGTTCCGCGCTCGCCTGTTTCAGCGATTCCACCACATTCATCTGCTTCTGGGAAATATTATATACTTCCCCTGAGGCCGTGGCCGTTTCTTCCGATACGGCGGAAATGCTGCTCACAGCATCCAGTGTATCCTTCCTCTGGCTGTCGATACTTTCAATATCCCCCGCTATCTGCCGGATGGTATCCAGCATCTGGCCGGTGCTTTCTGCAATACTGCGGAAGTCTTCCGTCGTATGCCTTACTAAAAGCGCCTGTTCCCCTACAATTTCCCCTGCTCTTTCAGCCGTGGAAACCGTATCCTCTGTCTGTTTTATGATCTCGTCCACCACTTTATTTATTTCGCTGGCCGCTTCGCTGGAACCGTCGGCAAGTTTCCGAATGGCTTCTGCTACTACCGCAAAACCTTTTCCCGCCTCTCCGGCTCTTGCCGCCTCTATGGACGCATTCAGGGACAATAAATTGGTTTCCTCTGCAATATCGTTGATTGTTTCCACAAATTCCCCGATTACCATGGATTTTCTTGCCAGTTCTTCAATATCCTTTTTTACTTTATCCGTTACTTCTATCGTAGCCTCGGTTTTCCCGGACAATGCCTCCATCGTCTCGATGCTTTTCTCCACAATCTCTTTCGTGGACTCCGAGCCGCATGCCGCCTGTTCGATGCTGCCGCCGATTTCCTCTATCTTTCTGGAAAGGGAATCCATCTGGTTCAGGCAGTCCCCTGCATCCGAGGCCTGCAGCGACACCCCTTTGTCAATCTCCGCCAGAGTCATCTTAATTCCCTGGGAAGACTCTTCAATCCTCGCAGAAACCTCTTCCACGCCGCCAGCCGCATTTTTCACCAGCATAGCAATCCCTTCCACTTGCTGGATCAGCCCTTTCATATTGGTAATTACATTCATAATATATCGAGACAGCACGCTGAATTCGCTTCTGCCCTTCGTTTTCAAATGCACCGTCAAATCGCCGTCCGCCGCTTTTTTGAGCCGTTTGATAATCCCGCCCATGCTGGCGCTGATATTCAGCGAAATCAAAAGTCCGATAATAACCGCTACAATACACGCCACAATAACCAGCACGACTGTAATGCTTTTAATGGATTCCGCGCCTTTCGTCACGTGACGCACAGGCACCAGATATCCTAAAACAGCCCCTGTTTTTTCGCTTTTGGCATAAGTATAAAAATATTCCTGCCCATCCAGCGTTATGTATTCTGTCCCCATCAGCTCTTCTGACGCAAGGCAGTTTTGAAAAAATTCCTGTCCGTAAAACCTGAATTCCTCCGTGGCTTCCCCGTCCTTTATCACCAGCTCCCTGCCATCCGCAGTCACAAACCCAAGGGCCGATCCATCCGAAGTATCTATCGCGGACAGGCTCTTCCTGACCGCCTCCCTGCTGATATCCACCACAAAGACCGCCGCCCTGTTTGGAAACGCGCTCATATAGGATATCACATAGTCTTCAGGATTATAGCCCGTCATCTCATCCATGGCAGGATGGCTCCCCACCCAGGGAACCGCCTTTCCCAGCCAGTCCGCCATATTTTTTTCATATATGATCTTTTGCCCCTCTTCCGTCTCAGCCCACGCTTCGTAATAGCCGTCCTCGCTCTGTTCCGAAGACTCCAGCGTACTCATGACCTTGCTTCCGCTTTTCGGTATAATGTATATCGAGTTAATCAATTCATTGGATCTCTGCCTTACTTTAATATTCGATGCATTTTTCCTATATACAGAAGAAGCCTTGGAAAGGTCATTTTTGAACAGACCGTTTGCCAGGCTCTGGAGTTCCGTGTCCAGCCGCATCTGCATCGCTTCCGCACTGACCATGGACATACCGAAGTCCAGGTACTGCATCTGTGTCTCAATAGAAGTCCTGGCTGATTCCTCAAAATTAGCAACCATTCCCTCCTCCGCTTTTTGGGAAGAAATAACTCCTACTAATATAACAAACAATATTGGAACCAAAAAACCGACCAAGAGCTGTGCTTTCATATTCAGATTCAGCTGAAAATCTATTTTTTTCCCTGCTTTTGCTTTCATGGCACGTTCCTCCTATCCACGTCAATTATAGCACTAATATAATTTTTCCACCACAGCTTTTGACGTTTTCTTATTATTTTCCCTGGAAATTGCCAGATTTCTTCTGTAATATTCTTGGAATAGAATGTCAATAATATAAAGCTGACTCATTTTCACGCTCATGGATCCTCCCTCCAGCGGCCCCTCATTTGCGCCGCAGGTTAAAAGAACATCCGTATAATTGGTAAGGGGGGATTTTAAAAAACGGGTAATCCCCACAATTTTCGCTCCGGCCTGGCGGGCTATATCCGCCACGTATACATTATCCTTCGTGGAACCGGAATATGAGATGATAAAAATCAAATCATCCGAAGAAGCCATGGAAGCGGACATGGCCTGCATATGGGGATCCCCGATGCAGCTCACTTTGTTCATGATCCGCAGGAATTTATTGCGGGCCTCCTGTGCCGTCAGCAGACTGTCCCCAATGCCAAAAAAGTAAATCCGCTTTGCCTTTTCCATCATATCCACCGTTCGCTCCACCGCCTCTACGCTTAACAGCGTCCGCGTCTCTCTTAAGGCGTTAATATGCGTTTCCAATATACCATCCAACATACAAGAAAGGGAGTCCGTTCCTTCCGGGCGCTCCTCCCCCGGCCTTTCCGTTGTTTCACCCGCTGTAAGGCTTAAGGAAAGCTTCATTTTGAATTCCTGGTACCCCTTTACTCCCACCGTCCGGCAAAAACGATGCACACTGGCATCCGCTACATCGCAGGCATCTGCCAGATCGGTAATAGACATAAAAAGGACCGCGTTGGCATTCTCTGCCACATAATCGGCAATTTTTTTTTCGGTTTTGGTAAATTGGTTATATAGTAATTGAATATCTAGTAATAAACTGGATGATGACACCATATTCCTCCCTTTTGCCTAAGCCGTTTCCGTATACAACACACCGGCATGCATTGCAGAAAGAGACATGGGCAAGCCATGTCTCTACTTATGTCAGGTTAACAATATTTCTTCACTGCGTCCGCAATCATCTTTGCACATTCCTGCGCGATCCCCTTATCCGCTTCCGTTAATTCTGCCAGAGGCGCTCTGACGCTTCCTACATCAGGCCCTCCCTGGATACGGATAATTTCCTTGATTGCAGCATACATATTTCCATGCGTAGAACACATCTTATATATAATCCTGCATATATCGTTCTGGACTGTTCTTGCATCCTCCACTTTTCCTTCATAAAAAAGCTCTCTCGCCTTAATAAACAATTCCGGCATAGCCGCGTATGTGCCGCCGATTCCTCCTACAGCCCCTGCCGCAAGCCCTGAAACAAACTGTTCATCCGGCCCGTTAAATACGATGACATCCTCGTCATGGAACATCTGAATGTCCTGCACGGGCATGGAAGAATTTTTTACTCCGATCACCCTTGGATTCTTTTTCATCTCTTTCAGCAAGGACACCGTCAAAGCCACCCCGGCCAGCTGCGGAATATTATAAATAATAAAATCCGTATCCGGCGCTGCCGAAGATATATCATTCCAATATTTTGCAATCGCATGTTCCGGCAGATGGAAATAAATCGGCGGGATAGATGCAATCGCATCTACTCCAAGGCTCTGTGCATGTGCCGCCAGCTCCATGCTGTCCGCCGTATTATTGCAGGCAACGTGGGCAATTACTGTGACTTTTCCTCTCGCTTCTTCCATGACATTTTCCAGAGTCAGTTTCCGTTCCTCCACGCTCTGGTAAATACATTCCCCCGAAGAACCTCCCACATAAAGCCCGGTGACACCTTTTTCTATCAAGTATTTCGCAAGAGCCCGCACCCGTTCGGGAGAGACTTTCCCATCCTCATCATAGCAGGCGTAAAACGCCGGGATAACCCCCTGATATTTTTTGATATCCATAAAACAAATCCTCCTCTTTTCGCCCTTCACGCATTAACCCTTAACAGCACCCATGGTAATACCCTGTGTAAAGTATTTCTGGAACAACAGGAATATCGTAATAATCGGAATAGCGCCAAGCGCAGCGCCCGCCATAATCAATCCGAAGTCATTGGACATTTCCGCCTGCAGCTTGGCAATACCAAGCGCAATCGTCAGATTCTTGCTGGAATTCAGCATGATCAATTGCAGGAAATAATCATTCCATGTTGAAATAAAGGTAAAAATTGCCAGCGCGCCGATGCCCGGTTTTACGATCGGAAGCACTATAGTAAGGAACGTCTGTATTTCGCCAGCGCCATCAATCCTTACCGCTTCGAGCATTTCCGTAGGAATCGTCTCAGAAAACTGCTTCATAAGGAACACACCGAAAGGCCATCCGACAGTAGGCAGAATAACTGCCCAAACGCTGTCATGCATTCCCAAAAACGACATTTCTTTCAGCAAGGGGACAAGAACAACCTGCTTCGGCAACGCCATAGCGCACACCAAAAAGGTAAACAGCATCCCTCTTCCCACAAATCTCTTTTTTGCCAGCGCATAACCTGCCATAGCAGCAGTGATACAAGTCAGGGTCATTGACATAAGCGCAATAAAAACGCTGTTAAACAGCCATTGCATCGCCGGCTTGTCAAAAAGCCTTACATAGTTATCCGTCGTAGGATTCTTGGGAAACCATTCCGGTATCGCCGCATTGATCGCCGCCGCATCCTTAAAGGATCCCGTTACGATCCAGTATACGGGGAAAATAAATAAAACAGCCAAAATAATCATAATGATCATTACTATTACATCATAAGCAGTTTTATGTTTTACTCCAGTATTCATTATTTATTCACCCCCTAATCTACGCTTCCTGATTTGGTTACTTTAAACTGCAGCGCGGAGAAAATTGCAATGATCGCCGCAAGGAAGATTCCCATCGCATTTCCATACCCATAGCGGTTCAGTTTAAATGCTTCATAATAAATATAATACATGATCGTATCCGTAGAATGCTTCGGCCCGCCCGATGTCAGCAACTGGATCAACGCAAAACACTGGAATGAGTTGATCGTGGTAATAACCAGAACATATAATGTTGTCGGCATAATGGAAGGCCATTTGATCTTCCAGAAAGTCTGTACATCGGTTGCACCGTCTACTTCCGCCGCCTCTACCAGAGAGGGATCCACATTGCCCAAAGCGGCAATGTAAAGCACGATCGGCTGTCCGATGGACGTAGTAAACAGGATAAGGATAATACACCAGATAGCCGTTTTTTCGTCGCCCAGCCAGCTGACATTCTGGTCAATCGCGCCTACGCCGGACAAGATTGTATTAAAAAGCCCCGTATATTTATTAAACATCCATTTCCAGACTACCGCGACCGCAACCGTACCGGTAACGACGGGCAGATAAAAGATACAACGGAAAAAGGATCTCGTCACTGCATGCATCCTATAAATTGATGAGCCTACCCATAATGAAAATATTGTCACCGCAGGAACTGCTACGACAACGATAAGCACTGTGTTCCAGAACGCCCGCTGGAAAATTTTATCCTGGAACATTTCCACATAATTTCCAATTCCTACAAAGCTGAAATCGCTCATTGTATAATTGAAAAAACTGGTAAAGAGGCACATAAACATAGGAATGATAACAAAACCTACAAAGAAAAACAAACTTGGAAGAAGAAACAAATAAGCAGATCTGGTCTCACGCATAACCAGCACTTTGCTTCGAGTCGTCATATTTTTTTTCCTCATATCAACATTCCTTCCTGAACTAATTTTGTGAAAAAAGGGTACCCATCCCTTTGGAGGGTACCCTATAAAATATCAGTTAACCAAGACCTGACTCTTTTTAGTTTGCCGCAGAAGCATCCGCTGTAGCCGTGTTACATGTCTCTACATAAGCATCTGCTGCTGCCTGAACATCTTCACCGTCAAAAATCTGCTGAAGCATGTTCCACCATGCGGTACGCTGCTCAGCCCAGCCCAGCGTTACGTTATAGTAATCGCCCAGCCACTGCTGGAAGCTTGCATACATTTCCATACGCTCTTCGTCTTCTGTTCCTGCATAGATGTTGCCATAAGAAGAACGTACCGGGAAGAAGCCCGTATTTGCTATACTGATCGGACCCTGTGTCGCATCGTCGCAAATAAATTCAATAAAGATTTTTGCTGCTGCAATCTTATCTGCATCGCCGTTGTCAAAAATACCAAAGCCCCAGATACCGCCGCAAAGCTCAGGTGTTCCTGTCTCGGAAGGGAATGCTACCGGATAAGGTGTAAATGCTGTTTCTGCCGCATATGTCAGCTGGTTTGCTGCATTCCAGCAGAAGCTCATTGCGATTGTCTCATTTGCAAACAACTGGATTTCATCGGATGCAACTGCACCGGAGTCATAGCTCAATAATCCTGCATCTGACCATTCAACCAGCTTCTGAAGGCCCTTAACGCCAGCTTCGCTGTTCATCGTCCACTCTGTATGTTCTGCATTTGTAAATTCTGCATTGTAAAGGTTCATTGCCAATGCACGTGTACCCTGGTCGCCGCCCTGGCCGCCGCAATATACAACGCCGGTCGTCTCAACGCCGTAATCTTTCAGAGCCTGCAAAGCTTTTTCAAAATTCTCGGTCGTCCATGTACGGTCATCATTTATGTACTGCATAGCATCTGCTGCTTCAAACAATTCCTGGTTGATTGCCATTGTATGAGTCGTCATGCAAAGAGGATACTCATAGTAAGCGCCGCTTGCGGATTTACAAGCTGCAACTACTGCTTCGCTGGTTGCGGAGATGTCTGCCAGAGCTTCTTCATCCCAAAGGTCTGCAAGGTCAACCATCTTGCCCTTTGCGCCCCAGTTGCTTACCAGACGTTCCGGACCTTCCATAATAACGTCAGGCGTTGTCCCTGCTTCGATTGCTGCCGTTACCTGGTCGTCACCGGACTGGTAATCCAGATATTCCACCGATACATGGATATCAGGATATACTGCGTTGAACGCCGTAATAAATCCATCCACTGTCGCCGAATCGCCGAACTTGCCGATCGGATATGTCCATAAAGTAATGTCTGCCGCTACGCTTCCTTCTTCAGCGGGAGCTGCCTCTTCAGCGGGAGCCGCTTCCTCTGCCGGCGCTGCTTCTTCAGCAGGAGCCGCTTCTTCAGCAGGAGCCGCTTCTTCAGCAGGTGCTGCAGGCTCTTCTGCAGGAGCCGGTGAACTGCCGCATGCTGCTAATGAAAATGTCATGACTCCAGCCAAAAGTAATGCTACTAACTTTTTCATTCTCTTTCCTCCTTCAAATTGTTGAAAATTATGAATTGCTTTTCATAGCTTAACCGCTATTTGTTAAAATTGTACAATATACGTTCTCTATTGTCAATATATTTCCAGAAAAAATTTTTTAAAATATTTTTTTTACGGGAATTTATTTTCATTTTAATGACATGAAAAGGCGCATATGGTATAATTAGCAAAAAATTATGAAAGGATCTGATTACGATGAAACAAACTCTGGAAGAAATTTTAGCCGCAACCCGTCATTCCATTATCGTTTCCTGCCAGGCGCTTCCCAGCGAGCCGTTATACTGCGAAGAAATGTCACTCATGCCTTTTATGGCGAAAGCCGCTCAGATGGCAGGCTGCAAATGCATCCGCACCAGCAGCGTAAGAGATGTGGTGGAAATCAAAAAAGCAACCGGCCTGCCTGTCATCGGACTGATCAAACGCACTTACGAGGGCTACGATGCGTATATTACGCCGACGATGAAGGAAATCGACGAGCTGGTCGCAGCAGAATCCGACATTGTCGCTTTGGACTGCACAAACCGCACCCGCGGCGATGGAACTACGATTAATGAATTCCTGGCGCAGATCCGGGAAAAATACCCGGATATCGTTCTGATGGCGGATGTTTCTACCTATGAAGAAGGAGTCAACGCATGGAAATGCGGCGTCAACCTGGTAGGAACCACCTTAAGCGGTTATACTCCGTATTCCCCCAAAGTTGACGGCCCCGATTTTGAACTTGTCTCACGGCTCGTCAAGGATGTGGAAATCCCCGTCATTGCAGAAGGCAAAGTACATTATCCCGACCAGGCGAAAAAAATGCTGGAACTCGGCGTCCATGCCGTAGTCGTGGGAGGCGCCATCACCAGACCCCTGGAAATCGCGCAGCGCTTTTATAAGGCTATCGAACAATGAAAAGCTGAAATGAAAAATACAGCAGCCAGCATTGGAGAGGAGAACTGTTATGATTTATGACAAGCTTGTAAATATCGGCCGGTATAAAGGAATGAACAGGAATCTGGATACCGCCATCGATTATATTCTGCAAAATGACCTTTCCGCCCTCCCCCTGGGCAGGACGGAACTGGACGGCGACCATGTATATATAAATGTAATGGAAGCAGCCGCCGGCCCTCTGGAAACGAAAAGCTATGAGATCCACAAGAAATATATGGATATACAAATTGATCTTTCCGGCACAGAAGCCATCCATACCGGGGATACGGGCGCTATGTCCGTTGACAGCTATGATGCCTCCTCAGACTTCGGGACGGTTCAATGCCCCGACCTGGCTTCCTGCACGATGGGTCCCGGCAATTTTATCCTGTGCATGGCAGAAGAACCCCACAAACCAGGAATTGCTGTATCGGATGATACCCGCTTAAAAAAATGTGTGTTTAAAGTACATATATAATTTATAAACCTTATCAATTTGGAAAGGAGACGGCTCTTAATATGAAAAATCTCGTATTTGACATCGGCGGCACTGCAATTAAATATGGTATTTGTGAAAATGATAAACTACTCCAGGTAAATGAAATTCCTACCCACGCCCTCAGGGGGGGGAGGCATGTTATGGATACATTGATCGGCCTCATCAGATCCATCATGGAGAAAACAGCATGCGATGCTATCGGCATCAGCACCGCAGGACAAGTAGACTCATCCAAAGGATCCATTATTTACGCCAACAGCAATCTTCCCGATTACACGGGAACCCAGATACGCCGGGAACTGGAGACTATTTTCCACCTTCCGGTCGCAGTAGAAAATGATGTCAATTCCGCCGCCATCGGCGAAGCCGTTTACGGTGCCGGGCAGGAATATCCCGACTTCCTCTGCCTTACTTATGGCACAGGAGTAGGCGGCGCCATCGTCCACGATAAGCAGATATACCATGGCTCCAGTTTTTCTGCGGGGGAATTCGGCGCTATTGTCACCCATGGGACGGCCAAAACCTTCGGTTCCGATTTTTTTGACGGCTGTTATGAACGTTATGCATCCACGACAGCCCTGGTAAACGCAGCATCCGCCTTTGATCCTTCTCTCACGGATGGAAAGAAGATCTTTGAACGCATCGGCGATGAAGAAATCAAACCCATCGTAGATTGCTGGATCACAGAAATCCTTTTCGGCCTGACCACCCTGATCCATATTTTCAACCCTTCCTGCGTGATCCTCGGAGGAGGCATTATGGTGCAGCCTTATATTATAGAGCAAATCCAGTCCAAACTCGACCAGAACATTATGCCGAATTTTGCCCATGTGAAAATCAAACCCGCCGCTTTAGGAAATACCGCCGGGTTGTTAGGCGCAAATTATCTTGCCTCCCAATATAAAAAACAATTGGACCATAGCGAATCATAAAGATCTTTTTCCGGCCTTGGACAAACAAACTGTCCAAGGCCGGAAACTCATCAGCAATTACCTGTAAACACATTTTTCAAATACTTCTTTGCCGTCTCCGCAAGGCGGTATATCTGTCCCACATCCGTAGCCTCCCTGTCCGCCACACGGTACTGCGGGAAGAAACGGCTTATATGCAGCGGTATCCCCCTGCTCCCAGTCCTTCCGGCCATAGCGCCGATAGACGCGATCCAGTCCGCCTCTTCTTCCATTTCTTCTATGCTGTCGTTCTCCCCGGGTACGATCAGCGTCGTCACTTCCACATGGCAGTCTCTGGCTGCCCGGACAATAAATTCTTTTACCGTTTCCAGATCCCCGCCCAGCTTCCGATAGTAATCTTCCCGGAAACCTTTTAAATCAATGTTCATGGCATCCATAAAAGGAAGCACCTCCTCCAGCACCTCTATGGAAGCCGAACCATTTGTCACCAACACATTGTCCATGCCGGCTTCTTTTACCAGTTTCGCCGTATCCCGCACATATTCCCAGCCCACCATCGGCTCATTATAAGTAAAAGCAACTCCGATATTGCCCCTTGGCTTGTATTCCAATGCCTTGCCAGCCAAAGCTTCCGGCGAAATATAAACCGCTCCTGTCGTTTCTTCTGCCTCTTCCCTCCCCGCCATGGAAATCTCATGGTTCTGGCAGAACGGGCATTTCAAATTGCAGCCAAAGCTTCCAACCGACAGGACCAGGCTTCCCGGACGGAACATTTTCAACGGCTTTTTCTCGATCGGATCCAGCGCCAGAGATGTGGCCATGCCATAATTGTCGCATATAATCTGCCCTCCTTCATTTTTTCTCGCAAGACAGATTCCTCTCTGCCCCGGCGAAAGGCGGCAGCGGTGCATGCAAGTGCGGCATGTTATTTTCACGGATGAAGTTTCTGTAAACAACATATCCATAGCGCCCTCTCTTTCTGCCCGGATCAATTATGCCGGACTACTTCGAATCTCTCCAATTCCACTTCTTCCCCCGCTTTGATCCCCGCCTTGTCTTTTGCGATCGCTATCTGTTCCTCCACAGTATCCACGCCGTCCAGGTCCGGAAGCAGCAGCCCTCTTTTATATCCCTTCGTCACAACCACTCCATATCTTTTTACATCCAGCTCGTCCGGGGAGGCAATCTTCTCCATATCCCCCAGCACATCCACGCTGATCACAAGCTTCTCCAGTTCCTCCGGCTCTATGGGCAGAAAACGGGGATCTTTGGTGGAAGCGCTGACCGCATTTTCTATAATTTCTTCCGCAATGGAAGCCTGTACCGCGCATACCGTCCCGATGCAGCCCCTCAGCCGCCCTTCTTTCTTAATAGAAACAAAGGCTCCTGCCCTTTTGTTGTACATTTCCCCCGGCAGCCCTTCCGGCACTTTGATCTTCCCTCCATTTCTCACATATTCTTCTATCGTTTCCCGAGCCAGGCGCACATAGGCATCCTCGTTTTCCCTCCGCTCCTGCATCCGCTTCCTTTCCCTTTCCTCATATTGCTCCCCGAAGTTCCTTTCTGGAAAGGCACTTTCCGGGAAAGATTGTTCCGGGAAAGAATTTTCCCTCCGTACATCGCAAGGCTTATAACAGCAGATGCCGTAGCCGATGCCGAAAGGTCCTTCATAAGAAAGCACTTCCGCCTCAACCTCGATCCGATCCAACGCCCCCGCCATCATCGTAAAAGAGCGGTGGCCGCATTCTCCCGCCTTTTCGCAGAAATCTTCCGAAAAATCCAGCAGTTCCCCAAAAGCTGCCCTTCCCATGACATCCATCACGCGGCTGTCATAGGCCGGCCCTTCCTCCCGGTAGCCGTACGGCCCGTCTTCTTTCAGCCGGTGGGACAGATCCCCGCTGCCGATCAGCACTGTCTTTCTTCCTAAAACCTCCGAAACCCTTTGAATGCACTGTCCAAGCTCATAATGGCGGATCAATGGCAGGCCGGACAAACCGATCCTGACCAGCCGGTATTCCTTCCAATACTGTTCCACAAAATATAGCGGCACCATCGTTCCATGGTCCAGCCGTTTCTCCCGCTCTCCCATCGTTCCTGCCGGAATCTCCCTGATATCCGCCATCCTGCATAATTTTTCCACAAACTCCGTGTCATAAGAAACTTCTATTTTCACATTCCCGGCACGAAACTGCCCCAAATCGCCTTTTGCCCCTTTGCCCGGCGATATATGGAAATAATCCGCATACATCGTCTGATGCGGGGAAACCAGCACGATCGTCTCCGGCCGGATCTCCCCGATCCTTCTGGCTGCCTCCTGATAAGCCCGGATCGTATTCCCTATCTTCTTTTCTTCCCCTTTGCCCACATCCGGCACGATCAACGGCGGATGCGGAACCATAAATGCTCCTGCAATTCCCATTTTATCCTCCATTCTGCGGAACTAAAGTTTCCGTGTGAAGAATGCCGCTTTTCAGGCATTCTTCGGCGTGAAAAAGACTTGCAAAGCAAGTCTAGTACTTCTCCGCGAAGCAGCCTATGCTGCGAGTGGTTAGAAGTACTTTTCACGCTAACCTTTTTTCATACCATATCCTGTCTTCGTCCTTAAATACATTGAATACTACTCTGTCCATGGCATCCGGGTTTTCCTTAAAGAAGCGGGCAACCGTGTCCACCGCGATCCTGGCCGCCTCATCATTCGGAAAATGGAATTCTCCTGTGGATATACAGCAAAATGCCACGCTTCGGATGTTGCCTGCCATACAGCATTCCAGCACATTTTGATAGCAGTTCCTTAGGTCTTCACAAAGGGAATCCGTCAGTCTGCCGTACACAATCGGCCCTACCGTATGTACGACGTAATCGCAAGGCAGATTATAGCCTTTGGTCAAAGTAGCCGTCCCTGTCGGTTCTTCATACCTTTTTCCATACCTGGCCCGCCTCTGCTCCATAATGCGATGGCACTCTTCCCGAAGCTGCATCCCTGCAGCGCTGTGGATTGCATTGTCAATGCATCGATGGCATGGCACAAAACAGCCAAGCAGCTGCGAATTGGCCGCGTTGACGATAGCTCCTATCCGCAGCCTCGTAATATCCCCTTGCCAGATAGATATCCTGTCGGCAAACGGGCGGCGGCTTCCATATTGCTCATCAACAGTGGGAATTTCCTTCCAAGACACCACGCCCTTTGCCTCCAGCTCCTCTTGCAGATAAGCATCCTGCGCTTCCAGCATTTCCTTCGATGCCTCCCTCGGCATGCGGATGTTCATCAGCGAACGTATCGCCATCTTTTTTTCCCCGGCATCAACGGCCGCTCTCATCTTTCTGGCCATAAAGGAACCCGTGCCGCCCTGCGGACTCCCTTTTGCCCCGTCATCCAGGGCATCTTCCCTCAGCATTCCCAAGAACAGATCTGCTTTACTCTTTTCTCCCATTTTCAGAAGCCCCCTTCCTGTCTCAGCAAAGAAACCAAAGGCATGATATATTCCTTGGAAGAAATATCAAAGGAACTGGCAATCGACCGCTCCATCCCTTTTTCATAATCGTTCTTATCCTTCTTCTTTTTCATCATACTGACCATAAACTTCATCATGCCTTTATCCAACAAAGACATTTTCTCATAACAGAGCCCGCTTTGCATATAAAAATGCGGTGTTTTTTTCCTTTCCTCTTCTGTCAGGTTATTTTTCCAGAATTCCTCCAGCACATCAACCTCCGTATTCGGAGTCGCCCCCGTCACGAACAGAATCCATTGGCAGACGGATGCTTTCTGAAAAAGTTCCTTTGCTTTCTTATACCCGTCGATCATTCCCGCATGCGCCCTGCTTCCAAAGACCACCGTATCGTATCCTGACAGCGTCTCTGCCGTTACCGTTTGGAAATCTGCTAATGTGCCGTTTATTTCCTCCGCTATCATTTCTGCGTATCTTTTCGTGAATCCTGTGCTGCTCTTATAAATGATAATAACCTTTTTTTCCATCCCTGTCGTCTGCCCTTTCCTATGAATCTGTCTTATAAACCTCTTACCGATAAGTATCCCATAATTTATAATCAAATTCAACTTCCCAGCCTTCTCTTTCGCAAAAAACGCCATGCATTCTATGGTATGATATGCCGACGCTTTTCCAGCCTCTTGTTTCAAGCCTGGCTACATATTTCTGTCCGTCTATATATGCCGTGCGTTCCTCGCTCCTCATAAAAATATAACCAAAAAAACCGACCAGAGAAAAAAACACGGTTCCTGCTATCACCCCGATCATACATACAATGCCGAACGCTTTTCCAGCAGCCCATTTCCCCCGCTCCGTTGTATACGCCCATATCAAATACGCAATGTCTGCTGCGAAGCCGATCCCGATCAGGCATGCCTTTGCCGCCAGTATATCCGTAAGCAAAGCCCTGAATTCCCAATCCATAACGGCTGCACACATGCTGAGCGCCACGACCAAAAAAACAAACACTCCCAAAACAGCCCCCAAGATTTTCAATATCTTTTTCCCATACGTTATTCTTTCCATAGGCTTCCTCGCAGCCCCTTCCCTTTTGCTATTCCTTTTCCAACCAAAACCGGCACGCCGATCCCTGCCAGCAAGTAGATCCACTTGCTCTCTTCCGCTCCCCCCGCCATATAAATATAGTTAATATCCTGAAAAAACATTTCCCGGTCAAACGCCGCACAGAAAGATGTCATACGGCTGCACCAATAAAAAAATCCCTTCACCAGCATAAATACTGCAACATGATGCACCATAACAGAAAAAGTATTCCGCCCGATCCTTACCATCTTTTCTACAAAAGAAGGAATACCGCCAATCACCCTCGCGACCCGCAGCCAAAATGCAATCCCTGTCACCACCGTAAGGTAAGGCACTATAGGGCCATTAGCAAATCCAGTCACCCATACCGCGCTGAAAGACAGACCTGCGCAGAAAACGGAGATGAAAATCTGCACGCCCATAACAATCAACAAATATATCCCGTCCGGCAATGTATCATGAACTTCTAATTTTTTTATAAAAACCTGCCCATCTGAAATCCCGGCAGCATGAGCAGAAGTCTTCCCGGCAGCTTATATATCCCCCATACATGCCCGCCGATCGCCAGATAGATTGCAGCCATTCCGGCAATCAGACATCCTGCCAGAATCAGGCATTCATTTTTCAGGCGCAGCAATCCCAGCACTTTCCGCATGAGTACATTGATTACCTCGACCAGAAACAACGCCGGGACAAACCATGCGGAAAAATTATATAAAAATTGATGCCCGCTTGAAAACGGCAGGAGAAAAAGCGTCCGGAAAGACAACTCCTCCCCAAAAGAAAGCCCTGTCCTACGAAGCACTTGCGCCGCAACTCCATAAAACAGATTCCATAAAAAATAGGGAAACAGCAGGGTCACGCATTTCCCCCAAATATAACCGGCCATATCCTCTTCTGCTTCTTCTTTGTAAAAATATCCCGACACAAACAAAAAAATGAACACATGGAAAGAATAATAGGGGAACAATCCGCCCACCGTAAATACATCATACCCCAAATGCCCGGCCACGACAAAAATAATTCCTAACGCAGATAAAATCCGAAACTGCCTGTTCTCTTTTGTATCTGGTTTCATATCAATATCCGTTCCTTTTCTTAAGCTCAAATAATTCTTCCTGCTGGTTATGCTTCCTATAGCTGGTATTACAACATAATTTCTTTTTGATATTGTAACATACCTCTACGGATTTCTCTACAGAGTTCTTTCATATTCCAGCAAAAAATACCCGTTAGAACGATATTTTCCAATGTTTCATATACCCGGACAAAGACAACGCTTTGCGGCATTTCCATTTACCGGCATAATCCATCATAAAAACTGCTTTATAAATCCCAGTACCCGTCCTCCACATACAGGCTTTCAGACTGCTCATAGGCATCCTGCCAAGCCTCCTCTGCGGACGGGTCACGCGGGTAAAATGTTTCATGGCGGTAAATCTGCCATTCCCCGTCCACCAGGCGCTCATCCAAAATTTCCACTTCATCCCCTTTATGGATGACCTGGCTGAGCCTTGCCACATGGGTAAGATGCCCGTCTATATATTCGTAGCGGTCTGCATAATGCGAAACCGCGCCGCTTCTGGAGAATCCATAAATGCATTGTTTGTCCGGCCTTAGCGACGGCGAGTCAATCCCTAAAAATTCCGGCACATTTTGATACAGTCCGCTGTCCGGTTCATAAACAAACAGGGAAGAATAGGATGCCGCCCCCGTGCCAAATGTCCCTTGGTAACAGCGGATGTCCTCCTCTCCGTCAAAATTCCAATCCGCAAAAGACAAAAAATTCCAGCAAGAAACATCATTTAGCCAATAGAACGCCACTTTTTCCGCATCTACGCAGGAAGAGTCGATGCATTGCAGGATATCTCCGCTGGAATGGTCTGCAATTAACACCAAAAATTCATTCGGCTCCTGGTAAACCATCTCCCCCTCCAGTCTTTTCTCCATTTGGCTGTCCCGGTATTCTACCGCAATATAGTCAAATCGTTCCCTTTCCGTCCTCCAGTGTGCATAATATGGCAATTCCGTTGTTGTTCCTTTTCGGTATTCATCAAGGAAGTCATTTTCCGGCAAAACAGATTCCATTACCTGACAGGCAAAACCATTTTCTTTCGCGTATCGGTAAGCATAAGAGTCGTCATTGCAGGCGACTACGACCGGCCATGGATCTCCGTTCCTCCAGAAAGCTTTTTCATCTATGGATACCACACTGTCCGGCAGTTTTATAAGGGAAATATCATAGGCATGTTCTATGATATTTTCCTCTATTGTGGTGATGCCGTCAGAGACTGTAAGTTCCAGCAGCTTTCCGGCGAAATAAGTCATGCCCAGGCATTCCTTCCCGACCGTAGATACCCTTTTCCCGTCAATCATGGACGGAATCGTGACCTGATAGGGATTCTCCGTATTTTTTTCCTCATCATAACCCGTAATCCGCAAAGTCCCATCCGGCAGTTCCTCATAGCTGAAGCATGCCAGATCCTTTTTGGGAACAAAATGATCGATAGCTTCCAGCAATAACGAATTCAGTTCCGTTTCCTTGATCGGGATTCCTTCTTCATACCCGACCGGCACATATTCCTGGTCTTCGTATAGTTCCTGCCATTTCGCCTGGCACGTCTGCTCATCCACGGAACGTCCATCTATTTCATATAGCTCGATATATTCTTCGCTGGTATGATCCGGCCAAGAATGCATGTTGCAAACCAGATTTGCTTTTCCTTCTTCCACTCTGAAGAAATCATTATTTGACTCCCCTTGCGCCATAAAATGGCTGAAAATCATTCCTCCCTTTTCCACGTACTGCATAATGCCGAAGGAACCAAATTCCCCTAATTCCACCACCTGATCCTGGTCATAGGCAAAAACTCTTACTCCCTTGGCATGGTAATTGTCCTCCATCAGCAGCAGCTCCGGGACTTCATCGCCATCAATAAAAGCCAGCGCAAACCTTGCCTTCCCCTCTTTCACATAATCGCTGTCCGCAGCGTATTTTTTTAAAAATTCAAAATATGCCAGGGCATAAGGTTCCTCCAGCCCCGGCATTTCCTCATACGGAGCTTCCGTCTTTTCTGTCGGCTGATCAACTGCTTCTGCTTTCCCTCCATTCATCCACAAAAAACCGATTATCCCTACCAAAATCAGCACTGGCAAAATTCCAATGATCCTATTTTTCTTCCTCATAACCTATCCCCCCTAAATGATGCTCTTGTAATGTTTTATCGTAATCCAGCTTATGAACTGCTTTCCCTGTCATTTTTAAGTTCTATATTTTTCTATTTTAAATCACTGATGCATCATTTTTGCATCATAAAACCATGCTCCTGCTGTTCCTCACCGTTTTATCCTAATCAAAAACTGAATATTGGTATATAAATGAATTATTTGCGCATATTAAACAATTATACTTTGCTGCTTTCTACGTATGTTATCTGCCCATTGCTCATGGAAATAAAGGAAAAATATTTTATGAAAATAAAAAATTTATTCTCATTCATGCGCAGAAATAAAGACCATGATTTGACTCCTGACGAGCGCATGATCAATCACTGTCCTGGAGCAATATTAGAAGATTTATGCTCCTCTGAAAAAGAATTAGATCAACTTGAAGAAACAATTGAAAAGACGAGAAAAAATATAGAAAAAATGAAAAGCAGCCAAGATACTCCTTAAAAATGTGTTTTAGCCATAGCAAAAGGACACTTCCCTATATTTTCTAGAAAAATGTCCTCATTGTGCAAAACATGAACTTAAGCAAGCATTGATTTTACTGGTCTTTTCCGCCAAGCGTTTTCATCGTCGGGAAATGATAATACTGTATTTTGTCTTTGTTTATCTTTGTTTGTGCTTATA
>OFHO01000036.1_pt1 | contig 113869 bp, 87 predicted proteins | sample 1521531 | NCBI WGS metagenome assembly OFHO01 (sample SAMEA3504124, study PRJEB24116) | mouse gut metagenome | biome: mouse gut; feature: mouse-associated habitat; material: faeces | place: Denmark | collected 2011
CCAAAGTGTCCTTTGGACGCTTTCTGTTCTGCAGCGTTGCAAGTTTGATACCCCGCTGCCTGCGGCGGGGTAGTTCATTTTTCCCGGGCAAAAAGCCGTCGGTTATATTTCCCCTTTTTCATTGACAATGTTATTTCGTATATTTATAATGTAGATATGATTGTAGTCAAAAATGAATTACAATAATACGTGAGCATGGAATGGTATAAAATACTGTGAAGAATGAAGGCGTCATAAGGGGACTGCAGTTATCGGATTTACATGTACAAGATTCGACGGAATTAAGAGTACAGAAAAGGAAATTATGCGAACAGTTTAAAAATAAGATAGACTTTATTGTTGTAACAGGAGACCTGCATGAATTTGGGCAGGGATATATGCCCACACGTCAGTTCCTGAACCAGCTGGCAGAGGATCTGAAGCTGGAAAGAGAGGATATTATAATTGTACCAGGAAATCATGATAATGCAGATTTTAATGGTAAAAAAGAAATTTTAGAGCGTATCGACGACGGGATTACGGAAGACCCGGATGCTTATCTTGACAATTTGGAGGATCTCTATTGGGGATTCGGAAAGTATATTAAGTTTTGCAGGGAGTTTTATGAGCGAGATGTTAATTACGAGTGTCTGGTCAACCATATAGAAATATGGAAGGACAAAATTGCTTTTCTTTGTGTCAATACGGCATTGACCAGCGATAAAGACCATGATAAAAAGCAAATTGTTGATATAGCGAAATTGGAAGAGTTAGAGAATTGCGGATACCCATGTATTGTGCTTATGCATCATGATTGTGAATCTATTGCCCAATCCCAGCAGCCTTTTTTAAGGAGTGCGTTTGAGAAAATGGACGTTAGGGCTATTTTATGTGGGCATAAACATAGGTACGCAAAAGACTATTATTTTCTGGGCGGCGAAAAAAAGATTCCCGTTTATTGTTGTGCAAAATCTGTTCCAACACGGAAGGATAATTGGTCAAATATCGGTGTAATAGAATACGTGTGGAAGATAGAGGACGGAAGTGTATCGGTTGTGCCGTATGAATGGAGCACTGAGAGCCATTTTTTCAAACAATCCACGGAATTTGAAAAAGATAATCAAAATAATGAAGACGAGCTGAGCTTGTTTTTCGGTTCACATTTTAATCTTGGAAAAACTTCTCATGAGAATGTCAAAAAAACGGATAAACAAAAAGGCCGGAAAAAAAGTCAAAAGAAAAAAATCAAAGTTACAGTTTGGAGAATTGCGGCAGCCGTTTTATTTGTAGCAATTATACTGGCTGTCATAGTGCTGTGTTATGTGTTTATGAGCTGGGGCAGGGATGCCGGTTCTGAACTTAGATTGAGCGATGTATCGGAAGGGAACTACCTTTTTGTGCAGGAGAAAACCATGGAAGACGCATGGGTTCAGGCAATTGGTCAGATTGTGATTGTGAAGAAGGATGGTACAGTAGTAAAAACCTACATTATTGATGATATGTATGAAGAGACAAACTTTATCCGAAATAGCAAAGAGGTCAGAATTCAGAAGCTGGAGTGCCTGCTGGCAGAGTCCTGCAGCGCAAAGCTGGAACAGGAACTGGAAAGGATTTTGGAAGAAAACGGATATGACAGGGATGAGGCTGTCGTGAAAGAAATCGGATTTGTGTGTATCTCCGTACTTCAGCCGGGGTCAGAGGAGCGCGAATTGAACTATTATATTCTGGAAAATGACTCTTTGATCAGACTGGATGCAGAGGCTGCGGAGAAAAAGAAATATGGGGTAAAGCTGACAGCCGAAATATGGGAAAATGCAGAAGAACAGAAGATGCTTCTTGATGAAATGAGGGAACAGGTGCTGCTGCAATTACAAAAAGACAAAAGCTGAATACAGACACAAGAGAAGGGTGAGGACGATATGGTTTGCTTGCTTTTGTGGGCAATAGCTATCGTTGCCCTATTGGTATTCATGAAAACAAAGTCTGCGGCCAAAAAAACGGGAGCAAATGTAAGAAGGCCGGGACGGCAAAATAGGCATTGGCGTATGCTGGCGCGGTTTTCCAGAATGGGTGTTGTGATATTTTTTTTACTTGCAATTGTGTATACGGTGTACTGGGTGTGTACTGCGGTTTTGGGGAACCGTGATTCTGAGACGGATTATACGGCAGATAAAATATGTGTGTGGGGGGAGGAACTTTACCATGGACAGGAAGACCCGGGTGTCTTGGTCATGACAGTGGAAAAGCTGCCAGATGCGATACCGGAACCGGAGGGAGAACAAGAAGAGGGTTCCGGAGAGAAAGAGCCGTCGGAAATAAAAGGGGGGAATGGGATAAGTGAGCCAGATAAATCATATGACTATATGCCGTTAATGCTTTTTGGAAAATACCAGTTTGGGCAATATCTTACCGAAACAGATCTTGCAAATATGAAAATCAAATTTGATGAATATTGGAGTAGGGAAGCATACTGGGAAATGTTGGAAGAGATTGCTTATGATCCGGGACAAGACACGGAACTCATGAACCAAATTATGAAATTTGACAAAGAGACGCAAAACAATGGAGGTACACTGACGGCAGAAGAATATTTTGGAAATGCAGAAGACCGTCTTTGCTATTATTATGGGGATAAAGTGGGAAGACTTGATTTTTTGGAACAGTCGGCTATATCGGCCGAGGGTGCGGTAGAACTTGAATATGCAAAGAATCCCGGGGAATATGAAAAGTTATTTCGTTATATACGGGAAACCGTAATAAGATTCAGCTGTGTTCTGGGAAGTGACTGTGAACAGTATTTTAGTGGGGGACAGGAGGATGTGAAATACCGTGCAGGCAAAGCTTTGTATAAGCTGGTTGCAAATGGTAAAAAAATGGAAGTTTCCGATTACTTCTATTCACTGTGCAGCACTTACTTGTTTTTGAAAGAGGCTTTTGATTATAGTACTCCGGACAGCAAATATGCCGTAGAAATTGCGTATTATTATTTTCGTGTGTGTGCGGACATGATTCAGGCTATGGAGCCGGAGAAAACAAATGATATGAAAGAGCGTGTATGGCTGGCATATTATCAGTTCCGGGAGAGACAAAAAAGTGATGCCGGTAATTCTACGTATATAGTGTATTATGAAGAAGTAGAAACTGTTATGAAAAGCATAGAAAGTATATTAGAGTAAAGATGTGCCGGAAGGCGCAGCCGTATTTGGGGGAAGGCATAAAAACGTGGAAGCATTGAAAACGGAAGAGAAGCTGTGTTGCAATAGGGGTACCGCATGAGAAAAAGATATTCTTCAAGTAAGGTGGAATGGGCATATATAGATCAGCTGACAAATGCCATATGTAATGAAGCGATCAGAAACCAGGTGTATAATGCTCTTGTGTGGTATGTGATTGAAAGCAGCAGATATAAGTTTCTGGAATATTTTTTAAATGGCGTAACACTTGTTTCACCGTCTTTGATCATGCTTCTGAATGAATGTGGGTCGCAAGACTGTAAATGGGGGCCGATTGCCGTCACGGGAATCGGAACATTTGCTGCAGCGGCAAAGTCATTTTCCAAACTGCACGAAAAGCGGGTGAATTACCGGAAAGCAGCGGAAGCAATCAAAAGTGAAACCATACTGTATATCCGCCATGCGGGTATATACGTGGCAGTGGAACGGGACACTTTGTTTGTGGAAAAGATAGACCTGATCAGAAAAGAGGAGAATGCCAGCTGGGTAAAGCTTGAGTCTGACAAAAACGAAGGGCAGGATTGATCTGGAAAATTACGGAAATTGTGGAAAATGATGCACTATTGTAATAAATTTTCCTTAATGAAAGAAATCTTTGACAAGACTAGCGAAATGTAGTAACATAAGTACGTATATGAAAGGAGGTGAAGTGAAATGAAGGTCGGCCATAAGATAACAGAGGCAGAACGTGAGGTCATGGAAGTGTTGTGGGAGCATCCTGAACAGGTCAAAACCAGGGAACTGCTGGATCTGATGGAGAAAAGAGGGAAGAACTGGAAAAGACAGACTCTAAATACTCTGTTGTTCCGCTTAGAAGAAAAAGGCATTGTGCACAGAAAACGTGCCTATGTACAGGCGGCTATGTCTAAAGAGGATTTACTGCAAGTGCAGACACAGGAAATTCTGAATAATTTCTATGATGGAAAGTTTGGGAATTTCTTTGCCGCGCTTATGGGAAGTTCTAAAGTGACAGAAGAAGACACAGATAGGCTGGATGCGCTGTTGGAAGAACTGAAGAATAAGCAGTAACTGTATTGTCTATTGGATGCCTGTGCTGGGAGAGGTTTTGGGGAATTCCCGACCCAGTGCATGTAGCCCTTCGGGGCAGGTGCAGGTGGCTGAAGCAGACCGGGGAAATGACTGTGCGGACGGATGGCGACGAATGAAAGAATCGGTACATATATTTATAGGAATGTAATGTTGGTTTGGGCTGGATAGTGTGAAAGTAGAATTCAAAAGATAAAATGAAAGGGTGAATCTGAATATGAAAACAAGAAAGATGAAATTATGGCAGAAAGTAATGGCATCAGGAGTGCTTGCATGTATGCTGACCGTAAATTCAATGACGGCTTTTGCCTGCCCGGATGGACACAAGGCAGAAGAAAATGCGGCTGAAGCAGTGGAAGAGCAGGAGCCGGTGGTCCTTTATGATAGCCAGTTTGTAGATGAGGAAGGAAATGTCACCCCAGTAAGTACCCATATGCCGAGAGTGTGGTGCTTCAAGCATGATATTGTGTCTGGTTACGTTCAGACGCATGTGAAAAATGATAAAGGAGGATGCACCGTTAAAACATATGAGGCTACACAGTGCATCATTTGTAATACCATTTGGACCGGGGATCGGATTAGGGTGACCACGTATGTAACATGCCCTCATTGAGTCTGTTTTCTGGGTAAGAGTTTTGTATGTTTGGGATTGAGAATTCAATTACCAGCTAATAAGTGATTGCTTGACATACTGGTATTTATATATACACATTTGATATGGCGGCTTCGTTTTACGGGGGCGCCAGTTTCGTATATGGGGTTATTTTTAAACATATATGGATATGTTTAAAAAGTTTATAATACTGTATTTAATAATATAAGCAAATTGTGTAAGTAGGAAACGAGTTAACTTATTATAATATGAGGAAACGCAGAAAGGTTTTGTGTACTATATGGAATATCTATTACTAATGACAACGGCAGGTAGTCTCTTGTTTGTGGGATATTGTCTCTGGAAAATGTTGTTTGTAAAATTGATAACGCAAAGTATGAAGTATAAGGCCGTAATTTTAGTGTTGCTTGTATACTTAATTCCTTGGATATGGTTAAAAGGGATATATACGAATATATTTGTATGGTCTCTGAGAGATATGAGGGTTGGAGATATAGAAGGGACGTTAAGTTTTGCGGACTTTGATATTGGAATGATAGAATATAGGACTAAAGTTTACCGACTGCAGATAATGATTGCATGTATTTGGTTTGTGGGTGCGATATTGATGATTCTCATTAAAGCTGTCATTTATTTCAGGAAGAGGCATACTCTTCTTTCTGTGGCTATGGAATGTGAGGATGTTAATCTTGAGAATGTTGTAAAACGTTTGCAAGAAGAGTTTCATTGTAAGCATGTGCCTGAAGTATTCTGGATTCGTGATAGGTATCGTACATTAACTCTTGGGATTTGGAGACCGGTCATTTTTCTACAGAGAGAATATGAGCCAGAGGAACTGTATCCTATTTTGCGGCATGAAATGATTCATGTGGTGAGAAAAGATTTATTGTGGAAGGTATTAATGGAATTTGTGTGCTGCCTGCACTGGTTTAATCCATTGATCTATCTGGTGAAATATCAATTTGATTTCGTTTGTGAAGCCTCTTGTGATGAGCACGTTGTAAGCGGGTGTGCAAAAGCGGAAAGGGATGCATATGGTGCCAGGCTGGTAAAGAACCAAAAGGGGTGCATGAAAAAGATTCCTTTTGGCAGTAATCTGGGAAACGGGAGAAGACTGATTGAGAAGAGACTGAGGCTGATAATTGGGATGAAAAGGGTGGCATGTTGGAAGAAGGCGATTTCTGCATGTATATTTGGAGTTTTGCTTCTGGTAAATTCCATGATAGCGTTGGCGTATCCGGATGTTTATCATTTTGAGGACAGCAGCATTGAGATGGCGGAAGATTCTACGGAAGGTGATCTTTTCTGGACATTTGATTATTTGACAGAAGGGTTTGATTTGTCAAAGGACATTATTTTATATGACAAGCAGTTTGTGGACCTTTCAAAAAATATATTTCCCGTAAATGATACCGGCAATTTGGATTCTTGTATCAGTCATAAAGTAGTGGAAGGATATGTTCAAGTACATTCTGAGAATGATAAAGGTGGATGTACCGTTGATACATATGAAGCAACGCGGTGTAAAAATTGCAAAACAGTTTGGATAGGGACGCTTTATACCACGGTCGGACTGGATACATGTATACATTAGCAAACGCAAAACAAAAAATTTTTAGAAACTTGACGTCAAAATTGTCATTATTTAACAATTGTTACTTTTTACCATAGTTTTGTTAAAAAATTACTACAAAATTGTCGACATTTGTCGGCGAGATTTTCTTTACTTATTGTCATTTATGAGGTATAATAACATACATAAAAGGGGAATCGAGAGTACGGCTTCAGCAACATCGGGCCGTACTTTCGTATTTATAGGATTATTTCATCTGTTTGCAGACTCTGATAGCAAAAATGGAAGCTGATTCTGAGACACAAAAAATTATCTGACAATTCACTATTTTTTCCGAAAACATATTGAAGAATAGATACCTCTGAATTATTTTAAATTAGTTCAGAACCGTAGAGGGCAAATGCACTGATGGCTGTATCTCGGCAGACCTAGGAAGATGTACTACAGAAACGTCTTGAAACATGCCGGAAAATGTGCCAGGTCTTTAATGCTGATTATTCAGAAAGAGGAATGGGTTACATGTTACAAGGTGGGGAACACGAAATTTACAACAGTCATAACACTTAAAATATAAATGTGTGGAAAAACATAAAAAAGTTATTGACAGAATAGTAACGCTGAAATACAATATAATAGCGTATTAAAGCACTTAGAAATGTTCAGAAGAGGAGAACTGCAATATGGCTATTAAGAGAGTGAAGTTAGATTACAAGCCAGCTGTGTCCAAGACACCTCCAATGGAGAAGATTGCTGTTCCCAGTAGCCATATGGAGGAACTTGACCGGGCTATCAGGAAGAAGGTAAGGCAAAATGAAGCGGAACGTGCTGCCAGTATGGAAGTGGCAGGGCGGTACGTAGTTCGTTAAAATACACAAGCAATATCAGGGAACAGTGAAAGAAAAACTGCCGTACAGTTGTTATGGCAGTTTTTTTTAATGCGCAGGGGAGCATAAGGAAAATAGTTGCTGACGCAACATGCCCCCCGCGCGGCGAGTGGTAGAGAAGAGTGTTCTCCTACTCAATTGTGCAGCCCAGTGGAGAGAAATTATGCCGCCCGGTAGTGCAGGAAGCTCGCGGCGAGCAGTGGATAGGGCGGCCAAAGGAAGAATATCACAGCAAAAAACCATTGATTCCCATTTTATGATTGGCATAGCAGGGGGAATCTGTTATAATGAGAAAAGTTTCAGACAATTTCAGAGGGGTATAAAAATGAAAAAAGCATTGATTACAGGTATTACAGGGCAGGATGGTTCTTATCTGGCAGAACTTCTGCTGGAAAAGGGATATGAAGTCCATGGCATTACCAGAAGGGCTTCCATATCCAATACCATGCGGATAGACCATCTGATTGCGAAGAATATGGTCACGCTGCATGACGGGGACTTGTCGGATTCGTCATCTCTGGTAAATATTATCAACCTGGTTCAGCCGGACGAGATTTACAATCTGGCGGCCCAGTCCCATGTGCAGGTTTCTTTTGACGTGCCGGAGTATACGGGGGATGTGGACGCCATTGGCGTGCTGCGGATTCTGGAGGCGGTGCGGATGCTGGGGCTGGTGGAGAAAACCAGGATTTATCAGGCATCCACCTCGGAATTGTTCGGGAAGGTGGAGGAAGTGCCCCAGAAGGAGACGACGCCTTTCCACCCGTATAGTCCTTATGCGGTGGCAAAGCAGTATGGCTTCTGGATTGTAAAGGAATACAGGGAAGCTTACGGTATTTATGCCGTGAACGGCATTTTGTTCAATCATGAGTCGGAGCGGCGGGGGGAAAACTTTGTCACCCGCAAGATCACTCTGGCGGCAGGGCGTATCGCGGAGGGACTGCAGGAGTACCTGGAGCTGGGAAACCTGGACTCCCTGCGGGACTGGGGATATGCAAAGGATTATGTGGAATGTATGTGGATGATGCTGCAGCATGAGAAACCGGAGGACTTTGTGATTGCCACAGGGATGCAGCATACGGTGAGGGACTTTGCGGAGAGGGCCTTTGCGGCCAACGGGATGCAGATTCGCTGGGAAGGCACCGGTGTGGAGGAAAAAGGATATGACCGGGCCACGGGGAAAATGCTGATCCGTGTGAATCCGGCATGGATCCGGCCCACGGATGTGGACAATCTCTGGGGAGACCCCACAAAGGCAAAGACACTTCTGGGCTGGAATCCGCAGAAGACAAGCTATGATGAACTGGTGCGCATCATGGCAGGGCACGACCGTGAAATTGCGAAAAAGGAAGCCAAGGTAAAGCGGGCGCTGGAAGAAGCGTGAGGGGGTATGGACGTGAAATATGATTACCTGATTGTGGGAGCCGGGCTGTTCGGGGCGGTATTTGCCCGGGAAGCTGTAAAAAAAGGAAAGACATGCCTGGTGGTGGAGCGCCGGGGACATATTGCGGGAAATATTTACTGTGAGGAGATTCACGGAATCCAGGTACACCGGTACGGGGCACATATTTTCCATACTTCGGACAAAAAAATATGGGAATACGTAAATGGGTATGCGGAATTTAACAATTACATCAACTCTCCCATTGCCCGCTATAAGGACGAGCTTTACAACCTTCCTTTTAATATGAATACATTCAGTAAAATGTGGGGAATCGTCACCCCCGGGGAGGCAAAGGCAAAGATTGCGGACCAGATTGCGGATCTGCATATTACAAATCCCCGGAATCTGGAGGAACAGGCGCTTTCCCTGGTAGGACGCGATGTATATGAGAAGCTGATCAAGGGCTATACGGAGAAACAGTGGGGAAGGGACTGCAGGGACTTGCCTGCCTTTATCATACGCCGCCTGCCGCTGCGCTTTACGTATGACAATAATTATTTTAATGACAGATTCCAGGGTATTCCCATGGGCGGTTATACCAGGATTGTGGAGAAGCTGCTGAGCGGCATTGAGGTGCGCCTGAACACGGATTACCTTCAGCACAGGGACGAGCTGAATGCGCTGGCAGACAAAGTCATTTATACGGGCATGATTGATCAGTATTACGATTATTGCCTGGGTGTGCTGGAATATCGTTCCGTGCGTTTCGAGACGGAGGAGCTGGAACAGGAAAATTTCCAGGGAAATGCAGTGGTAAACTATACGGAACGCCAGGTGCCCTACACCAGAATCATAGAGCATAAGCACTTTGAATTCGGAGAGCAGCCAACCACCATTATCTCCAGGGAATATTCCAGCGAATGGAAAAAAGGGGACGAACCTTATTATCCCGTGAATGATGAGAAAAATAACGGGCTTTACAGACAGTATCAGGAAAAGGCCCGGGAGGAAAAGAAAGTCATATTCGGCGGAAGACTGGGAAGCTACCAGTATTATGACATGGATAAAGTCATTGCCGCGGCGCTGGATTTGTGCGGTCGGGAGCTGTGAGAAAGACGGCGGTGCACAGTCGGAGTCAGATGTGTCTGTCTGTTATTTTCGGCAGTGATGCAGGGAAAATGACAGGCGGGATGCGGTGAGTATGGCAGGCACAGAAAAAGAGGGATGTTACAGATGAATGTAGTTTTGTTATCCGGCGGGAGCGGGCAGAGGCTGTGGCCGTTGTCCAACAGTATCCGGTCCAAGCAGTTTATCAAAATGTTTTCCAATGAAGAGGGAGAGCTGGAGTCCATGCTGACCAGGGTTTACCGGCAGATCATGGAGGCTGATCCCGGGGCCAGCGTCACCATTGCCACCAGCAGAAAACAGGTCAGCGTGATCAAAAATCAACTGGGAGACAAGGTTCATGTATGTGTGGAACCAAAGCGGCGGGATACTTTTCCCGCTATCTGCCTTGCGGCAGCGTACCTCCATGACCGGCAGGGCGTGGGGGAGGACAGCGCGGTGGTGGTCTGCCCGGTGGACCCTTATGTGGAGGATTCCTATTTCCAGGCGCTGAAGGAACTGGCCCGCATGGCAGAGGCGGGAGACGCGAACTTGTCCCTGCTGGGGATTGAGCCCACATATGCCAGTGAAAAATACGGTTATATCATTCCTGCTTCCCCTGACCGGGTGAGCAGAGTGAGTACTTTTCAGGAAAAACCGGATGCAGCCACCGCGGAACAGTATATTGCCCGGGGGGCGCTCTGGAATGGGGGTGTGTTTGCGTTCCGGCTGGGGTATCTTCTGCGCAGGGCCCATGAGCTGCTTTCGTTTACGGATTATCAGGATTTGTATACCCGTTACGGGGATCTGGAAAAAATCAGCTTCGATTATGCCGTGGTGGAGCAGGAGAAGGAGATTCAGGTACTGCGGTATAACGGCGGCTGGAAGGATCTGGGAACCTGGAATACCTTTACCGAGGCCATGGCGGGCAATGTGCTGGGCAGGGCAGTTTTGAATGAAACCTGTGAAAATACCCATGTGGTCAATGAACTGAATGTTCCCATCCTCTGTATGGGCTGTAAAAATCTGGTAGTGGCGGCCAGCAGTGACGGCATTCTGGTGTCTGACAAGGAGCAGAGCAGTTATATTAAACCTTTTGTGGAACAGATGGAACAGCAGATAATGTATGCGGAGAAATCCTGGGGAAGTTTTACGGTACTGGATGTGCAGGAGGAGAGCCTGACCATCAAGATTGTACTTTTGCCGGGACATGGTCTCCATTATCACAGTCATGATCTGCGGGACGAAGTCTGGACGGTTATGAGCGGTACCGGCAGGGCCGTTATCGATGGCGCGGAGCGGACGGTAAAGCCTGGGGATGTGATTTCCATGCCGGCAGGCTGCAGACATACTGTATTTGCGGACAGCGAACTGAAACTGATTGAAGTCCAGCTGGGGAAGGATATTACGGTGGAGGATAAACACAAGCATGAACTGTAGTTTCCTGCCTGCTTCCATCATGTGACAGGGAAAATCCCACGAGGTTATGGACACATATGGGCCGGAGGCCGGACCGGAAGGTGCGGGAGCTGGCAAAAGGGAAAATAAGCGGCCGGACCGGAAGGGACGGGAGATGACGGAAGGGAAAATGTGCGGCCGGGAAGGCCGTGAGAAGGCGGCGGACCGGAAGGATGTGTAATATGGACAGGAAAGGGAAACAGAAGGACAGGGGACGGCTGGCAGACGGCATTGTGTTTGCAGCAGTTCTGACGGCCGTATCGGCGCTTACCCTGATGCTTTTTTACAGACAGACGCTCGGGGGCGTGGATTCGGACATGAAAGCATATATTCTGGAGATGCAGGGCCTGGAGAGCGGTTACAGCTTTCCCTACCCTGTATTTTTCAAATTGGCGGCGCTGATTCATCTGTTTGCCCCGCCGGAGTGGTCCGTGGCCATAACGGTCACTTTGCTGAACGGACTGGCAATGGCGGTGACAAAGCTGGCGCTGGACCACATGGTTCTGCCCGGACTGGAACGGGGGTTCCGGAAGCGCTTTGGCAGAAACGGCACCGGAGTATGCTGCTGGCTGCCCCGGGTGCTGGTAAGCTTCCTGGCGTTTTCTTTGTTTTTTATTTCCATGCTCTATCCGCCCCCGGGTATTTATCTTCCGGGGATCCGGTTCCGGTATGTGGGGGTGTTCACGGCCAATCCCTTTCACAATGCCACATTTATGGCGGCCAGGCCTTTTGCGATTCTGGCGTTTTTATGGTATGTGAAACTGCTTCCGGTGTATGAAAAGGGGCCGGGGCAATGGCAGGGAAAGGTTTCCCTGCGGAATCCGGACGGGCCGGCGGGCGATGGGACTGACAAAAAGGCAAATCCGGCAGATTACGTGCTGTTTTCCCTTTTTTTGTTTCTGGCAACTATGACAAAGCCGAGTTTTACGCTGGTGCTGGTGAGCACGGCGGGGCTTCTGATGCTGTATAGGCTCATCCGGTGCGGATTTCGCAATTTCCTGCCCGCAGTGCAGCTGGGACTGTGCTTTGTGCCCACTTTCGGGGCGCTGCTTTACCAGTACAAAGGTGTCTTTGTGCCCGGAGAGGGGCAGGAGGGCGGAATCGGGTTCTGCCTGGGGGATGTGTGGGCGGATTACTGCGATAATATTCCGCTGGGGATTGGCCTGGCCATTGGTTTTCCCTTGCTGGTGCTGGTTTTCAACCGGAAACAGTGCGGGAAGAATACCTTGTTCCGGTTTTCCTGGCAGATGTACCTGGTAAGTCTGGCAGAGGCATTTTTCCTCTATGAAAAAGGATTCCGCAAGGTGGATTTTAATTTTTCCTGGGGATATATGTACGGGATCTTTTTCTGCCATTTGGGGGCGCTGGTTGTATTACTGGGTCAGACGGGCAAGCTGTTGGAGGGGAAATCCTGCGCCTTGGGGGAAACGCCGGCATGCAAGGAGAAAGCGGACGGGAAGCGCAGGCTGCCCGGAAAGACAAAATTCCCGGGACCGGATGCGGTGCCTGGAAACGGGAAGGCTTCGACCCGGGGAGCGGATTCCATATGGATCAGCCTGCAGTGGCTGGCTTACCTGGCCCATTTGCTGTGCGGGCTTCTGTATTTTAAGGATCTTCTTCTGGGGGGCACATATTATTGAGGTTCGGTTTTTTGCTGCGGCCCTTAATTTTTTGGGATTTCCCACAAAAAAGTGGCTGATACCCCGGAAAAGTGTTATAATATATATGTATAATTTTGGAAAGGATCCTTAATCGATGGATAAAATAGCGGTATTGATTCCCTGCTATAACGAAGAACAGACCATAGCCAAGGTGGTGGGAGATGTCTTGTCAGCGCTGCCGGAAGCGGTGGTCTATGTCTATGACAATAATTCCACAGACCGGACGGCGGAGCTGGCCCGGGAACAGGGGGCAGTGGTCTGCCGGGAGTACAAGCAGGGCAAGGGAAATGTGATCCGCAGGATGTTCCGGGAGATTGACGCCGAGTGTTATCTGATGATCGACGGAGACGACACCTATCCCCTGGACTGTGCCAGGGAGATGACAGAGCGGGTTCTTTGCAGTCATGCGGACATGGTAGTGGGGGACAGGCTTTCTTCCACGTATTTTACGGAAAACAAAAGGCCTTTCCACAATTTTGGCAACAGCTTTATGCGGGCCGGGATCAACAGCCTGTTCCGCACGGACATCAAGGATATTATGACGGGTTATAGGGCGTTCAGTTACGAGTTTGTGAAGACTTTTCCGGTATTTTCCAAGGGATTTGAGATAGAGACGGAAATGACCATCCACGCCGTGAATTATAATATGCAGGTGGAAAATGTGGTGGTGGAGTACCGGGACCGGCCGGAGGGCAGCACTTCCAAGCTGAATACTTACAGCGATGGAATGCGCGTGATCCGCAAGATGATTCAGCTGTACCGGAATTACAAGCCCATGCATTTCTTCGGGGCATTCTGTCTGCTTCTGATCCTGCTGGCAGTGCTGCTGATGATCCCCATTTTGGGGGAATACCTGCAGACGGGCCTGGTGCCCCGTTTTCCCACGCTGATTGTCTGCGGTTTCATGGTGCTGGCAGGGATTCAGTCTTTTTTTGCAGGTATGATTCTGGAAGTTATGGCGGCAAAGGATAAGCGGGATTTTGAGTACCGTCTCACAAAAATCAGCGCGGAAAAGAGAGGGAAAAAGTCTTAAATGATAGATAAACTGATTATCGGAGCCGGTCTGTACGGCTTGTATGCCGCGCTCCACTGTGCGAAGAAAGGCCAGCGGGTCACGGTTCTGGAGCTGGATGAGGCCCCGTTTTCCAGGGCTACTTATATCAACCAGGCCCGGGTGCATATGGGATACCATTATCCCCGTTCCCTGTCCACTGCCATGAAAAGCGCCAGCTATTTCCGGCGTTTTGTGGATGACTATGGCTTCTGCATTCATTCCTCTTTCCGGCAGGTGTACGCCACGTCCCGCCATTTTTCCTGGACAGACGCGGCAGAATTCCGAAAGTTCTGCCGGGACGTGAAGATTCCCTGCGAGGTACTGCCGGTGGAGGAATATTTTAAGGAAGGTGTCTGCGACGGGGCATTCCTGACCCGGGAGTACACTTATGACGCCATGATTCTGAGGGATTATTTCCTGGTAGAACTGGAAAAATACCCGGAGGTGGAATTACTCTGCGGCAGGGAGATCACAAGGATAGAAAAGACGGCAGACCGTTATGAAATTTACGCCCTGCACCGGGGGAGGGAAGAACATTTCGAGGCGCCCTTTGTGCTGAATGCAACGTATGCCTCCGTGAACCAGGTGCTGGAGAAGATCGGCGCGGAGCCTTTCGGTATCAAATATGAACTCTGTGAAATTATTTTGTGCCAGGTGAATGAGAAGCTGAAGGGGATTGGCCTGACGGTGATGGACGGGCCGTTTTTTTCTATTATGCCATTTGGAAAGACGGGCCTGCATTCCCTGACCTCCGTCACGTTTACGCCCCACAAGACCAGTCAGGAAAAAGTACCCCGGTTTCCCTGCATGAAAGAGGAACTTTGCCAGGGCTGGCAGGGAAAATGCGGATTTCTGGGCAATTGCAACACTTGTGCGGACAAGCCGGAAAGCGCATGGGAATATATGTCCGCACTGGCCGGAAAGTATGTCCGTGACGAATACCAGTTTCGGTATGAACAGTCGTTATTTTCCATGAAGCCGATTCTGAAGGCTTCCGAGATAGATGATTCCAGACCCACCGTGATCCGGTATGCAACCCAGAAGCCGGTTTTCCTGAGTGTGCTGTCTGGCAAAATCAATACAGTATATGATCTGGATCCCTATCTGGAGTAGGGAAAAGATCTGGAACCGGGGGAAAAATGCAGCAGAACAAAGAAAAAAATTTTGTATCCTGTGTGGTTTACCTGCATGACGAGGGCAGCTCCGTGAAGGAGTTTCTGCAGATGATCTGCGGCGTCATGCGGGAGAATTTTGAAAAATATGAAATTATCTGTGTCAATGACGGCTGTATGGATGACACGGTGGAGCAGGTGAAGGCTTTCCTGGCGGACGAGGCGGATAAGCCGGTGGTCAGCCTGATCAATTTAAGCTATTACCAGGGGGTGGAAAGCGCCATGAACGCCGGCAGCGACCTGGCGGTGGGAGATTTCCTGTTTGAGTTTGACAGGTGCAAGCCGGATTTTGAGCCTTCCCTGATCATGGAGATCTACCGCAGGGCGCTGGAGGGGTATGATGTGGTGGCAGCGGCCCCCAGATTCGGGGTGAGGCTGACGTCCAGGTTATTCTACATGGTCTATAACTGGGGCAGCCGCTTTAAGGGGAAAATCCGCCAGGAACGGTTCCGGGTGGTATCCAGGCGTGCCATCAACCGGGTCAACCAGATGAATACGTACATTCCTTACCGGAAGGCCATATACATGAACTGCGGGCTGAAGACGGATACCATCTGTTATGACAATAAGGAACTGGGCAGAAGGCATCAGGGCAGGGAAGAGCGGGGCAACCGGAATATGCTGGCGGCGGATACCATTATCATTTTCACCAATGTTCTTGAAAAATTGTCCATGATGGTGAGTGTGGTGCTGTTTGGCGCGCTTTTGATCATGTTCGGATATCTGGTCTATTCCATTTTCAGCAAGGTGCGTCCGGTGGAGGGCTGGCTGTCCATTATGTCGCTGATGTCCTTCGGTTTTTTCATGATATCCGTGATGCTGACAATGATTCTGAAGTATCTGTCCGTGATTCTGAATATGGGTTTTAAACGGCAGAGATATGTGATAGAAGGAGTGGAGAAGCTGACACAATGATGCTGACGATTATTTTTCCTGTGTTAAATGAACGCCTGCGGCTGGAAAAGGGTGTCAGCCGGACGGTGGAATATCTGAAGGATATCGGTTTTTCGGACTATGAGATTATTATTGTGGACAATGGTTCCCAGGATGAGACCCCGGAGATTGCCGCCGGGCTCTGTGGGAAATATGAGACGGTAAAGTATGAAAGAATCTCTGTCCGGGGGGTGGGAGCCGCCTTCCGCAGGGGTGTGGAGATAAGCCGGGGCGAAATTGTGGGCTATATGGATATTGACCTTTCCACCAATATCCGGCATCTGGGAGAGGCCATTCACATTTTCCGGACAAGGCCGGAGGTGGCGTATCTCAATGGCAGCCGCTTTGCGGAAAAATCCGATACCCAGGGCAGGAAATGGTACCGTAAGATTACCTCACAGGGGCTTCTGATTTTGCTGAAGGTTTTCCTGGGGATGAAGTCCACGGATGCCATCTGCGGTTTTACCTTTGTGCGGAGAGAGACCGCGCTGGATCTGGTCCGGGGCTGCAGCCAGGACAATGGCTGGTTTTACATGATTGAATTTCTGCTGCGGGCAGAAAAGAGAGGCATTCATGTGCTGGATTACCCGGTGGAATGGCAGGAGGATTATGACACTACTGTCAAGATATTTAAAACCATATGTAATTATCTGGTGCAGATTGTGCGGCTGTTCTGGGAATTTTACATAAGGAGGAATGTGTAAAGGAAACGGGATACCGGGAAAAAGAGCGCGGGGGAGAACCATGATCGGAATATGGGTGGAAAAAGCGCGAAACGACGGAAACGCAGGAAGAAAAACAGGACAGGGACATAAAAAGAGACCGGGAAAAAGAGTGCGTTAAGACGGGAAAACGACACAAACGCGGGAAAATAGAAACGAAACAGGGATGTAAAAGAGAACGGAAAAAATAGAGATGTGGAGAGAAGGAGACAGGAGGCCAAGTATGAGCGAGCCCATAAAGCGAATTGACCTGACCAGGGATTATGCGGCGCATCAGGAGGAATATCGGGAAGCAATCGAAAAGGTGTGCAGGGAAACCGCCTTTTCCGGGGGAAAATACGCGGATGCCTTTGACCGGGAGTTTGCGGCATATGTGGGGGTTCCCTATGCCTGCGGCGTCAACAACGGGACTTCGGCGCTGCATCTTGCCATGCTGGCCCTGGGAGTGGGGCCCGGGGATGAGGTCATTGTGCCGGCAAATACTTATATTGCCACGGCGTGGGGTGTGAGCTATACGGGGGCCACACCGGTGTTTGCAGACTGCACCCCTGACACCTGGGAACTGGACCCGGCGGCTGCGGAGGCCAGGATCACGCCCCGGACAAAAGGGATTCTGGGAGTGCATCTCTACGGGCAGCCCTTTGATTTCGGGGCAGTGGAGAAAATCGCGCGCAGGCACGGGCTTTTTGTGGTGGAGGACTGCGCCCAGGCCCACGGGGCCAGATTTGAGGGCAGGAATGTGGGCAGCCTGGGAGAGCTGGGGTGCTTCAGCTTCTATCCCGGCAAGAATTTATATGCCTTCGGGGAGGGCGGCAGCATCACCTGCAGGAATGAGAGGTATTACAGGCATATGACAAGACTGAAAAACCAGGGCTGTGATGTGCGTTATTACCATGACGAGATCGGTTACAACTACCGGCTGGAAGGACTGCAGGGGGCGGTGCTTTCCGTCAGCCTGAAATATCTTCCCCAATGGACGGAAAGGCGGCAGGAGATCGGAAGGCGCTATCTGCGGGAGATCACAAACCCGCTGATCACCATGCAGGCACATCCGGAGAACACGGAACCGGTATTTCATCTGTTTGTGGTACAGATAGAGGAGAGGGACAGATTTGTAAAATACATGGCCGACGAAAATGTGGAATGTAATCTGCATTATCCCGTTCCCTGCCATCTGCAGAAGGCCTATGCCCATCTGGGATACAGCGTAAACGACTGTCCCAATGCGGAGCATCTGGCAGCGCACTGTGTGACCCTGCCGCTGTTCCCGCAGATGCGGGAAGATGAGATTGCCAGGGTGATTGACCTGTGCAACCGGTTTGTGTGAGGGTTTCAGGGGAAGGGAAAAAGGCATGAACCAGTATAGGGACGAAAAGGCGGGAATTTATCTGCGCCTGATGACAAAGGATGACACGGACCTGATCATTGACTGGCGGAACCGGGAAGATGTGCGGAAACATTTTATCTACCAGAAGCCGTTTACCAGGGAAGGCCACGAAAACTGGATCAGGACCATGATTGACACCGGCCGGGCAGTGCAGATGATTCTGTGCGACTGCGCTTCGGACATACCGCTGGGAAGCGTGTATATCCGGGACATTGACAGGGAAAATAATAAAGCAGAGTATGGAATCTTTATCGGGGATTCCCGGGCCAGGGGCAGGGGAATCGGAACGGCGGCGGCGAAGCTGATGCTGCGCTACTGCTTTGAGGAGGAAAAACTGCACAGAGTTTATCTGCGTGCGCTTTCGGAGAACCTGCAGGCCATACGCAGCTATGAAAAGGCCGGTTTTGTAAAGGAAGCCTGCCTGAAGGATGATGTGCGTATCGGCGGCGAGTACAGGGATATTATCTGGATGGCGGCCGTGGGGGAATGATGGCGGGCGTTTTGCGGCGCCGGGGCAGTGCTTTTTTGCGGAAACAGGATGGTACGGTCTTTGCGGGCGTTTCCGGAATGCCGGAGGATGCAGAATTTACGGGCAGGGAGCAGGAATGAAAACAGACAGAATACTGAAATGGTGGAAAAAAGAAGACCGTTATCTGACCTGGCTGAAAGCAGTGCTTATGGCCTGCCTGCCGGTGGTCTGCTGTGTGGTCTACTGTGCCGCCCGGGGGGAAAGCATCGGCCGGGTTTATCTGCCTGCCTCGGGGATGAATGATGAACTGTTCTATTTTAAACAGACGGAGAGCATCCTTCGCTACGGATATCCCCAGGGCTATTTTGGCTTCAATGAAAGTCATGCCCTGAAGCTTTCCTTTGCGGCCTGGAGTCCTTTTCTGGCGCTGCCCTGGGTAGTGTGGGGAACCTTGTTTGGCTGGAATCTGCTGTCGCCGGTGTACTGCCATATTTTCCTGATGGCGCTGGCCTTGTTTCTTTTTGTTCTTCTGGCGAAGCCCGGCTGGAAGCAGACAGGGATTCTGGCCCTGCTGTATGCCCTGTATACACCGTTTTCCTGGTACATGCTTTCCGGCATGCCGGAGATCAACTGCATCAGCATTCTGATTGTGTTTTACGGACTGGCGGCGGCCTGGTTCCGGAAGGAGAGGAAAGCGCTGCTGGCAGCCATGTTTGTCCTGGCGGGACTGCTGACCCTGATGCGGCCCTATCTGCTGCTGTTTCTGGTGCTGCCTGCGTTTCTGTGGAGTTTTCCCATGGAAGAGGCTTCCGGGGAAGGGCAGGGAAAGGCAAAAAAGGGAATCCGTGTGAGTTGGCTGGGAGTGCTGGGCTCCGGACTGGTCATCTGCGGCGTGCTGGGATGTTACGCCCTGGTGAACCACTTTCTGGCGGCAGAGTATTTTGAGCCGCTGTTTTACATGGACTGGCTGACGGATTTTTTTGAAAAGGGATTTCTGGGAGGACTGCGGAGTTTCTTCGGGGAACTATATTATTCCGGGGTGGAATTCTGGCAGTACATGCGCCAGGGCATGATGAGCGGTTTTGCGGCAGGGGCTATATTCTGCTGTTATATGGGGATGTTTCTGGTGATTGCCTGCCAGACCCTGAAAGATTTCTGGCACCTGCGCAGGCAGAAAAGCGGCGGGCCTGACAGAAAGGCGTACGGGCAGCTTGTGATAGAGGGACATCTGACCTTTGCGTTTTTCGGGATGCTTATGGCCCAGCTGCTGATGTACAATTTCTATGATGGCTGTAAGCATTTGCTGACCTTTCTGGCAGCGGGGATATTTGTGATCAGTCTTATGAGAACCGCTTATTATAAAAAGGCAGTGATGACAGGGCTTCTCCTGGCATATTTTCTGACCTACAATACAGGCGGCTTCAGGGATTACCAGCCCTCCTTCCGAAATGAGACGGTGGCGGGCAATATGGAAACCTGGGAGGAGGCCGTGGAGCGGGAACTGATACTGTCCGGGGAGAAGACTCCTAATTATGACAATGTTGTCATATGGGTGTTCTCGGACAGGCTGCCGGAGGGAGTTGTTTCTACCGGATGGCAATATCTGTATGCACTGCCGGCGGGGTTTGGCATCAGCTGCTGTACTTCGGAGTATGTGCTGGAACATTTTGACACGCTTCAGAGCCGGTATCTCTGTGTGGTTCCCGGGGGCGAAGTGGAGGCGGACTGTATCCGGAAGGGATATCGGAAAATTTCGGAAAATGAATTTGCGGTGCTGTATGAATGTAGGGAGAACCGGTAAGGTTTCGCAAAGTCCCGGGTAATCTGCCAGACCGTTACCGTTTTCCAATCAGAAATGAGGAGCTTAGAAGCAATGAAAAAGGTAAGTTTTGTAATTCCCTGCTATCGTTCGGAGCATACCCTGCCTGCCGTGGTGGCAGAGATAGACGAAAAGATGAAGACAATGCCGCAGTACCAGTATGACATTTTTCTGGTAAACGACTGCTCTCCGGACGATACCCTGGGGGTGATACGGAATTTATGCCAGGGGCGGGAATATGTGAAGGGGATTGATTTTGCCAGGAATTTCGGACAGCACTCCGCATTGATGGCAGGACTGCGTTATTCGGACGGGGATTATGTGGTATGTCTGGACGATGACGGCCAGACTCCGGCAGACGAGGTTGACAGGCTTCTGGACAAGCTGGAAGAGGGATATGACGCCGTATATGCCAGGTATGATCACAAACAGCATTCCGCATTCCGGAATCTGGGCAGCAAGCTCAATGAGAGAATGACCCGGATGATGCTGGGGAAGCCTCCGGAACTTTACATTTCCAGCTATTTTGCCGTGAAACGCTTTGTGGTGGAGGACATGGTCCGCTATGAGAATTCCTATCCCTATGTGATAGGCCTTGTGCTCAGGGCCACGGGAAAGATCGTCAATGTGCCGGTAAACCATAGGGAGCGGGAAATCGGTTCTTCGGGCTATACTTTCAAGAAGCTGGTGGCGCTGTGGTTTAACGGCTTTACGGCTTTTTCGGTAAAACCCCTCCGGATTGCCACGGCCATAGGGGGAACCAGCGCCGGGATCGGCTTTCTGTATGGGATTTACACCATATTAAAGCGGCTGGTGAAACCGGATGTGCCCATGGGATTTAGCTCCACCATGTCCGCCATTGTGTTTTTCGGCGGCATGATCATGCTGATGCTGGGGCTGATCGGGGAGTATATCGGGCGGATTTATATCAGCCTGAACAATTCGCCCCAGTATGTGATTCGGGAAAAAATGAATTTGGACCAGGAATGTTAAGAGGATTCGGGATGAAGAAGATTTTGCGTTGGTGGAAAAAGGAGGCTGGGATTTCACGGGAAGGAAAGCGGTTTTGGGAAAAGAGATATGTGACTTTGGCAAAGTCGCTGCTTCTGGCGCTTCTCCCGCTGCTGTGCTGCGTGGTATACTGTGCCTCCCAGGGGCGGGGCATAGGGGAAGTCTATCTGCCCTCTTCTGTGTGGAATGACGAACTGTTCTATTACAAACAGGTGGAGGGGATTGTAAATTACGGATATCCCCAGGGCTATTTTGGCTTTAATGAAAGCCATGCCCTGAAGCTTTCTTTCGCGGCCTGGAGTCCGGTGCTGGTTTTCCCCTGGATTATCTGGGGGTTTTTGTTTGGCTGGAATCTGATGTCCCCCGTGATCTGCAATATTTTCCTGATGATGCTGTGCTGTTTTCTGTTTGTATGGCTGGTAAGGCCTTCCTGGAAGCAGCTCGGCATTCTCACATTTCTGTTTTGTCTTTATACCCCTTTTGTGCGGTACATGCTTTCCTCCATGCCGGAAGTGATCTGCTTTGCGATGCTGATCATATTCTACGCGCTGGCGGTGAACTACCAGCGGCGGGAGAAAACTTACAAGCTGGTATTGCTGTTCGTCCTGTCCGGTGTGATGACGCTGATGCGGCCGTATCTGCTGCTGTTTCTGCTGCTTCCGGTATTTTTCTGGATCCGTGCGGGCAGGAACTTTAAAAGTGTGGCGGGTTCCCTGGCGGTTTTCGGCACGGTGCTGGGACTCTACGGCGTGATCAAGCATTATCTGGGGGCGGAATATTTTGCGCCGTTGTTTTTCACGGACTGGATAGACGCATACTTTGAGCAGGGACTCTGGGGCGGCATCCGCAATACGCTGGATACCCTCCATTACATGGGAAAGGATTTTCTGGAGCACACACGTCAGGGAATCCGGGAAGGACTGGCGTCGGGAGCCTTTTTCGGGGGCTACCTGGTCTGTATGGCGGTGCTGGCGGTGCAGAGTGTCCGGGACTGGAGAAGGTACAGGCGTATGGCCGGTGAGAAGGGGCAGGAAGACTGGAGAAAGGCCCTGGGCAGATGGCTTGTGATAGAGGCTCATCTTGCGTTCAGTTTTGCGGCCATGCTGGCTGCACTGCTTCTCATGTATAAACTGACGGAAGGCAGTAAACATCTTCTGACCTTTATGGCCGCAGCCATTTTTGTGATTGCCCTCATGGATACGGGATTTTACAAAAAAGCGATGCTGGTAGGGGGCACATTTGCCTATTTTTATATCCATATGGCCGTTGACCCTTATGATTATCAGGTGCCTTTTGTGCAGGAGGAGAGAATGGCGGCACTGGAAGCGTGCAGGGAAATTCTCCGGGAGGAACTAATCCTGGATCCGGAGAAGGTGCCCGGCTATGAAAATGCCCTGATATGGGTGTACAGCGACAGTGTGGGAGGGGAGCCCGGATATACGGCATGGCAGCTGCTGTACGCATTGCCGGAGGGCTTCGGAATCAGCTGCTGTATGCCGGATTTTGTATCGGAAGAATTCGATTCCCTTCAGGGAAGATATCTCTGCGTCATATCCGGCGGAAGCATTGAGGAAAAATGCATCCGCGCAGGGTATGAGAAAATCCTGGAGGCAGAGGGCAGTGTATTTTACCGGAGATATTAGGAACGGCAGAGGCTCACTGCCCCGGCACTTCCTTTCGCACAAAGTTCATAATATGGGCGGCGATGGCCAGGTGGCCATTTTCATTGGGATGGCAGCCGTCGCCCAGGTAATCCCACAGGTTTTCGTCCGTGATCACGAAATCATTGTAATTGTCAAGGAAGTATGCGCCCGTTTCCAGGGCCGCCGCTTCCGCCGCGTCCACATAGGCGGAAAGGGGGCCGCCCTGGGGGCTCTGGATATCCCGGCCATTGCTGAAAAAGCCGGTGTGGGTAGGGCTCATGACAATATAAGCGGCATGGGGAAAGTTTTCCCGGAGCCTGGCAATGCAGGCGCGCAGCCCGCCCTTATAGCTGGCAGTGTCATCCGGGTCAGCCGGATTTTCAATGAGGGATCCGGTAAAATAATCGTTCAGGCCGAAATTGATGACAATACACATTTTCTTGTTGTCCAGATCGTCAATTGTGTTTCCCCCGGGAGCAAATACTTTTCCTCCCGCCGTGTCGGAAAGATTCTCTTTCAGAAAACGCTGAATCACATTGGGAAAATCGCAGTCATTTTCGCCGTGGTATGTGGCGCTGCCGCCGCCCACGGCAAAATTATAAGTGGCGGCGCCGGACAGGCCGGTCACATATCCGGGAATGGAAAGGCTTCCGGTGAAATTGCCCAGGACACTGTCCCCGAAAAACACAAAAAAATAATCGGACAGGTCGGGATAATCCGCCGGGGTTTCCTTTTCCCGGGCGATGGTTTCCCGCAGGCTTTGCCAGAATTCCTCTTCGTTGGCGGGGCTGATCTGGAAAATGCGGTCGCAGAAAGTGTATTGGAGCAGTTTCTGGGTCACGGAGCGGTTGCCGTCAAAAAGACTGTCTTCGTAATTGTCCGGATTCACCATCAGCCAGTATGCGATGCCGGGGAAATAGGCCCGGGTGTTGGGGAAAGCGGATATTTCATTGACAAAGGTGTGGTAAACCGTCAGAAGGGTGTCCAGTTCTTTTTCCTGCAAATGCATCCAGTAATTCATTTGGGGATAGGGCAGCAGCACATCAAAGGAAATTTCCGGATGGGATTCCATATAAGAATAGAGACCTTCCGAAAGGGAACTGCTCCATTTGTCTGCCTTTTCCCCGGCCCCCTGCCAGAGCAGCTCGGGATCAGGACACAGGTAGATATGGGAGACCTGATTGCCGGAGTCCAGAATGCAGTCCAGATAAAGGGAAAGCTCTTCTGTATCCAGTATGGTGTGGGAGGTCACAAGGATGTTCTGCCCGCAAAAATGGGAGAAATCCTCTTCCGTGAATTTTTCCGGGTCGTGCATGGAAAGCAGAACCCCTTCATAGGTCTCGCCGGAAAGCCTTTCCAGATCCGCCTCCATTTGGCCATCGTCTGTCTGGGGATTGTCCGGATTGGGCCTGTTCCGCAGCAGGAAAAAGGCGGCGGCGCCCCCCAGCACAAACAGAAGGCATAGCAGAATGGGAATAAAAATTTTTTTGTTTTGATTTTTCATGGAAATTCTCCTTGATGATATAAGATTCGGGTGCAGCGCCGCGCGGGATCAGCCGCAGCGGCCCGGACTTTGCGCGGTAAAACCCCCTGGCCCGGGGCATTTCAGCGCAGGCGGGCCAGCAGCTTTTCAAATCGTGTGAGTCTCTTGGCCGCTTCCAGCAAAACGGAGTACAGAAGGCAGAGTGCAAGCAGGAGCAGGAAGGTGGCCCAGGCATACTTAAAATGATAGATGTAGGGCTGCCACAGGGACATATAGAAAAAGGTGTGCACAAGGTAAATGTTCATGGCATGTTTCCCCACAAAGGCCAGGAATTTTCCCAGAAGGGGAATGCTGCCCGCAAGGGCTGACCCGAAATAAACCAGGAAAAGGGCAATGGGGGCATCCGCCAGATGGATATAGTATTCGTGCACTACATAATTCTGGCGTATCAGAACGCATAAGACAAACCCGGCCAGGCCCAAAATCCACTGGAGCAGGGGAGACAGCCTCAGGTTCAGGAGTTTTTCGGGCCATTTGCCACAGGCTGCACAGACCCCGAAGGCTGCCACAAAAAGGTAGCGGCTGATGTCAGGGTGGAATGTGATGACCATGGGGGCGAACCAGGCAAATATCAGCAGGGAATAACCGGTTTTGGTCACCAGCCAGGCCAGAAGGGGAACCAGGAAAATCAGGAGATAGGCGATTTCCATGTACCACCAGGTGGCGTTGAGGGTGGGGCTGCCTTCAAAGAACATGGACAGCCCTGCGGCATCGGTGAGAAAAAAGAGAATCCCCTGCTTGTCCATTCCGTAGAGGGACCGGTAATCAAACTTGTACCACCACAGCAGATTGACGCTCAGGTAGAGAAACACAAAGTTGAGCATGAGCCTTAAGAAACGATGGACCGACTGCCGGCAGACAGACTTTGCGGAAAATCCGCTGCGGGCAGCCTCCTGGCCAAGAAGTCCGGAGGTGATGCCGAAGGCAGTCAGGAACACAAAAACAGACACGCATACATTGCCGAACTGCGTGAATACAAGAAAGCCCTCCAGGGAAAAGGGGGCATGGTTTACTGCCATGGAGGTGATCAGTTTTTCGTTTTCAAACAAATGATAGGACAGCAGCAACAGGATTGCCAGTCCTTTGGCCCGGTTGGAATGTTCCCTGGTAAATGTTTTGTGCATGATAACCTCGTTTCTGTGTGGTTTTCCGGGGAGGCCCCGTATTTTGCGGCAGCCCGCCGGCTTTCCCGGGGCCCTGGAGGCTGCCGCCCGCAATTATGTGTCAATGCTCTTTACCCGGATCCTGAAGGTCGCCGGTGAGGGTAAAGCCGTACAGGAACGGAAGGGAGAATAAAATGGGAAAGGCATATCTGGGGTGTCCGAAAAAGCAGGGGGCAGCCATGCAGATCAGAAGGCTGATCCAGAGGGGCAGCCCGGCCAGGAGGGCGGCATACTGCTGTCGCCTTTTCTGGTAAAAGGTAAGGAAGCAGAAAGCCCATACCGCCGCGCCGATATTTTCCAGAATACCCAGAACCGATATGCGCGCGGCAAAACGGTAATAAAATATCAACAGTTTTTCAGCCCCGGGAAACAGTCCGCCCTGGCGGACCAGATTGTAGTCATCGGCCTCATAGCGTATGGAATTGCTCACAGCCGGGGTAAACCAGCCATATATGTGCTGAAGAAACCCTTCCGCATAGCAGCCGGGGTGCTTCAGAAATCCCCGGAACCAGACTTTCAGGTAGGAGAACAGCTCCCCGCCGGAGGCATCTTTTCTGTAAAGCGCCTTCACCGGATCGGAACTGTCGGGGTTATAGCTGGCGGCAACCAGGTCCGCATCACCCAGAACCGTTTCAATGGCCTCCCGTTCCCCGGGGGTAAGTTCGTCCCGGTATAGCTGCAGATATCTGGCCGTCTGCTGGAAGGGGATGGACAGCATCTCGCCGATACTTCCGGAGGCGGCGCAGGTGGCCCGGACCAGAAGGAAAAGAATCAGCTCCGCGGCCAGAATGCTGCCTGCAAAAGAGGACAGCAGGCACAGGATCCGCTCCCTGGGGCAGTATTTTTTCCATAAATAGAAGGAAATGCCGATACCGCTGAAAAGTACCACATAGAGCCCGTTATTGCGCAGCAAAATGACTCCCAGCTGCAGTGACAGGAAAAGCGGCACAAAACCCTTGTCCCTGATCCGTCCCGGGCGTTCCAGCAGCAGCGCCAGCGCCATGACATAGCCTGTGACAAAGGCGGAATAGGGCACGTCTTTTACCGCGGTGGAAGCCATATTGGAATATACCGGGGTGACGCAGTAAAGCAGCTGCAGGCAAAGCAGCAGGGAAAAGCGTGCGCCCCTGCGGGAGAGCAGGGAAATGGTGGAGGCCAGGGCCGCCGCCAGCAGGAAGTCCTGGAACAGCATATATACAAACAAGCCGGTTTCGGGAGAGTGGAACAGGGCGTCTGCACCTTTCACAAGACCGCCCATGATCAGGGTGTGGAAAAGGGGATGATGGGTACTGTATTCCATGCCTCCCATGACCTGCTCGATCTGGCCGATGGCATCCCAGCACAGTTTGCCGGGAAAGGACAGAAGCAGGAAGGGGGCGTATGCCGCACACAGAATCAGAAAGGATTTCCGGAAAGGGCGGGTGGTGAAAAAGTGCGTTTCCCGGGAGGTGAAGCTGCGGGAATCCAGAAAGACCGTGAGAAGCCCCATAATGGCATGAAATAAAAAAGCATACCCCGCCAGGGCCAGGATAAACCGGATAAAATTGACGCCGCTTCCGAAACAATAGGCGCTGCTTTGAATTTCCTGATAAGACCGGCCCAGAAGGATGGTCACTGCAAAAAACACGGAGAGAAGCGCAGAAGACTGCCGGGGGGACTCCGGATGGGATAGAGAAATGCTGCGCGAAAAACCGTAAAAAATATAACTCAAAACAAGCAACAGCAGGAATTTGAAATCGTACATTCCCAGCAGTTCGTAAATGGACGCGATGGCAAAGTCCAGGGAAGTCTCGTACCGGGCGGGATCCAGGGGCGCGTGAAATACGGCGCACAATGCATATGCGGTCAGAAAGCTTTTCAGGATTCTGACCATGGTTTCTCTGCAGGATGCGTTTGTAAAGGATAGCTTTTCTTTGTTCATGCCCGGACCGCCTTTTTAATTGATAGACATTCTTCTCCCTATTTTATATCAGAGGGAGAAGAATGACAAGTCAAAAACAGGAAAGAGACCTGGTGTTATCGTCACGCGGGCAGTAATACGGCGGCCTCATAGTCTGACAGGGTGCCGGAAAAGCCGCTGTCCCGGACCAGATTTTTCATTCCGGCCAGCCGGGGAAGGGAAATGCTGCCGGGCAGGGTATGAAAGACCAGAATAATCCGCTGGCCGTTCAGCTGTCTCTCCATGTAAATAAGCCCGGTGTCATCCTCCGCGTAGACTTCTGCCAGACGGCCTTCCGTCAACAGGGGATAGCAATGCCTGATTTTCAGAAGCGTCCGGTAGTAATGGAGCATGTCTGTATTCTGCCTTTTTTCGTCCCAGGGCATACCGCGCCTGCAGTCCGGGTCAGGCCCGCCTTCCAGGGCCACTTCGTCCCCGTAATAGATCATTGGCATGCCGGGAAGCAGAAGCTGCAGGGCAGCCGCAAGCTTTTGTTTTCGCAGGTCGTTTCCGGCCAGGTGTAAAAACCGCGCCGTATCATGGCTGTCAATAAAATTCCAGAGATATCCCTCCAGGCTGCTGTGAAGATGCCCTTTGATATAATTCAGGTTTCCGAGAAAAGAGGAGGCATTCATCTCCCCGGAGGCGGCCAGATTCCGCACATAGCGGCAGAACGGATAGTTCATGACGGTATCCCATTCGTCACCTTCCAGGAAATCCCCGGCGAAATGCCAGATTTCACCGATGATCAGGGCGTCCGGGCTGACCGCCTTGATTTCTTTCCGGAAACGTTTCCAGAAGGTATGGCTGATTTCATCCGCCACGTCCAGGCGCCAGCCATCGATGCCGCACTCCTGAATCCAATAGGAAGCCACCCGGATCATGTAATCCGCGGTCTCCCGGTTCTGCAGATTCAGCTTGGGCATCATGCCGGCGTAACTGAAAGTCTTGTAATTGGGTCTTTTGCCCCATTCCATGATCAGGGGGAAATCTTCAATATAGTACCAGTTCAGGTAAGGGGAAGCTTTTCCTTTCTCCATAATATCCCGGAAGGCAAAAAAATCGATGCCCGTATGGTTGAACACACCGTCCAGTATGACGCGCATGCCGGCCTGATGGGCTTTTTGCACAAGCTCTTTCAAATCCTTTTTGTCCCCGAAGGAGGGATCAATCCGGTAGTAATCGTCTATATTGTACTTGTGGCTGGAATTGGAAGCGAAAATCGGTGTCATGTAGAGGATGTCCACACCCAGGTTTTTCAGGTAATCCAAATGGCGGATGATGCCCTGCAGGGAGCCCTTTAAGTCGGCTTTGTGGTCTATGGGAGCCTGATACCAGACATTTTCGGGAATCTCCAGATGGGAGGCAAAGCGGGAAGGAAAGATCTGGTACACGACTTTGTTCCTGGCCCATTGGGGCAGGCAGAACATTTCCTCTTCCCTGAGATTCTGGGGACAGTCAAACATATTGTCAATGTCCGTGATGCACCGGTCAAAAAAGCTGTGTTCCCCATAATAGCATACTTTTCCGGCGGTATCTTCTATTTCAAAAAAGTATCTCAGACAGACCACGTCAAGCTCTTCCAGCGTCTCGTAATAGTCGCTATAATTGTCGGAGTATGCCAGCTTCATGGGGCAGGCCCGCCGAGTGTCCTGGTATTTGAGGGGCAGGTATTTATCCTGGACATGCAGGACTACCCGTGCCGCGTCCCCCTTTTTGGTTTCAAGCCGTATCAGAAAGCGCCCCTTTTCCAGGGCAAAACAGTATCTTTTGTCTGCAAAATGCCGGATTGCCGCGTATTCCATGTTTCGTGCTCCTCTCTATTGTGATGTTCAAAGTCAATGCCATAATGCCCAAAGTCATGTGTTTTCCTGGACTGTGAAATCAGATGTCCGGACGGGATTCTCTTTGATAATGCTCAAAGTCATATGTTTTCCTGAACCGTGAAATCAGATGTCCGGGCGGGATTCTCTTTCATTGTACTCGAAAGCCGGAGGAAATGCAAAAGGTTTCCGGAATTTGTTTCGGTGCAGACTGCAATGCCGGGCAAGATAGAGATTGCAATCCCGGTTGGGATATGGTATATTTTGTGCATGATAAATTTTGTTCCGTATTGGGAAACCATAGAGTTTTTACCGCAGGGCGCGGCCTTTGGATGAGAGGGATGCCCGTCAAAGCGGTCAGGGGTATGTAATATGAAAGAAACGATTCGGAAAACATCGAAATACGCCGTAGCATTTTTATGGGCAGCCATTCTGGTTTACGGGGGAATGTGCCTGTATTTGTTTTACATGCAGTCTGTCCAGCCGCTGGATTACGATAACCGGTATTTCCAGTCGGACCTGCCTTATCACATCAGCATGATCGTGGATGACGGATGGTATTACAGCTTCACGGCATATGCCTACCAGCTTCTCTACTGGCTGGGGGGAAAGAAAACCATACTCATAGCCCTTTTTCTGGCAGTGGTCACGGTGGCGTGCATCGGGCTGACAGATGGTCTGCTGAGAAGGATTCTGAAGCGGGAAAGGACGGATGCCCTGACGCTGGGAGCCGCATTTGCCCTGAATCTTGTGATGCCTTTTTTCTGGTCATATGCCGGAGCGTACCGCTATGTGAGTTACCAGTCGGGAAATCTGTGGCATAATTCCACATATCAGTGTATGAAACTGGCGGCCCTGGCGGCCATGCTGTATTATGAAAAGATGGAAGAGGGCTATAGGGAAAAAATATCCCTCCGCCAATGGCTGGCCCTGGCGGGGATTTTGTTTCTCTGTACGGGGATCAAGCCCAGCTTTTTAACTGTGTTTGCACCTATGCTGGCGGTGAAGCTGCTGGCAGATTTGTGCAGGCGGGTGCCTTTCAGGCAGGTTTTTCTGCTGGGGAGCACGGTTCTGCCTGCCTGCGGTGTGATTCTCTGGCAGAATATGGTACTGTTCGGGGCGGATACGGGACATGGGATGACTTTTTCCCCCTGGTATACTTTTTCCCTTCATGCAAACAGGACAAAGCTGGCGGTGCTGTGTTCCATTGCGTTTCCGCTGACAATACTGCTGTTTTCCCTGAAAGACCTGCTGCGGGACAGGCGGTATCTGTTTGTCTGGGGTATGACGGGAGTGGGATTTCTGGAAGCGCTGTGCCTGGTGGAGACGGGAAGCCGTTCCCGGGATGGAAACTTTCTGTGGGGATACTGCTTTGCCATTTTTTTGGTCTTTGTATACAGTTTTGGAAAATGGATTTCTTTTTTGAAAAGGAAAACTCACATATTGCTGTACCGGCTGGCTTTTGGCGTGTCGGGATGTGTGCTGGCCTATCAGCTGTTCTGCGGAATCTGTTTCTTTGCAAGGCTCCTGCAGGGGGAAACTTACTTTATGATGGGATGAAAAAGCCGGGGGACCGGAGGGAAGCGTCCGGAAATGTGATTCCCGCCAGCAACATGAGGGTTAAAGACTCCGCTGCTTTGCAGCGCTGCAAGTTTGATATCCCGTTGCCTGCCGCGAGGGTCACATACCCCGCTGCTTGCAGCGCTACAAGCTTGATGCCCCGTTGCTTGCAGCGGGGTTGTTGACTTTGAAACAAGGTGAAAGCATGGTGCCGGAAAAAAGGATGCGAGATGTGGAGCGGCCCGGCGGCAGGGAGGCTGGAATGAATAAAATCAGGAATTTTCGCTGGAAGGAGCATGTGTGGGAGCTGGCGGCGCTGTTTGCAGTGTTTGCGGTGCTCTGTGCCTTTGCGGCGCAAAAGGAAGGGTATCATATGGACGAACTCCTTTCCTTTGAGCTGGCCAACGCGGAGTTTAATCCATGGATTGTTCCCACCCAGCCGGTGGGAAGGCTGGCGAAGTTTGTACAAGAAGAAATCCGGGGAGAGTCCCTGGGAGAGACATTGGCCAACCTGGGGGAGACGGTGGCGGATGTGGTCCAGAACAAGGGGGCAAGCCGGCTGCTGCAGTATAAGGCCGACGTGTATCCGGAACCGGTGTGGATCAGCGGGAAGCAGTTCAGGGATTATCTGACCACGGGAACCGGAGACCGGTTCAACTATCTGTCCGTCTATTTTAATGTGAAGGATGACAACCACCCGCCCCTGCATTTTATGCTTCTGCATACCATGTCGTCTTTGTTTGCGGGAATTCTTCATCCGTTTTTGGGATGTATTCTGAATATTCTGGCAGTTCTGGGATGTATGGTCTGTCTTTTCCGGCTGGGGACACTGCTGGAGGGGCACGGCATTATTCCGGAGGGCTGCGGCAGATATGCCGGAATTTGCATGGGGCTGCTGTACGGACTTTCCGCCGGGGCGGCTGCCACTGCCCTGCTGATTCGTATGTACGGACTGATGACCTTTTTCTGCGTGGCGTTGTTTTATCTGCATGTAAAAAAGTGGCTGGAAAATGGATTTTCGGAGAAAAACGGAAGGTTGCTGGCTGTGACGGCGCTGGGGTTCTGGACACAGTACTTTTTCCTTTTTTATTGTATTACCCTGGCGGCGGTGACCGTGGCAATGCTGTGGGCAAAAAAGCGTTTCGGGGAACTAAAGCGGTATGTGGGCACCATGGCGCTGGCTGCAGGTGTGGGAGTTTTTCTGTTTCCGTTTGCCATACAGGATGTATTTTCCAGCGGAAGGGGCCAGGAAGCCCTCCGGAATCTGGGAAGCGGCTTTTCCGGTTATGGAGCCAGACTGGGGGCCTTTGGCGTTATTTTGCTGGAAGGAGTCTTTGGCAGCGTGCCGGCTGCGGTAATTTGCCTGCTGATCCTGACGGCGGCAATTTGCCTGCTGGTGTTGCGGAAAAAGTCAAAGGGGCAGGAGAAGGGGCCGGGAGGGGCGCCCGGTTCATTCTGGCTGATGCTGCTTGTGCCGGTTGCCGCTTATTTTATGCTGGCGGCAAGAATGTCCCCCTATCTGGTAGACCGTTATATTATGCCTCTTTTCCCGTTTGTGGCGGTAGCGCTGTGTTTGCCGGCCGTCATGGCTTTCGGGAGGTTCTGCGCCGGTAAGAAGGCCTGCTTTTTCCTTCCGGTGATGGTTCTGGGAGCGGTGAGCCTGCTGTCCTACGATGGGGAATATCTGTACAAGGGATATAACAGACAGCTGGAGATTGCGGGACAATATCAGGATCTGGCATGTATCTGTCTGTATGATGGTCTGGGATACTATTATAATCTGCCGGAATTTATGCACTACGAAAAAACGATGCTCCTGACCCTTCCGGAGCTGGAGCAGAGGCAGGATAAAGAGAGCCTGGAGGGACAAAGGCAGATCATTGTGCTGAAGAAAGCCGGGGTAGAGACGGAAGATGCCCTGGACGCACTGCAGGAATATGGCTGGCGGGTGGAGAGGGAACTGCTTCCGGAAGCGGACAGCGTTTACGGAGACACCATATATTTCTGTGTGGAGGAGTAGGGCCGGGTTATCCCTGAAAATGGAATCAGAATCGTTGAGAATGCCGCTGCATGGATACAACCTATCCGGCGGCATTTTCTTATCATTGCCGGCCCGGCCGCTTCCCGCTTTTCTTAAATTTTTTTGAATACTTTGCGATAAATGTTTCCTAATTGGGAGATTATGGTATAATATCGAAACAGAAGTCCATATTTGTGGCGTGTAGAGGCCGGGCATTTTGGAGTACAAAATTTGATAAGTGAAAGACAGGAGATTGGAATAGATGCAAATAGGACAGGAAATGTATGATTTTGCGGGAAAGCTGTTTCCCATAGGCAGGAGCCTTACCGGCGAGGGGGTGCGGGAAAGCCTGGAGCTGATCAGGGAACAAGTGCCGGAACTGGAGATAAAGTCCGTGCCCAGCGGTACCAGGGTATTTGACTGGACGGTGCCGAAGGAGTGGGAAATCCGGGAGGGGTATATTGAGGACAGCCAAGGAAACAGGATTGTGGATTACCGCCAAAATAATCTGCATGTGATGGGATATTCTACCCCGGTGGACAGGTATGTGGAACTGGAGGAACTGCTGCAGTATATTAAAGTGGAAGAAGGGCAGCCGGACGTCATACCTTATGTAACCTCTTATTATTCTCCCAGGCATGCTTTTTGTATGTCCAGACATAAGCGGGATTCCCTGCAGCCGGGTACCTATCACATGGTAATAGACAGCAGGCATTTTGACGGCGTCCTCAATTACGGTGAGATTCTGCTGCCGGGCGCTTCCGGAAAGGAGGTTCTGCTGTCCACCTATATCTGCCACCCGTCCATGGCCAACAATGAGGTGTCGGGGCCGGTGCTGGCTACATGGCTTGCAAAGTGGCTGAAGACGCTGGACAGAAAGCTTTCTTACAGGATTGTGATTGTGCCGGAAACCATAGGCTCCATAGCTTATCTCAGCAGAAACCTTTCCGAGATGAAGGCAAAAACCGTGGCCGGATTTGTGCTGACCTGCGTGGGGGATGACAGAACTTATTCCTATCTGGAGACCAGAAAGGGAAATACCCTGACGGACCGGGTGATGAGAAACGTGCTTGGCTTTGCATATCCGGAATACAAAACTTACAGTTACCTGGAGAGGGGATCCGACGAGCGGCAGTACAATGCCCCGGGGGTGGATTTGCCGGTATGTGATTTCTGCCGATCCAAATACGCGGAGTATCCGGAATACCATACGTCGGCAGACGATATGACACTGATTTCTCCCCAGGGGCTGGAAGGCTCCTATGAGATGATGCAGAGGGTCATAAAAGCGCTTGAATACAACCGTTATTACCAGGTTACCTGCCTGTGTGAACCCCAGCTGGGGAAAAGGGGCCTGTATCCCACGGAAAGCCGCAAGGGAATTTACGAGGAAGTAAAGAAAATGACCAACCTGATCGCGTACGCGGACGGGACGGAAGATTTGATTGGGATCAGTACCCGCATCGGCGTGCCGGTGGAGGAGCTGATTCCCATTGTGGACAGGCTGTGTGAGGCCGGATTGCTGGAGGCCAGGGAGAAAGAAGCCTGAACACAGAGAAAGGCACAGCTGCCAGAACGCAGGGATCAGATACGCGCTGAGACATAAAAACAGGAATGTACCAGAAATGGCAGGGGGCAGTGCCGCCGGAAGGAATGAAAAGAAGATGGAATATACAGATTGGCTGCAGGAGCAAAACTGGTTGAAAAAAGGGGACTGCGTCTATGTGATCTCCGACATGCTGGAACTGGCGAAATCATACAAAGCCAGGGGCAGCAGACTTTGCCCGGACGAACTGACGGAGGGGCTGCAAAGGATTGTGGGAGAGGAAGGAACTTTGCTTTTTCCCACATTTAACTGGGATTTCTGCAAAGGAACCGGGTTTGACTATAGCAGGACACCGGTGAGAACCGGGGCATGGTCCAAATCGGTCCTGCAGAGAAAGGACTTTGCCCGGACGGCGCATCCGCTGTATTCGTTTGCGGTATGGGGGCATCACAGGGAGGAGCTGCTGGAAAACGATTCCGCGGATTCCTTCGGGCCGGGTACAATATTTGAACTGTTGCTTCAATGGGACGCCAGACTGCTGGCGGTGGGGCTGCCGGCGCTGAAGGGCGCTTCCTACATTCATCATGTGGAACAGATGGTAGGAGTGCCCTACCGTTACAACAAATCCTTTACCGGGGAATATAGGGACGCCCTGGGCCGGTGCGGGACCAGGACATACCGGATGTATGTGAGGGACCTGGACCTGGATCCCCGCCATATCGATGGATTCCGTCCCCTGGAGGAAAAAATGAGTGAGGAAGGGTTGATCCGGACAGAATATTACGGAGAGATTCCCTCCCACATGCTGCGGATCGCGGATCTGGACCGGGAAGTGCGGAAGGATATTCTGGAAAACGATTCCCGGAATATGTACGATTATAAGAGAGATCACTGAGGGGTACCCGGAACAGGTACGATGAGAAGGAAGACCGGTAGGGATACCCGGGAAAAAATATTGGAAGAAGAAAATGCGGGAAGGACCGCCCGCTGCCTGAAACGGAAAGGGGCACGGGTCCTGCGGAGGCCGGAAAAGGTACAGCCCGCCGGAGACAAGAGGAATCGAAATGAAGGAAAGAGTCTATGTATGCCATACCTATTACCATGTATATGTGGCTTTTCTGAAGGAACTGAACCTCCCTTTAGAAAAGCGCGGGCAGGCTGACCTTCTGCTCAGTAAAATGTCCATTGATTTTGAGCATTTGAAGGACAGGGTGGAGGCTACGGGACTGTTCGGAAAGGTACTGGAGTACGACGAGAAAAGGGAGGATTTTTTCCCGGAACTGGCCAGGTACCAGCAGGATAAGGGAAACATTGTGTTCAACATGTTTTTCCGGATGCGTTTTACCAGGAAGCTGGCAAAGCTAAATGCGCCCTATGTGCCGGTGAATTTTAAGGAGTACGGCGATATTTATGTTTTCTGTGACAGCGACCCGGTGGGGTATTATCTGAACTGGAAGCGCATTCCCTACCATGCCCTGGAGGATGGACTGAATTCCCTGGTGCATATTGATGCGGCCAGATATGACAACAGGGGGCATTTCGGCCTGAAAGTATTTTTTTCCCGGAAACTGAACCTGATTTTTATCCAGAATGGTTACGGAAAATATTGTATTGACATGGAAGTAAACGATATTGCGTCTATTCCCTATCCCTGCCCCCAGTATAAGGAGGTACCCAGACAGCAGCTGGCGGACAGGCTTACGGCTGAGGACAAAGATTTGATCCTGCGTGCTTTTATCCGGGACAAAGAGGAACTGGAGCGGCAGATCGAAAACAGCGGGCAGGTGGGAGATAAAATCCTGATTTTGACAGAGCCGCTGTGTTCCCTGGAGGTGAGGGAGAAGATTTTCAGGGACCTGATTGACACCTACGGCAGGGAGGGGACAATTTTCCTGAAGCCCCATCCCAGGGATGGACTGGATTACCGGAAACTATTTGGGGAATATCCCCAGTTTGACCCCACTGTCCCTATGGAAATGCTGAATTTTTTCCCGGGACTGCGGTTCAAAAAGGTGATTTCCGTGCTCACGGAGATCAAGGCCATACAGTTTGCGGATGAGGCCGTGCGGCTGGGACCGGATTTTCTGGACAAATACGAGGACCCGGCCAGACACAGACAAAATGAACAGATCAGGTAAAGAGAGGACAGGACCATGGCGCAGATTCTGAAAAAAATGAGTGTTTTGCTGGACAAAAAGCAAAAGAGAACCATGGCGGGGCTTATTGTGCTGATGGTTATCGGCGCCTTCCTGCAGACAGCGGGAGTGGGAATGCTGGTGCAGGTGGTCAGTGTGGTGGTAGACCCCGGTGCGGTGGAAAGAAGCCAGCTGGTGCGGTCTTTTTACCAGCTGCTGGGATGCCGGGACTTTCAGAGTTTTTCCGTCACGGTGATGGTGCTTCTGGTGGTGGTTTTCGCGGCTAAGAATGTATTTTTGTTTGTGCAGCAGAAACTTACCTTTGCTTTCATATATACTAACCAGTTCAGGACTTCGGAGCGGATGATGCGCAATTATCTGCGCCGGGGGTATGAGTTTTACCTGAATGCGGATACGGCAGTGGTGCAGAGAAGCATCACATCCGATGTGAACAATATGTATGCCCTGATTCTGGCGCTGCTGCAGCTGTTGTCGGATGGGGTGGTGTCTCTGTTTATCATATGGTACTGCCTTATGACCAACGGTGTGATGACGGTCCTGCTGGCCGCTTCCCTGGCGGTGCTGATGGCCATGATCAAAAAGATTCTGAAGCCCATTATGTACAGGGCGGGGAAAGAAAACCAGGACTATTACAGCAGCCTGTTTAAATGGATTTCCCAGACAGTGCTGGGCATCAAGGCGGTGAAAGTCAGCTGTAAGGAGCAGTATTTTGTGGACGAATACTGTAAATGCGGCAGGGGATATGTGAACGCGGTACAGCGGAGGGACCTGTACAATAATATTCCCAAGCTGCTGATTGAGACCGTATGTATCGCGGTGATGATGGGCTATATGATTGTGCTGACCCTCCTGGGGACCGGCACGGAAAATATGCTGGAAGTGCTGACCACCCTGGCTGCGGCGGCCTTTGTGCTTCTGCCGGCGGTAAACCGCATCAATAACCAGATGAATGCCATTTCTTACTGTGAGCCCTTTTTTATGGGAGTCAGTGACAATCTGCAGGAGGAGATCGGGGACGATAAGGTGGATATGTCTTTTGCGGCGGATGAGAAGGAAAAACTTCCCCTGAAGCATTCCATTGAGCTGAAAGATATTGTGTATGCATACCCGAATACGGAAAAACGGATTTTTGACCACTGCAGTCTGACCATTCCCATAGGTTCGGCGGTGGGCATCGTGGGAACTTCCGGTTCTGGAAAGAGCACCATTGTGGATATTCTGCTGGGTCTGCTGGAAGTGCAGGAAGGCAGTATCCGCGCGGATGGCGTGGATGTGAAAACAGAGTACCGGAAGTTCCTGAAAAATATCGGTTACATTCCCCAGATGATTTTTATGCTGGATGACAATATACGCAGAAATGTGGCTTTTGGTGTTCCGGATGAAGAGGTGGACGAGGAGCGGGTCTGGGAAGTATTGCGGGAGGCACAGCTGGATGAGTTTGTGAAATCCCTGCCGGAGGGACTGGACACGGGAATCGGCGAGCGCGGAATCCGTATTTCAGGGGGACAGCGGCAGCGGATCGGTATCGCCAGGGCGCTGTATTATGATCCGGAAGTACTGATCCTGGACGAGGCCACGTCTGCGCTGGACAATGACACCGAAGCGGCAATCATGGATTCGGTAAACCGTCTTCATGGCAGGAAGACGCTGATTATCATTGCCCACAGACTGCAGACCATCGAAAAATGCGACCTGGTTTACCGGGTGGAGGATGGCGGAATGGTCCGGGAGCGCGGAGGCGGCCAGGCGTTGGCCAGGTAAGGAAATGCTGCAGAGTAAGGCCAGAGGCATATAGGAAGCCTGCAGAGTAAGGCCAGAGACATATAGGAAGTCTGCAGGGAAAGCCAGAGGCATAAAGGAAGCCTGCAGAGTAAGGCCAGAGGCATAAAGGAAAGTCTGCAGGGAAAGCCGGAGGCATAAAGGAAGTCTGCAGGGGAAGGCCTGAGGCAGAAAGAAGGCGGCCTGCCCTGCGGCTTTGTGGAGGCGTAAAAAGGTATGAAGCTGAGTGTCATTGTGCCTGTCTATAATATGGCGGCGGGGGGAAAGCTGGAATATTGCATGGATTCACTGGTGGGCCAGACCATACAGGACTATGAAATCATAGCGGTGGACGATGCATCCACGGACACTTCCCTGGAGATTCTGAGATCCTATGAAAAAAGGTATCCCGGGAAAGTGAAAGTGTTTGCCTGCCCGGTGAACCGGCGCCAGGGCGGCGCGAAGAACGAAGGGCTGAAACATGCCCGGGGAGAGTGGATCGGCTTTATAGACAGTGATGACTGGGTGACGGCGGACTACTATGAGAAGCTGCTGGCAAAGGCGGACCGGACCGGCGCGGATATGGTGGGATGCGACTACAGTCTGGTGACGGAGCACACCATGGAGACGGGCACGGTGGTGGAAAATAATACCCTGGACCAGACCGGGATTCTGGACGAGGAAAAGCATAAAAAGCTGATTCTGCGGCCCGGCAGTATGGTGATTAAGATTTACCGGCACAGCGTCATCCGGGAGAATCATCTGGAGTTCCCGGAGGGGATTTTTTACGAGGACAACTGTGCCGCCCCGCTGTGGTCTGCGTATTTTACCCATTTCCAGCGGGTGGAGGAACCCTTGTACTTTTATTACCAGCATGATACATCCACGGTGCACCGGATCTCGGAAGCCCGGTGCAGGGACAGAATGAGGGCGGAGGAAATCTTTCTGGAAGAGTGCGGAAAAAGGGGGCTTCTGGACCGTTACCGGAAGGAAATCGAATACCGCTTTTCGGAATTGTATTATGTGATTACCCTGTTCTCCTATCTGCAGGGGGTAAAGCATCCCAGGCTTTCCTTTGTCAGGGAATTGCGGGAGGGCGTCCGGAAGCATTTTCCTGATTTTCAGGAAAACGAATACTACAGGGAACGCACCGGCAGGGAAGAGCAGGAACTGATGGCCATGCAGGAACGTTCGGACGTGAAGTTTTATTTTTATTACCGTTTCAAATTGTTTGTGCGCAGATGCAGGAAGTAAGGCTGGAAGCGTGGAAGAGGGAAACATTATCATGAAAAAGGCGGCAATCATTACGGCGCGGGGCGGCAGCAAGCGGATTCCCCGTAAAAATATCAAAAATTTCTGCGGCAGGCCCATTCTGGCCTACTCCATAGAGGCGGCCCTGGGTTCCGGGGTTTTTGACAGCATTATGGTATCCACGGAAGATGAGGAGATCGCGGCGGCGGCAAGACAGTACGGGGCGGAAGTGCCCTTTCTCAGGAGCAGGGAGAATGCAGGCGATTTTGCCTCCACGGCCCAGGTGATTCTGGAGGTATTGCAGGAATATAAGAAGCAGGGCAGCGTCTTTGACCAGATTTGCTGTATTTATCCCACGGCCCCTTTTCTGACGGCGGACCGGCTGAAGGAAGCCATGGATTTGCTGGAAAAAACAGGGGCGGACTGTGTACAGCCGGTGGTCAGGTTCAGCTTCCCGCCCCAGAGATGCCTGGTGGAGGAAAACGGAATGCTGCAGTTTAAGTGGCCCCAGTACCGCAATGCCAGATCCCAGGATCTGGAACCCTATTATCATGACGCGGGACAGTTTTACTGCCTGGACAGGGAAAGCTTTGAGCGGCAGGGGGTGCTGGTGATGGAAAAAACCGTGCCGCTGGTTCTGCCGGAGATGGAGGTTCAGGATATCGACACGGAGGAAGACTGGGCAATCGCGGAGATGAAATACCGTTTGCGCAGGGAGGGCGGTCCTGACCGGACATGACAGATTTTGAGGAGAGGAAGGAAAGGCGGATAAACATGCAGGTAAACGTATTGGAGTGGCTGGACCGGACGGCGGCGCAGATGCCGGACAGACTGGCGCTTTGGGATGAACAGGAGCAGATGAATTATAAAGAATACCGGGAGAAAAGCATGGGGCTGGCAAAAGCAGTGCTTTCCGTCCTTCCGGGAAACGGAAGACGGCCGGTGGTGGTATATCTGGAGAAGAGCATCAGGGTGCTGGCTTCTTTTATGGGAATTGCCTACAGCGGCAATTTTTATTCCCCCATTGATGTGGACATGCCGAAACAGAGGGTGGACAAGATTCTGGAGGTTCTGCAGCCGGAGCTGGTGATCACTACAAAAGAAGGACAGAAGGAATTTGAAAAATTCGACTTTTCCGGGAAATATATTCTCTATGAGGAAGTGGAGAGTCTGGAAGAGGCGCCGGAAGTATGCCGGGCAGCGGAAAACATTCTGGATACGGATCTGCTGTATGTGCTGTTCACCTCCGGTTCCACAGGGACCCCCAAGGGCGTGTGCATCACCCACAGAAGTGTCATTGACTATACGGACTGGGTGACCCATACCTTTGGGATTACGGCTCAGGACAGCTTCGGAAACCAGGCGCCCTTTTATTTTGACAATTCCATTCTGGACATTTACTCTGCCATGGCCACTGGGGCGGCGCTCTATATTGTGCCGAAAAAACTGTTTCCCCAGCCGGTGCGTCTGCTGGAGTGGCTGAAGGAAAACCGGATCAGTACCATTTTCTGGGTGCCATCCGCGCTGATGGTGGTGTCGAAGCTGAAGGCTTTCCGCAATGTGGATCTGACGGACACGCTGAAACGAGTGCTGTTCTGCGGGGAAGTGATGCCCAATAAGCAGCTGAACCTCTGGCGGAAGTATCTGCCGGAAGTGGTCTACGCCAATCTGTACGGGCCCACGGAAATCACGGATGCCTGCACTTATTACCTGGTGGACAGGGAGTTTGGGGATGAGGAAAGCCTTCCCATAGGCATTCCCATGAGAAACACGCAGATTTATGTGCTGGATGAGCAGGACCGGCTGGTGACGACGCCCCATGTGGTGGGGGAATTGTGTGTCAGGGGGACCTGCCTTTCCACGGGCTATTACAACAATCCGGAGAAGACGGCCGCGGCATTTGTGCAGAATCCCCTGAACGGCGCCTATGAGGAAAAAATTTACCGCACAGGGGATCTGGTGGAGTATAATGAGAGAGGGGAACTGCTGTACCTGTCCCGGAAGGATTTTCAGATCAAGCATATGGGACACCGGATAGAACTTGGCGAAATTGAGACTGCCGTGGCTTCCCTGCCGGAAATCACCATGTGCTGCTGTCTTTACGACGAGAAAAAAAGCAGGATTGTGCTTTTTCTGGATAGAGAGATGGCGCGGGAAGAAATCAATGGGCAGCTGGAGAAAATGATACCCGAATACATGCTGCCCGGGAAACTGGTCTGCATGGAGACCATGCCCCTGAATGCCAACGGCAAGATTGACAGGGTGAAATTAAAGGAATATTTGTGATGGGCAGGACAACGTTTCAGAAAATACTGATCATAGGTTACGGCAGGATTGCGGCACAGGTGCTGGAATATGTCTGCGGGAAAAGCGGGGAGTACGGATATGTGACAGAATTTGTGGAGCACGAAATCCAGCCCTTCGGGATTTTGAAAAAAATCTGCGAAGAGAGACAGGTTCCGTTCTTATCCGTTCCGGAACGGCGGAGGCTGGCAGAAGAGCTGTCGAAAATCCGGGAGGAGACCCTGATCATCAGCGCCAGCAATAATTTTCTCTTTCCCCCGGATGTGGTGGCAAAGGAGAATGTAACCATTGTGAATTTCCACAATGCGCTGCTTCCCCGGTTTCCCGGCAGGAACGCGCCCAGCTGGGTTATATACGAGGGAGAGCGGGAAACCGGGATTACCTGGCACTATGTGACGGCAGGGGTGGACGAGGGCAGTATTATCCTGCAGAAGCGCTGTGCCATAGAGCCGGATATGAAAGCCTATGAACTGGCCGAGAAGCTGATGACCCTTGCGCTGGAGGGATTTTGTGAATGCTTTGGGGAAATCCTGGAGAAAAGCGCCCCGGCCAGGCCCCAGCAGATGCCGCCTCACAGGAGAATGTACCGTTCCGGGGAGATTCCCGGGGGAGGACATTTTGACACCCAGGATTCCCCCGCCGACATTTACCGGCTGCTCCGGGCCGTGGATTACGGAAAAAACAATATTTTTCCGGAAGTCACCGCCACCCATGAGGGACGGGAAATCCGTATCCTCCGTTACAAAAAGGTGTCCCGGGAGACGGCTGCCCGGGGGGAGGGCCTTTTGTACCTTCCCCTGGACGAAGACAATGTGCTGAAACTGAAATACGGCGTATGCGGGGGATGAGTGCCCGCAAAACGAGATAAGGAGAATATGCTATGGAAGAGAAAATTCTGAAAATTTTATGCGAGATCAATGATGAGATTGCCTCTTACAACGGGGATAACCTGTTTGAGGCCGGACTGCTGGACTCTTTCCAGGTGATAGACCTTGTGGCGGAACTGGAGGATGTCTTTGATGTGGAAATCGACGCCGCGTATGTGGTGGAGGAAAATTTTGCAACCAAGGATGCGATTGTGGCCCTGATGGAGCAGCTGGTGCCGTAAACGGCAGGGCCGCAGCGGGATCAAGGGAGAAGGCATGGGAAGAGAAGATAATATATGCGGAAAAATAAAAATCGGTGAACGGTTTGTGGGTGAAGGGTGTCCGGTGTATCTCATAGCGGAAATGTCGGCGAATCATGCGGGGAGCCTGGCACGGGCGAAGGAGATTATCCATGCCGCAAAAGAGAGCGGGGCGGACTGTATTAAAATACAGACCTATACGCCGGATACCCTGACCATAGACTGTCACAACCGTTATTTCCAGGTGGGGAACGGTACCTGGGAGGGAGAAAATCTCTATGGGCTGTACGGGAAGGCATACACGCCCTGGGAGTGGCAGGGCGCCCTGAAGGAGGAGGCCGAAAAGGCAGGGATTGACTTTCTTTCAACGCCCTTTGACACCACTTCCGTGGATTTTCTGGAGGAACTGGGACTGCAGTTTTACAAGATTGCTTCCTTTGAGATGGTGGATCTGCCGTTGATTGAATATGTGGCCTCCAGGGGAAAACCGGTGATTATGTCCACGGGTATGGGGACCCTGGAGGAAATCAGGGAGGCGGTGGAGACGGTTTACAGGACAGGAAACCGCAAGCTTGCCCTGCTGAAATGTTCCAGCGCTTATCCGGCAGACCCTGCAGCCATGAATCTGGCCACCATTCAGGATATGAAAAGAAGGTTCGGGATTCCCATAGGGCTTTCCGATCATTCCCTTGGCTCCCTGAGTGCAATCACGGCGATTGCCCTGGGGGCTAAGATCATAGAGAAACATTTCTGCATCAGCCGGGAAATTGACAATCCGGACGCGTCTTTTTCCATGACACCGGAAGAATACCGTGCCATGGCGGATGACATCCGCGCCATGGAGCAGGCGGTGGGAGAGCCTTTTTACGGTATCAGCAAAGAGGAAGAGTCCAGCCGTGTGTTCCGGCGGTCCGTATTTGCGGTTCGGGATATTCCGGAAGGAGAGGCGCTGACGGAGGAAAACATCCGTATCATCCGGCCGGGATACGGAATCAAGCCCAAATATTACAGGGATATTCTGGGCATGAAAACCAGTAGAAGCCTGGAGCGGGGAACGCCGGTTTCCTTTGACATGCTGGAAAAAGGCGCCATTCTTTTTGCCACCAACAATGACAACACGGAGGATTTATTCCGATGGCTGGCGGCAAGGGAGGAAAAGGTGTATAAGATCACCAATAAACTGACGCCCCGGATGGTGCGGGAGCTGGAACCGGCTTTTCTGGTGAGTTTTAACTACCGGCATATTATTTCCGGGGAGGTTCTGGACATGCTTGCCGGCAGGGCCATAAATCTCCATACTTCCCTGCTGCCCTACAACCGGGGCTCCAGTCCGAATTTCTTCAGCTTTCTGGAGGATACGCCCAAGGGGGTTACCATACACTTGCTGGACAGGGGACTGGACACAGGGGACATTCTGTGCCGGAAGGAAGTGTTTTTTGACGAAAAGGAGGAGACCTTTGCCTCTTCCTATGACAGACTGCTGGAGGAACTGAAAAGCCTGTTCCGGGACAACTGGGACCTGATCAGAGAAGGCAGGCTGCAGCCCGTAAAGCAGGAGGGAGAGGGCAGCTGTCACAGACTGAAGGAGCTGGAGGCTGTGAGGGAACAAACTCCTTTTGACTGGAATGATAAGATTGCGGATTTTAAGGAAAGATACAAGGGGAAAGATATATGATCTGGATTCGGGCGGACGCCAATGAGACCATGGGCTCAGGGCATGTGATGCGCTGCCTTTCCATTGCGGCGGCTTTGCGGAAGATGGGGGAAAAGGTCTGTTTTCTGGCGGCGGATGAAAAAACGGTTCCTTTGCTGGAGGCAGGGGGGCAGGCATACCATGTGCTGCACACGGATTATACCCGGATGGAGGAAGAACTGGAGATCCTGGAGGGGATGCTGGCCTCATGTGCCCCTGATTTTTTCCTGGCAGACAGCTATTTTGTCACGGCGGAGTATTTCCGCAGGGTGAGGCGCCGGGTGCCGGTGGGCTATGTGGACGACAGATGCGTGAAGGGGCTTCCCCTGGATCTGCTGATTAATTATAATATTTTTGCGGAAGAATCCCTTTACGGGCAGCAGGATGGAACCCGTCTGCTGCTGGGGACGGCGTACGCGCCCCTGCGGGAGGAATTCCGGGGGACCCAATATCAGGTGCGGCAGGATGCCCTCCGGGTGCTGGTGACCACCGGGGGAAGCGACAGATACCAACTGGCGGGGCGCTTTCTGGAAAAAGCGCTGGGAGATGACAGAACCGCCGGATTAGAGTACGGAATCGTCAGCGGGGCTTTTAATCCGTATTTGAAGGAACTCAGGGAATGGGAAAAGAAAAACGGAAATGTGCGGATTTACAGCAATGTGACGAATATGCGGGAGCTGATGGAGAAAAGTGACATTGCTGTCAGTGCAGGGGGCTCCACCATGTATGAGCTGAGCGCCGTGGGCGTGCCCACGCTGTGCTTTTCCTTTGTGGACAATCAGGAGGAAATTGTCAGGGGATTTGTGGACCAGGGACTGGTCTGCTTCGGCGGCAATTATCTGGCGCAGGGGGAAGGCATGCTGGAGATGCTGGTGGAGAAAATGGCCCTGCTGGTTTCGGACCGGCGCCTCAGGCAGGCCTACAGCGAAAAACAGCGGCAAATGGTAGATGGGAAGGGCGCGGAGCGAATCGCGCAGGCACTGCTGCAGGGGAAATAAATGTTGCCCATTGCCCCGGGCTTCTGCCCGGCTAAGGAAGTGCAAATCCTGAGAAGGACAGGACATGGCTGCCACAGGCGGCAACGGAATGAGGAGGATTATTATGAAAGGATGGCTGGAAAACCGGAAAATGATATACGGCATTTTGGCGGTTTTGCTGTTTTGCCTTTTATTCTGCCTCACATTCCGGGGCAGGGCAGAAGGGCTGGAACGGCAGCAGGTGCAGATCGTCACTTTCGGGGACAGTGTGTTCGGGGAAACCAGGGATGATACAGCCGTTCCGGCAAAGCTGCAGGCAATTCTGGGTCAGTCCGTATACAATGCGGCCATGGGGGGAACCTGCGTGGCCAGGACACTGGCAGAGAGAAGGATGGACTATGCGAAAAGCTCCCTTTCGGTGGTTGGCCTGTCCAAGGCCGTGCTGGCGGACGACTATGGCGTACAGCAGTCCCTGCGGGTGCGGGAGAGCAACACGGAGTATTTTGAGGAAGTCATCGACGGCCTGGAAAGGGTAGACTTTTCCGGGGTCCGGACCATTGTGATTCAGGGGGGCATCAATGATTATCATGCGGGAACCCTGATTGAGGATCCGGAGGATCCCTATAACGAGTACACATTTCTGGGAGCCATACGGATCGCGGTGAATCATTTCCGGAAAGCAAATCCCGGGGTGAGAATTCTGCTGGTTACGCCCACCTATACCTGGTATATTTTTACGAACCTGACCTGCGAGGAGTCGGACCAGGGAGGGGGCCTGCTGGAGGATTATGTGAATGCGGAGATCCGCGTGGCGGAGGAGCTTGGCATAGAGGTGGTGGATGTGTACCATGATTTTTTCCCACATGAAAAGTGGGAGGACAAGGATCTGTATACCAGGGATGGCCTGCATCCCAATGAAAAAGGGCGGGAGATGCTGGCGCAGCGGATTGCGGAAGTCCTGCGGGAGGATGGAGCAGGACAGGGATAACAGGAGAAACAGTGCGGAAACAGAAAGGAGCGGCGGCAGATGATGTCACCCACAAAAGCATTTCAAACAGCATATGGCAGGCTTCGGCGGGAGTGGAAACTGGCTTTTTTCACCTGCTTTTTCGTGGGGCTTCTGGTTCACATGCCCATACTGCTGTCGGATATCCCCAATCATGACGGGCTGGACAGTATGTATTTTGACCAGAATATGATCACTTCGGGCAGATGGTTTCTCACCATTGCCTGCGGTTTTTCTTCCTATTATACCATTCCCTGGGTGATTGGCATTCTGGGACTGGTGTTCCTGGCTGCGGCTGCGGCTGCGCTGTGCGAACTTCTGGAGGTGGGGAAAACCTGGGCCGTGATGCTGTGCAGCGCGCTGCTGGCGGTTTTTCCGGCGCTGGCGTCCACCTTTGCCTATGTGTACACACTGGACGGCTATATGATGGCTCTGTTTTTGGCGGTTCTCTCTGTGCTGTTTACCAGGAAATACCGGCTGGGATTTTTGCCGGGGGCCCTGTGCCTGGCTTTCAGCATGGGAATTTACCAGAGCTATTTGTCGTTTGCCATGATACTGTCTGTTTTTGCCATATGGATGCTGTTTGACCGGGAAGGGGAGGGCGCGCCTTCCGTAAAGGAAAAGCTTCTGGGCATGCTGCGCTATCTTTACATGGGCGTGCTGGGCACCGTTCTTTATTTTGGGATTCTGCAGCTGCTGCTTCTGGTTCAGGGAAAGGGGCTGGATACCTACCAGGGAATCGACGGCATGGTGGCCGGAGGGGCGGGCGGCCTTTCCCTGCCCGGGACGGCGGCAAATATGTACCGGGATTTTTTCAGTTTTACCCTGAAAGGGAATGTATTATTCCAGAATCCTTTTTCCACCGCAGGACTCTGCATTCTGGCGGCGGGAGCGGCTGCGGCGGTGTTTTTCCGGCTGCGGCGCAAAAAGTACTGGAAGAATCCGGCACTTTTGATTATAATGATATTGACTGCGGCCATGCTGCCCCTGGCCACCAATGTGATACTGCTGATCTCCCCGGATGTGAATTATCATTTGCTGATGCGCTATCAGTGGGTGCTGTATCTGACAGGGGCGGTGGCCCTGCTGGAAAAGGGGGATGACGGGAAGAAGGTCTGGCTGGAGTGGGCAGGATTCCTGGCGGCGGCAGTGATGGTATTCTGTTATTGCGTCACGGATAATATAGCCTATTCCAATCTGCAGAAGCGCTATGAGAAAACCTATGCCTACTGCGTCAGGCTCCTGGACAGAATTGAGCAGACGGAAGGATATTACCCGGGTATTCCCATCGCCATGGTGGGCGTGGTGGGGGACGAGCAGTATCCGGTGACGGATATTACATTGCCTGTGACCTCCGGCATGATTGGCATGAACGGGGATGTGCTGTTGTACATGGGGAAGAATTACGGGATTTTTATGAAAAACTACCTGGGGGCAACCCTGAATATTCTGCCTGCGGAGGCTATGGAATCCATGTATTACGCGGAAGAATATATGGCCATGGACAGCTTTCCGGGTAAGGATTCCATACGGATTATCGATGGGGTCATGTATATCAAGACAGAGAACGCAGCCAGATAAAGGGGTTACGGCGAAGGAGATATCATGTCGATTTTATCAATTGTGCTGCCGGCTTATAACGAAGAGCAGAACATTGCCAATACTGCCAGGGTTTTGTCGGAAGTGCTGGAGGAAAATCATATTGAATACGAACTGGTGTTTGTCAGCGACGGATCCCGGGACGGCACCTTCTCGGAGATCGGAAAGGCCGCCCGGGAGAATCCCAGAATCCGGGGGGCGGAATTTTCCCGCAATTTCGGTAAGGAGGCTGCGATTTTCGCAGGTCTTGGGCTGGCAGAGGGCAATGCGGTGATTGTGATGGACTGTGATCTGCAGCATCCGCCCCAGGCCATTCCGCAGATGTGGAAACTCTGGCTGGAGGGCGCAGAGGTGGTGGAGGGCATCAAGGAGAGCAGGGGAAAGGAAAAACTGTCCTATAAGCTTTCCGCAGGTTTATTTTATCAAATAATGAGTAAGCTGATAAAAATGGATATGAAGGCTTCTTCGGATTTCAAGCTTCTGGACCGGAAGGTGGTGGACACGCTGCTGTCCCTGCCGGAGCGGAATACCTTTTTCCGGGCGCTGACCTTCTGGGCGGGGTTCCGCACGGAATCGGTGTTTTATGAAGTGCAGGAGCGGCAGTTCGGGGAAAGCAAATGGTCTTTTTTCAGTCTGATGAAATATGCCATCACCAATGCCACTTCCTTCAGCACACTGCCCCTGCAGCTGGTGACGGTGATGGGAATTGTGTCCATTTTGTTCAGTGTGGCATTGTTTATCCAGACATTGGTCAGATTCTTTTCAGGCACTGCGGTGGAAGGCTTTACCACGGTGATTCTCCTGATTCTGATCATAGGCGGCTTTCTGATGCTGAGCCTGGGTATCATCGGTCATTATATTGCCAGGATTTATGAGGAAGTCAAGGGCAGGCCGAAATATATCATCAGCAGGACAACGGAAAAGAATGTGATAAAAACAGATGAAGGGTCTGCACGGAGCAGGCAGGAGGTGTGAAATGATCAAGTTTAATGTACCGCCCTATGCGGAAAAGGCGTATGACTATATTCGGGAATGTGTGGAGAACCAGAAAATCTGCGGAGATGGGGCATATACCAGAAAATGTAATGAGTGGATCGAGAAAAAGACCGGTACCGCAAAGTGCCTGCTGACCACTTCCTGCACCCATGCAACGGAACTGGCGGCGCTGCTGCTGCCTGAAATCGGTCCGGGGGACGAGGTGATCATGCCTTCGTTCACATTTGTGTCCACCGCGGACGCCTTTGTGCTCCGGGGGGCGGTGCCGGTATTTGTGGATATACGTCCGGATACCATGAATATAGACGAAAAACTGATAGAAGCCGCCGTGACGGAGCGGACAAAGGCCATTGTCCCCGTTCATTATGCCGGTGTGTCCTGCGAGATGGACAAGATTATGGAGATTGCGGATAAATATCATCTGGCGGTGATCGAGGATGCCGCCCAGGGGATTATGTCCTCTTATAAAGGCAGGGCGCTGGGAACCATCGGAAACTTCGGGTGCTTTAGTTTCCATGAGACGAAAAATTACAGCATGGGCGAAGGCGGCGCCCTTCTGATACGGGATGAAAAAGATGTGGAGGAAGCGGAGATCATCCGGGAGAAGGGCACAAACCGCAGCAAATATTACAGAGGGCAGATCGACAAATACACCTGGATCAATTACGGATCCTCCTATCTGCCCAGCGACATGAACGCGGCGTATCTGTATGCCCAGCTGGAGATGGCAGAGGAGATCAATGATGCCAGGCTTCGGTGCTGGAACCGGTACTATGAGAATTTAAAGCCTCTGGCAGAGGCAGGAAAGATTGACTTGCCCACGGTTCCGGAGGGCTGTGTGCACAATGCCCATATGTTTTATATCAAGGCGGCGGATTTGAAGGAGAGGACGGAACTGATTGCGTATCTGAAGGACAAAGACGTCATGTCCGTGTTCCATTACATTCCCCTTCACACGGCGCCGGCAGGGCTGAAGTTCGGGCGCTTCCACGGGGAGGACAGATACACCACCCGGGAGAGCGAGCGCCTTGCGCGCCTGCCCATGTACTTTGGACTGACGGAAGAGCAGGTGGACTATATCTGCGATGTTCTGAAACGGTTTTATGAATAGGAATCGGGAGTGCGGATGAAGTTTGGAAAAAAGATGGCAGGACATGCCGGAGCCGTGGTCAAAAGAGTACTTTTCATGGGATTTTCCGTTCAGGTGATTCTGGGGCTGGCCTGGATGTGCCGGAACCTGGGGAAGGTTCAGGATTTCGGGGAGCCGGAGGCCGCCATGTACAGGCAGCTTTACCTTCTGCTGGGAAAAAACGTGGTTTTGGTGCAGCTGCTGCAGCTTGCCGCAGGTTTTTTCACGGGATACCGTTTTCTGCGGTACCTGGGGCCGGCGGAAAAGACAGAAGACCGGACCGGAAAGCTGTGGCGGGTCTGGCAGAGTCTTGTTCTGCTGACCTTTCCCTTTGCCATGCAGTGTCATCTGGCGATTCTGCCCTTTTCTTTCATGGGTTCCTTGTTTCTGTGGATGCTTGTCTTTCTGATGGAAATCACCCTCCCTTCGCGGAAAGGAAGCCGGCCGGGGCCAAAATGGAAAAGGCCATGGGTCCGGGGAATCTGCGGGTTGCTTTGCGGGGGCATGATACTGGTGCTTTCGGGGGATGTGGATGCAAGAAAACGGGCAGAACCGGGATATGGCCTGGCGGGCTCCATGGCAAGCAGGTTTGCCTGGCCCACCATGTGGCATGACCAGGGAGCCTGGGACGAGGAGCTGCGGGAAATTACCGGGGAGTACATGTGGGAGGCATCCTATTGTCCCGGCAACTTCAGGCTGGTTCAGGCCGCCGTGGAAGAAAGCCTGGGAAAGAAAGAGGCACAGTCACGTTACTGGCAGATGGCGCGAATCGGCTGGAAATACCACAAACAGATGATTATCCGGCAGATAGGCTGGGACGGAATGGGATATCTGGTGACTCCCCTGATTGTTCCTGTACTTCTGGAAGGGGAAGGATATGATTCCTACACCGGGAGAAACTATGAGATTATGAGGGACCATGCCCCGGTGCTGACCCGTTATTATGTGGATTACGGATGCTGGTGGTTTGGATGGAGTCTGCTGCTGAGCCTGCTTCCTGCTGTTGCCGGAAAGCTTCCGGCAAAGGGCGCCGGGCGGAAGCGGGCGCTGGTGGAAGCGGGGATCTGTGTGCTGGTTTCCTGCCTGTATGCCCTGATTCTGACCATGAGAGGGGCAGGGCTGCTGGACTATAAATATACCATAGCCATAAATCAACTGTGGCTGGTTTGGGCACTTCTGCTGATGGGAGATAAGACGTCCGGCCCGCCGGATTGTTCAGGGCGGCGCAAAGCGGAAGGCAGCGGGAGAATCGCCGGGAAGGGAAAGGAAGACCATGGGAATGCAACTGATGATCCTGGCATTACTGCTGCTGCCGGTGCCGGTTCTGATTGGCGGCCTGTTTGTGACCGTGGATAATCTGGGAAAAAATATCATATTCCGCTGGATCAGCGGTCAGTTTCTTTTGTGGGCAGGATTTCAGATGATCTGTGTCCCGCTTATTTTAAAGGAACGCAGTTTTGCCATGGTGGTGAAGCTGTTTCTGGGCTATATGCTTGGCCTGGCGCTCCTGGCCCTGGCCGTGGAAATACAGCGCAGGGCAAAGGGCAAACCGCAGGAAGTCAGGTTTTCCGGAAGCAGGCAGGGGCGGAAACTGTCCAGGGGGACTCTGACCTGGCTGCTTTTTTTCATTTTGCTTGTGTTTCAGCTGGTACAGGCCGTGCGGCTTACGTACGCGGATTCGGACGACGCCTATTATGTGGCCGTTTCTTCCGTCACCGAAAGCTCGGATACCATGTACCAGATCCTGCCATATACCGGCGGGGGCGGGGGAACAAAGCTGGATATCCGGCACGGGCTGGCGCCTTTTCCCATATGGATCGCGTTTCTGGCCAGACTGTCCGGAATGCAGACGGTGACGCTGGCCAGGACAGTGCTGCCCGTGGTTCTCATGGCCATGACCTATGCGGTTTTTTATTTGCTGGGAACATTACTTTTTCCGGGAAAAGAAGGACAGCTGCCCTTGTTTCTGGTGTTTACGGAAGTGCTGGTCTTATTCGGAAACTATTCCATCTATACAGTGGAGAACTTTCTCATTGCCAGGAGCAGACAGGGGAAAGCGGCCCTGGGGAGTCTGGTTATTCCCTTTTTGCTTTTGCTGCTGCTGCTTTTGCTGCAAAGGTTACAGGAGAAGCGCAGGGTTTCTCCGCTTTTATATCTGCTGACCGGGTGTGCTGCCATAACCGGGTGTCTGTGCAGTACCATGGGGGCGCTGCTGCTGTGTCTGGCGTTGTGCCTGGCAGGGCTTCTGGCAGGTATCTGCCTGAAAAGGCCGGGAGTGCTCTTTCCGCTGGCCTGCTGCTGTGTTCCCTGTGTGTGCTATGCATTTCTGTACTTCTATTATGGATAGATAAGCCGGAAAAGGAGGATGTGTGGTGGATAGTGTGTTTGCCTCGTTTCGGGATTTCATGGGCACGGGACTGCTGGTAATATGGTACTTTGTCTCGCTGGTCTATTTGTGGATAAATGAAAAACGGAAAACCGTCAGGATTCTTTTTGTCTATATGCCGGCACTGGTTCTGCTGGTCTATTTTAATCCTTTGTTTGCAAGACTGGTACACCGGCTGGCGGATAATGAGATATATTACCGTGTTCTGTGGCTTTTTCCGGTGACTCTGGTGATTGCGTATACCTGTGTGTGTATATACGGAAAAATCGCCCATGGGTGGAAGGCGGACCTGTTTGCGCTGTGCGCCGGGGGACTGATCATGATTTCCGGCAGCTTCATTTACGGCAGCCCGCTTTTTTCCGTGGCGGAAAACAAGTACCATGTACCGGACAGTGTGGTGAATATCTGTGATGCCATACATGTGCCGGGCCGGGAGGTTATGGCGGCATTCCCGCTGGAGCTGGTGCAGTATGTGCGGCAATATGACCCTCTGGTCTGTATGCCTTACGGCCGGGAGGTGACGGTGGAAAGATGGCATTATTACAGTGCTTTCCGGAATGTGATGGCGGAGGAGGTTATCGACATGGAGCAGCTGGCAGACCAGTCCAGGCAGTCCGGCTGCCATTACTGCATTCTGCATCGGGATCAGAAGCTGAAGGGCAGTCCGGAAGATTATGGCTGGACAGTGTTTTATGAGACAGATGGTTATATTATTTACCGGGATCCCCGGACTGAACTGATTATCCCGGAGGCAGCGGACTGAGGCCTCCGGGATGGGAAACGGATTATCCTATTACTTTTTTCTGGGCCGCACCGGAAGCATCAGGTCAATCTGCCCCGGAAGGCCATCTTCTTTCCAGCCGTTATGTGCGGCGTATACCCAGTTCAGATGTTCCTCCAGACAGCCGCCCATGACCTCTTCGCCCAGTTCATGGTAGACAGGCTCGAAATCTTTGCTTTCGTTTACCCACCGGGTCAGACTTTCCCATAGGTGGAATTCCGGAAAGGGGATGGTCAGCACGGCATACATGCCGCCGGGAAATTGCTTTTTTACCATGGGAGGGGCAACTTCCATGTCATCCGGAATGGTAACCCAGTCTTCGTAGCCGTGAATGCCGTTTTCAAGAACGCCGGGATTGGGATGGTTGAAGCCGTACATCCGGGCGTCCGGCTTTTTCTCGTACAGCCTGCTTTCCTGTACAAATTTCGTCATCATCTCTCCCACTGCTTCCTCCGGATTTTCCCCCACATAATGGCAGGATGCCACGGTGCCGGACGGCACCATCAGGATTCTTACATTCAGTGATTTGTTTAAGGTTTCTTCTGCCTTGTTCAGTTCTTCCATGTTTACGCTCTCCTTTAAGGTATTTTTTGGAAAGGAAAGTACCCTGGTCATCTCCGCAACCACAGAATCTTCCAGCAGATCGAATCTGGTCTGATGATGCAGACTTTCCCGGAGGTGTTCCTCCAGGCAGGTCAGGACTCTGCGGATAAGATCCAGGGCCTGGGCTTCATTGTCCAGTTCCGCAAGATGGGCCTGCAAAAACGCCAGAAATTCATGCTGACTGGTGTCCTGCAAAATGAGGGCGATCTGCTTTAAGGGAATGCGCAGCTTTCGGAGGATAATAATTTGCTGCAGGCGCAGAAGGGTGCTCTCGTCATACAGCCGGTAAGCGTAATTTTCCCGATGCACGGTTTTGATCAGTCCCAGCTTCTCGTAATGCCGGAGCATCCTGGGTGTGACATCGAATATCTTTGTGACCTGGCTGACCGTCAGATTTTCCATGGGTGTTCTCCTTCCTGCTTACTCTCAGCGGACAAGGCGTGTATCCCCCTGTCCGCTGAGGAATACTATAAAGGATGACATTGTGTCAAAGTCAACAGGGAAGAAAAATTTTTTGCTTTTTTCTGCAAAACACAGGAAGGCGCCTGACAGTAAGGGAACGGTAACTTCAGTCGCGTTCCTTGTAGTAATTGAGGGCATATACAAAGCGCTGGGCGACTTTTTTCCGGCCTTCCACATTTAAGTGCAGATTGTCGGTCAGGTAATCCTTAGCGTTGTCTTCCGTGATGGTGCCGTAGAGATTGTCCACGAAAGTCACTGCCCGGGAGGCGCAGGACGCGTATTGCTTAATGCTGTAGGTGGAAAGCACATCCCAGCCATACCTCTGGATATCGCTGCTGATGTAGTCGCCGTTTTCGTCGATGCCGAAGGCGTAAGTGGGGGAGAGAACCATAAGCCGGATATCGGGGTAACAAAAACGAAGCAGTTCTATGCTTGCCTCCATATTGCCCGTAAACTGAATCAGGTCAGTGGAGTCCGTGTCACTGTACATTTCATGCCCGGCCAGATAGTCGCTGGCATCATACATGATGACTATGGCGTCCACCTCATTCATATCAATGCTTTTCAGGGTGTTATAGACGTCCATGGCCTCCTTCGGGGCATTTTCCCCCAGTACTTCCACGGCCCTGCGGTAATTTTCGTCTGCAAAATCGTGAAATTCCGTGGCCAGGGAACACAGCCAGTACAAATTAAAAACATCCACGGGATGTTTTTCCGGATCCGGTTCCCGGGCCTCTGCAGCCAGATAGCTGCCGCTGATGGAACAGTTGTAGGCGGTTATGCCGGTCATCTCCTGAATCATATTGACCAGGTTGTCGGCGGAGTCCCTGTCGTCCGCGAAAGGCGCGTTGCCGAAGAACAGAATGGTGTCGCCTTCCCCATACTGCTTGTATACGGGATTATTGTCCGCATCCATCAGGGGAAGAATGGTGTCATAATTATCTTCATAGGTACCGGGACCGTCTTTGAATATTTCATCCCGATCCACTTTGACTCCGAAATTCAAAAATTTGTACACAATACCGGATATAAAGAGAATCACTACGATCAGAAGGATAATATGCAGATTGATCCGGGGAAATTTTTTGCCGCCGTTTTGGGGAGCTTCCCCGGGACGGGATTCCCGGGGAAGTGCGGATGCTTCGTGTGCCGGGTTATCGTTCTGTTCCAGATCGATAACGTCCAGCTCCGGTATGGGGAGCATTTCTCCTTTCAGATTGTCGCGGGCAGATTTCTTATTTTTCATGTGCATCTCCGTTTCTTCTCTGGTTTTGATGTTTCCTGGATTTTGGTGCCTTTTGCGCAGCAGGCCGGACAGATACTGGAGTGCTGTACGGATGCGCCCCTTTATTTTACTATTATGGGGCGAGAAAGTCTACATTATTAATAGTACTTTAAAACATTTTAAGAAATTATGAAGAAATAGGATTCTCACTTGAAGAAGCGGCTGTGGAATGCTATAATGTTACAGATTTGTTACATGTTAGGATGTTCTTTTTGTCCCTGCGAAAAGTCACTGGACAGTTTTTGGCGGATGTTGTGGTGCAGGGGGAACGGGGAGGTCAGGATGAAAAAGTTATTCCGTCGTATGATAGAGGAAATCAGACTGGAAGAAGATGGGTATGATGAGGATGCCCGGGACTGGGAAGAGGGCGATGAAGCGGAATATGACTGGGACAGCAAAGAGGCATTTTCCCGCCGTGGGGAAGAGTTGTCTGAAGCCGGGGAAATATATGAAGATGGAGAAGAATTCCGCGATGCCGAAGGCGGGATAGAAGTGGAATATGATGAGTCCGGGGAAAATGCGGAAGGGTATTATGAAGCAGAATCCTGGGAGGAGGAAACCCGGGATGAAATGTATATAGAGGGTGAAGAAGGATTCCGCGATGGCGAAGCGGGGCCGGAAGCGGAGTATGATGAGTCCGGGGACATTTCGGAAGGGTATTATGAAGCAGAATCCTGGGAGGGAGAAGCCCGGGATGAAATGTATATAGAGGGTGAAGAAGGATTCCGTGCTGGCGAAGCAGGGCCGGAAGTGGAATATGATGAGTCCGGGGAAAATGCGGAAGGGTATTATGAAGCAGAACCCTGGGAGGGAGAAGCCCGGGATGAAATGTATATAGAGGGTGAAGAGGGATTCCGTGCTGGCGAAGCGGGGCCGGAAGTGGAATATGATGAGTCCGGGGACATTTCGGAAGGGTATTATGAAGCAGAATCCTGGCGGGAAGAAGCCCCTTATGGAGCAGGGAAAACACCGGAAGAGGCATTTTATGAGGAAGAGGGTGTTCCGGAAGGGTATTATGACCGGATGGAGCAGAAAGACGATTTTACTTTGCAACAGGAATCGGACAGAATTCCGGCCGTAAGGCAGAAGAGAGGCGATGAAGCCCGCAGGGGCTCCGGTACCGGACACAGGCAGGATGCGCAGAAGAAAAGGCAGCCGGTACGGGGCGCAGTGCAGGCGAAACGGGGAAATTTAAACAAGTCAGGAAAAAAACAGAACTTTCTGGCGAGACTCCGGGCCATAATGCGCAGCATGGATACCATGGACAGGGTTATGGCAGTAACCGGCGTGGTGGTGCTGGTTACTGCCATCGTGACAGGCAGTATATTTGTCAGCGCCCATATGACCAGTAAGCAAATCTCCGATCTTGCGGATGTGGGACATCAGCTGGAAGGGATCTCCATGATTGGGGAAAAAGGGCTCATGGCAGTGGCCGACGCGGAGATTGCCCGGCTTGCCGGCGCATCCACCGTGGTGAAAGGAGATTCCGGGAATGAATACCAGGAGAGCGGATATGAGAGACAGGTTTCCGTGGAACCCAATTTCACTTCCATACAAAAAGACCTGAAGATTAAATTTATAAACCGGAAAAACGAAAAACTGGTGGCAAATGTGCCGTTTTCCGTGACAGTCACGGATCCGGACGGGAAATCCTATATCTGGTCGGATGACGACATGGATGGGATTATTTATAAGACGGACATTACCCCGGGTACATATGAAGTGGCCATGGAGCCGCTTGCAGATTCCAGATATGCGGACTACACGGTTTTTACGGACAGCCAGTCCGTGGAAGTAAAAAAGAATATCGCCTACGATAAGGTAGATGTGGCGAATGAGGTTAAAAAGGAGTCGGAAGTCAATGTGGCAAAGGAGGACACCAAAAAGAACGAAACCGTGGTGGAATCATCTTTGCAGGATACGGTGGCATGGGTTGAGAGCAAGGTGATCTCGGCCACTTATACGGAAGTGGCCAAAAGCGCCATCCCGGATCCCATGTCCCTGGTGATTGTAAGGGGGCTTTTGTATCTCAGCGCACAGGACGTACCAGGGACAGCGCCGGAGGATACCGCGACAGTTGACCCGGGTCAGGCGCCGGATTCCACATCCGAGGCAGCACCGCCGGAGGATACCGTTCCGGGAGGCACGGATGAAGGAACAGACGAACCGGGTTCGGAACCTGCGCCCAGTCCTACTGTGGAGCCCACCCCGGAGCCTACGCCCAGCCCTACTGTGGAACCCGCCCCGGAGCCCACACCCAGCCCTACCCCGGAACCTACGCCCACGCCCACTGCGGAACCTACGCCCACACCGACGCCGGAACCCACGCCCAGTCCCACCCCGGTCCCCACGCCCAGCGCCACTCCGGTCCCTACGCCCAGTCCCACACCGGTCCCGTCCAGGGGAACCCTGACGGTAGATAAGGCTGACTTAAGCGGAGCCGTGGGAACGGTAATGACAGCAAGGGCCGTGGCGTCAGGATTTTCGGATGGATTAAAGGTGGTATATTCCGTCAGCTCCGGCAATACAGCCGTGGCCACCGCTTCGGTGGATGGAGAGGGCAATATCAGTGTCACAGGTGTCAGGGCAGGAACGACTGTGGTCACTGTGAAGGCATACTATGAAAACGGTACGGCAGATACCGCTGCCACAGCCGTTATCAATGTGACGGTCACGGGGAAAAGGACCCTGAAGCTGGATAAGTCATCCCTGACGGTATTGACGCAGACTCCGGCGCTCATCAAGGCGGAAGTGGAAAATGCGGCCGGGCAGAATACGGCTGTGACGGCGGTATCTTCCGACGAAAATATTGCATCGGTCAGTGTGGAGGGAAGAAATATTACGGTCACAGGCGTTGCGGAAGGCAGCGCGGTTATCACCGTGAGACACACGGAAAACGGGGAAGAACTCAGCGCATCCTGCACGGTGATCGTCAGACTGCATCCGAAGGACGATACTTTTACTTTATTGAAGGACGCGGACGGACAGCAGCTTTATGTGCTGGCGGATGGGAAATACAAGGAAGCTGTCAGGGCAGACTATTATACGGCAGATAAGTTTTTCGTCAAAGGAGAGGCAAAATACAGCGGGTGGCAGACCATTGAAGGCAGGGTGTACTACTTTAACGCGGATGGAAGCAAAGTGACCGGGGAACAGGTGATTCAGGGTGCAAAGTATCATTTTGCCAGCGATGGATCCCTGATCACGGGAGATGGTGTCCAGGGGATTGATGTCTCCAAGTGGAACGGCAATATCGACTGGAATGCGGTGAAAAATTCCGGGATCTCCTATGTGATTATCCGCTGCGGTTACAGAGGATCCGGCGAGGGAAAACTGATTGAAGATCCGAAATTTGCGGCGAATATCAAGGGGGCTGAGGCAGCCGGACTGAAAGTGGGCGTGTATTTCTTCTCCCAGGCCGTAAACGAGGTGGAAGCTGTGGAGGAGGCCTCCATGGTGCTGGAACAGATAAAAAATCATAGGATTTCCTATCCGGTATTTCTGGATGTGGAAGCCAGCGGAGGACGGGGAGATAAGCTTGACAAGGCTGAGAGAACCGCGGTGTGCAGGGCTTTCTGCCAGACGATACAGAATGCGGGCTACACGGCGGGAATCTATTCCAACAAGATATGGCTGGAATCCAAAATTGACGCGGGAAGCTTAAATTCCTATAAGATCTGGCTGGCGCAATACGCGGCAAGTCCTACCTATAAAGGAAAGTATGACATGTGGCAGTATCGTTCCACCGGCAGCGTCAGCGGCATCAGCGGAGATGTGGACCTCAATGTCAGCTACCTGGGTTATTGAGGGCCTGCTGCGTGTATCAGCGCAACAGTTACAAAGGGCTGACGAAAAGATGCGGCAAGACCGGTTTGGAAGTTGACAGATATTGGCAGAATCCTTATAATGAGTGTATCGTGATTTTTATGTCATACTAAGACGAGAGAGAATTTTAAATAAACCAGGGAAAGGAACAGAAACATGCGGACTTATCTTGTGACAGGAGGCGCCGGGTTTATCGGCTCGAATTATATTCACTATATGTTCCGGAAGTATGGGGACGAAATCCGTATCATCAATGTGGATTTACTGACATATGCAGGAAATCTGGAGAATCTGAAAGAAGTGGAGAATCGGGCAAATTATACTTTTGTGAAAGCCGATATCTGTGATAAGGAAGCAATCTCCAGGATTTTTGCGGAAAATGACATTGACAGGGTGGTTCATTTTGCGGCGGAGAGCCATGTGGACAGAAGTATCCGGAATCCGGAAGTTTTTATACAGACCAATGTGCTGGGCACGGCCGTGATGCTGAACTGTGCCAAGGCGGCATGGGAACTGCCGGACGGCAGTTTCCCGGAGGGAAAAAAGTTCCTGCATGTGTCCACGGACGAAGTGTATGGTTCTCTGCCGGAGGATGATGACGCTTTCTTCTATGAGACCACTCCCTATGATCCGCACAGCCCTTATTCTGCCAGCAAGGCCTCGGCGGATATGCTGGTGAAATCCTATATGGACACGTATCGTTTTCCTGCAAATATTACCAACTGCTCCAATAATTACGGACCCTATCAGTTCCCGGAGAAATTTATTCCGCTGATGATCAACAATGCGCTTCAGGGAAAGAAGCTCCCGGTGTACGGAGACGGGAAAAATGTCAGGGACTGGCTGTATGTGGAAGACCACGCCAAAGCCATCGACATGGTACAGGAGCAGGGCAGGCTGTTCGAGACTTATAATATCGGCGGGCATAATGAGAAGCAGAATATAGAGATTCTTCACATCATCCTGGAAGTGCTCCAGGAGATGCTGCCGGATGACGATCCCAGGAAGGCGAATGTGACGGCAGACCTGATCACATATGTGGAGGACCGCAAAGGCCATGACCGCAGATATGCCATTGCCCCGGACAAGATCAGGGCGCAGATTGGCTGGTGTCCGGAGACCATGTTCAAGGAGGGCATCCGGAAGACCATAGAGTGGTACTTTCAGCACCAGGAGTGGATGGCAAATGCCACCAGCGGCGATTACCAGAAATATTATACGGAAATGTATGAAAAGAAATAACAAATCAGCCAGATAGGAACGGTTCTGCCGTTCCTATTCAATATAAACTGGAATAGGAGAATTGTGTGAAAAATAAATTTTTACACGCAAATTTGTGCCTGCGGCCCAAATCCGCAGGTTACGGAAAGGCATGGGGATTTTTATGAAAGGAATTATCTTGGCAGGCGGCTCCGGCACCAGACTTTATCCGCTGACAAAGGCCATATCCAAACAGATCATGCCGGTATACGACAAACCGATGATTTATTATCCGCTGTCCACGCTTATGCTGGCCGGTATCCGTGAAATCCTGATTATATCAACACCCAGGGATCTGCCGGTGTTTGAGGAACTTTTAGGGGATGGGCGTCAGCTGGGGATGGAGCTGTCCTATGCGGAGCAGGCGCAGCCCAGGGGCCTGGCGGAGGCGTTTCTGATCGGGGCGGAGTTTATCGGCCAGGACAGGGTTGCCCTGGTTCTGGGAGACAATATTTTTTACGGACAGAGTTTTTCCAGAGTGCTGAAAAACACTGCCGCCAGGGAAAAGGGAGCCACTATTTTCGGATATTACGTCCGGGACCCCAGGGAATACGGGGTGGTGGAGTTTGACGAAAACGGCAGGGCCCTCTCCATAGAGGAAAAGCCACAGGAACCCAGGAGCAATTACGCAGTGCCCGGCCTGTACTTTTATGACAATGATGTGGTGGAAATAGCCCGGCATGTAAAGCCTTCTGCAAGGGGGGAACTGGAGATCACCAGCATTAACAACGAATATCTGCGGAGGGGAACGCTTCATGTGGAAACGCTGGGGCGGGGATTCGCATGGCTGGATACAGGAAACCATGACGCGCTTCTGGACGCGGCGGACTTTGTGGCGGCATTCCAGAAAAGACAGGGACTTTATATTTCCTGTATTGAGGAGATTGCCTACAAGAGGGGATTTATTGACAAGGAACAGCTGCTGGAACTGGCGGCGCCCCTGATGAAGACCAATTACGGGAAATATCTGGTAGAGGTAGCAAATGGACTCTAAATTACGGAAAATGGCGATTTTGTGCTCCATGGCAGTGATCCTGCTGATCTCCCTGCTGGTGCTGTATATCAACAAGCCCCAGGGAGGCGGCGGTGACCGGAACCTGCCGCCCGGACAGACTCCCGCACCCGGAACACAGGACGGGGAAGAGGAAGACGCGGAGGAGGGGGAGAGGGCCTGGGGACAAATCGGAAATGACTTGTCCGCATTCCTGAAGGACAATACTTTCTTTGACCAGGAGATCAACCCGGTGCTGGAGGCCGCCAGGAACAGTGCAGCCAGACTTTCCCTGCTGGTGACATCCGTGGAAAAGGACCTGCGGGTTCAGATTGTGGACAGTCAGGGAGTGCCGGTCACGGGCGAGAGCTTTTTCATAGAGCTGGAAGGCCTGGGGGAATATAAGGATCTGGACAAAGACGGTATTATTTATGTGGGAGGCCTGACCGCAGGGGAATATTATGTGCGGCTGATGCCGATTGAGGGGTACAGGGTGCCAAACAATGAGACAAAGGTGCGCGTAAAGGAGAAAGTGGAGTATGTTGCCATAGATGACATTTCCCTGCTGATCAGGACGGAGGACGAGATCGACGCGGAGGCGGAGGATACCGGAGAGACGGATGCCCTTGTGGACGCGGATAAGACGGAGATTCAGAAACTCCAGAAATCCACCGCAAATTCAAAGGTGGGCATTGACGTTTCAAAATGGAACGGGGACATTGACTGGGACAAGGTAAAAGAGGCGGGAGTGGAATTTGCCATTATCCGCGCCGGCTACCGGGGATCCGTAACCGGCAACCTGGTGGAGGATCCGTATTTTACCGCCAACATGAGAGGGGCTGCTGTCAGCGGAATGCCGGTGGGCGTGTATTTCTTTACCCAGGCGGTGAACGAGGTGGAAGCGGTGGAAGAGGCATCTGCGGTGCTGCAGCTGATCCGGGAATATCATCTGGACTATCCGATTTTTATCGACACGGAAGGAGCCGGGGGAAACGGAAGGGCCGACGGCCTGGATGTGGAAACGCGGACCCTGGTGTGCGATGCATTCTGCCGCACCATTGTCAATGCGGGCTATGAGGCGGGGGTTTACGGAAGCCGTAACTGGTACAACAATAATCTGCACGCGGACCGGCTGGAGAAATACTGCATCTGGCTTGCAGAATACCGCAGCGCGCCCATTTATCAGGGATATTATCATATGTGGCAGTATACATCCAGGGGAAGCGTGGATGGAATCGAAGGTAATGTTGACATGAATGTCAGTTACCTGGCAAGATGACAGGCGAATTTGTGCTTACGCCCAAATTCGCGTAATGAGCAGGAATGGAGGATTATTATGGGCAAAATTAAAGTGGAGACCTGCGGGATAGAAGGACTGAAGATCATTACGCCCCAGGTGCACGGGGATTCCAGGGGTTATTTTTATGAATCTTATCATTATGAGGCATATAAGGAGGCCGGCATTGGGGAAGTGTTTGTCCAGGATAACCAGTCCTCCGGCAGCAGGGGGGTGCTGAGGGGCCTTCATTTTCAAAAGGAATATCCCCAGGACAAGCTGGTGAGGGCCATCCGGGGGGAAGTGTTTGACGTGGCGGTGGATCTCAGGAAGGGGTCTCCCACCTTTGGAAAGTGGTATGGGGTGATTCTTTCCGAGGAGAACAAAAAGCAGTTTTTTGTGCCGAAAAATTTTGCCCACGGGTATCTTGTCCTGTCGGATTACGCGGAATTCTGCTATAAGTGTACCGATTTTTATCATCCGGGAGATGAAGGGGGAATCGCATATGACGATCCCGCCATCGGCATTGAATGGCCCATACCGGAAGGCATGGAGCTGGTTATGATTGAGCGTGACAGAAACTGGGGCGGTCTGGGGGAATTCGAGAGACAGATAACAAGGTGAGAAGCCTCAACCTTGAAAAAGGCGTCTCCTGCCTGAAAGAAAGTTGCTGCTGCGCAGCGGTATGGGGGAGAAAATGAAAATTAGCAAAAAAGGCGGAATCGTAATATTTTGCCTGCTGGGGCTGCTGATGGCCTTAGTGATCATTTTGCATGAGAACCCGGGTCCCACTGCGGATCCCCAGGAGGAACTGCTGAAGAAGATTCTGTCCTGTTCCGTGATTCTGGTATCCTGCATCGTATTTGCAAAATGGTATGAAAAATTTACCACGATTCCGGTGGAACTGTATCAAAGCCGTCACCTGATCTGGAAGCTGGCGAAAAATGATTTTAAAAAGCGTTACGCGGGTTCCTATATGGGAGCCCTCTGGGCGCTGGCGCAGCCGGTGGTGACGGTGGCGATGTATTATATTGTCTTTGAAAAGCTAATGGGGAATACGGGCCGGGGCGTGAAGGACGTGCCGTTCGTGCTGTTTCTGACGGCCGGGCTGGTGCCCTGGTTTTATTTTAACGAGGCATTGAACAACGGAACCAATGCCATGAGGGAATATGACTATCTGGTCAAAAAGGTAGTGTTCAAGATTAGTATTCTGCCCATTATCAAAATCATTGCGGCCACGTTTATCCATGTCTTCTTTCTGGCGGTACTCCTGGTGGTGGCGGCGCTTTACGGGTATTATCCCACAATTTACACCACGCAGATTCTGTATTACAGTTTCTGCCTGTTTGTGTTTGTGCTGGCCATATGCTATGCCACATGCGCCGTGGTGGTTTTTTTCAAGGACCTGACGCAGATTATCAGCATTGCGCTGCAGATCGGGATCTGGGCAACCCCCATTCTCTGGAATATAGATTCCGTACCGGAGGAATGGGTATTCTGGCTGAAGCTGAATCCCCTTGTATATATCGTGGGAGGCTACAGAACCGCCATATATGGCCGGGAGTGGTTTTTCCAGGACTTTTTTTCGACCATGTATTTCTGGATTGTTACGGTGGTGCTGTTCGGCATTGGAGCCGCCATTTTTAAACGGTTAAAAGTACATTTTGCCGATGTGCTGTAAATAGGAAGCGGGAACGCCGGCATTGTAAATCACACCGGGAGAAAACGGCAGGAAGCGGAGACTTTTGTATCATGGAAGACAGAGAGAAGAACATTCAAGTGCAGGAAGTGGATATTCCCGCCATAGAGATCAAAGATGTGGTGAAGATATACAAGCTGTATGACAGGGCCCGGGACCGGGTGAAGGAGGCGCTTGGTTTCGGCAGGAAACAGGCGCATACCCTTCACTATGCCCTGAACGGTGTCAGCCTGAATATTTATAAGGGAGAAACCGTGGGCATTATCGGCACCAACGGCTCCGGAAAATCTACCATACTGAAGATTATCACCGGGGTACTGAGTCCCACATCCGGCCAGGCCAGGGTAAACGGGCGCATTTCGGCCCTTCTGGAACTGGGAGCCGGCTTTAACATGGAATACAACGGGATAGAGAACGTGTACCTGAACGGGACCATGATGGGATTTTCCGACAGGGAGATTGACGCCAAACTGCCGGAGATTCTGGAATTCGCGGATATCGGTCCCTATGTGAACCAGCCGGTAAAGACCTATTCCAGCGGTATGTTTGTGCGCCTTGCCTTTGCGGTGGCAATCAATATTGAGCCGGAGATTCTGATTGTGGACGAGGCTCTTTCCGTGGGGGACGTGTTTTTCCAGGCAAAATGTTATCATAAATTTGAAGAATTTAAAAAGATGGGAAAGACCATTGTATTTGTCAGCCATGACCTGGGGATCATCAGCAAATACTGTGACAGGGTCTTTTTGCTGAATAAGGGAAACCTTCTGGGAGAGGGTTCCCCCAAGGAAATGATCGATGCCTACAAACGGGTGCTGGTGGGCCAGTATGAACTTTTGGAGGAAGAGGAAAGCGGCGCCGCAAAGGAAGGCATTCCGGCGGAAGGGGTGAATCCCGACGCGCAGGAATATGGCACAAAGCAGGCTGAAATTCTGGATTATTACATGACGGACGAGCGGGGGGTGCGCGCCCTGGCCGTTTTGAAGGGAAGCTCTTTTACCCTTCATATGCGGGTAAAATTCCATGACCATGTGCCGGAGCCCATATTTGCTTTTTCGTTCAAAAATGTACTGGGAGTGGAAATTACAGGTACGAACACCATGATAGAAAAGGCATTCCTGGAGAGCGGGGAGCCGGGACAGGTGAAAGATATCACTTTTACACAGAAAATGAGCCTGCAGGGAGGGGAGTATCTGCTGTCCCTGGGAGTGACCGGCTATAACGGGGATACTTTTGAAGTGTACCACAGACTGTATGATGTGATGGATGTGACAGTAGTGTCGGATAAAGACACGGTGGGATATTACGATATGGAATCGCAGGTGGAAGTCACGGATGCCCGGTAAACATGCCTGCACACAGGTCCGGCGGATGCCCGGGCATCCGGCAGGGGAAGCGCGGAGGGGCTATGGGCGCCGTTAAGGGGAGGCGCGGACCCGGGCCGGAAGATGTACGGAAGCAGGCGCCGGAAATCCGCGCGGAAGGCAGGACGGGAGCAGGGGGGTGTCCCGGGCGGTTTGAGAGAGGGTGTGGTGGAAAATGGAAGATAAGACAGAGAAAATCGGGAAAGTCAGGCTGGACTACGGCAAGTATCCCGGGGAGGATTTTTACAGCGAGGGCGCCATGGAAGACGAACTGCTGGACATTGTGAAAAGCAGATCCGCCGCGGAATATGAGAAGATTATCGAGGAGAGGAAGGTCTGGCCGATTTTGTATCATCTATCCCCGCTGCGGGAAAATATTGTGGACTGGGTTCCCATGGACAAGGAAAGCAGGGTGCTGGAGATCGGCAGCGGCTGCGGGGCTGTCACAGGGGCGCTGGCCAGAAAGGCAGGGCAGGTAACCTGTGTGGAACTGTCCAAAAAGCGCAGCCTGATCAATGCCTACCGCCACAGGGAATGCGATAATATCACCATCCATGTGGGAAATTTCCGGGATATTGAGCCGGGGCTGCCGAAGGATTTTGACTATATCTGCCTGATCGGCATGTTTGAATACGGGAAAAGCTATATCGGCGGCGACAAACCCTATGAAGAACTTCTGGCCAGGCTCCTGCCCCATCTGGCTCCCGGGGGAAGGATTCTGATTGCCATAGAGAATAAATATGGCCTGAAATACTTTGCCGGCTGCAGGGAAGACCACCTGGGAACTTATTTTGCGGGGATCGAGAACTATGTTTCCGGGGGCGGGGTAAGGACTTTCGGCAGAAACGGCCTGGAGCAGATTCTGGACAGATGCGGGGCGGGGGAACATTATTTCTACTATCCCTATCCTGATTATAAATTTATGACGGCGCTGTACAGCGACGCCTGGCTGCCGGGCAAGGGGGAGCTGTTTAACAATATGCGGAATTTTGACAGGGACAGAATGCTGCTGTTCAGTGAAAAGAACGCGTTTGACGGACTGGCGGAGGAAGGGCTTTTTCCTCTTTTTTCCAACTCGTACATGCTGGTCATCGGGCCCGGATTTGACACTAAATTTGTGAAATATTCCAATGACCGCGCCCCGGAATACTCCATAAGGACAGAGATTCTGGGGAACTGGTTTGCAGATTTCCAGGGAACGGACATTGTGAGAAAATATCCCATGGGGGAAGCGGCGGCGGAGCATGTCAGGGGAATGGCGGCGGCCTGCGAGAATCTGAAAGAACGGTACCGGGACGGGAACCTTGGGATCAATGAATGTGAACTGATCGAAACGGAAGAGGGACCCGTGGCGCAGTTTGCGTTTGTAGAGGGGGTTTCGCTTCTGGAGCTTATGGACGAATGCCTGGAAAAAGAGGATGTGGAAAGCTTCCGGAGGTATTTTAAGGCGTTTGTGGAAAGGGTGGGCCACAATGGCCAGTACCCGGCGGCTGACTTTGACCTGGTGTTCGGAAATATTCTGATCAGCGGAAAATCAGGTCCGGGGATACAGGGATATCTGGATGGGGACTGGACGCTGATTGACTATGAATGGACCTTCGGGAAGTCCATTGACACCAGAAGACTTGCCTTCCGGGCCGCTTACTGGTATTTGCTGGAGGACGAAAAGCGGAAAAAGATCAGTCTGGACTGGATTAAGAAGGAACTGGACATTACGGAAAGGGATATGACGGATTTCTGGAACCAGGAAGACGATTTCCAGCAGTTTGTCACGGGAAACCGTTCTTCCATGGCCGAAATGCGGGAAAAGATCGGCTGCCGGATTATGAATCCCCAGGACTGGCTGGACCGGTACCACGATTCGGAAAATGTGAACCGGGTCCAGATTTACGAGGATAAGGGGAGCGGATACAGCGAAGAGGAGTCTTATTTTGTGCGGGAGGCCTATCAGGGAGACTGGCTGATCGACCTGGAACTGAAGGTGGGGGGAGACGTGCGGATGCTGCGCATTGACCCGGGAATGTACCCCTGTATCGTAAAGGTCCGGGAGATGACTTTTAACGGGGCTTCGGTGCCGCTGCACAAAAGAAAACTTTTGTATGCCAACGGGAGTATACTGAAGCCCCCGGCCCGGGAAGAGAGGGATTTTCCCAGTATTGTGTTCCCCACACAGGATCCGAATATCAATATTGCGGTGGGGAGGCTGGAGCCGGGGGAGGAAAATGTTCTCAGGGCCCGCCTGGAGATTGTGAGACTTCCCCTTTCCATGGCAAAGGACGTGGCGTCCGGTGCGGGAGGACGGAAGGCCTGAAGGGGCCGGATGTGCGGAAAAACCATATTATGACAGCCCGCCTGCGGCGTGAAAGCCCAGGAAGAAACTCCGGCCGGAAGAGGCATGCCCGGCAGGCGGAATGGGGATAAGAGGAACAGATTATGAAGGAGACGGATTACAGGGAGGCTTATGAGCGGGAGCATTTGAAATGCGCGGAGCTGGCAGGGCGGATTGCGGATCTGGAGGCGAAGAGCGAGGAGCTGGAGTGGAAGCTGAACCGGATTAAGAACAATCCGCTCTGGAAGCTGAGCAGGCCGGCCAGAAGCGGTATGCACTGGGTCATCCGTCAGAGGGACAGACTGTCCAACTGCGGAGGCCCCAGGGGAGTTCTGCATAAGATTTCTTATAAAAAGCGGGAACGGGAGGCCATGAAGCAGTTCGGCACTGCCAGTTTTCCCACGGAAGAGCAGGCGGCCCTGGAGAGAGCTGCTGTTTTTCCCAGGATGGTGAAGATCAGCATTCTGGTGCCGCTGTGGAATAACGACAGGGAGTTCCAGGCGCAGATGCTGGATTCGGTTATGAACCAGACATATTCCAACTGGGAACTGTGTCTCGCGGATGGCTCCGACGAAGCTCATGGATATATGGGAGAGATCTGCAGGGAATATGCGGAGCGGTCGGGAGGCAGGATCCGGTACCGGCATCTGGACAAAAATGACGGCATTGCGGGGAATACCAACGCCTGCCTGCAGATGTCCACGGGGGAGTATATCGGCCTGCTGGATCAGGATGATATTCTTCATCCCAGCGTGCTCTATGAATATGTGAAAGCCATCAACGAGCAGGGGGCGGATTATCTGTACTGCGACGAGACCACGTTTAAAAGCGGCAATATCGATCATATGCTGACCATGCATTTTAAGCCGGACTACGCGCCGGATAATCTGCGCGCCAACAATTATATCTGCCATTTCAGTGTCTTTGCCAGGACGCTTCTGGATGGGGACGAATTATTCCGCAAAAAATTTGACGGCAGCCAGGATCATGACATGATACTGCGTCTGACGGAAAACGCGGAGAAAATAGTGCATGTGCCCAGGCTGATGTACTACTGGAGGAGCCATGCGGGCAGCACGGCTTCCAATATTGAGGCCAAGCCCTATGCCATTGAAGCGGCCAAAGGCGCGGTGTCGGAGCATCTGAGGAAGGCTGGATATGAACATTTCCGGATAGAAAGCACCAGGGCTTTTGAGACGATTTTCCGGATTCGTTATCAGATTATCGGTACACCGAAGATTTCCATTATCATACCAAACCGGAACCATGCGGAGGATTTGCGCCGCTGTGTCACTTCCATACTGGAGAAGTCAACCTATGATAATTACGAGATTATCATTGTGGAGAATAACAGCGACAGCGGGGAAATCAGGGAATATTACGGCAGCCTGCTGGGACAGGCATATCAGGGCGCGGATTCCCCGGTGTGCCGCAGCAGGGATGGAAAAATCCTGCTGGTGACTTACCGGGGAGAATTTAATTATTCCGCCGTGAACAATCTGGGGGTGAAATATGCCTCCGGAGAGTATGTTCTGCTTCTGAACAATGACACGGAAGTGATCACCGTGAACTGGATGGAAGAACTGCTGATGTATGCCCAGAGGGAGGATGTGGGGGCCGTGGGGGCCAAACTCTATTACGGGGACAAGACCATTCAGCATGCGGGCGTGGTCATCGGACTGGGGGCGCACAGAACCGCGGGACACAGCCATTATAAACAGCACAGGCAGAACCTTGGGTATATGGGACGGCTTTGCTATGCCCAGAATGTGAGCGCAGTGACGGGAGCCTGCCTGCTGGTGAAAAAAAGTCTTTATGATGCGGTGGGAGGCCTGGAGGAAGAATTTGCCATATCCCTGAACGATGTGGACTTTTGCCTGAAGCTGCGGGACCGGGGGCTGCTGAATGTATTTACGCCGTTTGCGGAACTGTTTCACTATGAGTCCGTCTCAAGGGGGCCGGATGACAATGGGGAAAGGGCCGAACGCTATAACAGGGAATCCCGGAAGTTCCGCGAAAAATGGAAGAAGGTACTGGAGAAAGGAGATCCTTATTATAATCTGAATTTTTCCCTGGACAGAAGTGATTTTTCCCTGCAGGTGAAATAATGTGAAAGGATAAACGCCCGGAGGGCACTTTTTGCAAAGCCGGCAGACATCCCCGTAAATGGCAGAAGGGCAGCGGCGCAGACCTTGTCCGGAGTGTCAGGCAGGATGTGCTTTTGGACGGCTGCAGAGGGAGGACAATCTTGATTCCTGGCAGATTTCATGGTAAAATATTGACACAGAAGGGCATTGTGTCAACTTCTGATTCCATATGCGCTGTCGCGCACAGAATGATGGTAAAATGACCTTATTCTGGAAAGGAAGAGGCCGAATGGCCATAAATACCATGATTGGTGTGGAATCATGGTATAATGTTGACACAAAAGGGCATTGTGTCAACTTCTGATTCCATGTGCGCTGTCGCGCATAGAATCATGGAATAATATCGAAACAGAAGGACGTTGTTTCGACTTCTGATTCCATGTGCGCCAAAGCGCATAAAATTATGGTATATATAGAATACAGATTGCGAGACGTATTGGAATGGGGAGAGTCTGCATGGATAGCAAAGATTATGAAAAGATTTTGGATTCTATTCCGGCGACAGGAGTCTGTGTCATCAGGGAAGATAATCATGAGATTCTGTATGTGAACAGCTGGATCAGGGAAATGGCGCCGGATGTGGTTACCGGGAAGGTCTGTGAGAAGTTATGGGTTACTTCATGTGCCAACTGTCCACTTCTGACCATTGGGGACAGACAGGAAAGCCGGTCTGTGAGCTATGAAAGTTCCCTGGGCATGGCGCTGGACCTGGTGGCCAGGCGGGTGATATGGGGGGATGGCATTTCTGCGTTCGTGATTACCGTCACGTCCCATATGGAGGAACTCAGTTATATTTACCGTAAGATTCTGCGGGTTAATCTGACGCGGAATAGTTATAATATCGTGAAGCCGGGGGCAGAGGACTGGGCGGCAGGCAGAATCGGGGAAACGTTTACCGGATGGCTGCAGCAGTTTTCGGAAAGCGGCGCCATTCACCCGGATGACACGGACCGCTTTTTAAGCTTTACCCATTTGGACTATCTGAAGAATATTCTGCGCACGGGACGAAAGTCCCTATCATGCAGCTACAGGCGCGGTTCGCCGGATGGGTTCCGCTGGAACCTTATGGAGGTGGTTCCGGATTCCGCTTACACGGATCAGGAACAGGTGGTGCTGATTTACTTCAAGGATATTCAGGACCTGCTCAAAGAGAGTCTGGAACTGGACGAAGCCAGTGTCCGGCTCCAGGAAGTGACCCGTACCCTGGGAGAGCAGAATTTCGGTGTCTATGCCATAGACCTCAATGAGGGAAGGGTCAGCCTGATCCGGGAAGAAGGGTATGCGCAGCAGGGGTTTGCCTCCCAGACGCTGATGTGGGATGTGGTGATGTATTCCAGGCTGATCCGGCAGGTGCATCATGAGGAGCAGGAGAAATTTATACAGAAGTTTTCCCAGGAAGGACTGCGCCAGGCCAGGGAAAAGGGAGTACAGAAAACGGATATGCTCTGCCGGTGGCACAGCGGGCAGGAATATAAATATGTGGCGGTGATTGCCTATTTCGGCAGAAACCAGGGGACAAAGGACCATGTGGTCCTGGCTTTGCAGGATGTGGATAAACGTGTGCGGCAGGAGCAGAAATTGTCCCAGAGAGATCTGCAGATGGCGGCAATTCTCAAATCGCGTTTCAATGTCATGACCACACTGCATCTGGAGAGCGGCCAGTGTGAGCGTTTCTGGTTCAATGAGAACGCCCAGCCCCAGAATGGGGGAAAAGGAAGTTATGAGCATTTTTACCGGATGGCGCTGGAGACCACCGTCAGTCCGGAGGATGCGGATGGGTTCCGGAAAGTCCTTGCGCCGGAGCATATATGGGAAATGGCGGATAAAATTCAGGATTACGGGGAAGAGATCTGCCATTACCGTGTGAAAAAGGATACATTGCAGTGGCTGGAGCAGCATGTGGTTTATATCCGCAGAGACGGATCGGTGCTGGTGAGTATTCTGGGGAGGGATATCACCAGGGAAAAGCTTCAGGAAGAGAAGAGGCGCCAGAAGGCCCAGGAACAGACCAGCATTATCGACAGCCTGAGCAGCATGTTTTTTGCCACTTACTACGGAGACCTGGAGCGGAAACTGTTCCGCAGTGTGACACAGCTGGGTGAAGTGGAGAAGGCGCTGGGGAACGAGACGGATTATATGACTGCCCTGCGCACCTACGCGGACAATTTTGTCCATCCGGAAGACCGGGCGGATTATCTTTATACCATGAGCATCCGGAACCTGAGCCAGGTTCTGGGGCCGGATCAGCCTTTTGTGACCTTTGCATACCGGAAAAGACCGGAAAAGGGGGAGAAGGACCGGGAAGAGTACGGGTGGATCCGCGCCACCGCGGTGATGGCCCAGGCCGATGAGGAAGGCCGTGCCAGGGATATTGTATATGTGGCCCAGGACGTGACGGAGAGCAAGAAAAAGGAGATGCGGGAACAGCGGGCGATTCAGGCCGCCTGCCAGGCGGCAAACCAGGCCAATGCCTCCAAGAGCGAGTTCCTCTCCAGAATGAGTCACGACATCAGGACTCCCATGAACGGTATCATCGGAATGACCCGGATTGCATCCGAGCATATGGATGACAGGAACCGGGTGCAGGACTGTCTGGTAAAAATCATGAATTCCAGCACAAACCTGCTGTCCCTGGTGAATGAGATTCTGGATATGAACGAAATTGAGTCCGGAAATGTGGATTTGACAGCAGATGAGTTCAATTTGTCCGACTTGGTGTGGAATGTGAGAGATGCCATCATGCCGGAGGTGGAGAAAAACGGACTGCGCCTGAGCATACATCCCATGCAGGTGAAGCATGATGGTGTCATTGGGGACTGGGGGCGCCTGCGGCAGGTGTTCCTGAACATCCTGGGCAATTCCGTGAAGTTCACCATGCCGGGCGGCCTGCTGGAACTGTCCGTCACGGAGAGGGAGACACGGAATTACGGATGCTGTTCTTACGAATTTGTCTTCCGGGACGATGGCATCGGCATGGAAGAGAATTTTATTCCCCATATTTTCGAGCCCTTCAGCCGGGAGGATGATTCCCGCATCAGCCGGATCAAGGGCACCGGACTGGGAATGACCATAGCCCAGAATCTGGTCCGCATGATGGGAGGAAATATTGCGGTGGCCAGCAGCCCGGGCGAGGGAACCAGGGTGACGGTGACTTTGCTTCTGAAACTCCGGAATCAGCAAAAGACGGTGCCGGATCAGGATGTGCCGGAGAGCGATCCGGCCGGTGACGCTTTGTTCAAAGGGTTCCGGATACTGCTGGTGGAGGACAATGTGATCAATCAGGAAATCGCCATGGAGATTATCGGTACCACCGGGGCCGCCGTGGAATGCGCATCGGATGGCAGGGAAGGACTTCAGCGTTTTGAGTCCATGCCGGAAGGCTATTTTGATATGGTGTTTATGGATATCCAGATGCCGGTTATGAATGGATATGAGGCCACGCGCGCCATCCGCAAGCTTCCCAGGGGGGATGCGCTGTCGGTTCCCATTATTGCCCTGTCCGCAAACGCTTTTGCGGAAGACATTGCCGCCAGCAGGGAGGCGGGGATGAACGAACATATGACGAAGCCGCTGGATGTGGCCAGGCTGATGGCGGGAATGGGCCGGTGGCTGAAGGGAGAGACAAAAGAATAGTCGAAACTGTTCTTTTGTGTGGAATATTCTCCGGACATATGGTAAAATAAGGAAAAGTGCCTGATACGCCGAAGCGCGGAAGGCGGGCCGGGCACATGGAGATTTGTTTTGAAAAACCGTGCAGAAAAGAGGAAAGCAAAATGAGTTTTAGGGATGAGTTTAATTTCTGGTTGGAAGACGATTATTTTGATCAGGCCACAAAGGATGAACTGGCAGGCATCCGTGACAATGAGGGGGAAATCGAAGAGAGATTCTACAAGGAACTGGAGTTTGGTACCGGGGGACTGAGGGGGATTATCGGCGCCGGCACCAACCGCATGAACATATACACGGTCCGCAAAGCCACCCAGGGTCTGGCCAATTTTATCCTGAAAAAGGGAACCGGGGACAAGGGCGTGGCCATTGCCTATGATTCCAGACGCATGTCCCCTGAATTTGCCGATGTTGCCGCCCTCTGCCTTGCGGCCAATGGCATCAAGGCATATGTGTTTGACTCCCTGCGGCCCACACCGGAGCTTTCCTTCGCACTCCGCACCCTGGGATGTACGGCCGGAATTGTGGTTACGGCCAGCCATAACCCGCCCGAATATAACGGCTATAAAGTATACTGGGAAGACGGCGCCCAGGTTACGGCTCCTTATGATAAGCAGATCATTGAGGAAGTGAAGAGCATCAAGGATTATCACACCGTCAAAACCATGTCCAGGGAAGAGGCCATGGAAAAAGGATTATACCAGGTTATCGGCAAAGAGATTGACGATGCTTACATGGCAGAGTTAAAGAAGCAGATCATTCATCCGGAAGTGATCGCGGAAGTGGCAGATGACATTAAAATTGTATACACACCCCTCTGCGGCACGGGTAATGTGCCTGCAAGGCGTATTTTATCGGAACTTGGCTTTAAGCATGTTTATGTGGTTCCCGAGCAGGAGAATCCCGATCCCAATTTTACCACGCTGGATTATCCCAATCCGGAGGATCCCAAGGCATTTACCTATGCGCTCCGGCTGGCAAAGGAAAAAGATGCGGATATTGTGCTGGCAACGGATCCCGACGCGGACCGTCTGGGCGTTTATGCAAAGGATTCCGCAACCGGGGAGTATGTGTCCTTTACCGGCAATATGTCGGGTATGCTGATCGCGGAGTATATTCTCAGGGAGAGAACCGCAACCGGGACCATGCCGGAAAATCCCGCCCTGGTGACTACCATTGTGACCACAAATATGACCAGGCCCATCACGGGGAATTATAATGTGAAGCTGATAGAGGTGCTCACGGGCTTTAAGTATATTGGCGAGCAGATTAAGCTGTTCCAGGCCAGCGGAAGCAACAATTATGTGTTTGGTCTGGAGGAAAGCTATGGATGTCTGGCCGGAACCCATGCCAGGGACAAGGATGCCATTGTTGCCGTGATGTGTCTGTGCGAAGTGGCCGCATACTGCAAGAAGCATGGCAAGACCCTGTGGGATATGATGCTTGATACCTATGAGAAATACGGCTACTATAAGGAATCCCAGTATACCATCACCCTGAAGGGAATCGATGGTTCCAGGCAGATTGCGGAGATCATGGATAAACTCCGCCAGAATCCGCCCAAGTCCTTCGGTGAGCACAAGGTGCTGAAGTTCAGGGATTACCAGACTGACCGCGCGGTGGACATGATTACCGGGGAAGAAGGAGAAACCGGTCTGCCCACATCCAATGTTCTTTATTTTGAACTGCCCGATGACGCATGGTGCTGTGCCCGTCCTTCCGGCACGGAGCCCAAGATCAAGTTCTATATGGGCGTAAAGGGTGCCAGCCTGGAGGATGCGGCGGCGAAGCTGGAGAAGCTTACGGAAGATCTGAAGGCCGTGCTGTAAAAGACTGCATCCGGTCATGCCGTTATTCCGACATACTTTGTGCGGCATAACGGGGATGCGGTTTGACCCAGGGCAGTCCTGGAGTACGGACATGGAAGCCACAGACTGCGGTTTGTGCCGGCGGAATGCAGGGCTTTTACCGCGGATTAGCCGGATTTCCTGTAAGGGGAGAGACCTGCTGCAGAAGGGCCTGCTGCCAGGACAAAAAACGAGTCAATAGTGGATTCCCTGCCTTGCGGACCGCCGGGCAGGGAATCTTTTGTCATCATATCAGAAAAATGCGGCCGGAACGTGAATCCAGTCTTTCCGGCCGGATCGGGAAAAGCGGGAAGAGCGGGCTGCGGATGGAATGGGTCTGCAGGATAATGGGGGACGGATTTGGGCAGGATGAACAAGGCTGATTGGAAAAAGACCATATATTATCTCAGGCGGAACGGACTTAAGAAGACCTGGTATGCCGCCAGGGAGAGACTGGAGGAGCGCAGGCGCCCTCCCTATGTCTGGATTCCGGAGAACGAGGAGGAACTGGAGAGGCAGCGTTCCCGGGAGCCGGAGGGAGCGGTATTCAGTATTGTGGTGCCGGCATACCGGACAAATGCGGTATATCTAAAGGAAATGACGGAGTCACTGTGCCGTCAGACCTATTCGAAATGGGAACTGATTGTGGCGGACGCCACGGAGGATGACAGTGTGGAGAGAGTGATCCGTTCTGTGGAGGATGACCGCATCCGCTATATCCATCTGGAAAAAAACCAAGGCATTGCGGGCAATTCCAACCAGGCCCTTGGCTATGCAAAGGGGGATTATGTGGGCCTGCTGGACCATGACGATATCCTGACGGACAATGCCCTGTTTGAGATGGCAGCCGCAATCCGGCAAAAGCAGCGGCAGGGAGTGCTTCCCCGAATGCTTTATTCTGACGAGGATAAATGCAACGGGGACGGAACAGACTATTATGAGCCGAATTTTAAGGAAGATTTTAACCTGGACCTGCTGCTGGGAAATAATTATATCTGTCATTTTCTTGTGATGGAACGGGAACTGATTCAGAGACTGGGATTCAGGAAGGAGTACGAAGGCGCCCAGGATTATGACCTGGTGCTGCGGGCCGTATCCGCACTGAAGACAGAAGAGGAAGCCATTGTGCACATTCCCAGGGTGCTGTATCACTGGAGATGCCATACCGGCTCCACGGCAGAAAACCCGGAGAGCAAGCTTTACGCTTACCGGGCGGGACGCCGGGCGGTGGAGGACTTTGCCCGGCGGGAGGGCTGGCAGGCAAAAGTGTCGGATATTTCCCATCTGGGTTTCTATGTGCTGGAATATGAAAAGACGGTTTTTGAGACAAGGCAGGATGTGGGAGCCATAGGAGGAAGGATCGTATGCAGAAAGCGCATTGCAGGGGGCAGACTGACGGAGGAAGGGAAAACCATGTATGAAAACCTTCCGGTCGCCTACAGCGGTTATCTGCACCGGGCGGTTCTCTCCCAGGATGCCGCGGCAGTGGATATCCGGAATATGAGGGTCCGGGAAGAATGCCGGGGGATATTTGAGGAGACGGTGGGGGTAGCATACAGAACCGTGCCCGGAAAAGACATCTTTGACGTTTCCCTGCTGCCCGGGGACTGTGACCGGACGGCCATAAGCCTGAAGCTGGGCCGGGCTTTGCGGGAGGCGGGATACCGGATTCTCTATCTGCCGGACCGAACCCGGGAGCTGAAGATTTCCGAATAACAAAACTTCCGCTGCCGGGGTTTGGAAGCGGGAAAGAAAGCGGCAATGGAAACGGGAATGAAAGCGGAAGCGGGAAAGAAATGAAGGTTATGTGATGAAAAAAGTGACAGTGGTTATCCCTAATTATGAAGGAATCAGATTTGTGGGGGAATGTCTGGAGGCCCTGGTGCACCAGAAAGAGGGGACACCGGAGTACGACATCCTGGTGGTGGACAATGGCTCCCGGGACGGGAGCCGGGAGCTGATACAGGAAGGGTTTCCCGGGATCGGACTGATCTCCTTAAGCTCCAATACCGGTTTCTGCCATGCGGTCAATGTGGGCATACAGGCTGCTGAGACGCCTTATGTGATTCTGCTGAACAATGATACGAGAGTCAGTTCCGGTTTTGTAAAGGCATTGTATGATGCCATTGAGGGGGATGAACGGATTTTTTCCGTCAGCGCCAAGATGCTGATGTGGGATGAGCCGGAGCTGATAGACGACGCGGGGGACCAGTATTGTGTCCTGGGATGGGCATATTCCCGGGGAAAGGGAAAGCGGCACGAGGAATATGACAAACCTGTCAGAATTTTTTCCGCCTGCGGCGGCGCCGCCATTTACCGGAAAAGCGTGTTTGGGGAGATCGGTTTATTTGACGAGGCGCATTTTGCCTATCTGGAAGATCTGGATATCGGGTACCGGGCCCGGATTTGCGGGTATCAGAATTATTATGAGCCAAAGGCTGAAGTGATTCATTATGGCAGCGCTACCAGCGGAGCCCGGTATAATGAATGGAAGACATCCCTCTGCGCCGAAAACAATGTGTATGTAATTGCAAAAAACATGCCCCTTGTGCAGAAAATCTGGAATTTTCCCTTTCTGTTCATAGGATTTCTGATCAAATTTTTGTTTTTCTGCAGGAAAAAAATGGGAATGCTTTACCTGAAAGGCATTGGAAAAGGGCTGAAAAAGTCCTTTGTCCATGGGAAAAAGTACAGGGAAAATTCATTAAAATGGAAACGGTTCAAAAATCATCTGATGATCCAGGGCAGTCTTTATGCCAATACTCTGGGCATTCTTAAGAAATCTTAAGAAACAGCTTCATAAAATCATAAGTTGTTTTTTCTATAATATTATTGTATCGTAAATCGTAGGGTGGCGCTTATGATAAAAGACAATCAGAAAGTTTTTAACCGATTGATGGTAATCCTGGATGCCGCCATTACGGCGGTATCTTTTATGCTGGCCTATTATTTCAAATTTTATCTACTGGAAGACGGGCCGGGAATCGGGGTGCTTTCTGCAGGCGAGTATTTTATGCTTCTGCCCTTTGTGGTTCCGATTTACATGCTGCTCTATTATTCCTGCAGTATGTATGCGCCGAAACGGACAGTGAGGCGGCGGTTTGAGATATTTGGAGTCATCAAGGCCAATACCATAGGAATCATGGCATTGATCATTGTCCTGTACATGATCATAAGGGAGATTAACTTTTCCCGTTCCGTGATGGCTTTTTTCTATCTGTTTAATGTATTTTTTACTTCCTGTTTCCGTCTGGCCCTGAGAAGGGCGCTGAGTACCATTCGGAAAAAGGGTTACAACCTGAAGCATATTCTGCTGGTGGGGTACTCCCGGGCGGCAGAGGAATATATTGACAGACTCAATGACAATCCCCAGTGGGGATATGTGGCCTGCGGCATACTGGACGACCATATTCCGGCGGGAACCATATACAAAGGTGTGAAAGTTCTGGGCAGGCTGGGAAATCTGGAAGTGATTCTTCCGGAAAACAAGCTGGACGAGATTGCCATTTCCCTTTCCCTGAAAGACTACCATTATCTGGAAAGTATTGTATCTGTCTGTGAAAAATCAGGGGTACACACGAAATTCATTCCCGATTACAACAGTCTGATTCCCACCAAGCCTTACACGGAGGACCTGATGGGGCTGCCGGTGATCAATATCAGGTATGTGCCGCTGACAAATACAGGAAATATCATTATCAAGCGGATTATGGACATTGTGGGCGCCGTTTTCGGGATTGTGCTCACATCACCGGTGATGCTGACCGCGGCACTGCTGGTAAAGCTCACCAGCCCTGGGCCGGTGATTTTTAAGCAGGAGAGGGTGGGCCTTCACAATAAATCTTTTTATATGTATAAATTCCGGAGTATGGAGAAGCAGTCTCCCAGGGAGGAGCGGAAGGCGTGGACGGTGCGGAACGATCCCAGGGTCACGCCGGTGGGAAAATTTTTAAGACGCACCAGCCTGGACGAGCTTCCCCAGCTGTTTAATATTTTAAAGGGCGATATGAGCCTTGTGGGTCCCAGGCCGGAACGTCCGCTGTTTGTGGAGAAATTCAGGGAAGAGATTCCCAGATATATGGTAAAGCACCAGGTGAGGCCGGGGCTGACCGGATGGGCACAGGTCAATGGACTCAGGGGCGATACCTCCATAAGGAAGCGGATTGAGTATGATCTGTATTATATAGAAAACTGGACACTGGGGTTTGACCTGAAAATAATCCTAATGACTTTTTTCATGGGATTTATTAATAAAAATGCATATTAAAAAGACCGGCAAAATGCCGGAAAAGAACCAGGATAAGGAGAAAGTATTATGGCAGCAAGGAAAATGACTTCAAGGCAGCGTGCGGCGAGGCAAAAGAGGAAGATTATTCTGTTTGCGGTGGAAATTATCATTATTTTGATCATGGTAGCGGTGTTGTATCTGGTGATGAACAAAACCTCGGAAGGGCCCAAGGTGATGAGTCTGGATCCGGCGAATCTGGCAATTCCCAATGAGGTGATAGAGAAGACGGAAGAGGGCGGCACCATGCACGGTTACATGAATGTGGCGCTGTTCGGACTGGACGCAGAGACCGACAGCCAGCTGTACAAGGGCAGCCGCAGCGACTCTATCATGATAGCCAGCATTAATCTTGACACGGGCGATATCAAGCTGGTCAGCGTGTACCGGGACTCCTACTTAAATATCGGACCCTACAAGGGACAGTCGGAGTATTACTGGAAGTGTAACACGGCCTATGCCACAGGGGGCGCCGAGCAGGCGGTCAGAATGCTGAACATGAATCTGGACATGGACATCAAGGACTTTGTGGCTGTGGGTTATAAGGGACTGAGCAGCGTCATAGATGGCCTGGGCGGGATTTACATTGATGTGTCCAGTGAGGAAGTGACACATTTGAACAATTATCAGATCGGGGTATCGGAAGTGCTGAAATGTGACTATACTCCGGTACGGGAAGCAGGGTACCAGCTTCTGAACGGAACCCAGGCTACCGCTTACTGCCGTATCCGTGCCACCGCGGGAGATGACTTTAAGCGTACCGCACGTCAGAGGGCCGTGCTGAAGGCCATAGAGGAGCAGGCAAAGAAGGCGGATCTTGCCACGCTGACAAAGGTGTTTAACGACTGTATCGGCAATATTTATACCAGCATTGACTCCAAGGATGTTCTGGAACTGCTGGGAAGCATCTCCAAATACAGCATTAAGGAAGAAGCCGGTTTCCCCACGGAGGAACTGCGTACCACGGCCAATATCGGCGCCAAGGGAAGCTGTGTCATTCCCCAGGATCTGGAATCCAATGTGGTGTGGCTGCATCAGTTCCTGTTTGACGACCAGGATTATACTGTGACGGATACCATCCGGGAATGTGACAGAGTCATTGAGTCTGAGACATCTTCTTATATTAAATGATGGAAGGGACAAAAGTATTTCACCCCTTGTCAGCTGAGGGTATCATGAAAGAATTACATGAAAAGGAATGATCACAGGGGGGCTTTCGGGCTCCCTTGTTTGCGCAGGGCCCTGTGCAGGGGAAATGTGCCGCCAGGGGGTCGCGGCGGGCAGGGGAAGGAAACTTTCCTCTCCGGATTCCTGTACCGGGAGGGCGGGAGGAAGATAAGGGATGTGCAGGAGAAAGGGAAGGAATCTTCCCGGCGGGATGCCTGTACCGGGAGGACGGGAGGAAGATAAGGGATGCGCGGGAGAAAGGGAAGGAAACTTCCCGGCGGGATGCCTGACCGGGAGGGCGGGAGGAAGATAAGGGATGCGCGGGAGAAAAGGAAGGAAACTTTCCGGCGGAATGCCTGACCGGGAGGAAGATAAGGGATGCGCGGGAGAAAAGGGAAAGAAACTTCCCGGCCGGCATACAGGCAGGATGGAAAGTGAAAGCACATGCGTCAGGTGAAAAGGCAGAAGAGGTGGAATTTTGAAAATTGATATTATCATTCCCATATATTATCCGGGAAAGGATTTTTTTGCCCTGCTGGACAGGCTGGAGGAGCAGACGGTTCCCGTGCAGAACATTATTTTGATGAACACCGAGAGGGAGGGTTTTGAGAGACTGACAGAAAATATGGATTTCGGGCAAAAATATCCCAATGCAAAGGTATATCATCTTTCCAGACAGGAGTTTGACCATGGGGGCACCCGCCGCAGGGCAGTGGAATATTCTGACGCGGATATTTTTGTGTGCATGACCCAGGATGCCATGCCGGAGGATGCATATCTTCTGGAAAACCTGGTGAAGCATCTGGAGGGAAAAGTGGCGGCAGCCTACGCCAGGCAGCTTCCCGGCGAGGGGTCTTCCGAGTTCGAGACGGTTTCACGCATGTTTAATTATCCGGCAGCGTCCAGGGTCAAAACATCCGCGGATCTGGAGGACATGGGGATTAAGACATTTTTCTGTTCCAATGTGTGCGCTGCATACCGCAGGGATGTATACGATAAACTGAACGGTTTTGTGGAGCGTACTATTTTTAACGAGGATATGATTTATGCGGCGGGGGTGATCAGGGCGGGATATGCCATTGCCTACGAAGCCCGGGCCAGGGTGGTGCACGCTCACAATTACACAAATATTCAGCAGTTTCACCGGAATTTCGATCTGGGCGTGTCCCAGGCACAGCACCCGGAAATATTCGGAATGGCAGCTTCCGAGACAGAGGGCAGGAAGCTGGTAACCACTACCTGGCGCTATCTGAAGGAAAAAAAGAGACTGTACCGCTTTCCGGGATTTTGTCTGCAGTGCGGTTTTAAATATGCGGGTTACCTTCTGGGAAAGCATTACCGGAAGCTTCCCCGGAAACTGATTTTAAAAATGACTGGCAGCCGGGAATACTGGAATCAGGAGCGTCTGTGACATTTTGGATGAAATTCACAATCACTTCATCCGAAAAACACAATTTCATCACAATTGACAGATATACTAAAGTACATAAAGATGAAACATACCAACACACATTTTTTATAAAGAAGAGAGGTAGTCATTATGTACGAAAACGAAATTTATTCTAATTCCGACAGCGGTAATTACACTACTTATCAGACCAGCGGCAGCAGTGCCATGGATGGCAGCGGAACAGGAAACGCCGGCGCAGGCAGGCAGGGAAAGAAGAAAAAAGGAGCATTCCGGAAATTCCTTCTGAGTATGGGGCTTGGCATTACTTTCGGGGCTTTTGCAGGAGCCGGTTTCTATGCCGTGCGCCTGGGGACCGAAAAACTGATTCCGGACCAGGTCCAGGAGGCGGTGTCGGAGGCTGGACAGAAGAACGGAAACACTTCCGGAGCGCAGATGTCAAATATCAGCCAGGTCACCTATGTCAGTGATGATGTGTCGGCTGTGGTGGAAAAGGTGATGCCGGCCATGGTGTCCATTGTCAACAATCAGACCCGGACCACTTCGTTTTTCGGATATGAGTTTACGGAGAACCGGCCGGGAGCCGGTTCCGGCATCATAGTGGCGGAAAATGACACGGAGCTTCTGATTGTGTCCAACAATCATGTGGTGGCAAACTCGGATTCGCTGGAAGTTACCTTTATCGATGGCAGCACTGCCGCCGCAAACGTAAAGGGACTTGACTCGGAGATGGACCTGGCAGTGATCTCCGTGCCGCTGGAGAGCCTCAGCGGGGAAACCAGGAAAGCTATCAGCATTGCCACACTGGGAGACAGCGACAGCCTGAAGCTGGGCACTCCGGTCATCGCCATCGGCAATGCCCTTGGATATGGCCAGTCCGTGACCAATGGCATCATCAGCGCCCTGAACCGGGAAGTGACCAATGAGGACGGAACCAAGGGCACTTATATCCAGACCAACGCAGCCATCAACGGCGGGAATTCCGGCGGCGCCCTGCTGACCATCACCGGAGAGGTCATCGGCATCAACTCCGGCAAGATCCAGGGAACCGGTGTGGAAGGTATGGGATATGCCATTCCCATCAGTTCTGCCAGCCCTATCATTGCGGAACTCATGGAACGCAAGACCAGAACCGATGTGGTGGAAGAGGAAGAGAAGGGATATATCGGAATCTCACCCCAGGAAGTTACGGGACAGATCGCACAGATGTACGGCATGCCCGAAGGCGTGTTTGTGCATGAAGTTGTGGAAGGCTCCGCGGCAGACACATCCGGCATCCGGAAGGGCGATATTATCGTGAAGCTGGACGGACAGAGGATTACTTCCTATGCGGAACTCCAGGACGTACTGCAGTATTATAAAGTGGGAGAGACCATTGTGGTTACCGTGGAACGTCTGGAGAATGGGGAGTATGTGCCTTTGGACATAGAGATCACGCTGGGCAGCCGTCCCCAGGAATGATGAGACAACGGACAGACCAGGGAATCATGGAAGCCAGGTGTTTTGCAGCCTGGGAAACGGGCCGGACAGGAAAGCTGTCCGGCCCGTTTTTGGTGTGGTCGCGGGCAGCGCGGGAGTTTAGAAAAAGTTCACTTGTATGCAGGCTTGTTTTCAAGTATACTATACAGTGTAAATGGACAAGTGATATTCTGGAAAAATAGGTATGTGCGGCAGAACGCACGGAAATGGGGATAAATAAATGTCGGAATTTAAGGATGAGAGCGAGAACAGGGAAAAGAACGAAGAGGGTAAAACGGATCTGACAGAAGGACATCAGGATGCCTCTGCCACAAAAAACGCGGGCAAAGGCGATAATAATGATTATGAGGACGTATGCTTTATCTGCAGGCGGCCAGAGAGCAAGGCGGGCAAGATGTTTAAGCTGCCCAACAATATCTGCGTCTGCAGTGACTGTATGCACAAAACCATGGAGACGGTGAGCCAGTTTGACTATCAGGGGATGCTGAACAATCCCCAGCTGCAGAATGAACTGGACCAGTTCAGCAAACAAAATGGATTTCCCAACATCAGTTTTGTGAACCTGGCCGATCTGCGCGGGGACGGCGGGATTCCCAACAAACAGAAACTGAAAAAAAAGAAACAGAAAGAGGCGGAAGAACAGCCGGTGCTGAATATCCGGGATATTCCTGCGCCGCATAAGATCAAGGCAAGCCTGGATGAGTATGTGGTGGGACAGGATCATGCCAAAAAGGTGATCTCGGTGGCTGTCTACAATCACTATAAGCGAGTCGCCACGGGTACTATGGACAATATCGAAATTGAGAAGTCAAATATGCTGATGATAGGGCCCACCGGCTGCGGAAAGACATACCTGGTGAAGACCCTGGCCAGGCTTCTGGATGTGCCCCTGGCCATTGCGGATGCCACTTCCCTGACAGAGGCCGGCTATATCGGTGATGACATCGAGTCTGTGGTGTCCAAGCTTCTGGCCGCAGCCGACAATGATGTGGAAAAGGCAGAGAGAGGCATTATTTTCATAGACGAGATCGACAAAATTGCCAAGAAAAAGAATACCAATACCCGGGATGTGAGTGGTGAGAGCGTGCAGCAGGGAATGCTGAAACTGCTGGAGGGGGCAGAGGTGGAGGTGCCCGTGGGAGCCAACAGCAAAAATGCCATGGTGCCCCTTGCCACAGTCAACACCAGGAATATTCTGTTTATCTGCGGCGGTGCCTTTCCGGATCTGGAGGATGTAATCCGGGAGCGTCTGCGCAAAAGCGCATCCATCGGATTCAATGCACAGCTGCGGGATAAATATGATAAGGACAGGAACATTCTTTCCAGGGTAACGGTGGAGGATATCCGCAAATTCGGGATGATTCCGGAGTTTATAGGCCGTCTGCCTGTGATCTTTACCCTGGAAGGCCTTACCAGGGAGATGATGGTAAAAATACTCATGGAGCCCAGGAATGCCATTCTGAAGCAGTACCAGAAGCTCCTGGAGCTGGACGAGGTGAAGCTGGAATTTGCGGAAGATGCCCTGGAAGCCATCGCGGAAAAGGCCATGGAGAGAGATACCGGTGCCAGGGCCCTGCGATCCATTATCGAGGAATTTATGCTGGATATTATGTATGAGATTCCCAAGGATGACAATATTGGCAGAGTCACCATAACCAGGGAATATATTGAGGGGACAGGGGGGCCGGTCATCGATATCCGCAGCAATCAGATTCTGGAAAATCCGGATCATTTAAAACGGATAGAGAGCAGGCCAGTGGGCTGAGACCTGCTTCCTTTACTGCCGGCCGGCGAAAAGGAAGAGAATCGGGAAAATCAATGATATTCATGATAGGACGGAGCTGCCGCGGCGGCTCCGTTTTTTTGTGCACACGGGTGCATAAGGAAGGTTGTTGCTGGCGCAACATGCACCCGGCGCGGCAAGTAGTGGAGAAGAGCGTTCCCCTACTTGATTGTACACGGGTGCATAAGGGAAATTGTTGCTGACGCAACATGTAAATTTGGGTATTGACTTTTTCGGATATTATGGTAATATAAACATATGAACAATGGTTCATATGAAAAATATTTCACGATAGAAGAAAGGGAAGGAGACCGGGATGAAAAAGACTTACAAGATTGAGGTGGACTGTGCCAACTGTGCTTTGAAGATGGAGGAGGCAGCCAGGAAAGTGGAAGGCGTCCGGGAGGTGACGGTCAGTTTCATGACCCAGAAGATGAAGGTGGAATTCGGGGAAGGGGCAGATGAGAAGAGCGTGATGCAGACAGTGCGCAGGGCATGCAAAAAGGTGGAGGACGATTGTGAGATTTTTCTGGACTGAGTGGGCAGGTATGCCGGAAAACCAGCAGAAAAACCGGAAGCGGGGATCATATTATGACGAAAAAGCAGAAAAAAATTTTGTATCGTATTATCATGGCGGCGGTGCTCATGGCAGTACTGCCCTTTGTGCCGGCAGAAGGATATTTGAAATTTGCGCTGTATCTGATTCCTTATCTGATTATCGGGTATGACATTCTCCGCAAGGCCTTTCTGGGAATCCTGCACGGGGAGGTATTTGACGAGAATTTCCTCATGGCCGTGGCAACCGTGGGCGCCATGCTTCTGGGAATATATCAGGAGGCCCGGGGAATGGAAGGGGAATTTGCAGAAGGTGTGGCGGTTATGCTGTTTTACCAGATCGGTGAATTGTTTCAGGCCGTGGCAGTGGGGAAGAGCCGCCGCAACATCAGCGCCCTGATGGATATCCGCCCGGATTATGCGAATATTGAGGATGAAAACGGCAGCCTGGAGCAGGTGGACCCGGATGATGTGGAAGTGGGGACCGTGATTGTGGTACGGCCCGGGGAAAAGATTCCCATAGACGGCGTGGTGACGGAAGGAAGCTCCGCCCTGAACACAAGCGCCCTTACGGGAGAAAGCGTTCCCAGGGAGGTCTGTGCCGGCGGGGAAGTGATCAGCGGCTGCGTGAATATTTCCGGGCTGCTGCGAATCCGCACCACAAAAGAGTTCGGGGAATCCACGGTGTCAAAGATTCTGGACCTGGTGGAAAATTCCAGCATGAAAAAGGCCCGCACCGAGAATTTTATTACAAAATTTGCCAGATATTACACGCCGGCAGTCTGTTATGCGGCCCTGGCCCTGGCAGTCATTCCGTCGGTGGTAAACCTGATTATGGGCAATCCGGCACAGTGGAGCACATGGGTGATCCGCGCCCTGACTTTTCTGGTCATCAGCTGTCCCTGTGCGCTGGTAATTTCCATTCCGCTAAGTTTTTTCGGCGGGATTGGCGGGGCTTCGGCCTGCGGAATCCTGGTGAAAGGATCCAATTATCTGGAGGCCCTGGCGCGTACCAAATATGTGGTGTTTGACAAGACAGGTACATTGACAAAGGGGGTATTCCGGGTGACGGAGGTGTATGCTTCCCCGGAATTTGAGGCATACGCGGCAGAGGCGATGCCGGAGGGGGAGGCAGGGGAGATTCTGCTGAAACTGGCGGCGTACACGGAAAGCTATTCCGGTCATCCCATCAGCAGGAGCCTGAAGGAGGCCTACGGGCAGGAGATCGATAAAACCAGGGTGACAGATGTGGAAGAGACCGGCGGATACGGGATTACCGCTGTGGTGGAGGGCAGAAAAGTGGCAGCCGGGAATGCCAGGCTTATGGGGAAGCTGGGGATTGCCTGCCAGGAGTCCGGAAAGGCAGGAACCATTGTCCATGTGGCGGTGGAGGGAAGGTATGCCGGGTATATCCTGATCTCGGATGTGGTGAAAGAGCAGGCAAAGGATGCCATAGCGGCCCTGAAGGAAAACGGGATAAAAAAGACGGTTATGCTCACCGGAGACAGCAGGGCAACGGCAGAATATGTGGCGGCACAACTGGGACTGGACCAGGTGAGAAGCGAACTGCTTCCCGGGGACAAGGTGGCGGCAGTGGAGGAACTGCTGGCCGGGAAGGGCCCAAAAGAAAATCTTGCCTTTGTAGGTGACGGCATCAATGATGCCCCGGTGCTCTCCCGGGCCGACATCGGTGTTGCCATGGGTGCGCTGGGATCGGATGCGGCCATTGAGGCGGCAGACATAGTGCTGATGGATGACAATCCCATGAAACTGGCGCTTGCCATGCGGATTTCCAGAAAGTGTCTGCGGATTGTGTATGAAAATATCGTATTTGCCCTTGGGGTGAAGGCCCTGTGCCTGGGCCTGGGGGCTGTGGGGATTGCAAATATGTGGATTGCCATATTTGCCGATGTGGGCGTAATGGTGCTGGCCGTGCTGAATGCGGTCAGGTGCCTGCAGATAAAAAAGTAAGAAAAAAAGAATTCTGCCGGAAGCATTTCCGGCGGGATTCTTTTTATGCGCACGGGCGCATATGGAAAATTGTTGCTGACGCAACATGCGCCCGGCGCGGCGAGCAGAGGAGAAGGGCATTCCCCTGCTCGATTGCGCAGCCCCGTGGACAAAGAGCGAATCCTCGCACCTGGAATCATGCCGCTAAAGCGGCGTACGCCCGGCGCGGCGAGCAGAGGAGAAGGGCATTCCCCTACTTGATTGCGCAGGGGCGGGCAGGGATAAAATCTCCCCTGCCCGATTGGAAACGGAAAAGGGACTTGTCCGAAAAGGGAAATCAGTTTATAATTTGAGAGGAGATACGGTGAAGGAAGCCGTAACAAGAATGGAGGCTGTCAGATGCGCTTGAAGGAGCAGAAAGTGAAATTGATTTCCGGCTGGCTGGCGGCGGCAGGGATTGTGATTCTTGCGCTGGCAGAGTGGAACTGTCACCGGAGGATTACCTTTATGATGGATGATCTCTGGTATGGCACCAATCTGGTGACGGATCAGGCGCTGCGGGGGCTGCCGGACATCATCGAAAGTCAGGCCTGGCATTTTATGAACTGGGGAGGCAGGTGCATGACCCATGGGATCCTGCAAATGACACTTATGTCAGGAAGTTTTGCCGCGGATGTCATGAATATGGCGGCAGTGCTTTTTTTAAGCTGGATGATTTGTGTCATGGCGGATTTCAGAAAGCCTATTGGATTTTTGCTGGCGTCGACCCTGCTTGTGGCGCTGAATGCCAATGTGAGAATGAGCATGTTCTGGCAGTCGGGGGCCGTGAATTATGTTTATTCCACGGCATGGATTCTTGTCTTTTTATGGCCTTATCTGCGACAGCTGGAAAGGCCGGAGGCGCCGGCGCTTCCCCTGGCCGGCTGGTGGATGGCCCCCCTGGGACTTATGGCCGGCTGGAGCAATGAGAATATGGGGCCGGCATGCTTTATCGTGTCCCTGGGGACAGTTTTTTATCTGTTGAAAAAGAACAAAGCGCGGCTGTGCCCGTGGATGCTGACAGGCTCCCTGACATGCCTGGCAGGAAGTATTCTTGTGGTCTGTGCACCGGGAAACTTTGTGCGGATGAACTCCCTGGAAAAAAAGACGTTGGGGGATTTTCTGTATGACCGTTTCTGCTCCATGCTGCATGCAGGGGCGGAGTTCCTGTTTCCGGCAGTGATATTACTGACAGTACTTGCGCTGGTGTGGATGGTCTGCCGGAAAGGGCGCTTCGGCCCCGGCCGGTGGATGCTGCTGGCCCTGGCTGTCCTGTCTTACGGGGCAATGGTGCTGTCGCCCCATTATCCGGACCGGGCAACCTTCGGAACCATGACGATATGCATTGTGCTGAGCCTTTCCCTGCTGGGGGATATTTTAAAGGCAAAGGAGCGGCTGAAAATTTCGGCCGGATGGATGACACTGGCATACTGGTGTTATGCCATCTATGTGCTGTCAGGAGTGTGAGCGTGCCGCATTGTGAAGATACCCTCCGTTAATCCATGAAGAAGGAAGTGAGACAGGATGAAGAGTCTGGCAATATGGAAGAAATATGGGAAATGGATATGTGTAGTCTGGAGCGTTTTTACGTTGGGGCTTGCCCTGCTCACCCTGCATGACATGCAGACGGCGGAAGGCACCGGTCTGTATCTGGCGTTTCAGGCCGGTACCCGGGAGCGGGGGCCCTATGACCTGCTGGTGGATTTGGCGGGGATGATGTGCCTGGCCGGTCTGGTCCTGCTTCCCTGCATTTTGCTGAAACAAAGGGAACCGGAATCTTTTTTCCGCTTTCTGGCAGCATATCTGGCGTTTCTGCCCACGGTGAGCACGGCGGCCCTGGTACATTTGCTGGATGGCACGGAAGATATTGTGATTCGCCAAAGCCTGCTGGAAGGAAATCTGCCGGAAGCCCTGAGAGAGGGGATGGCCGGGATAATTCCCCTGCTGCAGGTAGGAGTGCCGGTTCTGGTTCTGGCGGCCGCCCTGTGCCGGGAGGCCGGGGAAGGGAAGCCGGGGAAAGCAGAAAATGAGGGAAAGTGCGCCGCAGGGAAGGCGGCATGGGCAGCCATGGCAGCGGTTCTGCTGCTTATCTTTCCGGCCGTGGTTTTTCCCGCGCTGACAGATATCTGTGTGTATGTGATTTTTTATGCCCTGCTGGTTTACGGTTTCCGGTTATGGGGAAAACTGGAGGCCGCATATCCCGGGTTCCGCACCTGGGGATGGCTTCTCTTTGTGTTTTTCTGGTTCAGGGGACTGGACAGGATGCTGGAAGTCATGAGCATATATCACCTCTGATCCTGCATTTTAAACATGCACTGCCACATACTATTATTCAAAGCGGAAGAACAGAGCGGCGTCCCTGACAGCCGGGACACAGATCTGTGTGGCGGGAGCGGATATGGAAAAAATAATCGTATTGTCAATTCCCTTTTTGGGCACTGCTTTTGGGGCCGCCATGGTATTTTTCTTAAAGGGGAAAATGAACCGGAAACTGGAAAAGATTTTGCTGGGCTTTGCTTCCGGAGTCATGATGGCGGCTTCTGTGTGGTCTTTGCTGATGCCGGCCATTGAGCTGGAACAGCAGCAGGGGGGAATCGCCTGGTTCCCTGCGGCGGCAGGTTTTTTGATGGGAGTGGGTTTTCTTCTGGCCCTTGACCGGCTGGTGCCGCGCCTGCGCCCGGAGGGAAAGAAGCAGGGAGAGGCAGACGCCGACATACAGAAAACCGTCATGCTGGTGCTGGCAGTGGGGCTGCATAATCTGCCGGAGGGAATGGCGGTGGGCGTGGTGGCTGCCGGGGCCATGGTAAAGGATTCGGGGATCACCATGCTGGGGGCGCTGGCCCTGGCCGTGGGAATTGCCATACAGAATTTTCCGGAGGGAGCCATTATCTCCATGCCGCTCAGGAATGTGGGTGTTTCCAGGGCAAAGGCTTTCTGGTACGGGGTGCTGTCGGGAGCGGTGGAGCCGGTGGGCGCCGCCGTCACCATATTGCTGGCAAATCAGGTGGTTCCGGTACTGCCGTATCTGCTGTCCTTTGCGGCGGGCGCCATGATCTATGTGGTTGCGGATGAGCTGATTCCGGGGGCAGGGGCGGAGAACCGTTCCAAGGCGGGAACCATCGGTGTGGCCCTGGGCTTTGTACTGATGATGATTCTGGATGTGGCAGTGTGAGGGGAACGAAACTGTGACAGAAAGAAAACGTCAGAAAGAAATAGATACGCTTTACAGATAAAACATACGCCTGCCATATGCGGGTTCACCTGGAGGGACCGGCTCTTGCAGGCAGATAGGAGCAGAACATGCGTTTACTGATTATCAGACATGGGGATCCGGATTATTCCATAGATTCCCTCACGGAGAAAGGCTGGCGGGAGGCAAAGCTTCTGGCAGAGAGGATTGCAAAGGAGGATGTGACAGAATTTTATGTGTCCCCGCTGGGAAGGGCCAGGGACACCGCATCCCTGACTTTGCAGAAAATGAACAGAACGGCTGTGGAATGTGACTGGCTCAGGGAATTTCCCCCGGCCATAAAACGTCCGGACAAGGAGGGCATCCGCAGGACCGTTACCTGGGACTGGCTTCCGGAAGACTGGACGGCGGAGCCGGTTTATTTTTTGCGGGATAAGTGGGCAGACACGGAGATTATGCGTGAGGCCGGAGTGGGAGAAACCTATGATGGCATCATCCGGAATTTTGACGCATTGCTGGCATCCCACGGCTATGTCCGGGAGGGGGAATTCTACAGGGCAGAGAGACCCAATAAGGACACGCTGGTATTTTTCTGTCATTTCGGCCTGGAATGTGTGCTGCTGAGTCACCTGATGAATGTATCGCCCATGATACTCTGGCACCATTCCTGCGCTGCGCCCACTTCCGTGACCACCGTCTATACGGAGGAGCGCAGGGAGGGAAAGGCTTCTTTCCGCGTGACTGCTTTCGGGGACATTTCCCATTTGTATGTGGCGGGGGAGGAACCGGCTTTTGCGGCAAGGTTTTGCGAAACATTTGACAGCCATGGGGAAAGACATGACTAAGTAAGGGTTATACGACTGATCACGGCGGCAATGATGCAGCCGTGATTTTACTTGACAGCTTTCCCTGGGTGTGCTATTCTGTGTTTAGTCTCGATATGTCGAATGACGACATGTCGTGAGTAAATACAAAGGAAGGAGCGAGTTAATTGAATGAAAATCTGCGAAAAAAATACATACCCATGACGGAGACCACCTATTATACGCTTCTGGCTGTTATCTGCCCCAGGCATGGATATGCCATTATACAATATGTCAGCGCCCTGACCAGGGGAAGGATTGTTCTGGGTACAGGTACCCTTTATACCATGGTGGGAAGGCTCATGCAGGATGGGATGATTGCCACGGTGCCTGAGCATGAAAAGAAGACCTACCAGATTACGGACATAGGGCTGGAGCTGCTGCGGGAGGAGACCAGGCGTCTGGAAAGACAGTTTTCTGACGGACGAAAAATCTTGTCAGGGGGGGTATCAACCCGTTAGGATATATGGAATATGGAAAATTCAGCAAATTGATACGGATGAGAAAACGGCTGAACAGCCGTCATTCCTTTTTGCGGAAAACGACGATTATGATGTGTCCGCAGAACCCCTTGTGTGTCATTCCGCAGGGAGAAACGTCCTGATCTTTCCGAGTCTGCGGGAACTGTGCAGCCGCCAAAGATGCGGACGGGAGGCGGGGGTGTGGCCGCACAGCATCCATAAACCCTGCCATGTACAAAAAGCTGTGCAGAATTGAAGTAAAGATTGAAAAATAAATTTTCAATCACGGGATTTGTGTCTGCGCATTGCAAAGCCATATATGGCCTGTCACAAACTCGGTTATGCGCAAAAAGCAGCGCAGAAATGGAGGTAAAATGAAACTGGAAGTGAAAGATATCCGCAAGAGCTTTGGGGAAACGGAGATTCTTCATGGCATTAATTTTGAAGTGGAGAGCGGGAGGGCCCTTGGCCTGCTGGGAAGAAACGGGGCGGGCAAGACAACTACCATCCGGATCCTGATGGATGTGTTTCATGCCAACAGCGGGGAAATTCTGCTGGATGGTGAGAAATTTATACCCTCAAAGCATCAGATCGGCTATCTGCCGGAGGAGAGGGGGCTTTATCCCAAAAGAAAAGTGATGGACCAGATGATCTATCTGGCGAATCTGAGGGGCATGAAAAACCGTGAGGCGAAGGTCAACGCCGAAAAATGGCTGAAAAGGCTGGAGGTTTTTGAATATGCGTCCCGTAAGCTGGAAACGCTGTCCAAGGGAAACCAGCAGAAAGTGCAGCTGGCGTCAACTTTGGTATGTAATCCGGAGATTGTGATTCTGGACGAGCCGTTCAGCGGCCTGGATCCGGTGAATTCCCAGATCCTGAAGGATGTGGTCAACGAACTGATCGCAGATAAACGGCTTGTGATTTTTTCCAGCCACCAGATGAGCTATGTGGAAGAATTCTGTGATCACATTACGATTATTGACCATGGCCGGGTAGTCCTGGCAGGAGAACTGAAGGAGATCAAGAAGGAGTATGGCAAAAACCGCCTGATGCTGGCGGCGGAAAATGATTCCGTGGAACATCTGGCGGAAAAGGTGGAGCGGGAATGGCCGGATCTGGTAAGGGTTTCCGGCAGGAAGAAGGAGTTCCTGATCCTGGAGCTGAAGGAAGGCGTGGACAGGCGCAGGCTTATGGAGAAACTGGTGGCATCAGATGTGGAAGTGGAGCGGTTTGGCAGATACGAGCCATCTCTGAATGATATTTTTGTGAGCAAGGTAGGTGAAGAGGGATGAAACAGTTTTGGATTGTGCTGAAGTATGAGCTGAGGGAGTACTTTGAAAATAAAGTGTTTATGGGACTGACTGCCGTGCTGGCGATATTGGGGGCAGGCGCTCTTTTCCTGCCCCGGTTTGTGGATATGTCAGGGTTTACCGGAGTCCAGGTAACGGAGAACGCAGAAAGCGGTGAAAGCGGGGAGACAGAAACCCCGGAAGACGACAGGGTGTTCCTATACCTGGATCATGCAGGGGTTGTGCGGGAAGACATTCTGGGAGAAATGTTTCCGGGAGTGGCCTGGCAGCAGGCAGCGGATGTAGAAGCCCTCAAGTCTTCCCTGGAAGCCCAGGAAGCGGAGGCGGGGTTTGTCGTCACCGGCGATTCGGAATATGAGTACTATGTTTTTAATAAATCCATGGGCGACAGTAACACGGCGGTTTTTGACCAGGCCATGAAGCTGTTTTACCGTATGGACTACTGTGCCGTTGCGGGACTGGACCTGAACGAAATAACGGCAATGTATGATGCGCCCATAACGGTTACGGAGACGGTGCTGAATAAGGATTCCGGAAGCAATTACTGGTACTGTTATGTTCTGGTCATCCTCGTGTTTATGCTGATTGTATACTATGGGCAGATGATTGCGGTTTCCGTCACCAGCGAGAAGAGCAACCGTGCGATTGAGGTGCTGGTGACAAGCACATCCCCCAACAGCCTGCTGTTCGGTAAAGTGATCGCGGGCGCAGTGGGCGGTGTCTTCCAGATGGGTGTGATGATGGGTGCCATTCTGATCTCGTACCAGATCAACAGGGATCAGTGGGGAGGCATGCTGGATATGCTCTTATATATTCCGGCGGAAGTGCTCCTGGCATTTGCCTTTTTCGGTCTGGGGGGTTATCTGTTCTATGCCTTCCTCTATGGTGCCATGGGCGCCCTGGTCAGCAAGACAGAGGATATCAGCAAGAGTGTGTCAGGCCTGATGATAGTGATTATGGTGGTCTATTTCTTCTCTCTGTTACAGCTGACGGATGTGGACGGAAATGTCATTAAGATATTGTCATTCCTGCCCATCAGTTCCTACAGTACCATGTTCGCGCGGATCGGCATGGGAACTGTAGCGGCATGGGAAATCATAGTATCTTTTCTGATACTGGTATTGTCCATAGTGGGCGTGGGAATTCTGGGAGCGAAGATTTACCGTATGGGTACTTTGCGGTACGGGAATCCCATCAAGATCAGCACGGCCCTGAAAAGCCTGAAAAAAAGCGAATAAACAGATGTGAGAAGACTGAAAATTGAAAATTTTCAATCCCAGGTTTGTGTCTGCGCGGCATCCACAAACTTGACATGCGCAAAAGGCCGCGCAGAAATGGGGTTAAATATGAATCAGGACGGATCAGACATGCAGGCGTATGTGGTGAATCAGGGGAAGATTTTATTGACAAATATATCGTCCGGTGATATATTATAAAAAGATATATCGATATACGATATATAGAGGGACGATATAAAGCCACGCGCGGTAACGCAGAGGGCGCGGCAAGACAGGGGGAGCGGCAACGCAGGGGTGCGGCAAGACAAGGGGCACGGCAACGCAGGGGTGCGGCAACGCATGGGGCACGGTGAAACAGGGGGCGCGGTAACGCAGAGGGCGCGGCAAAATAGGGGGCGTCCGGGAAGGGGGCAGGCAGGGAAGTTTGTGTCTGCACGGCATTCGCAAACTTGACATGCGCAAAAGGCCGCGCAGAAATGGGGAAAATATGGAGAAAAACATTCCGTTGACGGAAAGTATGTTTTATATTCTGCTTTCCGTGAGAAGACCGAATCACGGATACGGTATCATACAGGAGGTGGGGGAACTGACAAAAGGCAGGGTGGTACCGGGACCGGGAACCTTGTACGGCGCCATACAGTCCATGCTGGAAAAAGGCTGGATCGGGATTTACAGTGAGGAGACGGATTCCCGGAAGAAGAAAGAATATCTGATCACGGATTTAGGCAGGAAGGTCTTTTATGAGGAAAAAAGGCGTCTGCAGGAATTGCTGCGAAACGCGGAGAAAATGGAGGAGTTATGATAACATTTCGGCTGTATACGGATAAGGAAAAAGAGACGGAGTATCTGAATGAAATGTCCCGGAAGGGTTATGCAATGACGGGTTTTTTGGCCGGATTCTTCCGTTTTGAAGCCTGCCGGCCCGGAGAATACCTGTATCAGGTAGACCTGACGGAGGGATTCTTCCGGGTGAAAAAGGATTATAGGGAATTTATGAGGGAAATGAATGTGGAGATCGTATGCCTGTGGGGGCCGTGGGTGATTTTGCGGAAGAAAGCGGTGGAGGGGCCTTTTGAGCTGTATACAGATGTGGAATCAAGCATTGAACATTATGAGAGGGCCAGATGGATGTTCAAAATAGCCGCGGTTCTGGAAATAGCTGCCGCTGTGGTGGAACTGGTCTGTGCCGCCAACAGCCAGGACAAGGCAGTTATCGGGATGACGCTGGGCTTTGCCTGTCTGCTGACGGCGCTGGCCATTGTATTTATCAGGCAGATTGTGCGTCTGGACAAAATCCTGGCAGGCCTGAGGGAGAGAAGCTGTGTGGAGCCGGGAAACAGCGGGCTGTGGGGCAGGCGGAAACCATCGGTACTGCTGCCCATAGGGTTACTTCTGAACGGCATTGCCCTGATGATAACCGAGACAGAGGGACCGGCGGCTTTTTGGTTTGGCTTTGCCAGGGGGTTTCTGCATGTGGTGTCTCTGTTTTGTCTGATCGCCGGGATCCTGTACACTTGCCACAGGAAAAGATAGTAACAGATATTATTGGCTTTTGTCTTGAATTTGTCCCATAAAAAGAATATAATAAGACAAAGGTTTCAGGAGACAGCAGGGAAGCGCGGCAAAAGACGGGATGCGTGCCCGGCAGAATATGCCGGAAGCGCGGACAGATAGGAGTCGGTATGGAAGAGAATACAGAAAACTTGTCCAATGAGAAAATGCAGTTTGCGGTACTGATTGATGCGGACAATATCAGTTCCAAATATGCGGTTACCATATTTGAAGAGCTTGAAAAGTACGGGCTGACCAGTTACAGACGTATTTACGGCAACTGGTCCAGGGCAAACGGCTGGTCCGAGGGCCTATTGCTGGAGCATTCCATTATGCCGGTGCAGCAGTTTTCCTATACCACCGGAAAAAATGCCACGGATATGGCCATGGTCATCGATGCCATGGATATTCTCTATAAAAACAAGGTTCAGGGATTCTGCCTGGTCACCAGTGATTCTGACTTTACCAGGCTTGCCATGCGCCTGCGCGAGGAGAATATGTTTGTGCTGGGGATGGGCGAGTCCAAAACGCCCCTGGCGCTCACCCGGGCCTGCAACAAATTCATCCATCTGAATCTGGTGGCAGAGCAGAATATGGAGGAGAAGCAGTCCAAGGCAAACGAGTACAGCGGCAGCCAGGATGTTGTCTCGTCAGAAGAGCAGAATGTGACTTCCATCGCCGAAGTGCGTCAGGTGATTCTGGCCCTGATCAATGAAAACGGCGGCAGGCAGGTGGATCTGGCACAGCTTGGAAACCGGCTGAATGACAAATTTACGGATTTTGACGTGCGAAATTACGGCTACTCCAAGCTGAGTACCATGCTGGGGCAGGAATTTCCCGATCTGCATGTGAAAAAGATCAGCAACCAGTATTATGTGGAACGCTGTTCCACCCTTACCAAGGAGGAACTGGAGCAGGAGATCTGCCGTATGATAGAGAAAAACGGCGGTATGGTGGAAAATCTGGCCAGCCTGAACGATGAACTGCACAAAAAGTACAAGCAGCTGGATTTCAAACAGTTCGGTTTCAGCAGAATTTCCAGCTTTTTGCGCAGCCTGGAATCCGTGACGGTTCACGAGAACGAAGTGTATCTGAAGCGGTAGGGCGCGTTGCTAATTGCTTTCTGGCAGATGGGCGAAGGATAAGCCCAGGACGGACAGAAGAGGGAAAAGAAAACGGCAGGGTCGGGTAAATGGACTTAAATATATTTGATTATATGCGGAATAACGATATGGAGAAGGAGGCTCCCCTGGCGGCAAGAATGCGTCCCAGGACGCTGGAGGAAGTGGCAGGCCAGGAACATATCATCGGAAAGGACAAGCTGCTTTACCGGGCCATCAAGGCGGATAAGATCAGCTCCGTGATTTTCTACGGGCCTCCCGGCACGGGCAAAACCACCCTGGCAAGGGTGATTGCCAACACCACCAGCGCTGAGTTTACCCAGATCAACGCCACGGTGGCCGGCAAAAAGGATATGGAAGAGGTGGTGGCGAAGGCCGGGCAGCTGCAGGGAATGTATGCCAGGAGGACGATTCTGTTTATTGACGAGATCCATCGTTTCAATAAAACCCAGCAGGATTATCTGCTTCCCTTTGTGGAGGATGGCACGCTGATTCTTATCGGCGCAACCACGGAAAATCCATATTTTGAAGTCAACGGGGCTTTGTTGTCCCGTTCTATTATTTTTGAACTGAAACCCATTCCCATGGAGGCGGTGAGGGAGCTTCTGAAAAAAGCTGTCTACGACAGGGACCGGGGGATGGGAGCTTACGACGCGGTGATCGATGAGGAGGCCCTGGATTTTCTGGCGGATATTTCCGGCGGGGATGCCAGGCATGCCCTGAATGCCATTGAGCTGGGCATCATGAGTACCGCCCGGAGCGGGGACGGCAGGATCCATATCACGCTGGACGTGGCCCAGGAGTGTATCCAGAAAAGGGCAGTGCGGTATGACAAAAGCGGGGATAACCATTATGACACGATTTCGGCCTTCATTAAAAGCATGCGGGGGTCCGATCCTGACGCGGCGGTGTATTATCTGGCCAGAATGCTTTACGCGGGGGAAAATGTGGCGTTTATCGCCAGGAGGATTATGATCTGCGCGGCGGAGGATGTGGGGAACGCGGATCCCCAGGCGCTGGCGGTGGCGGTAAACGCCTCCCTGGCGGTGGAGCGGATCGGAATGCCGGAGGCCCAGATCATACTGTCCCAGGCCGCTTCCTATGTGGCCTGCGCGCCCAAGAGCAATGCTGCCTGCATGGCTGTCTTCGGCGCCATGGAGGAAGTGGGAAAAAGCGGGAACCTGCCCATTCCTGCCCATTTGCAGGATGCCCATTACAAAGGGGCGGCCAGGCTGGGACATGGCGCCGGCTATCGCTATGCCCATGACTATCCCAATCACTACGTGAGACAACAGTATCTGCCATATGAGCTGGATGGCAGGGAGTTTTATAAACCCACCGGCAACGGTTATGAGGCCAGGATACGGGAACATATGCAGAAAATAAAAAGGGAAGCGGAGAACTCCTGAAAGGGGTACTTCGCTTCCTTTGTGTGCGCGGAAACATCCGTCAAAATAACATGTCTCCCGGAACAGGCATTCCGGGGCAGGACCCTGTCAGAAAAGCTGGCTTACAAGGTACTGGTATAATTCCTGGTTTTTTTTCTGCCAGTTGGCACAGATCTGATCCGCCATTGTCTCCGTGGGCACGGACAGACGGATGTCCACCAGGCTGACGCCCCTGTCTTTTGCCACCAGATGCGTCTCGTACTCTCCGGTTCCGGCCCGGAAATAATAATCTGCCAGCACGGATACCTCATTGCGGAGGACATATTCATTCTCCCTGAAATAGGTGTCGATGTCCTCCTTGATGCCGTGATTGATCCGGTTCTGGAAAAAACGCAGGGTTTCCCGGCCGTCCTGGGTGATGGACAGGTGTGTGCGGTTATGTATGGTCTGGGAAGTGATCATCCTGGTGTCGGTCAATTCATTGATAACCTGCTGGAGCGTGAGGTAATTGGTGTACTCCCGGTCCAGGATAAAATCGCTGACCTGGGCGTTGGTCAGGGGAAAATTGACCCGGTTCAGCATATAGAGCACGATCAGTTTGTACAGCGTCAGCGGATCCTGCAGCATTTTCTCACCTTTCCTTTCTGTGTATGGATTATGATTTTCTCCGGGCGGCAGGACGGATGTCTGAGGCATTCCCCGCAGGTGTCCGTCCCGGGAGACCTGGCTAAAAGCGGGGCGGGACTTTCTGCCCCCTCCGGAAAAAAACGGCTTATTTGCCGGGACAGGGCCGGATGTGGGATTTTACCGCCCGGGCCACCACCTCCGCCACCTGGGGATCGAAGGCCTCCGGCATGATGTTGTCCTCGTTCAGTTCATTTTCGGGCACCAGACCCGCTATGGCCTCTGCGGCCGCAAGTTTCATCTCCTCCGTGATTCTTGCGGCGCGGCCTTCCAGGGCGCCTTTAAAAATACCGGGGAAGGCCACCACATTGTTCACCTGGTTGGGGAAATCGCTGCGTCCGGTGCCAACCACCCGTACGCCTGCGGCTTTGGCCTCGTCGGGCATAATCTCCGGCACGGGATTTGCCATGGCAAAGAGAATGGCGTCATGGTTCATGGAAGCAGCCATGTCTCCGGTGACAATTTTGGGAGCCGATACACCCACGAAGATATCGGCGCCTTTCAGGGCGTCTGCCAGAGTACCGGTCTGTCCCTCCGGGTTGGTTACCTGGGTCATTTTCTGCTGCATCCAGTTTAAGCCTTCGGTGGACTTTGAGAGGATTCCGGCCTTGTCGCACATGATAATATGAGGGAAGCCGTAGGTCAGCAGCAGCTTTGTGATGGCAATCCCGGCGCTTCCGGCGCCGTTTACAACTACCTTGCAGTCTTCCTTTTTCTTATTTACCACTTTCAGGCCGTTGATGATGCCTGCCAGCACCACGATGGCGGTACCGTGCTGATCATCATGAAAGACAGGAATATCCAGAATTTCGTTTAGACGTTCCTCGATTTCAAAACATCTGGGGGCGCTGATATCCTCCAGATTGATGCCGCCGAAAGCAGGGGCAAGCCAGGTGACGGCCTTGATGATTTCTTCGGTATCCTGGGTGTCCAGGCAGATGGGAACGGCATTGATGCCGCCGAATTCTTTGAAAAGTACGGCTTTTCCTTCCATGACTGGCATGGCGGCATGGGGGCCGATGTTGCCCAGTCCCAGAACGGCGCTTCCGTCTGAAACCACGGCCACAGTGTTTGATTTCATGGTATACCGGTAAGCGGCATCCCGGTCATCGGCTATCACCCGGCAGGGCGCCGCGACGCCGGGGGTGTAGGCTATGGACAAATCTTCCCGGGATTTTACGGGTGCCTTTGAAACGGTTTCCAGTTTTCCGTTCCATTTTTCGTGCATCATAAGGGCTTTTTCATCAATGGTCATATCGATACCTCTTTTCTTGTTTCATTGTCATGCAGGAGCCGTAGGGCGCGGATGGGCAGCGCAGACCCGGATCCTTGTCCTCCGCCCGGATGCCCCGGCCCTGCATGAAAATCCGGCGTGGGGAACAGGGTTTTGGCATTTCCCGGCGCAGCAGCCGGGGAACCGTTTCCGGATCATTGCGGACTATCTGTATCATATAATAGATTGGACAGGTTCGCAAGGCTTTCCGCATTTTTTTAAAACCGGGAATGGGTCTGCCACCTGAAAAGCAGAACCGTCGCTGCTGACCCGGTTCCTCTCTGGCAGAGACAGCAGGCGGCGCTGGCCATGAGGGATGCCAAATAAAATCGTTGCCGGGTTTTCTTTTCTGTGCTATAATAATGCGAATGTTCTGACTGGAAAACATGCCCGGGCAGGATGACATTCTGCAGGGCATCTGACAGCAAGGGAGGGAAACGATATGAAGGCGTTTTTGATTTTGGAGGACGGCACCGTATTTGAGGGAACTCACATTGGCGCGGATAGGGAAATCATCAGCGAAATCGTGTTCAATACATCCATGGCAGGGTATCTGGAAGTGCTGACAGATCCATCCTATGCCGGCCAGGCTGTGTGCATGACCTATCCCCTGATGGGCAATTACGGGATCTGCAGGGAAGACATGGAATCGTCGGGTCCCTGGCCGGACGGTTTTATTGTAAAGGAAATTTCCCGGCTCCCCGGCAATTTCCGCTGTGACTGCACCCTGCAGGAATTTTTGGAGGAGAACCATGTGCCCGGCATCGCGGGGATTGATACCAGGGCGCTGACGAAGATTCTGCGGGAAAAGGGTACCATGAACGGAATGATAACTACAAATCCTTCTTTTTCCGTAAAAGAAATTCTTCCGGAGCTGAGGGCATATACCACGGGCAAAGTGGTGGAAAAAGTAACCTGCAGGGAGAAATATGTGGTCAGTCCTTCCCGTTCCCTGGAGGAGAACGGACCCCTTTCCGGGGCGGCAAGGTTTGATCCGGCATTTTACAAAGATGGCGGGAGGGAGAAAAGGCCTGCGCTGGTGAGGGAACTGAACGGAGCCGGACTGAAGGTGGCCCTTCTGGACCTGGGCGCCAAGGCCAATATTGCCCGTTCCCTTGCGGAGAGGGGATGCCAGGTGACGGTTTACCCCGCGTTTACTTCCGCGGAAGAAATCATCGCATCGTGTCCCGATGGGATTATGCTCAGCAACGGTCCCGGGGATCCGAAAGAATGCACTTCTGTTATTCGAGAGATCAAAAAACTCTATGACACCGATATTCCCATTTTTGCCATATGCCTGGGGCATCAGCTGATGGCGCTTGCCACGGGGGCGGATACTTACAAAATGAAATACGGACACAGGGGAGGGAATCATCCGGTGAAGGACCTGATGACCGGAAAAGTGTATATTTCTTCCCAGAATCACGGCTATGTGGTGGATATGGACAAGCTGGATCCGGAAGTGGCGGTGCCGGCTTTCGTCAATGTCAACGATGGCACCAACGAGGGACTGTCCTACACGGGAAAGGCCATTTTTACGGTGCAGTATCATCCGGAGGCCTGCCCCGGTCCCCAGGACTCAGGGTATCTGTTTGACCGGTTCATTGAAATGATGAAAGGAGGCGGTATTCATGCCTAAGAATCCCAATGTGAAAAGAGTCATGGTGATAGGTTCCGGGCCCATTGTCATCGGTCAGGCGGCAGAGTTCGACTATGCGGGAACCCAGGCCTGCCGTTCCCTGAAAGAAGAGGGTGTGGAGGTTATTCTGGTGAATTCCAACCCGGCCACCATCATGACGGACAAGGATATCGCGGATAAAGTATATATTGAGCCCCTGACCGTGAAGGTGCTGGAGCAGATCATAGAAAAGGAAAAACCTGACAGTATTCTGCCGACCCTGGGAGGCCAGGCGGGACTGAACCTGGGGATGGAACTGGAGGAATCGGGCTTTCTTGCCGCCCATGGCGTAACCCTTCTGGGAACCAGCGCGGCCACCATACGCAATGCGGAGGGACGGCAGGAATTCAAAGACCTGATGGAGAGAATCGGGGAGCCCTGCGCGGCGTCCATGGTGGTGGAAACCGTGGAGGAGGGCATTGCCTTTACCAATTCCATAGGATATCCCGTGGTGCTCAGGCCGGCGTATACCCTGGGCGGTTCCGGGGGCGGAATTGCCGGGAACCAGGCGCAGCTGGAGGAAATTCTGGAGAACGGCCTGCGTCTTTCCAGAGTGGGGCAGGTGCTGGTGGAGCGCTGTATCGCGGGCTGGAAGGAAATCGAATACGAGGTCATGCGGGACGGTGCGGGAAACTGTATCACTGTGTGTAATATGGAAAACATCGATCCTGTGGGCGTACACACCGGGGACAGTATCGTGGTGGCTCCTTCCCAGACCCTGGGAGACAAGGAATACCAGATGCTGCGCACTTCCGCTTTGCATATTATCAGCGAACTGGAGATCACGGGAGGCTGCAATGTGCAGTTTGCCCTGCATCCCACCAGCTTTGAGTACTGTGTCATCGAGGTGAATCCCCGGGTGAGCCGTTCTTCGGCCCTGGCCTCCAAGGCCACGGGATACCCTATCGCAAAGGTGGCCGCCAAGATTGCGCTGGGCTATACCCTGGACGAGATCAAAAATGCCATAACACAGAAAACCTATGCCAGCTTTGAACCCGCGCTGGATTACTGCGTGGTGAAGATTCCCAGACTGCCTTTCGACAAGTTTATCACGGCAAAGCGTACCCTTACCACCCAGATGAAGGCCACCGGGGAGGTCATGAGCATCTGCGACAGCTTTGAGGGCGCCCTGATGAAGGCAGTCCGTTCCCTGGAGCAGCATGTGGACTGTCTGCTGAGCTATGATTTCAGCGCCCTCTCCACGGAGGAGCTGAAGGAAAAAATGCGGATTGTGGATGACCGCCGGATCTGGATGATTGCGGAGGCGGTGAGGAAGGGCATCAGCTACGACGAGATACACGAGATCACGATGATAGATATCTGGTTTATTGATAAAATTGCCATTCTGGTGGAGATGGAAGGGGCACTGAAGTCCTCGGAGCTGACGCCGGAGCTTTTGCGGGAGGCAAAGCGGCTGGAATTTCCGGACAGTGTCATCGGGAAGCTTGCGGGGAAATCCGAAGGGGAGATCAGGGCGCTGCGCCGGGAACACGGCATTCACGCCGTCTATAAGATGGTGGACACCTGCGCTGCGGAATTTGCGGCCTCCACGCCCTATTATTATTCCGTTTACGGAGGAGAGTGCGAGGCCTGCGCAGGGGAAACGCCGGACAATGGTGACGCCGGGGCATCTGCAGGCCGGGATGTTTCCGGGGAAGAGGGGATCGCACAGAGGGAAACTCCCAGAAAGAAAGTGCTGGTGCTGGGATCCGGTCCCATCCGCATCGGCCAGGGAATCGAATTTGACTACTGCTCCGTCCATGCCACATGGGCTTTTTCCAGGGCAGGGTATGAGACCATCATTATCAATAACAATCCCGAGACGGTGAGCACGGATTTTGACATTGCGGACAAGCTTTACTTCGAGCCTCTGACAGCGGAGGATGTGGAGGCGATTGTGGATATTGAAAAGCCCCAGGGGGCCGTGGTGCAGTTCGGCGGCCAGACGGCCATCAAGCTCACCGAGAGCCTGATGAAAATGGGCGTGCCCATTCTGGGCACAAAGGCCGAAGATGTGGACGCGGCGGAGGACAGGGAGCTTTTTGACAAAATCCTGGAGGAGACCGGGATTCCCCGGGCCGCGGGAGGAACGGTGTACACCGCGGAGGAAGCGAAAGCGGTGGCAGGCAGGCTGGGATACCCGGTGCTGGTGCGTCCCTCCTATGTGCTGGGAGGCCAGGGAATGCAGATCGCCCTGTCCGACGGGGAGATCGAGGAATTTATGGCCATCATCAACCGGATTGCCCAGGATCACCCGATTCTGGTGGATAAATATCTTCAGGGCAAGGAGATCGAGGTGGATGCCGTGTGCGACGGCACCGATATCCTGATTCCCGGTATCATGGAGCATATTGAACGGACAGGCGTACATTCCGGGGACAGCATTTCCGTTTATCCGGCCCACACCATAGGCAGGCTGGTGAAGGACAAAATTGCCGAATACACCCGGAGACTGGCAAAGGCCCTGCATGTGAAGGGACTGATCAATATCCAGTTTATCGCCATAGGGGAGGACGTGTATGTCATAGAAGTGAACCCCCGCTCCTCCCGGACCGTGCCCTATATCAGCAAGGTCACGGGGATTCCCATTGTGGATCTGGCCACGGAGGTCATTCTGGGCAAAACCATCAGGGAACTGGGCTATGAACCGGGCCTGCAGCCAGAGGCGGCCTATTATGCCATCAAGATGCCGGTATTTTCCTTTGAGAAAATCCGGGGCGCGGAGATCAGCCTGGGACCAGAGATGAAGTCCACCGGCGAGTGCCTGGGGATTGCAAAGCAGTTCCATGAGGCGCTCTACAAGGCGTTTCTGGGAGCCGGGGTGAATCTGCCCAGGCATAAGAACCTGATCATCACCGTGAAGGACGCGGACAAGGGGGAGGCCATCGAGATCGGCCGCCGCTTTGAAAAGCTGGGCTACACGATTTATGCCACCAGAAGCACGGCGGCGGCGCTGAAGGAGGCGGGCGTGAAGGCCAGAAAGGTGAACAAGATTTCCCAGGAGTCGCCCACGGTCATGGACCTGATTCTGGGACATAAAATAGACCTGGTCATTGACACGCCCACCCAGGGGCGGGATAAGTCCAGGGATGGCTTCCTGATCCGGCGCAATGCCATAGAGACAGGCGTCAACTGCATCACCTCCATGGACACGGCCAGGGCGCTGGTGACCAGCCTGGAAAACGCGGGGCAGGAGCTGACGCTGGTGGATATCGCGGGACTGTAGGGGTTTTGTGCCGGCCATAAGAAAAGGCTTCGGCGCCGGTCCATATGGCGCCGGACCGCATGGATAGGATCATATAAGGGAAAAGGATGGGTATGACAAACGAACCTAAAATATTAAAAAACAAAATATTTTTGTATCTGACGGAATTCTTTGCGGGTATGTCCGTGATGGCGGTGGAGCTGGGGGCCAGCAGGCTGCTTGCGCCCTATTTCAGTTCCTCCCAGATCGTCTGGACCATTATCATCGGCACCATCATGATCGCCATGGCGCTGGGAAACATTTACGGGGGAAGGAGCGCGGACAAAAACCCGGACCCGGGCAGGCTCTACAGGCGCATTCTGATAGCCGCCGTGTGGATCGGGGCCATTCCCGTGCTGGGAAAATATATTGTGCTGGGAATTTCCGCACTTCTGATTTTTTCGGTGAGCAGTCATTTTCTGATCGTTGCGGCGTTTGCCGCCTGCATGGTGATCTTTGTGTTTCCGCTGTTCCTGCTGGGGACGGTGACGCCTTCCCTGGCCAAGTATTCCGTGGGAAATCTGGAGGAAAGCGGCAAGACCGTGGGGAACCTGGGGGCCTTTAACACCATAGGCAGCATCATCGGCACCTTTGTGCCCACTTTCGTGACCATTCCCGCAGTGGGAACTTCCGTCACATTTCTGATTTTCGCCGCAATCCTGCTGGCCCTGGGCATTATTTATTTTGCCAGCGCCGGAAAGGGAAAGGGGAAAATGGCAGTGTCCTCCCTTTGCTTTGCGCTGTGCTGTGTGACAGGAACTTCCGGCAGCTTCGCGTTCTGGGAAGATAGGCTGACTTATGAGGGCGAATCAGTCTACAATTACCTGCAGGTAAAAGAAAGCGACAGAAGTGTGGTTCTGTCCACGAATGTGCTCTTCGGAGTACAGTCCATCTACATGAAAAACCAGGGGCTCACGGGAATGTATTACGATTATTGTCTGGCGGCGCCGCTGATGTGCGGGAAGGAGGCGCCCCAGGATTGCTCCGTGCTGATTCTCGGCATGGGCACGGGGACTTACGCCACCCAGTGCCGGAAATATTTCGGGGAGATGGACATCGAGGGCGTGGAGATCGATGAAAAGATCACCCACCTGGCCAGGGAGTATTTTTTTCTGCCCGGGGATGTGCCTGTAACCACTTATGACGGCAGGGCTTTCCTGAATGCGGTAGAGAAAAAATATGATGTGATTATGGTGGATGCCTACCAGGACATCACAATACCCTTTCAGATGTCCTCGGTGGAGTTTTTTACGATGGTAAAAGAACATCTGACGGAAAACGGTGTCATGGTGGTGAATATGAATATGCGGGGCAGCGGGGAGGGGAATATCAACCAATACCTGGCCGACACCATTTCTTCGGTGTTTGGGGAGGTATATACGGTGGACGTGACAGGATCTACCAACAGGGAGCTTTTCGCGTCGGACAATCCGGCCATGCTGGCGAACCTGGAGCAGGCCGCAAAAGCCCTTCCGGATGAAAATCTGTATGCCATGATGGAAAAAACGGCGGAAAATCTGGTGCCCTATGAAAAAGGAACCTGTATCCTCACGGATGACCGGGCGCCGGTGGAACTGCTGGGCATGCGGGTCATCGACGAACTGATCGGGGGAGAGGTGGCCTACTACAAGGATGTTTACGAGAAAGAAGGAATCGGGGGGCTTCTGGAGGCGTTTTAATCCGGCGGGGAACCGCGCAGGCATGGCCCCGGCAGGATTTCAGGCGCCGGGACCGGGGATTTTTTGAAATGGTGAATATATGGAATAAATTTACATATACTACCACAGAACAGTCCTGCGGGGAAAAGGCTTTCCCGGGAGGCTGCGCAAATCAAGCCGTAACGGCGGAAGAGAGGAAGATTTGTGTCTGCGCGCTGCCGCAAACGCTTTATGGGCAGAACGCAGCGCAGAAATGGAGGAAAATATGAAAGCTGAAACTTATCCGTTTGTAGCGCGTCCCCTGCCCTATGAATACGATGCCCTGGTTCCGGTACTGGACGCGGAAACACTGACCTTTCACCACGACAAACATTACAAGACCTATGTGGACAACCTCAACGGGGCCCTGGCGGATTACCCGGAACTGCAGAAGATGAGCCTTACGGAGCTGCTGTCCCACATCACCGCGCTTCCGGCTGCAGTGCAGACTCCGGTGCGGAACAATGGCGGCGGAGTGTACAATCATGAACTGTATTTCGATTCCCTGAAAAGTCCGGTGGGACAGGAGCCTTCGGGAGCCCTGGCAGAAGCCATCGACAGGGATTTCGGTTCCTACAGACAGTGGAAAGAGCAGATGAAGCAGGCGGCGGTAAGCAAATTCGGCTCGGGCTGGGCATGGCTGGTGACGGACCGGGACGGAAAACTTTCCATTGTGCAGACTGCCAATCAGGACGTGCCGGATCTGGAGGATTACATTCCGGTTCTGCTGGTGGATATCTGGGAGCATGCCTATTATCTCCAGTATCAGAACAGAAGGGCGGATTATGTGGAAGGGTGGTTTTCCCTGATCAACTGGCGCAAGGCCGGGAAACGGTACGAGGATGCGGTGGCAGCCTGAGGATGCAGCAGGAGGCCCCGGCGGGACAAAAGGATGAACTGCCGTATCAGGGCAGGGAGGATTCGTATGAACCAGGTAAATTACCAGAAGGAACTGGAAAAGATCATAAACGGGATGGCGGGTGCGGGGGAACATTTGGCACCCGCACTGTTTTTACATAGCTGCTGTGCGCCCTGCAGCAGTTACGTGCTGGAGTATTTGTGCAAATACTTCCGAATTACCGTATTTTATTATAATCCCAACATCTCCGGGACAGAGGAGTACCGGAGGCGGGCGCAGGAGCAGAAAAGACTCATAGCCGTCTATAATGAGGAGCATAAGGGGTATCCCATTTCCGTGGAGGAGGGAGATTACGAGCCCGGGCGTTTCTTTGAGATGGCAGAAGGGCTGGAGGACTGTCCCGAGGGTGGGGAAAGGTGCTTTGGCTGCTATGAACTACGGCTGCGGGAGACGGCGGAAAGGGGTGCGGAGGGAGGCTTTGACTATTTTGCAACCACCCTCACCATCAGTCCCCTGAAGAATGCCCGGAAGCTGAACGAAATCGGACAGGCCCTGGCAGGAGAGTACGGTATAAAATGGCTTCCCTCCGATTTCAAGAAAAAGGAGGGATACAGGCGTTCTGTGGAACTCTCCGGCCAGTACGGCCTGTATCGCCAGGATTACTGCGGATGTGCCTTTTCCCGGAGAGACAGGGCGGCGGACAGATGATTTTTTGCCGGTGCCGGGCATCCGGCGGCGCGTAAAGGCCCGTCCGGAGGTTTATTCCCCGGCAAGCAGCGCCCTGGGAGCAAATTTCCTGATTTTCAGGGACAGCAGGCAGGTGACTCCAAAGGTAAACAGGATGATTCCTGCTCCCGCCAGAATGTTGAAACCTGTGGGCACGGTGAAGGTACATTTTACAATCCCGATACCGTTGAGGAACAATGCCGTAAGGGGATTGATCACCAGGGAACAGCCCATTATTCCCAGAATCACGGAGCAGATGACCGCGGGCATAAAACTGAGGGCTGTCTGCAGAATCAGCTGCTTTGTGGTAAAGCCCAGGGCTTTCAGAATGCCGAAATCCCGTTTTTTATTGTTCAGCATGGTGCGCACAAGCAGATAGAGCACCAAAAGGATGATAATCAGTCCCAGGGCCAGGATGGCCGCCACAATGACCTTCATCATCGTCAGATAGACGCTGGCGGAGCCGGTCACAATGGAAAATATATTCAGGGTGAGAAATACCTGAAGCTCCGGCCAGGCAGAGACCTCCTGGTTAAAATCATCAATATCCACATGGTCTGCCAGGTTCAGATAGTAGATTGGAGACTCCAGGATGCCCAGCTTTTCAAATCCGGCCCTTGTGAGCAGACAGTCCTTGCCCAGGTTGTTGGAGATCTGTGTATAACCGCAGACAAGGTAGACGTCCTCTTTTCCTCCTGCGGTAAGGGTCATTTGCTCTCCGATCCGAATCTTGTTTTCCGCCGCATATTTTGCGGCGATGGCCACTTCGTTGTCATATTTGGGGAAACGGCCTTCTATGCAGACCTTTTCATTGTTTACCCTGGAAAAGTCGTCGCAGATGGTGGCCATGAGACCGACCCCTCCCACATGCCGCACCTCCAGGGAATGGTAGAGATAAACCTTTTCCACCCGGTCATCGGCATTCATTTTCCGCAGGAATTCCTGCTCGGTTTCCAGGCTGATGCTGATACAGCTGTCTGCCGTCTCACCCACAATGAGATTCAGGAAAGGCGTCATATCCCGGATCATATTTTCCGTCATCAGACCTGAAAATACCACAAAGAGCGAGAGCACCAGCATGGTAACGCAGATGGTGACATTCTGCCGGATGCCGGAAAAGGTGGTCTTCAGGGAGAGGGCAAAGGAAAGTGGAAAAGCCGTTCCCTCAAGGGGAATGGGGTTACGCCTGAAAGAATGAGTTTTCATTCCCTGGCGCAGCGCCGTGATGGCCTCTGTTTTCCGGATTTTGCGGGAGGAAAACAGGACTGCCAGTATGACGGCCCCTTCCGAGATCAGAAGTGTAAGCAGCAGGGGCAGGGGCAGAAAACGGACCTGGTAGGGGATTCCCGTCTGGGAGATCATCATGGCATTGACGGCGGGAAACAATCCGTAGGAAAGCAGGACCCCGGCCAGTGAGGCTGCCAGGGACACACCCGAAAACTGCAGCTGCAGTGAGGCGGTCAGCTGTCTGCCCGTGTATCCGCAGGCTTTTAATGCCCCCAGGTTTTTCATATTTTCCTGAATGTAGTTGACGATGTTGGACACAATCACCACCAGGGCTACCAGCAATATGAAGAAAGCCGTGGCGCTGACGATACCGGAGCAGATCATCTGGGAAATATAACGGGATTGTGAAACCTGGGTATAGGAATTACTGACGCTGCGCACATTGGGCAGCTCCGTGGAGACTGCATTGTTCAGCATGGCTTCCATGTCCTGGCTCTCTGAGCTGTCGCTGATTCTCACGGACACCAGGGAGGACTGGGGGACATATCCGGTTTCTTCCAGTTCCCGGTATTTATCTTTTGTGAGAAGCAGCGCGCACATGCCGCAATTGTGGGAGCCAGTCATGACGCTGTTAAAAAATCCGCATACCGTATAGTCCATGGTGAGATTGCCGATGGTGATGGCAACAGAATTTCCCACCGCGATATCCTCTGTTTTATAGAGCATGGGAAGATAGACGCCGCTGGCGGCGGTGCCTTCCTCCACCATTTCCACCCGACCGATGGAACGGGCCAGGGCAGCATCTTTTTCCATGATGACGAAATTAGCATTCATTTCGCCATCATGATAGGCAAAGGAGCCTGTCATGCCCAGGGCAGTATCGATACGGTAATCCGTTATCTGGCTGTGGCTGTTTAAAAGCCGCTCCAGACAGGGTGAAATTTCCCCGGGAGCTTTGTCAATCAGAAGAGACACATGCTCCGCGTTCAGACTGTCATGGCAGCGGTCGAAATTCTGCCTGTAATCCATGGCAAGCATCAGCCATATATTGAGCATTGCGGATGCCAGCAGAATCAGCACAATGATGGCGATCATCTGCCCTTTGGCCTTTCTGAGGCTGGATCCCGCAAGAAGAAAATATTTTTTCATACAAACCTCCCATACGCTTCCGTAACCTGCGAATTTGGGCCGCAGGCATCAGGATATTTCCAAAAGTTACCAGCCCATTTCTTCCAGAAAGGCGGAGAGTGCTTCATGCCTTTTCCGGTCGCCATGTTCATATTGTCCCAGGCTGCATTCTCCCAGGATAATGCCATCTTTTAAATATAAAATCCGGTTGCCCCGGCGGGCGGAACGCATGTCATGTGTCACCATGACCACACTCTGTCCCTGGCGGTTGAACCTGGTGAGGGTGTCCAGAACATCCAGTCCGGTCTGGGAGTTCAGGGCGCCGGTGGGTTCGTCCGCGAAAAGAATTTCCGGCCGGTTGATCAGGGCACGGACGATTCCCACACGCTGGGCCTCGCCGCCGGAAAGCTGGGAGGGGAATTTCTTCTGTGTCTCCTGCGATATTCCCACTGCCGCAAACAATTCTCCGGCCCGGCGCGCCAGTGCCTTTTTGTCCCGGTCAAGGAGCAGGCCTGCGGCCAGTACATTGTCCATGACGCTCATGCCGTCCAGAAGGTAAATCTGCTGAAAGACAAAGCCGCAGTGCTGCCGCCGGAACACTGCCAGACCGTCGGAACCCAGGTCGGAGATGACTTTGTCTCCGAATGTTATGGTGCCCAGGGAGGGGGTGTCCATGCCGGAGAGCGCATACAGAAGCGTGGATTTTCCGGCGCCGCTGGCGCCCATGATCACGGTAAAATCCCCCTGGTAAAGCTCCAGGTCGATATTTTTCAGGATATGCTGCATGGTTCCACCGCTGGAAAAAGACTTGCTCAGGGATTCTGTCTTTAATAATATTTGTTTCATTGCCATCTCCTTTACTATGAAACAGAATCTTGCGGGGGATAAAAAAGCGCAGACTGTCCCTATAAC
>OFHO01000041.1_pt1 | contig 109291 bp, 103 predicted proteins | sample 1521531 | NCBI WGS metagenome assembly OFHO01 (sample SAMEA3504124, study PRJEB24116) | mouse gut metagenome | biome: mouse gut; feature: mouse-associated habitat; material: faeces | place: Denmark | collected 2011
TTCTTGCACTTGGTAAAGGAACAAAAGGCTTTATCCTTGGGGCTTGTAGGCAGGGGATTTGTTTTGTTCCAGTGATTTTACTTCTCCCGAATGTATGGGGAATCAATGGGATACTTTATGCACAGCCGATTGCAGATGTGATTTCAGGCATTATTACAATCTTTATGGCATTACAGCTTCATGGAGAACTGACGGAAGCAGAAGCACAGCTTCATATTGAAAAACAAGAGTAAGATTTAAGTTAATATATGAAACATAAATGGTCTGCTGGATAACGGTAAAAGAGCCTGTTGTCCGGCAGAGCTGCTTTTAGATGATGCTGCCAATAAATGGAGGGCGGCATCATATACGGGGGCGATTTTTTGAGTGAAATATTGATACTTCATGTTGACAGTGCAGGAGAGGATTTATATAAAAAACTGGTAGAGGTAATAAAAGAGAGTGGTCATAATATACAGAAAGTGGCGATAGAAAGCTGTTTGCCACTTCAATTTGATAGTTTAAGAATCCTACCAGACAGACATCAGGTATTTCAGGGGAGTAGGGAAATTGTATTAACAATGAAGGAATTTCAAATACTTGTACTGCTTGCACAAAATAAAGAGCGAGTATTTAGTAAAGAGCAGATATATAATGTCGTTTGGCAGGAGCTGTACTCTGGAGATTGCAATATTGTTATGAGCCATATCCATAATATTAGAGAAAAGATAGAGGTCAATCCGAGCGAGCCTGTTTACATACAGACAGTGTGGGGCGTGGGTTATCGGTTCAATAAAAATTTATACAATGGTCTGTGATGGAAATATTTTGGATCGTTGTCATTATGTTTAAGATGATAAACAGATAAAAACAAGGCGGCAGATGCGTTGAGAGAGCCGTCTTGTTTTTGCAGAAAAATTCAGAAATAATCCAGAGATAATCAAAATGTTTAAGGTATCCTATTCTTTGGGATGTTTGTATGTCCGAAGATAGGCTTCCACAATAGCGAGTATCGTTGTAATTTGTTCCTCCGTACATTGTGACAGATAGACCAGCAGACGCTTGTAGTCAAGATAGTCTGCCGGGGCAACTGGATAGAAAAACGGATCGGCGGAAATATGTAAGGCTCGTATGAGCTGCCCCAGCTTTTCAATGCTTGGCACATTTCCATGATTTTCGATTTCCTTGATATAGCGGGAGGAAACGCCGGATTTTTCAGCCAGTTCTTCATAGGTCAGCTTCTGGTCGGTTCTAGCCTTCTTCAGACGGAATCCCATTTCCTTGTCAATTTTCTTTTTCCTTGCCATATATGCACCTCCATGTATAGTGTATATTGCACATTTTACTTTGAAAATGCACTGATAAATCACTTTATCAGAGGGGTATAATGCACATATAAGAATAAAAAGACTTTGGATATTGCATATAAAAAAACGCAGTATCCAGAGGTTTTTTGCGTGAATTTTTATCCTTTGGGTACGTTTAGGGGAATTTATGTGTTCTGAACGGTCTGAGGGATATTTTTTTGACTTAGTGAACCTGTCCGGCTATTGGCGTGGGAAGGTTCTTTTATAAGGTGTTTTACTGGCAGTAAAGCAGAATCTACCCTGACAAGTGAACTATACGCTCCCGTAGCGTGTGGAGAAAACAGAATAACAGATATGAATAACGTCCAGCGGGCATTTTGCCTGTCCGGGCGTTTTTTATATACAAAAACATTTTTCAACAATTTTTACACCCACCCGAACATCAGCCTATCGCTATTTGGCAGATACAACGGAAAGGGAAAAGGCGTATGCCTTTGTCACGTCACAACGGGGGAGGAGGTGAACTCGTATGAAGAAACCTTCTTTCCACGATGAAATGACAATCCGGCATCAGTTTGACCGTCTGTGTCAAATGTCGCTCAAAGGTGAAGCCGCCAGCTATTACAGATATATAGAATACCGCAGGCGGCATGAAGCCATGTTCTCTGAACTGTCTGAAAAGGAGTTGAACCGGTTGTTTGTTATGGATGAGTATGGAGTGGAAAACAGTCATTTCACAGTGTATGGATATGACATTGAGGTGAAAGATGCCCTGATTGCGGAAGCATTACAGGCTCTCTCAGAACGGAAGCGGAATGTGATACTGCTTTCTTATTTTCTGGAGATGAGTGATGCGGACATCGCAAGGGAGATGAACCTTGTCCGCAGCACAGTCCATGAACACCGGACACGCTCGCTTGAGATTTTAAAGAAGATTATGGAGGGAAAAGCGGATGAAAAAGAGATGTAAGAGCAGAGAAGAAAAAAATTTGTTGCCTTTCCATATCATTAAGGCAGCATCAGAGGGTGACGTAATGGCAATCAATACAGTGTTAAAGCATTATGAAGGATACATAATTTCCCTGTCCACCCGGAAGATGTATGACGAGAGTGGGCGGCTTCATTTCTGTATTGATGAAACGCTTCGCCGGAGATTGGAAACCAAGCTGATTACAAAGATACTGGCGTTTGAAGCGGTATAAAGGGCGGTAAATTACCCTTTTCCATAGCTGACAGGATTTACAGCGGTGTACCTTGAAAATTGAATATACAATAACCTCACAGGACGTGAGAAACTGTGGAGCTACGCAGCAGATACGCTATGACTGTCTGTTCCGGTAAGGAATTGAAAGTGAAGAAGCATCTGATGATGTTGAAGCAAAGGCACGAGCGAAAAAATATCAGTGTTGGAGTAGAAAACTTCCTATACAGGAAGAGGGGATTCTATTGGCGAAGAAACAGTTTCGTGATAATGATACTTCTGGCGAAAGTCAGTCACATAGAAAAGATGATGGTGCAAGTCCAATGTGGGCAGGTTTCCCGCCTGTCACCTGTGAGGATATTTTTAATATGTTTATCAATGAAAGTTTATCTTACAGACGAATTTTCATTGATAAACATATCAAAAAATAATGATTTGGCGTGGGACATGATACATATAGGACAAGCAGATGTCAATATAATGGAATGTGGAAAAGTGAAAGAGGTGTATGTATATTGAGCATAGAAGAAATGAAAAATGTGGATGTAAGGACAGTAAAAAGGGAGGAACTTGCAGATATAAGAGAAGTGGAAGTAAATAAAAGGAAAAGCCGGGAAGGACAGATTAAGGACTATCTCGAACAGATTAAGAATCCTTACTGTTATAGATATGGGGAATATGTTGTTAAGATTGGCTTTGAGGATACAACAGTGACACTTACGGATCGGCTGCAGGAGCTGATATTAAAAACTGCCAGTGCAATGTGAAACTTTCACAAGTGAAATTGCGTATTTCTTCATTGGACAAAAGCGGGAATCTGTGCTAAACTATATTCAGGACTAAATTCATATGTGGAACCCTGATTTTATGGTTTGTCAGCACTATAAAATTAGGAGGAAGCGGTATGGGTGAATACATTTCATACATATCTTATTTGGCTGCTGTGTACCTGCGTCTGTCAAAAGAAGATGAAGATTTGCGGGAGAGCAAGGACAAGAAAGAAAGCAACAGCATCGCCAATCAAAAGGCATTGATATTAAAAGCAATAGAATCTATGCCAAATGTTACCCTTTATGACATTTATATAGATGATGGATTTACAGGACTTAATTTTGAACGTCCAAGTTTTCAGCGTATGTGCCAGGATATTTACGATGGTAAGGTGAATATGGTCATTGTTAAGGACTTGTCAAGGTTAGGACGTGATTACATTGATTCTGGACGCTATGTGAAAAAAATTTTCCCGTCCTATCATGTCCGGTTTGTATCTGTACTGGATCATTTTGACAGCCTGACAGCTACGCAAAGCGATGTAAATCTGCTGATTCCGGTCAAAAATTTTGTAAATGATAATTATAGCCGGGATATATCTGGCAAAGTGAGAAGTCATCAGGAGGTTATGCGTGAAAGCGGGCTGTATATCGGCGCTCATGTTGCATACGGCTATAAAAAACTGGAAACGGACAGGAATAAAATCATACCAGATGAATATGCGGCTGATATTGTACGCAAGATTTTCGACTGGAAGTTGAAAGGTATGAGTTCGGCGGCAATCGCTGAAAAACTCAATGAACTTGGTGTAGCAGCGCCTTCCGAGTACAAAAGACAACTTGGGGGAAATTATAAATGCGGTTTTCAGAAAAATGCAAAAGCAAAATGGTCGGCGGTATCTATTAACCGCATATTAAAGAACAAGATTTATATAGGTGTGCTTGAACAGGGAAAACGTGAAAAAGTCAATTATAAGCTGAATAAGGTTATAGAAAAGCCGGAAACAGAGTGGGCGGTAAAAGAAAATACCCATGAAGCGATTATCAGTAAGGCGGATTTTGAAAATGTGGCAAAACTCTTAAATCTTGACACCCGTAAATCTCCGGATGAAGAAACTTTGTTCATGCTGTCCGGTTTGATGTTCTGTGGGGAATGTGGCAGGAGTATGGTCAGACGTTGTAACCGTTATAAAGCGAAACAGAACATATACTATATATGTGCCACTTATAATAAAGGAAAAGGGTGCAGCCGCCACAGCATAAACCAGTCAGTGGTAGAAGATATACTGCTGGATGCAATCAAAAGGCATATTGAACACGTTGCCAAACTGGATGAACTTTTGACTTTAATGAAAGAGAATGAAGCCTGTTATGATGATGTGGTGGCGAATGACCGGGAAATCCTTGCTAAGTATCAAGAGTTGGAACAGTGTAAGAAGGTGGAAATGGCTTTGCACAGAGATCTGGCGGCAGGGATTATTTCCATAGATGAATATGAGCAGTTTAAAGAAAATTTTGCTCGTAAGTCCGCAGAGATAGAGGAAACAATCAGAAAATTGCAGGCGGAGATAGAAACAGTTTTTAAAGAAGGACTGTTTGCGAATGAATGGATTGATACATTTACGAAAAAAGGAAATATCACATCGTTAGATAGAAGTATCGTTCTGTCATTAGTGGAGAAAATTACTGTTTATGAAGAAAACAGAATTGAGATCACCTTTAAGTATCAGGATGAATACGAAACCTTATGTAAAATTACAAGTAGTATTGCCTGCAATCCTACTGGGCACATTCCGGCATCTATGAAGGGGGTGGGCATCAATGGCTAGGACAGCGGACAGGTATAGAAAGAACTATGTTAAAACAAAGAAAACTGACAAAGTATATCAGGTTGGAGATTATTTAAGGCTATCGGTGGACAGTGACTATACAGGGAGCGACTCCTTAGAAAATCAAAGAAAGCTGGCACAGGAATATATAAGTAGACGTCCTGACCTGAATATAGTAAGAGAATATGTTGATGATGGGAAAACAGGAACAGATTTTTCACGTCCGGCATTTAGCCGGATGATAGCAGATATGAAAGCAGGAATCATTGACTGTGTGATTGTCAAGGATTTATCCCGGTTTGGAAGGGAGTACATAGAAGCCGGCAATTATATTGAGAAGGTATTTCCGTTCTTAGGTGTGCGCTTTATATCCATTGTTGACAGGTATGATAGTGCTGATGCAGATTGCAGCAGAGAACTTTTGCTTATTTCTCTTAAAAACCTTATGCATGAGATGTATGCAAGGGATATTTCCAAGAAAGTAGGAAGCACCTTTCGGACGAAACAGGAAAAAGGGATGTTCTATCGCAGTGCTACGATTCCTTATGGATATAAGATGAATGGAAGTGGTACGAATTATATGATCTGTGAGCAGACAGCTCCGATTGTACGGGAGATATTTAAACAGTGCGGCGAGGGGATTTCTAATTATGCAATAAGCCGATGGCTGTATGATAACCATGTTTATACACCACAGCAATATGCTTTGACAGGCAGTGTATATAGGAAGCCGGAAGAAGAGCTGAAAATATGGCATTGTTCTACAATTAAGCGGCTTCTGGAAAACCCTGTTTATATCGGAAGGGTTATAAGACATCAATCAGAGCAGAGCTTTTTTGCGGGGAAAAAGGCAAGTCCAGTACCGGAACAGGAGCAGATTGTTATTGAGAATAACCATGAACCGATTATTGAAAAGTCGATGTTTGAGATTGTCCAGAAGATACTAAGTCAGACAAAGGATAAAAAAACCGAATCTGCCTGTGAACGCCAAACGGTTGTATTTGAGAGAAATATATTTCAAGGGAAGCTGTTCTGCGGCTCTTGTAAGGCAAATATGGTCAGGGTAGGCGCTTATCGCTCTGTCAATGGGGTAAAGGAGCAATACAAGATTTTTAAGTGCAGTACTCATAGAAATCACTGCGATTTATGTGATACAAGGTGGATTGCAGAGGACTTGCTGTGTGATATTCTGTATGGCACGATACGCAGGCATTTGAGTTTGATAAAAGGGATAAAGAAAAAGATAGAAAAAGATATTCGTTATTCCTTTGAAGAAAATCTGAAACAGACAGAATGGAAAAGACAAAAGATTGTGAGTACAAAGAACCTATTGGAGCAAGAGTATATGCAGAAATATTCAGATTATGCGGAAGGAAGTATCTCACAGGCGGCATTTCTGCAATATAAAAGTACCTATCATGAGAAAATAGAACTATGCGGGAAACAGGAGAATGTTTGTGCTAAAGAGGTAAAAGGGATAAAGAAGTGTCAGGCGGCTTTGCAAAAACTATTGTCGGACTGGCTTTGCTTTCAGAATACAAGGAAATTGACGGAAACAATGGTAGAAATCTGTGTTGACAGAATAGAGCTTTTTACTGATAACCGGGTGGAAATAAAGTTAAGGTATCAGGATTGCTTTTCGGTTCTTGATAGTTGGATGCAAAAGGAGGTGTGATTTTATGCTGTTTATGATTCTGGCACTGTATTTAAGGCTGTCAAAAGAAGATGGTGATATGGTTGATGAAAGCAATAGTATCACAAATCAAAGGCTCATTCTACGCAAGTTTGTGGAGCAAAAACCGGAATTTGCGGGTTTTGAGATAAAGGAATACATAGATGACGGATTCAGCGGTAAAAATTTTGAAAGACCGGGGGTTCAGGAACTATTGGAAGATGTAAAATCCGGTAAAGTGTCCATTATCATTGTGAAGGACTTCTCACGCTTTGGAAGAAACCATATTGAAGTCGGTAATTACATTGAAAAGATATTTCCATTATTGGATGTTCGATTTATCGCTGTCAATAACAGCTTTGACAGCAAAGACTATAAAGGAACGACACCAGATATGGATGTTGCGTTTGAGAATCTGATGTATGATTATTTTAGCGAAGAAAACTCTGTTAAAATTAAAAATGACCTGATGGGAAGGCGTAAGAGAGGAAAATACCTTGCTACATTTGCGGCGTTTGGTTATAAAAAATCGCCTACTGACCATAACCGTATAGTAATAGATGAGGAAGCGGCGGCTATTGTACGCATGATTTTTGAGAAGTATGCAGAATGTGGAATTAAGGCGGAGGTGGCGAGGTATTTAAACCAGAAAGATATTCCTACGCCACAAATCTATGCAGTGAAAAGCGGCAGCACCTACCAATGGAAATATCAGGGCGAAAAAAAGGTGTGGAATGGCTCTATCATAGGAAGAATTTTGAAAAATGAGATATATGTGGGAAATACAGTTTTTCACAAAAAGGAAACTATTGAGGTCGGTTCAAGAAGAACGAAATGCCTGTCGAAAGATGAATGGGAAGTCTGCGAAGGCACACATGAACCAATCATATCAAAGGAATTATTTGAATATGTGAACAGCATGGATGCCCGGACAAGCAGCATAAAAAAACTGGCAGATCGAGAAAATTTAGATAAGACGGTATATTGTGAGGGAGAAAAGAGAAAAAGGGGAAGTGCGGATTCGCCTGTTAAGGGATTGGTAAAGTGCGGTGGATGCAGACACAATATGCAGCGTCGAAGCAGATTAAATGCGTCTTATTATTGCAGATATTACTATGAAACGAAGCAGGAGGGATGTTGCCCGGAGAATGTCAAGGAAACGGAACTCATAGCAGTTGTTTTGTCAGCAATCAGGAATCAGGCAATGCTGGCAGGGGAAATGGGAAGGTTACAGGATTTATATAACAATCAGTTCCAGGAGCGTGTCAAGGCGGATCAGGAGCAAAAGGAGCAGCTTCAGGAACAGATTCAAAAACTTACAGATAGCAATTTTTCACTGTATGAAAGCTATGCAAAAGGTGAGATTGATGCTGACTGTTTTTTACAGAAAAAAGAAAATAACAATAAGCAGATAGAAATATATGAAGCAGAACTTAGGGCTTGCCATTCAAAAGAAACAGCAGTACCGGATGAAAAGTCTGATTTGTTAAACTTGTTAAAAGGAAAAGAAAATCTAACAGACCTTACAAAAGAGGTTGTCAGACAGCTTGTAGATGCGGTTTATGTATATGGCGGCAACCGGGTTGAGGTTGTCTTTAAGTTTCAGGACAAAAGCGTGGAAACATTGAAAAATTAAGGTTTTTATGATATTATAAGGACAGGAGAATAGGATATGACAAATGAGCAGAAAAGGGAAGAGAAACAGAAGCTGCTTTTAGAACGCTTACAGGAAATGAGTTATTTTGATGACGAATTTATGACAAAATGTCTGGAAGATTATCCCAAAGGGGTAGAACTGATGCTGCGCATTATTATGAATGATGCAAAGTTAGTTGTAAAAGAAGCACAGGTACAGGCGGTAATAAAGAACCTGCAAGGGCGTTCTATCAGAATGGATGTTAAGACAAATGATGTGTCAAAGAAACAGTACGATGTAGAACTGCAACGAGCCGACAGTGGGGCAAAGCCGAAACGTGCGAGATATAACAGCAGTTTAATGGATGCAAATTCCATTCTTCCGGGAGATGATACGGAAATGCTGGCGGAAACGTATGTGGTATTTATTACAGAGAATGATGTGCTTGAAGGTAATCTCCCGATTTATCATATTGACAGGACAATTCAAGAAACAGGGGCGTTGTTTAATGATAAAGCACATATTATATATGTAAACGGAGAGATTAAAGATGATACACCATTAGGGCGGTTGATGCACGATTTAAGCTGTGCTGATCCAGACGATATGAATTATAAGGAATTAGCAGACCGGGCAAGATATTTCAAGAAAGATGAGGAAGGACGAAAAATTATGAGTAAAATCATGGAGCAGCTTTTAAATGAAGAAAAAATTGAAGCAGCAAAGCGTATGCTGGAAAGAGGAAAAATGACAAAAGAGGAAATTGCAGAGGATTTAGATTTGCCATTGAGTGTAGTGGAAAGACTTGAGAATGATTTACAACTGGCATAATGAATTTTGCGGTGGATTGTGAAAGCAGGAACTCATGAAACGGAGAAATCCTGCTTTTATTATATTGATTTTCTTGTTTTGGTATTATTCAACAATAAGAGAAAGGAAAAACCATTATTACAAGATGTTTTTCACAAAGTTCGTGTCACTAACTTGACACAAGGGGGGTTGAAGGCGATGGAGGAGCTGGCGAAGTTGGAGGCGGAGAGGGGGAGGCCGGCTTATAGCGGAAGTGGCCGAAAGGAACGGATTGCCAGTAACGAGATGTGTACGTTTCTGATTTTGAATATTTCTTCCTTGCAGCTGATACCGGTGAATATGATCGCGTACCGGCAGCAGTACGGGAGCGTGAATCCGGCGGGAATCATTGCGCCAGCAATCGTGGCGACGTTTGTGAGTACGGCGGTGGCGGTGGTGTATTGTAAGGTGAAGGATAGGAAGCGGAGAGTTTGATGATTCTCCGCTTTATTCATTAGTTATAATCCAATGTTTTATCGGATACATATAAGAAAATATGTGAGAAAAACAAAGTATATCATACATGAAATCGAAATATTATCGGATTATATATTGTGATTGACATATAATAAGCACAAATGTATAATAATATGAAATATTGGAAAGGACTAATTGCATGAATTACCAAAAAATTATTGATAACTTTATAACAGAATATCCGGATTATAAAAGTGATGTAATGAATTTTACCGAATATTTGGAAATACATTGGGAAAATTCTTTGTCGGGAGAACCACTCCGTATTCTACTTAAGGGTATAGATGTTGAATTTATATTACAGAGCCTGATTTATAATGTGGAAGATATACAGCGATATAAGAGCAAGACAAAGGCTAAACGGTATGCCACCGTGGTAGGATTGTTTTTTAACTACATCCGAAAGACTACAGATATTGCAAACTCTGAATTATATGACGCAATTTCTTTCAACCGCCTGCGGGAAAATTCATATATGAAACAAATGATGGCATATATTGAGAAATGTGATTTGCTTGCGGGTATAGTTGAACAGGAACCGTTGACGTTTATGCAAGCCGAAGAACTTTTGGCATGGTCCAATGAACAGCTTGAAGATACGGAATGGGGAGGGGCTACGGATCTTAAGAAAGCAATGGCGGCTATCGGAATAAAGATGATGATGCTTTATGGGATCACATATCGTGAATTGAGAAAAATCAAATGGGAGAATTTTGATGAATATTATGGTTTTATTACAGTAAATGGCTTTGAACTTCGTTTGCCTCCAAAATTGTCAAGACAGTTACAGCAAGTACAAAAATTTGTTTTTCAGAATAAAGTAAAGGGCAATGATGACTTGCTTTTCATGGATGGGAATGGAGAACCATGGGGGGAGATAACATCTTCTTCTGGGATTCCTGACTATTTAGGTACTCTGATAGAAGTTACAAGTGTAACCAGCATTGTGAAGTATGGAATAGGACAACTTCTCAAGGCAGGCTTAAGTGATTCTGTTATTAAAAAAATAACGGGTGCAAGTGATAAATTGATACAAGGGTGTCTCTTGACTGAGGATAACGAACTTAAAAAGATTATAAATAATAAAATTGTTATGGCAGAGTTATATTATGAGTTTTAAAGAAGATAAAGCAGACAGGGAGAGATGAATCTGTGGATGAAAATAAAGGTGAAGTTTTAATCTACCAGTCAGAAGACGGATTAACCAATGTCGAAGTAACTGTATGGGATGAAACGGTTTGGCTTTCCCAACAACAAATGGCAGAACTGTTTCAAACGTCTAGAACAAATGTTGTAGAACATATAAAACATATTTTTGCAGAAGGAGAATTAGACGAAGTCTCAACCTGTCGGAATTTCCGACAGGTTCGGCAGGAGGGAGCAAGGCAGGTTACAAGAGAGATACCGTATTATAATCTGGATATGATTATATCTTTGGGATATAGAATAAAGTCTCTTATAGCAACGAGATTCAGAAAATGGGCGACAGAACGTTTAAAGGAATACATGGTTAAGGGCTTTACGATGGATGATGAACGACTTAAAGGCAATGGTGGCGGGAATTATTGGAAAGAGCTTTTAGACCGTATTCGTGATATTCGTTCTTCGGAAAAAGTGCTTTATCGTCAGGTTCTGGATTTATATGCCACAAGCGTAGATTATGACCCCCATAGTGAGGAGTCGGTTCGCTTTTTTAAAATAGTACAAAATAAACTTCATTTTGCGGCGCATGGACATACTGCGGCAGAAGTAGTTTTCGAGCGTGCTGATGCACAAAAACCTTTTATGGGATTGACATCCTTTTCGGGAGAGTTACCTGCTCTTAAAGATATTGGAATTGCAAAGAATTATTTAAAGGAGGATGAACTAAAAATACTAAATAATTTGGTATCTGGTTATTTTGATTTGGCAGAAATTAATGCGATTGAACATCGTCCAATGTACATGAATGATTATGTTGAACAGCTTGATTCAGTATTATCGTCAGGAAACAGAAAAATACTCAATGATAGTGGCAGAGTAAGTCATGCTCAGGCAATGAAAAAAGCAAAAGAAGAATATCAAAAGTATCAGGCAGCCACAATTTCTCCGGTTGAGGATGCTTATTTAAAAACAGTAAAAATGGCAGCTAAAGCAGCAAAACATGTTAGTAGAAAAAATAAATTCTGATGAACGATAATGATGTCAAAGAGTAAGATTTTTAAAAAGTTCGTGTCATTAACTTGACACAAGGGGGATTGAAGACGATGGAGGAGCTGGCGAAGCTGGAAGAGGAGAGGGGGACACCGGCTTATAGCGGAAGTGGTGGAAAGGAACGGATTGCCAGTAACGAGATGTGTACGTTTCTGATTTTGAATATTTCTTCCTTGCAGTTGATACCTGTGAATATGATTGCGTACTGGTAGCAGTACGGGAGCGTAAATCCGGCGGGGATTATTGCACCGTCTTGTCATGTGAATTTACTTGAACTTTCAAGATATACAAAGCAATATGGAAAAAAATTGATTGAACTTACACAGGATGAAGTGAAGAGATTCTCAATCTGATATTTTAAATACAGTAGTTGCTAAAAAGCAGGAAGTCCTTATAAGATATATTCTGCTTTTTATATGCATTGTTATATTTGTCAGGATTACTGTGAATGATTTTTAGAGAGATAGGAATGATTACAAATTGTCTTTAAATTCTCATATGAGGGTTAAATTTTTTAGCTGGCAAACAGCAATAAAAATATTAAGTGAAATGGTATAATAGAAAATATTTATATTTCCCAGTTTAGAGCCTTTCAAATTAGTTTAATAAGAAAAATGTAAATAAAGTGAGAAGGTGATTTTTATGCAGCTGCCATATTCAGAAAATTTGGAAATTCAATACCTAAGTAGTATACCATATTTTCAAGATCAGGCGGCATATCCGAAAGCATTCAAATATGTTAATAACAGGGACTGGAGGAAAAATAAAATTGTAGTCTGATGTAAAGATGCATCACCATATGAAGAAAGGATATCATTTGCATCATGGGAAAAAAACGAATACTTCTCATTGGCACAGGAGGTACTATCGCCTCGGAAATGGGGGATAATGGACTGGAGCCGGAGCTGACGAGCAGACAGTTGCTGCGGTATGTCCCGGACATTTCCGAAATCTGTGAGGTAGAGTGCATACAGCTTTTCAGTCTGGATAGTACGAATATCCGACCGGAACACTGGCTGCGTATTGCAAAAGCGATACAGGATTGCTACGGGCAATATGATGGATTCGTGGTAAGCCATGGCACGGATACGATGGCATATACTGCGGCGGGGCTTAGTTATCTGATTCAGAATAGTTTGAAGCCAATTGTTTTTACGGGGGCTCAGAAGCCGATAGGCTATGAAACGACGGACAGCAAGCAGAATCTCAGGGATGCTTTCAGGGCGGCCGCATCGGATTTGTCTGGTGTGATGTTGGTTTTCAATGGCAAAATAATTATAGGAACAAGAGCCAGAAAGACTCACAGTAAAAGTTTCGAAGCTTTTTCCAGCATAAATTATCCGATTGTAGGTATGGTGCAGGACGGCCGCATCATTCCATATATCAGGCCGAAGAGCGAAGTGCCAATCCGATTTTATGAAGCGCTGGATCCTAAAGTGGCTCTGCTGAAACTGGTGCCGGGGGTTGACTGCGGAATTGCGGAGTACCTTTTGGAACGCAATAGCGCATTGATTATTGAGAGCTTCGGTGTAGGCGGATTGCCTGTTTATGAAACAGGGAGCTTTTATGAGACGGTAAAAAGAGGACTGGATGCTGGCAAGACAGTGGTATTGACGACGCAGGTGGAAAACGAGGGCAGCGACCTTTCTGTTTATCATGTAGGTAACAGTATCAAGCAGAATTTGCCGGTATTGGAAGCTTATGATATGACAACCGAAGCAGTGATAGCAAAATTGATGTGGATTTTGGGGCAGACGAATGAACGGGCGAAGGTTGCTGAATTGTTTTATACACCGATTGCCTGCGATATTTTATACGTTTTCTAAAGACACCTCCGGTCATATTTCAGCCGGAGGCGTTTTTTTCATACTCTCTTTTTTGTACAAAAAATGCCATTATCTTAATTTTGCGCAAAAAGCAAAATATCCGATGCCCGTATTGAACAATAAGCTGTAGTCAAAATATTCCGCAGAAAGTTCCTGCTGGAACTGATCGGGTGTCATAAGGTGGTTGCTTTCCAGGCGATATTGCGGCGACAGGTGGAAACGCAGGACGGTCTGGTCCGCGATCTGCTGAGAAAGTTCCCTGACAGCATTCGCGACCAGCTTATCTATTTTCGTTATTGGCATGTTTAACATGGAACTTACGGTATGCATGATCAGGCCTTCTTCCAGAACTAAAAAAATCTGCAATTTCTTTTTTTCTTCTGAGCGATAGGTCAATCGGTCGATGATACAGCTGCCGAAGTCCTCTCCGTTGTAATGTTCGCTGACAATTTCTGTCTGTAACCCAAAGATTTTCTGCATTGTGCTGGCCAGGGTGTCTTCCAGAACTATTACGCTTTTGCCTGCATTATCTTTTTTCCATTTATTGGGTACTTTTCCCGTAATGGCGCGATCCTCGATCATAATATGGGCGGTCAGCCATCCGAGGCAGATACCGAGGAAATGGTGAATAGACTCCTGGGAATAGTCTGACTTCAATAAATCTTTTTCAAGGGCTGGAAGCGTTTTGTACCGCATATCATCGTGGAGGCGCTTGTGCATCTCAAAACCCTGGTAGCCGATCGACTGCATGTAGGCTTCTTCATCTGTAAAATGCTTTACCGCATAGTTTTTAAAAAATTTGATTCCCTCAGCACATGCCCACCGCCCGTTATGTTCATCTTCGCTCAGATGTATCAGCTTTCCTACGATGGAAAAAAGTTTGCGGTGCGCATGGTCGATGGAATCCACTCCGATATTAAATTGTTTATTCCATTCTGCTGTTTTTTCCATATGGCTCCTTTAATTATTGAGGGAAATATTTTGCCATCGGTGCCGGTGCTGCGGCCCGGGGTCATTACATGATTAATATATGTCGGAAAATGACGATATGTGTCGGTTTTTCCCCATATAGACAAAATTGTCAGAAAATAGTATAATTAGACGAAAAACAAAACATAGATCGGAACAATACTTTTGGATGAAAGGGAAGGGGTGATATGTTTGACTGCTCATGTTTCGGACGATGGATGGAACAGGGAAGAATCGGTAGCGGAGCATACGGAAAAAACAGTATTTTTGTGCGGGAAAAAGGGAGAAAGGTGCGGGCTTTCCAAGCTTATGGCATTATGCGGTATGTTCCATGATATGGGGAAAAATAAGCAAAAATTTGATGATTATATTCACGCGGAGGAAAGAACAAGGAAAAGGCTGAGGGGAACGATTGCCCATGCATCGACGGGAGCGAAGTATATTTATGAGAAATACCATGAAGAACCAGGAAATATTGCTTATATGGCGGAAATGGTTTGCTATGCGATTGCGGCTCACCATGGCCTGTTTGATTGTGTGGATATAGAACACACGGATTTGTTTTCGAAGAAGCTGGATAAGGTCGAAGATTATGAAGAGGCATGTCATAATGCGAAGCAGGAGTATTTGGATGGGTATCAAGAGGATAAGGTTTTTGCGGAAGCGGCAGAGGAATTCCGATCCGTATGGAACAAAATAAAAGAGCCGTTTGCAAGGTTAAAGCCTTTGATGATCGCCAAATATGGGCAGGAAGCCAGGGAAATGCTGGCAGGGTATAAGCTTTTTATGCTGGGGTGTTTGCAGAGGCTGATCTTATCCATACTGGTTGATGCGGATTGGGAGGCGACTTCAGACTTTATGGATGATGTGGATACACTGTCCAAAGGAGAGGTATTCCATAAAGAAGAAATATTTCGGGAAGCCCAGGGGAATTTTAAGGAATATATGAGGAAAAAGCAGGAGGCCATCGACCTTTCCAAACTGACGGATAAGGAAAGGGGGATATTGGATGCGAGGAATGCTTTGCAGAGGGAATGCCGGGAGTTTGCGAAGTATCCGGCAGGGATTTATTGTCTGCCTATTCCTACCGGGGGAGGGAAAACGCTGGCCAGCCTTGCCTACGCGTTGGAATATTGCAGGCTTCATCCGGAAACGGAACGGATTATTTATGTATCTCCATATATCAGCATAACAGAACAAAATGCCCAGGTATTCCGCGAGGCGGTGGGCGATGGCCGGTGGATTCTGGAGCATCATTCTTCAGTGGTCAGGAATGAGGGGGGCGAGGGAGAAGACTACCGGGCCGGCAAGTTTTCACGGTATGATATGAACTGGGAAGAACCGTTTATCTGCACTACGTTTGTCCAGTTTATGAACACACTTTTTTCGGATCGGAGTGAGTCGATAAGGAGGATGCACCGCCTGGCAAATTCGGTGGTGATTATTGATGAAGTCCAGTCGATGCCGTTAAAATGTATCCATACGTTTAACTATATGATCAACTTTTTAAATGCGGTATGCCATACGAATGTGGTTTTATGTACGGCGACGCAGCCGACCCTGGAGGAGGCGGAATGCCCGATCTGTTACAGCGAGCCAAAGTATATGATAGAGGATGTCGCCGGTTGGTTCGATCAGTTTGAACGGGTTAAAATTTGTGTACCCAGGGCGGGTCAGAAGTATACTTTTGAGAGCCTTGGAAAGGAGATCGTTGGGCAGACGGAGAAGTACCGGTCGATTCTCGTGGTGCTGAATACGAAGTCTGCGGTAAGGAAACTGTACGATTTGTTAAAAGAACGGAATGTGAAGGTGGAATATCTTACGACTAATTTATGTGCCGAGCATAGAAGCGATAAGATAAAATCGATCAAAGAGATTCTTGGGAAAAAACAGGAAAATATTGTCGTGGTCAGCACCAATTTGATCGAAGCGGGGGTGGATCTGTCGTTTGAATGCGTATATCGGTCAATGGCGGGGCTGGACAGTCTGGCACAGACCGCAGGGCGGTGCAATCGGAACGGTGAAATGGAATATGGGACGATAACTTTGATCGAGCTGGAGGGGGAGAATATCGGCAATATGGAAGAGCTTCATCGGAGCATAAAGGTGACAGAGGGACTGGTCGGGCAATATAACGGCAGCGAAGGCGGGGGAAGCCTTCTGACACCGGAATGGATGGACAAATATTATCGGTATATTTATTCCGAAGCATCGGATCAAATGAATTTTTCGATTAAAAAATGGGATACGAATATGTTGGAGCTTTTGTCTAGGGGATTTGGCCCGGAGGTAAAGAGAAACGCCATGAACCAGGCATATAAAACGGCGGGGCAGGCGTACCGGGTCATAGATGATCATTCTTTTGGTGTTATCGTGCCTTACAAAGAAGGAGCGGAAATTATCGCATCCATCCAGGAAGCAGACAATGTAATGGATATCAAAGGTTATATACGGAAGGCGCAGAGATATACGGTGAATATCAGGGAAAGCCAGCTGAAAAAACTGGAAGGGCTGATACAGCCGGTAAGCGATCAAATGCCGGATCTTTATATGATAGCCGCGCCGGGGGGATATCATATGGATTATGGAATTGCGCCGGAATGGGAAACACTTATTTTTTAAGGAAAAAATTGGAAAGGAGGGGCGGAATATGGATAAGCCGAATATCATTGAATACAAGGTATCAGGAAGATATGCGTTATTCACGGATCCCTTATCAAAAACGGGCGGCGAGAAATGCAGTTATCAGATACCGACCTATCAGGCATTGAAAGGAATCACAGAATCCATTTACTGGAAACCGACGATTACGTGGATTATCGATAAATGCCGGGTGATGAAGCCGATACAGACGGAATCGAAAGGGATAAGGCCGATTAAATACAGCGGAGGGAATGATCTGTCTTATTATACTTATTTGAGCGATGTGGAGTATCAGGTCAGGGCGCATTTTGAATGGAACGAAAACAGGGAGGATCTGGCGCATGACCGAAATGAAAATAAGCATTATGATATTACAAAAAGGATGGTGGAACGAGGCGGGAGAAGGGATATTTTCTTAGGGGCAAGGGAGTGCCAGGGGTATGTGGAGCCTTGTGCGTTCGGAGAAGAGGAAAGCCCGTATGATGGCAAAAATTTATCGTTCGGCATTATGGTGCATGGCATTACTTATCCTGACGAGGCCGTCAGGGAGGAAGAAAAAGGAAAGATGACCGTGCGGCTCTGGAATGCACAAATGGTCAATGGAATCATAAATTTTCCGCTTCCGGAAAAATGCGAAATAAGGAATGTGCTAAAGGATGCAAAACAGAAGGAGTTTATTTTTGAAAAGAATTTCCTGGGGCTAAAGGAATGGGAAGGGGGCGACTTGTTTGGCATGGTTGAAGACTTTGGCAGAAACATATGATGTATACTCCCATCTGGCGGGAGTGGATAAGAATGAACAGGCGGTGCTTCTGCCGATTTCCCACTCCACGTTTAACGCGCAGATTACGGTGACAGTGGATATGGATGGTAATTTCCAGAAAGCAGAAAAGCTGGAAAAGGGGAGAAATGCAGTTACGGTTATTCCAGTGACGGAGGATTCGGCGGCCAGAAGCAGCGGCATTGCGCCCCATCCGCTTTGCGATAAGCTTTGCTATGTGGCAGGGGATTATAGTTTTTATACGGGGGATGATAAGGAAAAATATTTTGAAGCTTATATAGATCAGCTGCGGGATTGGGCGGAATCGGACCAGACGCATCCTATGGTGCGTGCAATATATCAATATCTCGGGAAAAAATCATTGGTGCAGGATCTGACAGAAAAAAAGGTATTGGAACTGGATGAGGATGGAATGCTGACCGACGGCGTTAAAATACAGGGGCTGGGCCAAACGGGGGCGAATGTCAGGTTTGTGGTTCTTGATAACTATATGCCGAAGGAGGTGTGGAAGAGCCAGGAGCTGTATAAAAAGTATAGCGAATACTACCGGCAGAAAGCGGGAGGGAAGAAGCTGTGTTATGCATCGGGAGAGGTGGAGGCATGCTCTGATAAGCACCCTTCCAAAATCCGCAATAGCGCGGATAAAGCGAAATTGATCTCCGGGAACGATGAATCGGGTTTTACTTACCGCGGCAGGTTTGCATCCAAAGAAGAGGCGGTTTCTATAGGGTATGAAACATCCCAGAAGGCGCATAATGCTTTGCGGTGGCTGATCCAGAAACAGGGGTATACGAGGGACGAGTCGGCGATTGTCTGCTGGATGGCAAACAGGGATAAACAGGTTCCCAATATGATGAAGGACTCTGTCAATACATATCGGGATATCGATGACTTTGATTTTGACTTTGAGGATGTGGACGAAGGTGAGGATCGGGGCAGGAACAGGCATGATACCGGCAAGTTTTATGCGGAACGGTTTCATAAGGCGGTAAACGGCTACATGGGGAACTTCAAAGCGGAGGATAAGGTAGCGATTATTGCGCTGGATGCGGCGACGACAGGCCGTTTGTCCGTCGTATATTATGACGAAATGGGCGGCAGGCAGTATATGGATGCGATATTGCATTGGCAGGAACATTGCAAATGGCGCAGGACGGTAAAGCTGGAGAATTCAGAGGATGGCAGGAAAAGGATTACCTGTGAATGCACGCCTTCCCCAAGGGATATGGCGCTGGCGGCATTCGGCGTGCAGAGGTCGGAGTGGCTGGAGGCGGACAGCAAACTGATCAGGGCGACGGTAAAGCGGCTGCTTCCGTGCATCACCCGGAAGGGAGTGCGGATCCCGGTTAATATTATTAAGGCGGCGGCAAGGCGGGCTTCCATGCCGCAGACGATGAGCGATTTCGTATGGCGTAATGATGTATTGTGCGTGGCATGTGCGATGATTCGATTTAATTACGAGGAGGATGGCAAGACGATGGATAATTTCCTGAAAGATAACGAGCATGATCGGAATGTGCTGTTTGGGAGGCTGCTGGCAGTCTATGACTATATGGAACAGAGGGCTTTGTTTGAAAAGGACGAGAACGGAAAAGTAAAAGAGATACGTATGACGAACGCCAAGCGTTATTGGAATGCATATTGCAGCAGACCGGCTAAAACATCAAAGACGATCAAACAGAATTTAATTGCGTATGAAAAAAAATTAAATGGATATGAACTGGCAAAGTTTGAGGAATGGGCTGGCGGGATCATGGCTTGTTTAGCGGGGAGTGGATTTGATAATACGGCTTTATCAGAGCGGTATTTGCCGGGCTATTATTTGCAGATGGAAGATATGAAAAAAGTATTTCAGATGAAAAATAATCATGGAGGAGAAGAGAATGAGTGAATTTACAAACAAAATTGATTTTGAAGTTTTGGTAATGGTGAAAAATGCAAATCCTAACGGAGATCCCTTGAATGGGAACAGGCCAAGGGAAACTTATGACGGATTCGGCGAAATATCGGATGTATGCATTAAGAGGAAAATCAGAAATCGGTTGCAGGACATGGGGGAGAGAATTTTTGTACAGAGCGAAGAACGATCCGATGATGGATGCAAGAGTTTGGCGGATAGGGCAAAAAGCAATGAAATTATGCAAAAGGCGCTGAAGAGCAAGGACAAGGAGGCTTATGCCCAAGCGGCCTGTGAGACGTGGATTGATGTCCGTACTTTTGGACAAGTATTCGCTTTCAAGGATGACAGCGTATCCGTGGGTGTAAGAGGCCCTGTTTCAATTCATTCGGCGTTCAGCGTATTGCCTATATCCATTAACAGCATGCAGATCACAAAAAGCGTCAACAGCGAGACAAAGGAAAAGAAGTCCTCTGATACCATGGGGATGAAGCATAAGATATATTCGGCGCTGTATGTAATAAAAGGGAGCATTAATCATCAGCTTGCTGAAAAGACGGGATTCAGCGATGAGGATGCGGAGAAAATAAAGGAAGCTTTGCGAACATTATTTGTAAACGACAGTTCTTCCGCAAGGCCTGATGGAAGCATGGAGGTATGTAAGTTGTATTGGTGGAAGCATAACTGCCCGATGGGTCAGTATTCTTCGGCAAAGGTTCATAAGCTTGTCAGGATTATGCCAAAGGAGGACGACCCAAAGGAATTTGAAGATTATGAGATAGAGATCGATTCTTTGCCGGGGCTGGCGCTGGAAGAAGTGGAAGGGATTTGATGATGTATTCGGAAGAAGATTATTTGATGCTTTCCGGCATCCAGCATTTTGCATTTTGCAGAAGACAGTGGGCGATGATACATATCGAACAGCAATGGGCGGAGAATTATAGGACGACGGCCGGCGAGTTGATGCATAAGAAGGCGCATGAAGAAGGTTCCTTTGAAAAGAGGGGCGATCTGCTGATTGTCCGGGGTCTGCGCATTTCTTCAAAGGAACTTGGGGTGAGCGGACAATGCGACGTGGTGGAATTTCATCAGGATAAAAATGGAGTGGATTTATTCGGATACGATGGGAAATGGAAGCTGGTGCCGATCGAGTATAAACGGGGGATGCCGAAAGAAAATAATGCGGATGAGCTGCAGCTCTGCGCTCAGGCAATTTGCTTGGAAGAAATGTTCCAGACGGGCATAGCGGAGGGGTATTTGTATTATGGCGAGAACAGAAGGCGCACTCATGTGGAATTTACGGATGGTCTGAGGACGGAAGTATGGAAAATGACTAAAGAAATGCACGATTTGTTTCGCAGGGGCTACACGCCGAATGTAAAACCCGGGAAGCAGTGTAAGGCATGTTCTTTGGAGGATTTGTGCGTTCCCAAACTGCAAAAGGCAGGAAAGGTCAGGGAATATGTGGAAAAGCATATAAAAATGGAGGATTAGGGGGAGAAGCGGCGTGCGGAAATTATTGAATACTTTGTATATTATGACAGAGAGCTGCTATTTAACGCTGGACGGCGAAAATATTGTAATACAGGACGTGGAGAAAACACTTGGCCGGTTTCCTCTCCATACGCTGGAGAATATTATATGTTTTACCTATAAAGGAGCCAGCCCGGCGCTAATGGGAGCTTGTGCGGAACGGAGAATAGGAATGAGTTTCTTCTCTCCCAGGGGAGCATTTCTGGCGAGAGCGGTTGGAAAAGAGTATGGGAATGTGCTGCTTCGGAAAGAACAGTACCGCATATCGGATCATGAGGAGAGAAGCATCGCATATGCCAGAAATATGATTGTCGGAAAAGTTTTTAACAGCAGATGGAGCATAGAGCGTACGCTGCGCGACCATGCATACCGGGTGGATGCGGAAAAATTGAAGCGGGTATCTTTGGCTTTGTATGATATGCTGCCGAAAATAGACGGTGTGATGGAAATGGATGAGCTTCGGGGCATGGAAGGGAAGGCGGCGGAACAATATTTTTCTGTGTTTAATGATATGATTCTGAATCAAAAAGAAGACTTTGCATTCGTGGCAAGGAACCGAAGGCCGCCTCTTGATAACATAAATGCTGTTTTATCATTTGCTTATACCGTGCTTGCGGGTGATTGTGCTAATGCATTATCAGGTGTCGGGCTGGATCCGTATGTGGGCTTTATGCATGGCGACAGGCCGGGAAGAAGATCGCTCGCATTGGATTTGATGGAAGAACTAAGGCCGGTTTTGGCAGACAGATTCATTTTGACATTGATTAATACGAAAGCGATTCAGGCGGTTCATTTCGAAAAGCAAAAGGATAACGCGGTTTTATTAAATGACGATGGAAGAAAGGTATTTTTTAATGCATGGCAGAGTCATAAGAAAGAAAAGATAACGCATCCATATTTAAAGGAAAAAATAGAATGGGGACTGGTTCCTCATGTGCAGGCGCTTTTGCTTGCCAGGACAATACGAGGCGATGTGGATGAATATCCGCCGTTTTTATGGAAGTAGGTGTTGGAATGTTAGTATTGATTACATATGATGTTGCTACTCAGGATGCGGCGGGAAGGGCGCGTCTGCGTAAAGTCGCAAAAGAGTGTGTCAATTATGGGCAACGAGTGCAGAATTCGGTATTTGAGTGTATGTTGGATGCCTCGCAGCTATTATTGTTAAAGGACAAACTTGTGTCGCTGATTAATGAGAAAGAAGACAGCCTGCGTTTTTATTATCTGGGGAATAATTACCGAACAAAAGTAGAGCATTTTGGCAGTAAGGCTTCTTATGATGCGGAAGGGACTTTAATGATTTAGGATGTTAGTTGTTTGTAAATAGCACGGGTAATTATGCTGGATATGATGAAAATGTCATGCATTAGTTTGGTGCGGACGGTAAGTAAACATGAAATAGCAGAGGGGTTCGCACCATGAAAAGTGGTAGAAGTTTGTAAGATTTGTAGTAAAGTAAAAAAAGCAATGACCAAATTTGTTGGTGTTGCATAAGCAGAAATCAAAATTTTCAAAGAAATATGTGGTTTTTGCAGTCGCTCCCTTCGCGGGAGCGTGGATTGAAATGATAAAAACGGAAATGCGGTAGTAAATATCCTTTATGTCGCTCCCTTCGCGGGAGCGTGGATTGAAATAAGCATGTCTGGCATAGGCAGTCGTGGCATCTTCTGTCGCTCCCTTCGCGGGAGCGTGGATTGAAATTTATACGCAAGTATCCTGCGAAGCGGAAGACCCGGTGTCGCTCCCTTCGCGGGAGCGTGGATTGAAATATCTACAGAAGAAAAATTATCTCTTAAATCCTGCGGTCGCTCCCTTCGCGGGAGCGTGGATTGAAATCTCAAGCTGTGTTACACGGTATGTAAGCACCTTTGGTCGCTCCCTTCGCGGGAGCGTGGATTGAAATAAGGATGCAGATTGTCGGGAGGAAAGGGAGATTATGTCGCTCCCTTCGCGGGAGCGTGGATTGAAATGCCAAGAACCACTCCAATACCAAAGCTGGCCACAGGTCGCTCCCTTCGCGGGAGCGTGGATTGAAATTGCAAACGCATGTGGTTTTAAATCCTCGCAGAAGTCGCTCCCTTCGCGGGAGCGTGGATTGAAATTGACATAGAATTTGCTGATTTATGTTTTCAAATAGTCGCTCCCTTCGCGGGAGCGTGGATTGAAATCTTATCTCTAAGGGCAGACAGGTAGACAAGCGCCAGTCGCTCCCTTCGCGGGAGCGTGGATTGAAATTAATGTTTTTTTACCAAAAATTCCGTCAATATTACGTCGCTCCCTTCGCGGGAGCGTGGATTGAAATTAATGTTTTTTTACCAAAAATTCCGTCAATATTACGTCGCTCCCTTCGCGGGAGCGTGGATTGAAATTATATAATCAATATTTGAATAGACCCCAACCTCATGTCGCTCCCTTCGCGGGAGCGTGGATTGAAATCCTAATTGGTGTACAATCATTTTGAAAGGAGTGAAGTCGCTCCCTTCGCGGGAGCGTGGATTGAAATCTTGCAGTGCTGGGCGACCAAAAATATGGTACAAATGTCGCTCCCTTCGCGGGAGCGTGGATTGAAATCGTTATCACTTTATTCTGCACTGGATTTGTCGAGTCGCTCCCTTCGCGGGAGCGTGGATTGAAATTTATACGCAAGTATCCTGCGAAGCGGAAGACCCGGTCGCTCCCTTCGCGGGAGCGTGGATTGAAATATATGTCAAACGAATTACTTAACATCATCATACCGGTCGCTCCCTTCGCGGGAGCGTGGATTGAAATTTATATCTCCTTGCGCCCTGGTTCGCTTGCTCTGGTCGCTCCCTTCGCGGGAGCGTGGATTGAAATCAAAATATCTGCACGGTTTTCGTCCGCATTGAAAAGTCGCTCCCTTCGCGGGAGCGTGGATTGAAATACCGAAATACCATGGACGATTACGCCAAAAAATTGTCGCTCCCTTCGCGGGAGCGTGGATTGAAATTTAACCGTTTTGGCATTTTTCTTTGCAGCCAAGGAGTCGCTCCCTTCGCGGGAGCGTGGATTGAAATCGGGCAATATACGCACCCTACGGGGCAATGCACGGTCGCTCCCTTCGCGGGAGCGTGGATTGAAATCATAATCAGCAATTTCCATTTGCTCCTTGTTTGGTCGCTCCCTTCGCGGGAGCGTGGATTGAAATTAAAAAGGTCTGGATGTGCTTTGCGCCGGGGATTGTGTCGCTCCCTTCGCGGGAGCGTGGATTGAAATGGACAGGACGCAAGACTTGGTAATGCACAACACGCGTCGCTCCCTTCGCGGGAGCGTGGATTGAAATCGCTTAACTTACCATTTAAATCGCCCTTTATATGTCGCTCCCTTCGCGGGAGCGTGGATTGAAATGCATTTTTCCCGCGCCTTTCGGAATAATAGGATTGGTCGCTCCCTTCGCGGGAGCGTGGATTGAAATCGTGTAAAATCTCTTGACGTGCATACGGATGATGTGTCGCTCCCTTCGCGGGAGCGTGGATTGAAATACAAGGAGGCATTAAAAATATGAGAAAAGTAACCAGTCGCTCCCTTCGCGGGAGCGTGGATTGAAATACAGAAATCCTTGTACTGGCTCACACTGAAAAAGGGTCGCTCCCTTCGCGGGAGCGTGGATTGAAATAAAAACATTGCCCAATGGCTTAAGGATATGTGGGCGTCGCTCCCTTCGCGGGAGCGTGGATTGAAATACAAAGAGTTTATTGAATATGAGTTGGAAGTGGACGTCGCTCCCTTCGCGGGAGCGTGGATTGAAATTTCGCCGTTTACCAGCGTCTTGCGGCACTGCTCCACGTCGCTCCCTTCGCGGGAGCGTGGATTGAAATAATACTCATACTTTGGTCTGACAATCATCCATATTGTCGCTCCCTTCGCGGGAGCGTGGATTGAAATCAGATTGACCTCTGCCGGGGTAATGCACCCGTACGTCGCTCCCTTCGCGGGAGCGTGGATTGAAATGGAACTGCACAGTCCTTGCAGACAGAAAATGGACAGTCGCTCCCTTCGCGGGAGCGTGGATTGAAATGGAAAAACTCTTGCGGTAAATGGTATATGGATTGTCGCTCCCTTCGCGGGAGCGTGGATTGAAATCTTGACTGATAGTGGCGGCATAAATCCTTTGTATGGTCGCTCCCTTCGCGGGAGCGTGGATTGAAATTTTTGTGGAGAGTACCAGCCTGTTATATTGCCCTCGTCGCTCCCTTCGCGGGAGCGTGGATTGAAATCGATGTCTTACCCAATCAGAAAAACACTCTTGAGTCGCTCCCTTCGCGGGAGCGTGGATTGAAATCCCATGTGGAAAAGAGTATGAGGGAAAATCATACGTCGCTCCCTTCGCGGGAGCGTGGATTGAAATCAACTAATCAAACACAAAACCCAGATTATGAGAACGTCGCTCCCTTCGCGGGAGCGTGGATTGAAATATATTTCATTTACATACCCCCTATATTGAATTTGGTCGCTCCCTTCGCGGGAGCGTGGATTGAAATGTATAAATGCCCGGCAGATGTCTGGATGATAGGCTGTCGCTCCCTTCGCAGGAGCGTGGATTGAAATATATCTACATTGGATGGTATGCCTGATATCCTGCCATCGATCCCCTCGCGGAAGCAAGGAATCACTTAATAAAATATGTGTTATTTCGAAAATGCAGTCAGTATACCTTATTTGCTATGAAAGAGTGAAGGGTGAGGAAGAGGAAATCCTCAGTAATTTCAGAAAACAGGAATGAGTACCGAAATGGAAGTACATAAGAACTGAATGAAAATATTCGGAATTGAATTCCTGAGAGAATTCAAAAAGAAAAGGTCGGATAAATCAGCCAAGGAACTGAAAAGGGCAGTAGATATGTTTTCTCATTCCTTTATCTGATTTACTGAATTGTCTGCAAAAAATTTTCGACTTCTTTATTGAACGTTTCGCATCTTCTATTTGCAATAAAATGATTGCCCTTCATAATCGATAATTTGGCATGAGGTATATTTCCCGCGATTTCTTTTGTATGGGCTTCCCTAATCATATCGCTGCTCCCGCAAATTACGAGCGTGGGGGCTGTTATTTTTGATAATTCATCTAATCCAATATTCGGCTCGTCAACCATTAGCCCGAGCATCTCCGCATTCCTTTTTGCATTGGGTGATTTTGAAGCAAATAGTCTTGCGATTCGGTATCCTATTTCGATTGGGATTTGCACTGTCCTTTTTACTCCCTTCGGATTCAGGTTTCCCCCGTTTAATATCAATGCCTTTACCTTGCCTGGATATTTTATTGCAAACTTCATTGCGATATTTGCTCCGTCTGAAAACCCAAGGATAATTGCATTTGAAATATTAAGACTTGTCATAAAATTGTATAAATCACAGGAAAACTGCTCAATAGTAAAAGGCTCGGTTCCTCTTGGAGATCGGCCGTGCCCGCGCGTGTCCAGAGCAATTACACGGTATCTGTCGCTGAAATAATCCATTTGATTTTTGAAATAAGAGCCATCTTCCCCATTCCCGTGCAAAAGGATAAATGGCTCTTTATCACCTTTTTCCTGATAATATAAATTTATATTCATTTTATGTTTCCTCACGAAATTTTTGTTAATATGCTTGATTATAAAATATTCGTCTGCTGCATGCAATATATATTGCCAGTTATATACATTGATAAAAAGAAGAACTTTTGGTATGATTAAGTCCGAATTTGGCGATCGGATAATGAAAAGAGTTAAGGAATAGGATGATTAAATGGAGGCAGAAAATGATTATTAACACAGGCGGGCGGACAGATACTGTCCAGTATTATACAGAATGGCTTTTGAACCGTTTTTCAGAAGGCTATGTGCTTTCGCGTAATCCGCTTTTTCCTAACAAAGTGACGCTCTATGAACTGACCCCGGATAAGGTGGATTGTGTTGTTTTTTGCTCAAAGAATTACGAACCCATACTTTCGCGCCTGCATGAGATCACAGACCGTTTCCACATGTATTTTCATTACACGATCACTGCTTATGGAAAAGATATTGAGCCGGGCGTGCCAGGCATAGAGGAAAGCATGGAAACATTGATGAAGCTGTCCCGGCTGGTGGGAAGAGAACGTGTTGCATGGAGATACGACCCTGTTCTGCTGACGGAAAAATATACGATACAGCGGCATTTGGAAACCTTTGAACATATGGCGGGAACACTGGCTCCATATATTGATCGTTGTATTTTTGGCTTTGTGGAAATGTATAAAAAACTGGAAAGCAACATGCCGGAACTTATTCCGCTGTCGGAACAAGACAAAGATGTGCTGGCGCAGGGGCTGGGCAATATTGCCGGAAAGCATGGGATTGTGATCCAGACTTGCGGGATAAACGGTGATTTTACCAGCTATGGAATCCATTCTTTGGGCTGTATGACGCTTGATATTTTTGGGAAAGCAAATCATATTGCTTTTAGGAATTTAAAACATAAGGGCGCGAGGCAGGGCTGCCAATGCATCGAAAGCCGGGACATAGGGGCTTATAATACTTGCATAAACGGCTGTAAATATTGTTATGCCAATAAAAACCCGCAAAATGCATTGGGAAATTATAAAGATCATGACAAGGCATCTCCTTTGCTGCTGGGTGTGGTAAAACCGAATGATATTATCACGCAGGGGGTGCAAAAGTCCTTTTTGGAGAAGAAAAGAGGCAGCTGAAAAAATACCTGAAAAAAATGGCAAAATTCAAGGCATGTTATCTTGCAATCTGGAAACACGGGTGTTATACTAATAATAACTATAGAGATTTTACAATGATATATTGAGTATATCATGTATAAGGACATGGAGGTCCACATTTTTATTCAAAGGAGTGATGATAATGGGTATCGGTATTGATGTAAGCAACAAACAAGATTACTCTTATCTGTTCCAGAGTCTTTCATCCAGCAGCGGCGGAATGGGGAATTTGAATTTCCTTTCCGATTATGCCAGCATCAGGAATGGCAGCTATGGCAAGCTTTTGAAGACTTATTATGCCAAGAAGCAGGATTCCGGTACAGAGGGGAGCAGTAAGCAAAGCAGATCGGGCGATGTTCTGGACAGAATTCTGGAAGAGAAGAAAAACCCGAAGGTTTCCAAAGATGTACAAGAGGCGAATGCGAATTTGACGACAGGCCTTTCTACTATGAGGACATCTGTTTCCGCATTGCAGAACAGCCAGACGTATACAGACACGGAGAATGGCCGGAGCGCGGAAGACAAGGTGGTTTCTGCGATGAAAGCTTATGTGTCGGATTATAATAATGTTTTAAAAGCAGCAAGGGGTTCCACGCTGACAAACAAAACGGCATATGTAGCGAATATGATGAGCAGCACAGCCGCGAATGCGGATAAACTTTCTGAAATCGGCGTTACGGTGAATAGGGATGGGACATTGAGCCTGAGCGCGGAGAAGCTGAAAGCGACAGATATTTCTAAAGTACAGGAGCTGTTTTCATCTGATGATATCATGAGCTACGGTTCGGTGATCGCGTCGCGCCTTCAATTCGCAGGAGCTGCATCCAGTGCAGGCACGACAGGCTCTGCAAGCAATACGGGCACAAACAACACGGTAAGCTCTGGCGCGGGTTCCCTTAAGGCAGACGGCAAAGCTCTGGCATCGGAAGAACTTTACGAGAAGGTAAAGGATAAGGACGGCAATGAGACAGACAAGTATAATATTGATAAGATTTTTGCTACAGCAAAGAGCTTTGTCAGCAATTATAACAAGATGTTTGATTCCGCTGAATCCAGTTCCAATTCCGGTGTGGTAGCTAATCTGTCCTATATCAGGGAAAAGACGGCACGCAATGAGGATGCGCTTAAGCAGTTTGGGATCAGCGTAGACCAGAAGGGCAGGATGAAGATTGACGAGGATACATTTAAAAAGTCAGATATGTCCGAAGTGCAGAAGTTTTTTAAGGACTATGGTTCTTCGATTGCTTCCAATGCGTCGCTTGTAGAATATTATATGACGACTCAGGCAAACGCGGCCAGCGGTTATACGGCTGCCGGGGAATATAACGTACAGGGAAGTTCCCGTTATGCTGACATGATTTAATGTAAAAATGGAAAAGAATAATGCAAGCGCAGCAGGAAAGAAAAGATCCTGCTGCGCTTTATTTTTTATGTGTATTTGCAGTTGTAGGAACATTTAAACTATGCTATGATGGTCGCAACAGACAGAAAAAGTTAAGATACGCGCGGGGTGACGGAATGGATCTGCTGGTAAAAATAGGCATTTTTGCGGTCGTTGCATTGGTTTTGAATTATGTTGTTAATTTGGTTTATAAGTATATATTGAAAAAAACTGGCGCGATCCATCTGCAGTTTTCGAAAAGCGTGGTCATTATCGTGATCGATGTCATCGTCATATACAGCCTGGCGCAGCAGTTTGATATGACGAAGGACATTAGCAAGGTAGTATTGCAGAGCGGCTCGCTGATCCTGGCTATAGCGACCTTTGCTGCGCAGCATGCCCTGGGAAATGTAATAAGCGGCGTTTCCATATCGGTGTCGAAGCCTTATAACGAGGGGGAAAAAATAAGGGTAGTCCAAGGGGGGACAGTGATTGCGGAGGGAATCGTAAGGGACGTGACGCTGCGGCATACAGTGATTTATCAGTTTAATGGGGAAAGCTATATCGTTCCTAACTCGGTTATGGATACGGCAGTAGTAATTAATACGAATTATACGGAAAACGTAGGGAACTTTATTGAAGTGGAAATCTCTTATGACGCGGATATTGAAGAGGCGCTGCGCATTATGAGGAAGGTATGCTCGGAACATAAGCTGACATTAAACACGGAGGAAAATGCCGTTACCGCAAGCGGGTATACCCAGAATGGGATTATTTTAAAAACGACGATATGGACGGAGAATCTGGATGACAGTTTTCATGCATGCAGCGATATAAGGATCGCGCTCCTGACGGAATTTAAGAAAAGCGGCATAGAGATACCTTATCAGACGGTGACAATAAATGCTCCGTTCCATACATAAAAAAGAAGGCGGAATGTTTTATGGGTTTTGTGGGACTGCAGGAATATGTATCGATAGAAAGCGCTTTGGATTCGCTATTTGGGAGCGGCATTCGGATTACAAGCATGGACAGAGTTTCCGGAGGGGATATTAACGAGGCATATAGGCTGACGTTGACGGATGGAAAGCGTATTTTCATGAAAGCAAACCGGAAGGAGAATATGCCTTTCTTTACGGCGGAGGCGGCCGGGCTGGCGGCGATTGCCGGAACCGGGGCTATTGGAACGCCGGGCGTTCTTTGCGTGGGGACAGATGAGGAGGGAGCGGGATGTTCCTTTTTGCTGATGGAGTGGATAGAGGGGAATGGCCGTGTTAAAGATTACTGGGAGGTGTTCGCGCGCCAGCTGGCGGCTATGCATCGGGCGGAAACAGGGGGCTTTGCTGTCGAGGGGAAGTTCGGTTTTTCTAATGATAATTATATTGGGGCAAATGGCCAGGCCAACAGAGTCTGCGGGAGCTGGATTGATTTTTTCCGGGAGTGCCGTCTGGAGCCGCAGTTTAAGCGGGCTTCCCGTTATTTTGACGCGGGAGGAAGGAAAAAAGTAACAAAGCTGCTGGAGCGCCTGGATGATTTTTTGGTGGAACCGGAACACCCTTCGCTGCTGCATGGCGATTTGTGGTCGGGGAATGTGATGACGGGAAACGATGGGAAAGCATGGCTGATCGACCCTGCGGTTTATGTGGGGCATGCGGAAGCCGATCTTGCGATGACAGAGCTTTTCGGAGGCTTCCCGCAGATTTTTTATGATGTTTACCGGGAGGAAGCGCCAATGCAGCCTGGATATGAAAGACGGCGGGATCTATATAATCTTTACCATCTTCTGAATCATTTGAACTTGTTCGGACGCGCGTATCTGCCGTCGGTCGTACGCGTTGTGGAAAAATATATCGCATAGGCGGAAGGAAGCAGTAAGGGAATAGTTTGCCCTTACTGCTTTTTATAGCTGCAAGCGTTCAAAAAGTCGTTCATAAGAGCTGTTAAATCTTCTTCAAAATCTTCCTTGCATGTCAGTTCAATGCATACAGCATAATTATGAAACTGGCCGAAAGCGGACACGCCTCGGTGATAAGGAATATCATCGTGGGCGCGCTGATAAGTAATAAAGGTATAAGGCTGTCCGTTGCAGATGATTTCTTCTTCGCTCAGGATGTCGTAATTGGCTTTTCCGGCGGCAAGCCATTTGCCCATAGCGCCTTTTGCGCTTTCATCGTCTGGGAATTCCCCCAATAAAAGATAGAACTGGGCATCGTATAAGTCGATCATATCTCCGGCGCTGTTCTGGAAAGGCTCTGGACTTCCCATTGCCCATGATGCATAGTAAAGGCCGTCTGCGGACAGGGTATCCATATGATTGATGAGGGCTAGGCGGTCATCTGTATTTTGGACGGTCAGTATGTTGCCGACGGTTATCGAGTCGGAGTCTGCCCATGTATTTTCATTTTTCTCTAAAGTGGAAGGGAAAAAGGAACAGCCAGTCAGTAGAAATGAAAAACAAAAAATATAGAATAAGTATTTAAGCTTTTTATATGTCATTAGGAAATTCTCCTTTCGTTGGATGACTATAGGGAATCAACGGCTGTTATAAATAGTGTTCCATAATTCGTTGCATTGATCGATATGTTCCGTTGTTGCGTCGGTATAGAAGCAGCGTCTTCCCAAGTAAAGGCCGGAAAAGTATGCTGGGCCGTCTTCAGGAAGCGCCGTATTCGGTTCGGCAGTGGAAGGAATATTCGGCTCCGGGGAAGATAAGGCGGAGCAGTCTGCCCATGGGATGACTTTGCCTTCGGCAGAGTAATCGGCGGGGGCAGGGCAGCTTCCGTCAGGGGAAGCGAGAATCTGGAATTCGAGCTGGAAGCGCTCCGGGTCATCCATCAGGAAAAAGTAGCTGTCGCAGTCTGAAATATCGCCGATCAGCGGGATATCGGAGGCATATCCGTAATAGGCCGCGCCGGTTTCCGGGGTGCCGCTTATGTATTGGTTGATTTGTATGATAATTTCCCCGTCTCCGTTAAAATCGGAAGCGATGGCTGCAAATGCCTGTTCTAAGGCAGATACGGCGGGAGGCGGGAGTTCCGACTTCCCGATATATGCAACCTGGAAATCGGGATCTTTGGCCCATAATCCGAAAGCATTCCCTGCGAGATTGCCGATAATCAAAAGAAGGATGATGCCGCAAAGCACATACCATTTATAGTAATACCAGCAATTCTTCCATTTTGCTTTCTTAAAATTTTTCCAATTATTTGTCTGCATGATGTGATTACTCCTTTGCGCCGAAAGGTTCCGAAGTGGTGCCGCCATACGCATAAGTGACGGGAAGGCAGACGAGGGGCGGTTTGGAGGGCATATTTTCCTGAAGGAGGAGTTCAACGCACATTTCGGCAATTTCGGAGACTGGCTGTACAATAGTGGAACAGATATAGTCTTGATTGCCGAAATAGCGTATGCCGTCAAAACCAATGACTTGCACGTCTTCGGGAACCTTTTGGTTGAGGCGGCGCAATATTTTTAGGACGCGGTAGGCGAGTGCATCGGTAACGCAGAAAATGCCGTCAAAAGATAATTTGCCTTCTTGTATGTGGTCGGCAAGAAACTTGTCGAATTCTTCATAAGGTTCTCCGTCGCTTATGATTTTCATTTCATATGCGAGCCCGCGGGAGAGGCAGCCGTTTTCAAAGCCGGCTTTCCTTTTGTTCGGCTCGTTGTTCAGATCGGAGCCTGTTCGGAGAAAAGCGACATTTTTGCAGCCTAAGTCTGCCAGCTTTTCGGCAGCTATCTGCCCGCCGGCAAAGTTGTCGCTTGTTACGCATGGGATCTTCGGCCCCATGGAACGGTCGATGGCAACAAACGGCGTGCTTTCCTCGATTATAAGATGGGGATTATAGGTCAGGCCGATAATTCCATCCACTTTATTCTGCTGCGCCATTGCGATGTACTCCTGTTCCTGGCCGCAGTCATAATCCGTAGAACAAAGGAGCATTCGGTATTTTCGTTTCAAAAGCGCGAGATTAATATGGTAGACGAGCGATGCGTAGAAGGGTTCCTGGGTGTTAGGTATTAAAAGCGCTACCGTGCGGGTTTTGTTCGTCTTAAGCCCTTGTGCATAGCTGTTGACCTGGTAATTCAGCTTCTGGATAGCGCTTTCCACGCGGGTTTTATAAGCATCGCCCACGGGCAGGCCGTTTACGACTTTTGATACTGTGCCCAAAGCTACCCCTGCTTCCCTGGCAACATCTTTCATGGTTGGAGTGGAATTTTCTTTTTTCATAGGTCCCCCTTTCGATATACTTTCGGTGAAATTGAATATTTATTTCATGAAATCAAGAAAAAATATAAGCATTCATATGGTTTCGTAAAGAATAATAGGGTAGAAAAACCGTAAAAAAGGCTTTATATTTTGTTTCTTTTCTATTATATTGCATTGGAATTCATTTGTAAAGCGTTAATATGAAACATTTCATGAAACGTTATACAACAAATATATTGTAATACTATACAAAATTGGAACTAAATAATTGGGTAAAACGACTAAATAAACAAAATATATAAATAAAATGTGTATATTATATTGATCTTATAACTAAAAAGTGATATTTTTATAAAAAGAGGCATATAACGTTTCATGAGAAAAGCGCGCTTCACATGAAAAGGAAGAGAATGATGAAAAAAATAAATTGGGTTTGGGAGGAAAGGAGAGAAATATGAGCAAGAACAGATTGGTGGCTGCAGGCCATGCAATGTCATTGGAAAAGCCATTGAAAAAACGCATACTGGATAATTGGCAATTATATGCGATGCTGTTGATTCCGGTAGTATTAACGATTATTTATAAGTACATACCTATGTATGGCATACAAATTGCTTTCAGGGATTATAAGGCCAGCCGGGGATTCATGGGGAGCGAGTGGGTTGGATTGGAGTGGTTCCGCCGATTCTTCAGTGCTCCCACGTTTGGCCGGATGATTAAGAATACGGTGCTGCTAAGTTTTTTCAGTCTGCTATGGAGCTTTCCGATTCCTGTTATTTTGGCGTTAATGTTGAATCAGATGAGGTTCCAGCGTTTTAAGAGGGTGACGCAGACGGTTCTCTATGCGCCGCACTTTATTTCCACGATGGTTATCTGCGGTATGATTCGTATTTTCTTAAGTCCTTCCGGCGGGTTGATTAACCTGATTGCGGGCGCGTCGGTAGATTTTTTGACGGAATCGGCGGCATTCCGCACGATTTATATCGCTTCCGGCATTTGGCAGGATGCAGGGTGGGGGATTATTGTATATATGGCGACGCTGGCAAATGTGGATACATCTCTTTATGAGGCGGCGAAGGTGGACGGAGCGTCCCTGTTCCAGAGAATCCGCCATATTGATATACCGGAACTGACCTCCATTATGGTGCTGAACTTGATTATGAGTGCGGGCGGTTTGATGAATGTAGGGTTTGAGAAGGTGTGGCTGCTGCAGACGGAGCTGAATAAGGCGACAAGCGACGTAATTGCCGTTTATGTGTATCAGCAAGGTATTGAAAATGCGAAATACAGCTATTCTACGGCAGTAGGGCTGTTCAATACGGCAATTAATATTATTCTGTTGATTGTAGTGAACAAGATAGCCGGGAAGATATCGGAAGACACAAGTTTTATATAGGAAAGGCAAAAACCGGGGATTTTCAATCGGCGAACGAATGCTTGCGTCTGCAAGCTGTGTGAGAATGGAGGTTAAGTATGAAAGCAAATGCAAAATCAGGAAAGCTGTCCGGGCTTTCTGAACGAAGCAGCGATATAGTTCTTGTGGCAATCTGTGCCGTTATTCTGTTTATTGTTGCTTATCCCTTGTATTATGTATTGATTGCATCGGTATCGGACCCATATGATGTATATGCTGGAAAAACCTTTCTTTTACCGAGCCAGTTTACGTTGGACGGGTATAAGTCGGTATTTGCTGATTCCAGTATATTGACAGGGCTTTTGAATAGTTTTAAGTATACGATAATCGGTACGGTGTTTTCTGTTGTAATGCTTTATTTGACGGCGTATCCTTTAAGCGTGAAAGATCTGCCGGGCAGGAAAGCTTTGAGTATTTTCTTTATTATTACTATGTATTTCGGCGGCGGCATGGTTCCTACTTATTTGATTGTAAAACAGACTGGGCTGATTAACAATATGTGGGCGCTCTTTCTGCCGGGAGGGGTTGCGGTAGGAAATATGATTATCGTAAGGAATTTCTTTGAAAACAGCATCCCGAAGGAAATGATAGAAGCGGCAGGGATTGACGGGGCTTCCAAGTGGACGACGTTTATCCGTATCGTAGTGCCTTTGAGCCGTTCCATCATGGCGGTGATGGTAGTATTCAGCATGGTGGCATACTGGAATGATTGGTTTACCTCTATGATTTATCTTCCATCGCCGGAAAAAGCTCCCCTGCCCCTCGTCCTTCGGAATATCCTGATTAAGAGTTCGGCAAGCGCGAGTCAGGCCAGCACGATATCCGGAGGTTTTGCGGAGCTGAATAAAATGACGGAGATGATTAAGTTTTCATCCATTATTATAGCGGCCGCCCCGATGCTGGCTATTTACCCGTTTGTGCAGAAGTATTTTGAAAAAGGGTTTATGGCAGGTGCAGTCAAGGGCTGATTAGAGAAAGGGAATAAGATTATGAAAAGATGGAAAAAAGCAGCGGCTTGTATGCTTGCCGTAAGCCTTGTATTATCTCTGGCGGCATGCGGGAAAAATCAATATGGAAATCATGAAAAGGGTGTAGCGAATACGGACAGGACGCAGACGGAATTTGCCATTATGGGCGCGCAGAGCGCTTTAAGCCCGGGGTATACGAATAATACGGTTTTAAACCAGCTTCAGGGCGAGGCGGGAATCAGCATTGACTGGACTACGATGAGCGAATCTTTGGCAGAACAGGTGAATATCCGTATTGCGGGAGGCGAGCTTCCGGATGCATTTTTGGGGGTAGGATTCAGCAATTATGATATATCCCGTTATGGGGATGACGGAACATTTATTGATTTGACTCCCTATCTGACGGAGGAATATATGCCCAACCTGTGCAAAATATTGGAGGAAAACCCGGATATCCGCAGCGCGATTACCATGGACGACGGATATATTTATGGCCTGCCCGCAGGGGAGCGCATGGGGACGGCAGGAATCGGCGCGGAGGAAGATTACAGTATTTATTCGATTCCGCAGTTTTCCATGATTAATAAAGCATGGCTGGATGACTTGGGGCTGGAAGTGCCTGCGACGTTGGATGAGCTGCATACTGCGCTGAAAGCATTTAAGGATAATGATATGAGCGCGAAATATTATGGGAATGCGCCGGGGAGTACCATTCCCCTGAGTACGGGATTTGACGAGTGGTGCTGGGGGCAGAATATTTTTTATGCGGGTTTTGGCTTCACGAACTGGCCCAATGATGTCTGCAATGATTTGGTGCTGCGTGATGACGGAACGGTGGAATTCGTATGCGTATCGGACGCATACCGCGAGGCAATCACATATTTCCATGATTGGTATGCAGAGGGGCTGATGGACTTGGAAATGTTCAGCCAGACGGATTCGCAGTTGATTTCCAAATGCTCGCAGGGCTATGTGGGCGTGGCGACATGGTGGTATATTGAAGAGGTGATGGGGGATTATGCAAAGGATTATGTATTTTTGCCGGTTTTGGACGGGCCTGACGGAACGCACAATGTGACAGTGCGTACGGGCGGCGGAACGAACAGCGGAAGCCTGAATATAACAAAGGCATGTAAAAGCCCGGCGAATCTTTTAAAATTTTTCGATATGTGGTATGATCCCGAGATAGTAATGCAGCTTCAATATGGGCCGGTGGGTGTTTATTTTACGGAAAAAGACGAAAACGGCGTATGGCTTAGCATTTCGGACGAGGAGAGCCGGGAAAAATATGGAAAGGGTTCCGGGGAATTGAAGGGAGAAATGGAAGTGGCGGGGCCCAAGCTGATTCTCAGCGATTATTATCAGACGACGTTTAAAATGGAGGACCGTGCCATCGAGCGTCTGACGGATTTGTATGAATTCTGGATGCCTTATGTGGACAGCACAGTTACCTATCCGGTGGATTGCGTGTTTACAGGCAGGGAATTGGATGATATTGACTGGTATAAAGCGAATTTTGAAAGCGCGGTATCGGAACAGGAGGGGCTGTGGCTGAAAAACGGCGGGCCTACGGATGAAGAATGGGAGAACTATATTAAGCATTTGAGGGATAAATGCGGAATGGATAAGCTTTTGGCCGTATATCAGGCGGCGTATAACAGGTATGCAGGTATAGAAAGTGTGGAGGATTGATATGACAAGCCAGATTTTGCGTGATGCGCGGAAGTATGAGGAAGAGATGGAAAGAAGGATTGCGGGTGAGCCAAGGCCCGCTTTCCACCTATCCGCCCGGGTGGGGTGGATGAACGACCCTAACGGTTTCTCATTTTTTAAAGGGGAATATCATTTGTTTTACCAGTATCATCCATTTAGCGCTTTTTGGGGGCCTATGCATTGGGGGCACGCGGTGAGCAAGGATTTGCTGCATTGGAGCCATCTTCCGGCCGCGCTGGCGCCGGATACGGATTATGACAGGGATGGATGTTTTTCGGGCAATGCCGTTGTGCTGCCGGATGGAAGGCATTTGTTGATGTATACGGGGGTTTCCAGGGAAACCCAGCCGGACGGCGGGCAGCGGGAAGTGCAGACACAATGCCTTGCAGTAGGAGACGGGATAGATTATGAAAAGTGGACGGAAAATCCTGTGCTGGATTGGCGCAGCCTGCCTCAGGGGGGGAGCAAATATGATTTCCGAGACCCTAAGATATGGAGGAAACAGGACGGCTCATACCGCTGTGTAGTTGGGAACTGTACGGCGGAACACGACGGGCAGATACTTCTTTACAGCAGCAGGGATGGCTTTCATTGGAAATATGAGAAGATTCTGGCGGCGAACAAGGGGCGTTTTGGAAGGATGTGGGAATGCCCGGATTTCTTTGCTGTTGACGGCAAGCAGGTTCTGTTAATCAGTCCGCAGGATATGATGCCGCAGGGGTTTGAGTATCATAATGGGAATGGAACTGTTTGCCTGATTGGAACATATGAGGAGGAGACGGATACTTTTTCGGAGGAATATCATCAGGCGGTGGATTATGGGATTGATTTTTATGCGCCGCAGACGGTTCTTGCACCGGATGGGCGAAGGATTCTGATTGGATGGATGCAGAACTGGGATACTTGTAATCTTCATGCTCCGGGGCGGCCGTGGTTTGGGCAGATGAGCCTTCCAAGGGAAGTTACGGTTAAAAACGGGCGGCTGTTCCAGAAACCGGTCCGGGAACTGGAAAGGATGCGCGGGGAAGAGGTAAGGTATGAAAATGTCTCGTTTTCGGATGTAATAAAGCTGGATGGAATAAAGGGGCGGAAGATAGATATGGAGCTGTCCGTCCGGCCGGGAGAGGAAGAGAAGATATACCGGAAGTTTGCGGTGCGCTTTGCGCAGAACGATACCTATCAGACTTCCGTTAGCTTTAAGCCTTATGAATCGATTATAAAGGTGGACAGAAAGCATTCGGGTTCCAGAAGGGCGATTATCCATCAGAGGCGTTGTCTGGTAAAGGGCGAAAAAGGCAGGATAAAGATTAGGATTGTATTGGATTATTTCAGCGTGGAGGTTTTTGTAAACGATGGGGAGTATGTGCTTTCCGCAACTTTGTATACGGACCCTGCGGTGGACGGGATTTCCTTTTTTGCGGATGGGCAGGTGGAAATGGATGTGGTAAAGTATGAGCTGCTGCCTGTATCGCATATGTCTGGCCAATCTATATAACAGGTTTGTTTTGCCCGAATTTCCTCTTGTGCAGCCAATGGTAGAGAGTGTATAATCTATAATTGAATATGGATGAGATATGGATAGAAAGGTATGGGCTGCAGCAAAAATGCGGAAGGCCGGAAAAGGGGAAAGCGATGGATAGAGGCGAAGAACTTCGGATGACATACTCCGGCTTGCTTTTAAAAGACGGGGAGAAGATGGTGAGGGTTTGCTTTGAAAGGGGAAAAGGCGGCTATGCGGAAGGCATCGTACCCAGGGGAACCATTGAAAAGTCTTCTGGCTTTACAAAAGAGGAAATTGAACAATTGGCGGCCTACCTTCAGGAGAATGCGACTGATATTCTCCATAAGGCAAAAGAGGTGCATTTCCTGAATGAATGGCTGGGCAGAAAATAAGACGCAGAAAAGTGCATGTAGGCATACATGCGCTTTTTTTTAAATAGACTAGGTGTAAGAGCGGTGCAAAGAGGGATCTGTTATTTTAAACGTATTGTCCAATATTTCCAATATTATTATACCCGTCATTATTTTTTATATTGTGGCTTATGGGCTGGTTCATAAGAGGAATGTGTATGAGGATTTCATTAAGGGGGCGAAGGACGGCTTTCAGACTGTTATTCAGATTATGCCTACGCTGGTGGGTTTGATGGTAGCGGTAGGGGTACTGCGGGCATCGGGTTTTTTGGAGGCGGTGGGAAAGATGTTTGGGGGGCTGGCGGCAAAAATCGGTTTTCCGTCCGAGCTGGTTCCGCTGGTGTTTGTGAAAATGTTTTCCTCTTCGGCGGCTACCGGGCTGGTGCTGGATATTTTTAAAACCCATGGGCCGGATTCCTATATCGGGATGGTTACTTCCATTATGATGAGCTGTACGGAAACTATTTTTTATACAATGAGCGTTTATTTCCTGGCGGCGAAGGTGACGAAGACGAGATATACCTTGAAGGGGGCGTTGCTTGCCACATTGGCAGGAATTATTGCCAGCGTGGTTTTGGCGGGCATGGGTATTTAACGCAACAAGCTGGTTCGCGGAGCGCGCCGGCGTTTGGTGCTTGTGGCGGGGATAAAAATAAAGTATACTTATCGTGGTCAGGCAAAACGGGCAATGACATATATCCGTATATGAGCGGGCAGATGGCATTGCAGGATAGGAGATGGGTATGCATCGAGGACAAAAGGGAAGGCGGCTGCCTTTAAAAACAGTGTATTATCTTTCGTTTTTATTTTTTATAGTGATTCCTATTTTGGTTGTTCTTGTGGTTGCCCTTTTGGCATTGAACAAACAGTTTAAGAACCAGGCGCTTACCAATATCCGCCAGGCGCAGGAGACGGTGATTGCGGAGCTGAAATCGGATATTGATATTATGTCTATGCGCCTTTCCCATTTGATTTATACGAATAATAATGAAATATTAGCTTATGCGGCGGAAGTGGATACGGCTGATTTCGGCAGACGGTATGAGTATGAGCAGAAATTGCAGCAGGCGGGGAATCTGGCATTGGAGCCGGTAAAAGACATTATATCGGTGGGATTTTATATGAAGGACGGCAGGGAAACTTACATAAAAAATGATATTAACCGTACGGTGGATGAAATCAGGGAGATGGATTGGTACCAGAAGGCGTTGGAGAAAAGCAATACGGTCTGTCTTGGTTCTTACGATACGGTTTCTTCCAGCGATTTGTATGTGGGAGGGAAAAAGGATTTGCTGATTCTTGTCTTTGCCCTTGCGCCGGATGTAACCACGGATCGTTCCCAGAGAATAGAGATGGTAGTTTTTTACCAGTCTACGGATGCGGCGGAGAGGATTAAGGAATATAACAGGAATTACCTTGGGGGGAAGAACAAACTGGGAATCACTCAGATCAGGGACAGCGGCGGCGGCCTTGTTTTTTCCACGTTGGAAGAGGGGGAGATTGATTTTTCCAATAAGAGATATACTTGCGTAAAAACGCCGTTGGAGCTAAACGACACGATTTGGTATCTGGAAAGCTACATTGAGACAAGGGATCTGACACTGGAATATTGGAACCGGGCAGTGCTTGTGCTGCTGGCAGCGGTGTTGGTTTTGCTGTTTGCCGGATATTATTCGAGGTATTTCCTGAGAAGCATCGTGAATCCGATTGAGGAGATCAGCGGCGGTCTTAGGGAAGTGGAAGAGGGGAATCTGGATGTGCATGTAACGGCTAGCGGCCAGTCCGAAGTAAGGAATATGATTCATCAGTTTAATGCCATGGTGCGCAGGCTGAAAGTATTGATCGGGGAGTATGAAGAGAAAGTGCGCAGCATGGAACGGAAGCCGGGGGATTATCTGGCGGCTTTGTTGAAAAGAGAGATGGAGCCAGAAGAAGTGGAGCGCAGGTCGAGGGATTTTTTATGGAACCGTATGTTCTTATGGGCATGTATATTGCCTATGAGAATCCGGCAGAAAATGAAATGGATGCGGCCATAGAGTTGAAAAATAGTTTTGAGAGGAATCCAAGATATGCATCCAGGTGTATGGCATATATGGAGTCGCCTTCTTTTTTCTTTATTTTTTACCGGGTGACGGAAGAAGAGTATAGCGGCCGGATGACAAAAATGCTTCAGGAGCTACAAAGGGGGGTATCCAAGGAGTTTGGCGCAAAGATCGCAGTATGTGCCGGGAAAAAAGCGTTTGGAGCCGGGGAATTTCTGGAAAGGGAAGAGGATGTGAGGAAGAAAATCTGTCTGCGCCATTTGCTGGGAGAGAATGCGGTGGTGGATTTGAATAAGGCGGAGGGAAAAGATGAGGCACTGCTGGAATTGGCAGAGGGATATGAAAGGCTGGCGAATGCGCTGTATATTGCGGACGAAAAGAATATGGCGGAAGAGAAGGACAAGCTGTTTGCGGCATTTACGGACCGGCCGATGGAAGAGGTGCGGCGGCGGGCATATGCAGTAATCCTGGCTATCGGGAAAAGGTTTGATATGGATAATTCTCGTTTTTCGGATGCGTTCGGGCAGCAGTACAATTATTTGGATAAGATAGGGCGGATAGAGGATGGGCGGAGCTTGAAGCTCTGGCTGACGAATTACTTTGCATGGCTGATGGATTATTCGGCCTCCCGGCTGAATGTATCAGAGACGGATGTGGTTGTCCGGGCGAAAAGGTATATGGCGGACCATTATGAGGATTGCGAGCTGTCATTGTCCGAAGTGGCCGAGTATGTGGGGCTGAATGAAAAGTATTTTACCAATCGTTTCACAAAGGAGACAGGGGAAAACTTTTCTTCTTATTTGACGGCATTGCGGATGCAGAAGGCGAAGGAATTATTAAAAACCACTACTTTTAAAGTTTATGAGATATCCGAGATGGTGGGGTATCATAATGTGGAGCATTTTAACAGGATGTTTAAAAAATTGAATGGAATTACGCCTGCCCGGTATAGAAAAACCATGTGAAAACGTGGTTTTTCTTACTTTTCATCAAAAAAACTTACCAAAAATCAAAAAACGGGATTGGTATAATCTGAAAAAATATCAAGAAAAATGAAGATATGAAATGGCGGAGAGGATGGCAAGCTGATATTCTTGAAACACAGTTTGGCCAGCTGGAAAAAATGGAAAGAAAAATCCGGGAGGTATTATCAGAATGAAAAAAAGAATAATTGCTTCTATTTTAACGTGCGCAATGATAGCATCTTTATTGATAGGATGTGGAAGCGCGGGAGGAAATACAAAGGAAGAGGCGGCTGCGGAACAGGCTCCGGCAGCGGCAGAAGAAAATGGAGAAGAGAGCGCTGCCCCTGCAGCGGCTTCTAATGAAGAGTTGAGCGGCACGCTTACTTTTGCCATTTGGGATAATAACTTGAATGATTTTATTGAAGAAAACGATATGGTAGGGAAGTTCCAGGAGCAATATCCGAATGTAGATGTGGAAGTGGAAAAAATCAAGGATGATTCGGAATACTGGAATGCGATGAAGATGCGGGCATCGGCGAACCAGCTTCCCGATATTATGTTTAACAAACCGTTTACTTTGTCTAGGTTCAAAGATTATTTGATTGACTTGTCGGGCACGGAGGCATGTGCCAACAATGAGCTGGCAAGCGGCTATGCATTGGACGGGAAGGTGCTTGGCATACCGATGACATCCGGTTATGAGTATGTTTTCTATTGGAAGGATATGTTCGAAGAGGCAGGGGTAGAGGTTCCTACGACGTGGCCTGAATTTGAGGCGGCGGCAAAGACTTTGCAGGATTATTTCGGAAAAGAGAACCCGGACTTTATGGCGATTGCCTGCGGGTTGAAGGATGAATGGCCGGATTATCCTTATATGGAATTTATGCCGGCTTTGGAATCGGCAAACGGGCAGAACTGGAATACAATGGCTTCCCAGGATGCGCCTTTTGCAGAAGGAACGGATATCAATAAGGCTTACAATAAAGTATATAACCTGTTTACATCAGGCGTCCTTGGAAAAGATCCCTTAGGGCTTGGTAACGATCAGGTAACGAGCTTGTTTGCGGCTAAGAACGCTGCGATTCTGGCATTGGGCGACTGGGGGCTGCAGAATATTGCGAACGGTACGGACGATATTTCCCAGCTTGGGACGTTCTATCTTCCCACAAGGAATACGGAATCCGATCCTTATAATGTAATTGTACAGGGCGATTCCTTTATGGGCGTGACCACCCATTCCAAAAACCAGGAAGCGGCAGTTGCGTTTGTAGAATGGTTTTATTCGGAGGCATGGTATCCTTCTTACATAAATTATGTATCTTCGGCTTCTTCCATGAAGAATTTCCCGAAGGACAAAGATCCTATTCTGGCGGAATCCGATACGCTTTGCCCGGATAAGGTGCTGGTAATGTATGACGGCGGCGGCGATGATTTTACGGCTATCCAGAACGAGACAACGTTTGACTATAAGAAACTGGGCGCGCAGATGATGACGGAAGGTTTTGATTTGAACGGGGCATTGGATGAGCTGAATACCAAATGGGCGGAAGCAAGGGCAAAATTAGGGATTCAGTAAACCGGAAAGCGGACAGTAACAAGAAGATGGGGCCGCATAGAGCGGCCCCTGATTATTACCGGGAGGTAGTCATGAGCAAATTAGGTAAGAAGAGGAAACAGTTTATTTTTGCGGCACTTGTGGTGCCGATGCTTCTCCTGATTGCATTTGTTGTTTTTCCGGCCATTGATTTGTTTCGGATGAGCTTTACGAATTGGGATGGTTATTCGCCGGAAAAAGATTTTATCGGGATGGCAAATTATGTATCCATGTTCCAGAATAAGGACTTGTGGATGTCGTTGAAGAATAATGCGGTATATTTTTTCATTCATTTATTTATGATTGTGGTGGAGCTGGCTTTTGCCGTGCTGCTGACAGGGAAACTGAAGGCGGCGAAATTTTATAAGACGATGGTGTTTATGCCGTATATTATTAATGGGGTGGCGATTTCCTATGCCTTTTCCTATTTTTTTTCGCCGATTAACGGGGCGTTTGATGCAATTTTGTCTGCAGTCCATTTGGAATCTTTGATTAGAAGCTGGCTGTCGGACCCGAAGATTGTCAATTATGTGCTGGCGTTCGTCTCTTTGTGGAGGTTCAGCGGTTATCATATTATTTTATTTATGGCGGCGTTGCAGTCCATCCCGCAGGACCAGCTGGAGGCGGCCGAGGTGGACGGGGCGACTACGTGGCAGCTTTTCAAATACATACAGGTTCCGGCAATTATGCTGATGGTGGATTTCGTGTTGTTCGATAATATCAGGGGGGCTTTGCAGGTATTTGATATTCCGTTTGTTATGACGGCGGGCGGGCCGGGATATGCGTCGTCCACGTTTACGTTGTATACCATCAAGACGGCGTTTACGTTCTCGAACTTTGGCTTGGCTTCTACGATGGCTGTGGCGATTATGTTTATGATTGTTCTGATTTATGTGGTGCAGAATTATCTCATTCATGGTCTGGTTTTGAAGGATAGGAGGAAATAGGTATGCAGAAAAGGGTGTTGACACAGATTATGAAACAAATCATATGCCTTTGCATGGTTGCAATTGTCCTTGCCCCCATACTTCTTACGTTTTTTGCGGCATTGAAGACGAAGGCGGATATGGCGACGACTTCGCCGTTGCTTTTGCCTGCGTGGAACAGGGTGACATTTGAGAATTTCCAGGATGTATTGACGGATAAATATTTATTGCTTGGGTTTAAGAATACGGGTATTATATTGGTAGTTTCCCTTTTCTTTAATGTGATGTTCGGTACGGTGACGGCTTTTATTATCGAGCGTTTCCAGTTTAGGGGGAAGGGAATCGTGGTGGGGCTGTTTTTTATGGGGATGCTGATTCCTACTTTTGTGACGGAAATCGCCAGATTCCAGGTAATTCAGGGTCTGCATCTTTATAATACCATATGGGCGCCCATCGTTATTTACGTGGCATCCGACTTGATGCAGTTGTATATTTACCGGCAGTTCATCTCGGGGTTATCGGTGTCGTTGGATGAGGCGGCACTGCTGGACGGGTGTTCTTATTTCGGGCTGTTTGTAAAAATTATTTTCCCGCTGCTGGCGCCGGCTACGGCTACGGTCTGCATAATTAAGGCAATCAATATTATTAACGATATGTATATTCCGTATTTATATATGCCGAAGAATAAGCTGCGCACATTGACGACTTTTTTGATGAATTATGCCAATGCCCAGCAGGGGTCGTGGCAGACTTTGGCGGCCGGGATTATTATCATTATGATTCCTACCATCGCCATTTATATTTTCTTCCAGAAATATATTTTGGCGGGAGTGGCGGCGGGGGCCGTGAAAGAATAGGGGAAAAAAGTTTGTGTCTGCGTAGAAATGGGGTGGAATATGAAAGCAGAAATTGACTGGCTGGACGACCCGGAGGTGTTCCGGGTCAACCGGCTTCCGGCTCACAGCGACCATCGTTTTTATAAGAGCATGGAGGAGCTGGAAAAGGGGAGAAGTTCTTTGGAGCAATCTTTGAACGGTATGTGGAAATTCCGTTATTCTGTGAATGCAGCGTCGCGTCCGGCAGAGTTTTATAAGGAAGGCTTTGACTATGGGGATTTTGATGAAATTGAAGTACCCTGCCATATTGAGATGGCGGGGTATGACAAAATCCATTATATTAATACGATGTATCCATGGGAAGGGCATATTTACCGGAGGCCGGCTTATAGTTTGGAAAACAGGGCGGAATGGAAAGGGATGTTCAGCCGGGCCGCTTATAACCCGGTAGGTTCTTATGTGAAGGAATTCGATTTGGAAGAGGGTCTTCGGGGCAAGCGGGTAATGATCTGTCTGGAAGGGGTGGAACAGGCGGTGTATTTGTGGCTGAACGGCAGTTTCGTGGGGTATGCCGAGGATAGTTTCACTCCTTCGGAATTCGACTTGACTCCTTATTTGAAGGAAAAAGGGAATGTGCTGGCGGCAGAGGTGCATAAAAGGAGCAGCGCGGCGTTTTTGGAAGACCAGGATTTCTTTCGGTTTTTTGGGATATTTCGGAATGTAACTTTGTATGGGAAGCCAAAGATGCATGTGGAGGATTTATGGGCTTTGCCGGAATTGGATGAGGATGGGACAGGAAGCTTGGCGGTGGAGCTGGCTGTGTCTATGGAACAAGGCGATTCCGGGCGGGCGGAAATTACTTTGGAAGATGGAGGGGGAAATTGTTTGCTGCATGAGGGGATGCCTTTGGCGGCGGACGGCATGAATAAGGAAATACGCGGGCAGATGCCGAGGAGGGCGTTGGGCAAGGTGTCTCCTTGGGAAAATAAGAATCCTGTCCTTTATTTTCTGCTGATTCGTTTATATGACGAAGAGGGCGGGCTGGTGGAGGCCGTTCCTTATTGGATTGGTTTCAGGAAGATAGAAATACAGGATAGGGTCATTCGTCTAAATGGAAAGCGTCTGGTGATTAACGGGGTGAACCGCCATGAGTGGAGCGCGGAAAAGGGCAGATGTATTGGAATGGAAGAAATGCGGCGGGATATGGATTGTTTTTTGTCCAACCATATTAATGCGGTGCGCACTTGCCATTATCCCAATCAGATTCCATGGTATGACCTGTGCGATAAAAATGGGATTTATATGATGGCGGAAGCGAATCTGGAATCTCACGGTTCCTGGCAGAAGATGGGGGCGTGCGAGCCTTCATGGAATGTACCCGGTTCCCTGCCGCAATGGCGGGAAGCGGCGTTGGACCGGGTGAGAAGTAATTTTGAACTTTTTAAGAATCATGTGTCTGTTTTGTTCTGGTCTTTGGGGAATGAGTCTTACGCGGGCGATAATATAGAAGCCATGAATGGGTATCTGAAAGAAAAAGAGGATGGAAGGCTGGTGCATTATGAGGGCGTCTTCCATAACCGGGCTTATGAAGACAGCGTTTCCGATGTGGAAAGCCGCATGTATGCGCCGCCGGAGCAAATCAGGGAATATTTGGAGAATGGTCCGAAGAAGCCTTTCCTTCTTTGCGAATATATGCATGATATGGGCAATTCGCTGGGGGGGATGGGTTCTTATATGAAGCTGTTGGATGAGTACGAGATGTATCATGGCGGGTTTATCTGGGATTATATCGACCAGGCTATTTTTGTGGAAGATGAAGTGACGGGGAGGAAAGTGCTGCGGTACGGCGGTGATTTTGACGACCGGCCTTCGGATTATGAGTTTTCCGGGAACGGCATCGTATTTGCGGACCGGACGGAGAAACCGGCGATGCAGGAGGTGAGGTATTACTATGGGCGGTATGAGTAAAGGGGAACATCAGGAGGAAAAAGGGATGGAGACCGGAACGGGTTTGCTGCAAGTGGTCTATGGCGATGTAACGCTGGGGCTTAGGGGAATGTGCGGCGGGAAGGAATTCCATTATATTTTTTCTTATGCGGCACATGGCATGGAGTCTCTTGCGGTTGACGGGAAGGAGTGGCTGTACCGGCCGCCCCGTCCTACGTTCTGGCGGGCGACGACGGATAACGACAGGGGGAGCGGATTTCCCTTGAAAAGCGGGATGTGGCTGGCGGCGGATTTGTTTATCCGATGCACGGATATCGCTGTTGAGGTGGACGGCGAAGATATGGAGCTTCCTTGCGCGCCGGGGAATAATCGGTATGTCAATGGTGCGCCGGAGGCGGAACGGGTAAAAATTAGTTACAAATATGAAACGGTTACGGTTCCTGCCGCAAAGGTCTGTGTGGCCTATGAGGTGGCAGGGAACGGGGATATCCGGGTGGATGTGCATTATTATGGCTTAAAGGGGCTTCCCCAGATGCCGGTTTTCGGCATGCGTTTTTTGATGCCTACCTGTGCGGATAAGTTTATCTATGAGGGGCTGTCGGGAGAAACTTACCCGGACAGAAAGGCGGGGGGCATACAGGGGGTTTATGAAGTGCAAGGTTTGCCTGTTACGCCCTATCTGGTTCCTCAGGACTGCGGTATGCATATGGATACGAAGTGGGTGGAGGTTTACAGGAGCGGCGGTCTGGATAACAGCAGGAAGGATAAAGAAATGTCGGCGCTGCGTTTTGACTTGGGCAACCTGGCTTTTTCCTGTCTGCCGTATACTGCTTCGGAACTGGAAAACGCCGCCCATCAGGAAGAACTTCCATTGCCCCGGCGGACGGTGCTTTGTATTTATGGCGCAGTGCGCGGAGTGGGGGGCATTGATAGTTGGGGAACGGATGTGGAGGAAAGATATTGGGTCGATGCCGGGGAGGATATCGAGTTTGGCTTTTCGGTTAGGATAAGGGGAAAGGAATAAAAAGATGATGAAGGTTAAGATAAATGGCATACGTCCCGTTGTTTTCAGTATAGAAGCGATAGGAAATGACGAAAATTTTCGCGAAAATACTTTTGGTTAGATATTCCTTGACGATCCCCGCTGCGCATTATAGAATACTAAGTAATGTCAAATACTGGCTGAAAGTAAGAACAGAAAGGGAATGATCATCAAAATGAAAACATCATCGGATTTGCAAATATTGCTCAGAAACATAGACCGCAGAGGGTATCCTGCTTATAAAGATACGAAAGGGAGTTACGGCTTCGGGAGCTATATGCTTTCCATCGACCACGTGCAGGGAGACCCGTTCGCGGCCCCTTCCAAAGTGAGTATTCATATAGAAGGGAAAACCGCAGGATTCCCGGAGGAATATTATAAGACAAAAGAAAGAAGGGTGGCTTTGCAGGATTATCTGCTGAGGCTGTTCCGCAGCGAAGTGGATAAATATAATTTTAAGGCAAAAGGATCCGGCAAGAGCGGGCTGATGTCGGTCAGCAGGCCGGGGCAGGAGGTGCTGGAACGTACTGCCTGCGAGATCAATCCGGCCTCGGGGAAATTGGTGGTGCGGCTGGAAGTAGGCTTTCCGGCTAATGGGAGGACGATTTGTTCTTCGGAGCTGATAAAGATTTTGTTCGACTTTTTGCCTAAATGCGTACAAGATGTACTATTTTATCGGAAACTGAACAAAAGCGAAGTGGAAAAGGTTATTTTTTTGGCGGATGACAGGGAATATATTCGGAATCGGCTGGAGGGAATGGAGCTGGTTGCTTTCGTGGCGAATGGTTCGGTGCTGCCAAGGGAATCGGGGGTTTCGGACAAACCGATGAAAAACAGCGTGCTGTTTCAGTCGCCGAAGTCCATGGAAGTGGAAATGGATCTTCCGCATAAAGGGAAGATAAAAGGGATGGGTATCCGCAAAGGGATCACTTTGATTGTAGGCGGAGGATACCACGGGAAATCTACACTGCTGAAAGCGTTGGAACTGGGAGTATACAATCACATTGCCGGGGATGGCAGGGAATATGTGGTGACGGCTTCCGATGCGGTGAAAATCAGGGCGGAGGATGGAAGATGCGTAAAGAATGACGATATTTCCATGTTTGTCAATAATCTTCCGAATGGAAAGGAAACAGAGAGTTTTTATACGGAGGATGCCAGCGGAAGTACCTCTCAGGCTGCAAATGTTATTGAAGCGATGGAAAGCGGGACTTCCCTTTTGCTGATCGATGAAGACACTTGTGCTACCAATTTTATGGTGCGGGATGAGTTGATGCAGAGAGTAGTTCACAGGGATAAGGAGCCGATTACGCCGTTTATTGAAAGGGCGCGCTATCTTTATGAGAAAAAAGGGATCTCCTGCATCGTTGTGGCGGGAAGTTCCGGCTCTTATTTCAGCATTGCGGACTGGATCGTGCAGATGGATAATTATGTGCCTTTGGAAATCACGGCTTTGGCAAAAGCGGAAGCGGAAAAATATCCGCCGCTATCCGTTCCGGAAAAGGAACCGGGCGAACCGGATTACAGGCGCGCGCCGAAGGCTGGAAAAGGCGGAAGGGATAACGGCCATATGCAAAGGAACATGGGGCGCGGAGGAAGAGGCGGCCATGGTGACGGCAGAGACAACAGGGTGAAGATAAAGAGCATGGGCAAGGAGGGCATCAGCCTGAATAAAGAAAATGTCAATCTGCATTATGTGGAGCAGATTGCGGACAGCGAACAGGTGACGGCTCTGGGTTATTTACTGGCGTATGCGGAGAACAATATGTTTAATGGGAAAGACAGCATGCAGGAAATTGTCGGCAAGCTGGTGAAGCTGATGGAACAGAAGGGGCTGGCGAGCGTGGTGCCTGGGGATTATCTTCCTTCAGGCTTGGCATTGCCGAGAAAACAGGAGATTTTCGCATGCTTTAACCGCTATAGGGCGCTGAACCTTTAAAAAGAGGCAACGGGCATATCGTCTATTACTTTGATATGTTCGTTGCCGTTTTTTGGAACTTCTTATAATTATGTAATATTTATGAAAATGATGGAATAACAGGATTTATTCATTCATACATGATACGAGATACCTGCCTAATGCCTGGTCTTCTACCAAAACATGGTTAAACAAAAAATCTTGTAAATGGTCTTTGATCTGGGGAACCATTTCCTCCGGATGCTTTCCCAGCCTGGGGAGGTCTATGTCGATGATGCTGGCTCTAAATACGGCATGGGATTGTTTGTGCTGGTCCGTTTGGGGATAATGATATTTCAGCATAAGATCTTCCTCCGTATAGAAATGGTAGGACGTATATTCCCTTAATTCACAGATGATATCCAGCAACTCCTTTGTAGTGGCATTTTGGCAGCCATGCATAATAAGCTGTTCCATTTCACGGCCGATGTGGAATAATATCTGGTGCTGGTCGTCGATAGCCTGAACGCCGCATTCCATTTCTTTGCACCAGTCAAATTTAAAGTCGAACATATATAGATACCTCCATTTGGAAATAGTTGTATGATTTATATACTCTGATGATGAAGCAAGTAATATGATTTTATATTTTATAATAGGACAATACAGTATGCAACTGAAAATTACGTAAAATTAAAAAATAAAAAAGATCATATAAAAAGCAAAAGATAATATTGCGAAAAGGAAGATAAAAAATGAATAAAAAGGGGCAGATGATTTTGGATATAGTGCCAAAACAGACGGCGATTACCATAGCGGCTGCAATAGTAATCTTTTCAGCAGCAGTTCTTGTTATATTTTGGGCGGTACGCGTTTATAAAAGAAAAAAGATGGGATTCCTCGATGACCTGGAGGGCCATGAATTTGAATATTTTTGTGCAAAACTGTTGAAGGAGAGCGGATTTATCGAGGTAGAGGTGACGAAGGGCAGCGGCGATTATGGCGTGGATATACTGGCAGAAAAGGATGGCGTCACTTATGCAGTGCAGTGTAAATGCTATACTGACCCGGTGGGAGTCAAAGCAGTGCAGGAGGCATATGCAGGAAGGGACTATTATGACCGTATGGTAGGCGCAGTCATGACGAATCAGTATTTTACTGCTCCTGCGGTGAATGCGGCCCGAAAGCTGAAGATATTATTATGGGACCGGGGATATCTGGAAAATATGATGGAGGAAAAATAGTTGTACTATTTAAAATTAGTACAACTATTTTTCATTTGTACTAATTTTTTGATGACTTAATATTGACAAGTTTGACTGGGAAGAAATAAAATAAAGATAGAAAAGCAGCGGCAAGAGTCGCGAAGGAATACGTAAATTTGGGAAAATGGAGGATGGTAAAATGAAAACAGGAAAAAATTACAAATTTTGGTTTTGCACGGGGTCGCAGGATTTGTATGGGGACGAATGCCTGGCAAATGTAGCGGAACATTCCAGAATTATTGTAGAAAATTTAAATAAATGCGGGCTTTTGCCTTTTGAAGTAGTATGGAAGCCGACGCTGATTACAAATGAACTGATTCGGAAGACTTTTAATGAAGCGAATGCGGATGAAGAATGTGCAGGCGTGATCACATGGATGCATACGTTTTCCCCGGCGAAATCGTGGATCTTGGGGCTGCAGGAATACAGAAAGCCTCTGATGCACTTACATACACAGTTCAATGAGGAAATTCCGTATGATACGATCGATATGGATTTCATGAATGAGAACCAGTCCGCCCACGGCGACAGAGAATACGGACACATCGTAAGCCGCATGGGAATTGAGAGGAAGATCGTAGTAGGGCATTGGAACGACAAAGAAGTGCAGAAAAAGATTGCGGACTGGATGTGTACGGCTATCGGCATTATGGAATCCTCCCATGTTCGTGTATGCCGTGTTGCGGATAATATGAGAAACGTTGCGGTAACGGAAGGCGACAAGGTAGAAGCGCAGATCAAATTCGGATGGGAGATTGATGCATATCCGATTAATGAGATTACAGAATATGTGAAAGACGTTGCGGAAGGGGATATCAATGCTCTGGTAGACGAGTATTATTCGAAATACGATATCCTTCTGGAAGGCAGGGATGAAGCGGAATTCAGAAAACATGTGGCGGTTCAGGCAGGGATCGAGATCGGTTTTGAAAAATTCCTGGAAGAGAAAAATTATCAGGCGATTGTTACTCATTTCGGCGATCTTGGCGGCCTGCAGCAGCTTCCCGGCCTGGCGATCCAAAGGCTGATGGAGAAAGGATATGGCTTCGGCGCGGAAGGCGACTGGAAGACAGCCGCTATGGTTCGTTTGATGAAGATCATGACTTCAGGAATGAAAGATGCGAAAGGAACTTCCTTTATGGAAGATTATACTTATAACCTGGTACCCGGCAAGGAAGGAATTCTGCAGGCGCATATGTTGGAGGTATGCCCTACTGTGGCAGAAGGAAAGATTGGTATTAAAGTAAATCCGCTTTCCATGGGTGACAGGGAAGACCCGGCGCGTCTTGTGTTTACGTCTAAGACCGGGCCGGCGGTAGCGACTTCCTTGATTGACCTGGGGAACAGGTTCCGTTTGATCATTAATGCGGTAGACTGCAAAGCGGTGGAGAAACCGATGCCGAAGCTTCCGGTTGCTACGGCATTCTGGACGCCTCAGCCGAACCTGAAGACAGGCGCGGAAGCTTGGATTCTGGCAGGAGGCGCCCACCATACGGCATTTTCTTATGACCTTAGCGTGGATCAGATGGTAGACTGGGCAGCAGCGATGGGAATTGAGAGCGTGGTGATCGACAACGATACGACGATCAGGAACTTCAAGAATGAACTGAGATGGAACGAGGTTGTATTCCGATAGAAATCTGGAAACGAGGATCGGGAAAGGCAGGATATGGCGATGGATAGAAAGGAAATGATTACAAGCGGCAGAACGACGCTTGGCATAGAATTCGGTTCCACCAGGATTAAAGCGGTGCTGATAGGGGAAGATCATTCCCCTATCGCTTCCGGCAGTTATGAATGGGAAAATCAATATGAAAATAATATCTGGACATATAGCCTGGATATGGTATGGAAAGGCCTGCAAGCCAGCTATAGCGAACTTGCTGCGGATGTGGAGAAGCAGTACGGGACAGCGCTTGAGACAGTGGGAGCGATCGGCTTCAGCGCTATGATGCACGGATACATGGCATTTAATAAGGAAGGGGAATTGCTGGTGCCGTTCCGCACATGGAGAAATACGATTACCGGGGAAGCGGCGGAAGAACTGACGAAGATATTCCAGTACAATATTCCCCAGAGATGGAGCATTGCCCATTTGCGCCAGGCGATATTGAATAAAGAGGAACATGTAAAGGATATTGATTACCTGACAACTCTTGCAGGGTATGTGCATTGGAAAATGACAGGGAAAAAAGTATTGGGAGTGGGGGATGCTTCCGGCATGTTCCCGATTGATACGGATACCAAGGATTATTATGAAAGAATGCTGGAGCAGTTCGATGAACTGACAGCGGAAGAAAAATATCCCTGGAAGTTAAAAGAAATTCTTCCTAAAGTATTGGTGGCCGGCGAGGACGCGGGTACTTTGACGGAAGAAGGAGCAAAGCTTCTGGATGTTTCCGGCAGGCTGAAGGCGGGTATTCCGGTCTGCCCTCCCGAGGGGGATGCAGGAACAGGCATGGCGGCGACAAACAGCGTGGCGGTGCGTACGGGCAATGTGTCGGCAGGAACGAGCGTTTTTGCGATGATTGTGCTGGAAAAAGAGCTTTCCAAAGTATATCCGGAGATCGATCTGGTGACTACCCCGGATGGCAGCCTGGTCGGCATGGTGCATTGCAATAACTGCACATCGGATCTGAATGCATGGGTAAATCTTTTTAAAGAGTTTATGGTGACGATGGGCATGGAAGTGGATATGGATAAGCTTTTCGGCACCTTGTACAATAAGGCGCTGGAAGGCGACAAGGACTGCGGCGGCCTGCTGTCCTACTGTTATTTTTCCGGCGAGCCGGTGACAGGTTTTGAAGAGGGCCGTCCGCTGTTTGTCCGGGATGTGGACTGTAAGTTCAATCTGGCGAATTTTATGCGGACGCATCTTTACTCTTCGCTGGCAGCCTTGAAAATTGGTTCCGATATTTTGTTCAAGGAAGAAAAGGTACAGGCGGATGAGATCTTTGGGCATGGAGGCCTGTTCAAGACAAAGGGCGTAGGACAGGGAATTCTTGCGGCGGCTATGGACGCTCCCGTGTCTGTGATGGAAACGGCCGGAGAAGGCGGCGCATGGGGAATCGCGGTATTGGCTGCTTATATGCGGAATAAAAAAGACGGAGAAGACCTTGCCCATTATTTAAATGAATCCGTATTTGCAGGAAATAAGGGAAGCAAGATGGAACCTGCTGCGGAGGATGTGGCAGGATTCGATGCATTTATCCAGCGCTACAAGGCCGGATTCCCGGTAGAACACGCGGCGGTAGAAAGTATCAAATAACGGCAATACGTTAAGAAAGGCACGGACTGGTATGTTAGAAGAATTAAAAAAAGAGGTATATGAGGCAAATATGCTGCTTCCGAAATATGGGCTGGTGACGTTTACCTGGGGGAATGTAAGCGGGATCGACAGGGAAAAGGGGCTTTTTGTTATCAAGCCGAGCGGCGTGGAATATGATAAGCTGACACCGGAGGACATGGTGGTTATGGATCTGGAGGGCAATAAGGTGGAAGGAAGGTACAATCCTTCCTCCGATACGCCGACCCATCTGGAATTATATAAAGCATTTCCCCAAATAGGGGGAATCGTACATACTCATTCTTCCTGGGCAACGAGCTGGGCCCAGGCGGGGAGAGGGATTCCCTGTTATGGGACGACTCATGCGGATTATATGTATGGCGAAATTCCCTGCGTAAGATGCCTGACAAAAGAGGAGATTGAGGGCGCTTATGAAAAAAATACGGGGCTTTTGATTGCGGATTATTTTGCGGATAAGGACTATATCGCTGTCCCTGCGGTGCTTTGCAAAAACCATGGGCCGTTTGCCTGGGGCAAGGATGCCCATGAGGCGGTCCATAATGCGGTGGTGCTGGAAGAGGTGGCCAAGATGGCAGCAAGATGCGAAATGATTCAGCCGAAAGTGGCTCCTGCTCCGCAGGAATTGCAGGATAAGCATTATTACAGAAAACATGGGGAGAATGCCTATTACGGGCAGCAATAGGGAATAAAGGAACAACCAGGCAGGAGACGGCGTTCCATAGGCAGGGAGCTTATGGAACGCCGTTGTTGTATAATGACGCGGGCATTGGTAAAATATATGGAAAAAGGAACCGATATGAAACTTTTCGGGCATATGAATCGTATTACATATATAAGAACTTAGGATGAGGGGGCATTATGCTGAGAGGTAAGGAAAAGGAAGCGGAGGCGCCGTTTGCGAAATATAAAGACATACTATACCGCATTGCTTTTTCCAACATGAAGAGTAAAGCGGATGCCGAAGATGTGGTGCAGGAGGCTTTTTGCAGGTATTTAAAGGCGAAGCCTTCGTTTGACAATGAGAATCATGAAAAAGCATGGTTCATCCGGGTCGTTATTAATATTTGCTATGATATCCAGAAAAGCGCGTGGTTTTCCAGGACAGTGGGGATTGACGAAGTGCCGGAATGCGAAATGAAGCATTTCCATCTTCCTTTTGTGGAAGAAGATGAAACATTGTGGTATGTGATGGAACTGCCGGCAGCTTATCGTAATCCTTTGTATTTATTTTATTACGAGGATTACTCCATTAAAGAGATATCCCGGGTGATGGATCTGGGGGAGGGGACGGTAAAAACGAGGCTCCGCCGGGGCAGGGAATTAATAAAAGAACGGATTATGCACGGAACGGAAAGAAAGGGTATGGGTCCTACGGAAAGGATTCTGAAAGAAGGTGGCAGGGATGCGGATTTATGAATGGAATAAGGGCGTGGCAGATGCGAAAGGGATGACTGGCGGACTGGGGAAGTTAAATGCGAAAAAGCTGTCTGATCTTCCGGCAGAGGGCAATAAGGTAAGGCAGGAAGAAGACAGTTTTCGCAGCAGTCTTCAGAAAAGCATGCATGTGCGGATGGAAACGGGTATGGCCGGAAAAACGGGGAGAGAGGTTCCGGCAAGGGAGATCCCGTACAGCGAATGTGACATGGTGGAAATTAATGTGCTGGAAGGCTATGTTCTTAAGGCCCAGAGGGAGAAAGCAGGAGAGGGAGAGGAACAAGGGGGACAGCAGATATATGTAGAGAAAAAAAACGATGAAGGTGAAATAAAGGCATATCTGTTTAATGGCTTGCATGTCCGTCAGGACGGCGGGGATGAAATGGAGAGAATGGCTTATGCCGTGCTGAACCAGAAAGGAAGGTAGCTATGGGAATCAGTGGAATCGGTTTTTCCGTCCAGCATTATTACAAGGATGCATGGAAGAGAAAATGCGCAGGAGGCGATGAGGAACAATGGGAAGGGGAAGACCTGAAGAGAACAAAGGGTACTTTTGTGGAAAATCCTGCGGAAAGGAATGTGGAAAAACTGCCGGAAGGCCATAAACCGGCAATCCCCGAGAAAAACCAGGGAGCGCCTTATTCCTATCTGGCAAATGAAGACGGGGTGATTGAGTATAATGGAACAGTATTTACCCTGGATAACGAGAGAAAGTGGCTGTGCCTTGGGAATATTGATTTGAACCATATGGACCAGGTGATCCGCATTCCATTGTCGGAGGGCGGCTGCCTGATGGTGAACAGAAATAATATCGATGATCTGGCAAAAGCGATCGGCATGTTTTCGCCGGAAGACATCAACCGTATTTTAAGGGCGCTTAAATTGGACGGCAAAATACAGCAGATGAAGCGCGAGATCGAGGAAATGGAGGACGGCATCGGCAAAAGCAGCGAGGAACAGAACGCCGACAGCGTGGAAAATGCGGAAAAGGCAGCGGAAAAGGATGGAAAGACAAACGGTTTCAACGGATATGAGGGCGGCGGAAAAGAAGAAGGCGTTTTTAAGCTGAAGGAGTGGCAGCTGGCAGCTTTAGTGGAGGAAAGAGATGGGCGGAATTTCTAATGCGCAGATGTATGTTCGGACGGGGGGAGAGGACTTTTTCCATAAAGGGAGAGCCGGAAAAGGCAGGAAAGAGGGAGAGGGATCGAAGAGTATCCAGGATTTTATCGGTAAGGAAGAGGATACCGATGATAAGATGGATATTATCAGAAAACGAAAAGAAGAAATTATCGATAAGGTAAGAAGAGGGGAAACGGAGCCTTCCATTCCGATCGGCGCGGGTTCTTACACGATGAAGCAATGGAACAAGATGATGCGGGGGCTGGATAAAGCGATTGATGATATGCAGGAGAGAATCCGTAAAGATGCGGAAAGGGCTGAGAAAAAGAGGAAAGATCCTGTTACGGCCGATATACTGGAACAACTGTTGGGCGTAGACGTGGAGAAGGAAAAGTCCGTTGCGAAAGGGGATCTTTATTATCAAATTACCGGGAAGGAACGTTTTGCCCAGGATAACAGTCTTTACCGAATTGCAGACAGCGGGGGCGGTGCATTTCTGATTACGGACAAAACGACAGGCTGTGTATATGAGTTTACAGAAAATGGCTGCCGATTGCAAACGGATAAAAGCACAGGAAGAACCTTTTTGATTCCATGCGATGATTTTGGCATGTCTGGAAGCATTATGGCAGCAGACGATACGCTGAAGACAATGCTGGCGCAATATTTTGGAGCCGACAGGCTGGAGGAAGGAGAACTGACTGGCTATACCTTCCGCAGAAACGAGGCGACAGGAATCGGGATTATGATACCGAAGGGAATGGAAGGGAAAATGGCTCATATATTATTCCAAAGCAAAGCGGATGTGGAGGCGTATGAGCAGCTGGTGCAGACCTATAAAACGAAATATCCCAATTTGGTGCAGAGCGATGAAATGGCGGCATTTTATGCGTCGATCGAAATTGAGGGACTCTGCCACAGGACGGCAACCGGAATCTTGTATACCAATGCACAGGGTGTCAGCTATGCGGATGAAAATGACCCGGAAAAAAACTGGGCTTTGCTGTTTGATGAGCAGTCGGAAGAAAATTACAGAATGATTATGGATATGATGGAAGAGATTATAAAGAGCGGAAAAGATGTGAGGGAGCGCCAGGAGTGGGAAAGAAGGATAGGAGAGAAGGGAAAAAATATTCAAGTATAAAGTTTTATGGGAATGGATGGCGCCGCAGGGGAGTGCGGCGCTTGATCATTTTTCAGGACTGAGGAAGCAGTGGCAGTTGTTCCAGCTGCAGCTGAAGATTCCGAAAGTCGGCCGGCCCGTTTTCCAAGTAAAATTTATGGAAACGGTATTCGCTGTAGGCATTCTTCCAAAGATCCTTGGCTTCTTCTTTTAAACTCATGATTTCCAGATAGCCCAGATAATATTTCAGGTAATTGGTCGGCTCTTCTACGATATATTCATAAATGGAACGGGTAGTGGCTGGGTCGGATATGCCTACGGAAGCAAGCAAATGGTGTACCTGGCTGTAAGAAGCGCCCTCATAATGGATGGAAATATCCAGGAGCGAATAGAGGCAAAGCTGTATTTGCCGGTCCAGTTTATACATTTCATACAGATATTCCGTTTCCGGGGCTGTCTGCTTCATGATTTCTTTGGCATATTCATAGGATTTCAGTTCCACATACATTGCCCATCCTTCCACATAGCCGCCGTAGGAAAGAAGAGAGCGGACGGGGGATATGCCGGTTTTTTGGGAAAAAAGCTGGCTGTATACGGTCTGGTAGAGATGGCCGGGGTATCCTTCATGAGCCAGGGTGGTGTACAAATCTACGCCGTAAGGATTGTTTTTCGGATTGATATAAATAACGTTTTCCTGGATATCATCCAAAGGGGGAGTCAGATAAAAGGCAGGACTGCAATATTCCTGAAGGTTTTCAGAAATGGCCTTTACTGTGCAGACAGGCATTGTGCCTTCTGCTACGTCCGACAGGGCAGGAAAATCAGAAGCCATCATTTGCTGGAGGCTTTTCAGCATATCCGTCGGTTCGCCATAAGCAAAAGAATCGGTGCCGGGGGCGGTGGAAAGAAGGCCGGGCTGCTGCTGGAGCAGGGCGCGCATGGCATCGAAACTTTTGCGGAAATCCTGGAGCAACAGCAGCTTGATATCTTTGATATCCCGGTAGCATCCGGTATTGGAACGAATCAGGTAGAGATAATAATTCTTTCCCTGCGGATAATAAAAAAGGCCGTCCTCATTTTTGCCGCTTCCTTTGAGAAGGAACAGTTCATCCCCCATCTTCTGGTAGGCAGGAAGCATAACAGTGGTCAGCAGTCTTTTATTTTCTTCCAAATATGCTTGCTTTTCTTTTTCAGTAATCACTCCGCCTTCGGCCAGTTTGTTCAGACGTTCTTCGAAAGTGGTGTTTAGAAAATGGGAGCCGGATTCCAAGGTCGACGGATCCATAATCATATCGCATTGATCGATGACTTTATCCACGGAGTAATCAGGCATAAATAATCCCTGTTCTGATTGATCCCTCAGATAGGAAGCGATTCCTTCAAAATAAGTATCCGTCTGGTCTAAGAGAGCCAGATAGTCCTCGACATCCCGCCTGGTTCGGAAAGAATATTCGGCCAGCAGGATGGGCAGCTGGGACTGCATTCCGGAGGATGGGGAGAGGGGATTGGCATAATAGTAAAAAGACATTCCTTCTGCTTCGTTTTCCAGATAAGGAAGCAGCAGATGGTAAGTATAGGCTTCCTGCGCACCCAGTTTATTGCTGTTCAGGGAATGCAGGGTTTCCAGCGCGGAAGCCAGTTCCTGTAAAGAGTTTTCCCTGCGCTGCGCGGAATAGGAAGGCAGGGTAGGGGTATAGGAATGGATGCCGTAATTGGCAGGATCGGCGACTGTGTAGTGCATGTTCAATGTATTCCCGCTCAATTCCGAAACGAAAAAATCGTCGCAGAACCGGCGGAAGCTTCTGGCGTCCCTGCTTAGGAAGAAAACCGCAGAGGCGGAGAATACAAGGAACAGAGCCATAGCGCATAAAGTAGCCTTGAGTTTTCGGGAAAAGTGCATAGTTTTCAATAGAATTACCTGGCGATATTTCTTTTAATATATGCATATGCCCGGGAAAATAAAAAATGTATGAATCTCAAAGGCCGAACTAAAGCAGATGGCGGCGTAATTCTTCGTTGCTTAAGGGGCTTAAATATGCCGGAGCGATATCAAAGACCGTCTTACACCCGGTCATTCCCTCGGCATGCATCCGGCAGGCCGCCCTGGCATATGCAACGATTACCAATGCGGTAAATTCGGGGTTAGAATCGAGTTTCAGACTGTACTCTATGACATGGCTGTTTTCCTGGTTCCATCCCGTCTTTCCGCTTCGGATGACAAAGCCGCCGTGGGGGATGCCGCTATGGTTTTTTTCTAATTCTGCCTGAGTAATGAAATGGACGGTCGTATCATAATCCGAAAAGTAGTTCGGCATCGTCTTGATTTCCTCTGCAATTTTGTCCAGGTCAGCCCCTTCTTTTGGCACGACAAAGCATTCCCGCGTATGTTTTTCGCGGATGGAAAGCTGGGGATTTTCTCCGTTCCTTACGGCTTCCAGCGCTTTTTCGGAAGGGATCGTATATTGTTTGCCGTCAGCTACCCCGGCGACTCTTCGGATCGCGTCGGAATGCCCCTGGCTGACTCCCTTGCCCCAGAAGGTGTAATCGCTTCCGACGGGCAGGATGGCATTGGCATAGAGGCGGTTAAGGGAAAACATCCCCGGATCCCAGCCGACGGATATAACGGCGATATGACCGCTTGTCCCGGCTGCCTGATCGACCTGTTCGAAATGCTGCGGTATTGCGGCATGGGTGTCAAAGCTGTCCACTACATTGAAAGATTTGGCATATTCCATCGTCTGTTTTGGAAGGTCGGTAGCGCTGCCTCCGCAGAGAATAAGCACATCGATATCGTCTTTATATTTTATGGCATCATTGGCGCTGTATATAGGCACGCCTTCCGTTAATATTTTTACAGTCTGCGGATCGCGGCGCGTAAATACCGCTTTCAATTCCATGTCCGGGTTCTGCCGGATGGCGCATTCGATGCCTCTGCCAAGATTTCCATATCCCATAATGCCTGTTCTGATCATTGTTCTCCTCATTTCTGCACTTGTGTCTGTGCGCGTTTGGTTGTATTATCAAAAAAATTTATCCTCATTATATTCTCTGTCGTTTGCCCGTGTCAATCTTTTGTGCTATGATGAAAAAAACGATAATTCAGCAGATGGTCTTATTGCCGTAAAAGGATAATGGATAATGGAAAAAAAACAGCCGAAGTATATAGAACTGGTAAATTGGATAAGGGAACAGATTGAGACGAAGAAATTTCTTCCGGGGCAGAGGATGTATTCGGAAAACAGGCTGAAAGAGATGTTTCATGTAAGCCGGCAGACGATCCGCCATGCCATCGGCATTCTGGAAGAAGAGGGCGTTCTGGTGCGGAAGCGGGGAAGCGGGACTTATGTCAGCGATATACGCCAGGAAAACCTGGAGAATAAAACGGGGATCGCAGTAGTCACTACTTATGTGGATGGATATATATTCCCGAAAACGATACAAGGGATTGAAGAGGTATTGTTTGAAAAAGGATATTCCGTCCAGATTGCTTTTACAAATAACCGCCTTGGCCGTGAAAAGGCGATTCTGGAAGATATCCTGAACCGTAACGGGGTGGCGGGGGTTATCGTGGAGACGACAAAAAGCGGGCTGCCCAATCCCAACCTTTCTTTGTACCAAAAATTGCAGCAAAGGGGGATTCCTGTTATTTTCATCAACAGTTTTTACCCGCAGCTTTCTATTCCGCATGTTTCGCTGAATGACAGGATGGCGGGAAGGAAGGCGGTCGAATACCTGATCGAAAGAGGGCATCGGAAAGTAGGGGGTATTTTTAAATTGGATGACGGACAGGGACATATGCGCTATGCGGGATATTTGGATGCCATGCAGGAAGCGGGAATAGAGATCGACGATTCGCGGATTGTGTGGATCGATACCGATATGATGAAGCATTTGGGAGAATATCGGAATCTTTTGATCAGCCGGTTAAAAGGATGTACGGCCGCTTTATGCTACAATGACCAGATCGGGGTGGAAGCGGCATCTATTTTAAACAGCGTGGATATCAGAGTGCCGGAAGACATATCCCTTGTCAGCGTGGACGATTCGGAGCTGGCTCTGCTGGGCGATGTGGCGTTGACTTCGATTCCCCATCCCAAAGACAGGCTGGGGGAGAAAGCGGCGTTTAACCTGCTGAAGATGATTCAGGAACCAGGGTATGATGGAACCTATGAATTCGACGCGGATATTGTAGCCAGGGATTCGGTAAGGGACAGGAGAGAAGAAGAATGTTGAAAGTATTCTTGGTGGAAGATGAATTTGTAGTGCGGGAAGGCATCAAAAACAATATCGACTGGGCCTCCCGGGGATATGAGTTCTGCGGGGAAGCGAGCGACGGCGAGCTGGCTTTTCCCATGATACAGAAGCTGAAGCCGGATATCGTCATTACCGATATCCGAATGCCGTTTATGGACGGGCTGGTGCTAAGCCGGTTGATCAAGAAGGAATTTCCCTGGATCGAAATTATTATTCTGACTGGTTATGAGGAATTTGAATACGCGAAAGAGGGAATCAAGATCGGCATCGCCCAATACCTTTCCAAGCCGGTCAGCGGGGAGGCGCTTCTAAAGGAAGTGGACGCGGTTGCCGTCAGAATAGAAGAAAAGCGGAAGGAACGGGAAATAAAAGAAAAATATATGAAGGAAATGGAAGAGAACCTTCATAAAGAGCGGAAGGAATTATTCCAGTATCTGGTGACAGGGTCGAAATCCGTAGCGGAGCTTCTGGAAATTGCGGACAGGCTGGGCATCGACCTTTCTTCCATGTGGTATAATATCGTCCTGCTCAAAAGCCAGTCCGAAGGACATGCTTATGACGGATATTCCGACAGCCTGATTGAGATCGAGCAGGAACTGGAAAAGCTGAATGATAAGGAACATCTGATTATTTTTGACAGGAATTTGGAAGGGAAAGCCCTTCTTTTCAGGGCGGAGTCCGAAGAGGAGCTGGAACAGGTCCAGAAAGGGTATTTGGACAGGATGGAAGAACTGTTGAAAGAATATGCGCATGTTCGGTATTTTGGAGGGATTGGTGTTCCGGTGAACCGGCTGAGAGAGCTGCCCGCTTCCTTTGAGAGCGCCAGCCATGCGTTTGCGCACCGATATCTGGTAAAGGAAAGTCGTATACTGGACAGCAGGGAACTGGAGCGGGGAGTGTACCGCAGAAAAGAAGAGTTCAATCTCAGCAATGTGGATCCAAAGCAGATCGACAGAAGCAAGGTCAGGGAATTCCTGAAACAGGGGGATGAAGAAGAGGCTGTCTATTTTGTGGAAGAGTTTTTTAAGGATTTGGGCGCGAATGCGATGCGATCCAGCCTGTTTCGGCAATATATCGTGATGGATACTTATTTCTGTGTCGTAGATTTTCTGGAAGGAATGCAGCTGCCAAGGGGGGATATCGAGTCTCTTGAGGCGGTCGGGGAAATTACGCAGAACCAGGAAAATGCAGCCGCTTATCTTATCCGAATTATCCGAAAGGCTTTGGAATTACGGGAAAAGGCGGCAAGCAACCGATATGGGGATATTGTTGACGCGGTGATGCAATATATTGAAAAAAATTATGCGGAGGAAGATTTATCGCTTAATCTCGTCGCCTCCCATGTGAATTTTTCGCCGAATCATCTGAGCATGATCTTCAGCCAGCAGACAGGGCGCACGTTCAGCAAGTATCTGACGGATTACAGGATGAATAAGGCGAAAGAACTGCTTCGCTGCACAGGAAAAAGAAGCAGCGTGATCAGTATGGAAGTGGGTTATAAAGATCCGCATTATTTTTCTTATCTGTTTAAAAAGACGCAAGGCATGACCCCGACGCAGTACAGAGGCGGAAAGAGTCCGGATGGGGAAGACGGAAAGGAGCATGGCGATAGCAATGAAGGAAAAACTGCGGCAGATTTATAATCGATCGACTCTTGCGGCGAAGATCAGATATTTTTATCTGATGCTTCTCGTTCCATTTATTTTTCTTCTCGGATTTTTATTTTATAATTTATGGGTCGTAAACCGAAGTTATGAGGGAATGATAAATTCTACGGTAGTAGCCAGCGAATTCAGCCTTGATTTTAAAAAAGACTTTGATTATGAGACCTATCTTCTGATCGTGGAGAATAAATCCATCCATGAATCCAAATTGGACGACATGCTGAATGAGGCGAACCGCATCGTGGACAGGCTGGAAGAGCTGACGAATTCCAGGGAGAATACAAGCCGGCTCAACAGCGTAAAAAAATATCTGAAAAACCTTGGAATTTACAAGGAACGCATCGAGCAGAACCTTATAGAAGGCAGTAAATATGGGGAAAACCTAGAAATATGGGAAAACGACGTGCAGATTGTCACCGATCTGCTCCAGGATACTATCTTTCAATATATTTATTATGAAATCAGCGATCTTCAGCATTTAAGCACGGAATACCGAAATATTTTTGTAAGCACGGTGCGGTTTATTGTCGTTGCGTATGCATGTATTTTTACTTTGCTTCTTATTCTTTCTTATTACATTCCTTTGAGCATCACCCGGCCGATCCGAAAACTGAGCGAAGTGACGGACCAGGTGGCAAAGGGGGATCTGAGCGTCCGTTTCGATGCAAGGAGCGGCGTGGAGGTCAGCAGGTTAAGCGATTCGTTGAATGCAATGATCGATAAGATCAACGAATTGCTGGCACAGGTGACGAAAGAGCAGATCAGGCTGCGCAAAGCGGAGTTTGAGCTGCTGCAGATGCAGATCAATCCCCATTTCCTTTATAATACGCTGGATACGATTGTATGGCTGGCAGAGGCCGGAAAACAGAAGGAAGTTGTCCAGATGGTGGGAAGCCTGTCCGAATTTTTCCGCACGTCTTTAAACCAGGGGAAAGACATTATTCCGATCCGGGAAGAGCTGCAGCATGTAAGAAGTTATCTGGAGATTCAGCAAGTGCGTTACCAGGATATACTGGAATACGAGATCCATGTGCCGGAGAAGCTGGGGAAGTACCTGATTCCTAAGATTACAATACAGCCCATCGTGGAAAACGCTCTGTATCATGGCATTAAGAATAAACGCGGCTTGGGGCGTATTTTAGTCAACGGGAGAAAAGAAGAGGGGCATTTTGTGATAGAAGTGCAAGATAACGGGATAGGGATTAACGAGGAACGGCTGAAACAGGTAAGGGATAAGATCCAGTATAGATTGTCTGCCGGAAACGATATTTATGGGCTTTATAATGTAAATGAACGCATCCGCCTGAACTTCGGCGAGAAGTTCGGGATTTCGATTGAGAGCGTTTATGGGGAAGGAACTGTCGTAAGTATTTTTCTGCCTTATATGGAAGAGGGATAAAAAAGCTAACTTTTTTCGTAGAAAAACCAACTTTTTCTGAATTCGAATAAGAAAGTAAACTTTTCTGTGATCTATCTGCATGGATTTCCGAATGCATGAGTAATATGATAAAAGCATCAAGGAGTTATTCCTTGAAAAACATAGTTAAGGGAGGACTTTAAGAATGAAGAAAAAACTTTTGGCAGCTATTATGGCGGCAGTCATGGTAGCTGGTTTGACCGCATGCGGTTCCGCTCCGGCAGAGGAAGCGGCAGCTCCGGCAACAGAGGAAGCGGCACCGGCAGAAGAGGCGGCTCCTGAAGAGGAAGCAGCTCCTGCAGAGGAGACACCGGCAGAAGAGGAAGCTCCGGCAGAGGAAGCAGCTCCGGCAGCAGGGGAAACAGTTACAGTCGGCATTATCAATAATGACCCGAACGAATCCGGTTATCGTACAGCAAACGATAAAGACCTGAAAGCAATGTTTACAGCAGAAAATGGATATGAAGCATCTTTTGCGTACAGCAACAAGAACGATGAGCAGATCGCAGCAGCTCAGAAGTTCATCCAGGACGGCGTGGATTACCTTCTTCTTTCCGCAGCAGATACGGCAGGATGGGATTCCGTACTCCAGGACGCACAGGATGCGGGCATCAGGGTTATCCTGTTTGACCGTACCATCGATGCGGACGAAAGCCTTTATGAAGCTTCCATCGTTTCCGATATGGCGAAAGAAGGCGAGACAGCAGTAGAGTGGTTAAAAGGACAGGGGCTGGAAGAATACAACATCATCCACCTTCAGGGCGTTATGGGTTCCGCAGCACAGCAGGGACGTACCGGCGCATTGGATGCGGCAGTAGCATCCGACGGCTGGAAACTGGTGACACAGCAGACCGCAGAGTGGAATGCTGAAAAAGCACAGCAGATCGTACAGTCCGTGATCGATTCCGGCGAATCCTTCAATGTAATCTATGCAGAAAACGATGATATGGCAAAGGGCGCTGTAGCAGCTCTTGACAAAGCGAATATCCCTCACGGCGTTGGCAAAGACGTTATCGTAATGGGCTTTGACTGCAATAAGTGGGCACTGGAAGAACTGCTTGCACAGAACTGGAACTACGACGGACAGTGCAACCCGTTCCAGGCATCTTACATCGATGAAATTATCAAGACGATCCAGAGCGGCGGAACAGTTGCTGAGAAGACAATCATCATGGAAGAAAAAGGTTTTGACGCTACTACTATTACACAGGAAGACGTTGATAAATACGGTATCTAATGTAGAGAATAGCTGAAAGCAGATAGTAAATGGATAAACAGGCGCGGAGCAGTAGAAAGAAGAACAAGTATGCTTGCTCCGCGCTGTTTTTATAGGATAGGAGCCATACCACAGTGTTGTGGATAAGATCAGGAAATGATTCAGGGGGTGAATACACTGGTGAAAGAAAAAGCTGTATTGGAAATGAAAAATATCCATAAAAGCTTTCCCGGAGTACGCGCTTTGCAAGGCGTGGATTTTACGTTGTGCGAGGGAGAAGTCCATGCATTGATGGGCGAGAACGGCGCCGGGAAATCGACATTGATCAAAGTTCTGACCGGAGTATATGGAAAGGACGAAGGGGAGATATTCTTAAAAGGGAAAGAAAAAGCGGTGGCGATCCATTCGCCGCAGGACGCACAAAGACTGGGGATCAGCACGGTATACCAGGAAATTACTCTTTGCCCGAATCTTTCGGTGGCGGAGAATATGTTTATCGGGCGTACCAGCGGTTTGTGCCAGAACTGGAAAAAAATGAATGCGGATGCGGACAGGATCCTGCAATCGCTGGATATACCGGCAAAGGCTTCGCAGCAGCTGGGGAGCTGTTCGATTGCCGTACAGCAGATGATCGCGATTGCCCGCGCCGTGGATATGGACTGTAAAGTATTGATCCTCGATGAACCCACCTCTTCCCTGGACGAACAGGAAGTGGAGAAACTGTTCGGCCTGATGCGGGATTTGAGGGCCAGAGGAGTAGGAATTATTTTTGTTACGCATTTCCTGGATCAGGTATATGAAATTTGTGACAAGATTACGGTTCTGCGTGACGGAAAATTAGTAGGCGAATATGAAATTAAGGATCTTCCACGCGTGAAGCTCGTTTCCAAGATGCTTGGCAAGGAACTGGACGATATGTCGGATATCAAAGGGGAAAGCAAGCCATATGAAGGGAACAGCCAGTCGGCTCCTGTTTTTGAGGCGAAGGGGCTTGTCAGCAACGCAGGGATCAAACCTTTTAATTTTTACATAAAGAAGGGCGAGGTAAACGGATTTACGGGGCTGCTCGGTTCCGGCAGAAGCGAGTGCGTGCGCGCGATCTTCGGTGCGGACAGAGTACTCGGCGGAAGCGTGAAGATGAACGGGAAAGAAGTGAAGATTGCAAAGCCGCTGGACGCGATGAAAAACGGCATTGCCTATCTGCCGGAAGACCGCAAGGTGGACGGCATCGTGGGCGACCTGTCCGTGCGCGAAAACATTATTTTGGCCTTGCAGGTATTGAAGGGATTCCTCAAACCGTTTACGAAAGCGGAAGCGAATAAGTTTGCGGAGGATTACATCAAGCTTTTGGGAATTAAGACGGCATCTGCGGATACGCCGATCAAATCCTTATCCGGCGGCAACCAGCAGAAGGTAATTCTGGCCCGCTGGCTGCTGACCAATCCGGAATATTTGATTTTGGATGAGCCGACAAGGGGTATTGATATAGGCACCAAGATCGATATACAGAAATTAGTGTTGAAACTTGCTTCGGAGGGCATGAGCGTTACCTTTATTTCTTCTGAAACGGATGAAATGCTCCGTACTTGTTCCCGCTTGGTAGTGATGCGCGACCGCAAGGTAGTGGGCGAGCTTTCCGGCGAAGAACTGAGCCAGAGCATGATTATGAGTACCATAGCCGGAGGTGACAAATAATTATGAAAAGCAAAGAGACAAATAAATCAGGTGTAGCGGAATTTTTTTCGAAGATTGTGAGACGGCAGATTTTTATCCCGATAGCCGCATTGCTGCTGTTAGCGGTTTTTAATCTGATTACGGATCCGTCGTTTTACAAGATCACGTTTGGCTACAACAGTGCGGGCGATCCCGTATTATCAGGCTATTTGATGACGATCCTGGACAGCGGTTCGGAACTCGCGATCCTGGCGATCGGCATGACATTGGTTACGGCGGCCACCGGGGGGCAGGATATCAGCGTGGGCGCTGCGATAGCAATCAGCGGCAGCGTAATACTGCGCGTACTCTGCGGCACCAATTCCCGTCCGGAAACGCTTCAAGCGCCGATTATCGTGGCATTTCTGGTAGCCTGCGTCGTGGCGATGCTGTTTGGCGCATTCAACGGGGCGCTGGTAGCTTATTTCAAGATACAGCCCATGGTGGCGACGCTGATCCTGTTTACGGCAGGGCGTTCCATTGCGGCATGGATTAATAACAATGAACTTCCTATTATCAATGATCCTTCTTTTGGCTATTTTGGAGGCTTCATTCCGGGGATACCGATTCCAACGCCGTTTTTCATCGCTGTAATATGCATGATCATTATTACCCTTGTGCTGCGGTTTACCAATCTGGGATTATATACGCAGGCGGTGGGCATTAATGAGAGTTCATCCAGGTTAAATGGATTGAACCCTGCTTTTATTAAGTTCCTGACCTTTGTAATCCTCGGTTTATGCGTTGCGGTGGCAGGACTGATCAAGGTAAGCCGTTTTTCGACGATCAACTATTCGGTTATCGCAAAGGACATTGAAATGGATGCGATTCTTGCGGTGGCATTGGGCGGGAACGCGCTGAGCGGCGGTAAATTTAATATGGCAGCTTCCATTCTCGGCGCTTATGTCATTCAGTTCCTGACGACGACATTGTATAAGTTTAACGTTCAATCGGATGCGCTTCCGGCATATAAGGCAGTGGTTGTTATCGTTCTGGTTGTTTTGAGCGCGCCGATCGTAAGAGAATGGTTCTCCGGCGTCTGGAAAAAGATAAAGCCGGAAGGGCATGTAAAGGAGGTCGGTTAATATGGCAGCATCGAATAAAACACCGAAAGCCGGCGGAGGCTTTGGCGATAAAATGAAAAATATGACGGATACCAACCTGCTTCTGACCATAACGATTGTCGTATTCTTTGTTATGTATATCGGGGCGATGGTATTCCAGGGAAAAGGATTCCTGAAGCCGCAGACTTTCTTCAATATATTGAATGCCCAGGCGGCGCTGATTATTACTGCCTGCGGAATGAGCCTTGTGATGATCACAGGCAGCATTGATATTTCGGTGGGTGGCGTGGTGGCTTTGGTCAGCATGTGCTGCGCGGTTTATCTTGATTTCCATAATGGCAATGTATTTATGGCGGTGGTGATCTCATTGCTGATCGGTTTGGCTTTTGGGGCTGTGCAGGGATTTTTGGTTGCTTATTTGGATATACAGCCCTTTATCGTGAGTTTGGCAGGAATGTTTTTTGCCCGAGGCATGACGACGATTGTCAACACCAATCCGTTTAATGTGCAGAATGAAGCGTTTGTGGCATTGAAAAATACCCGTGTGATCGTGCCGGGATTCGGTTCCGTGAATAAGCTGGGCAAATATGTCAATGCTTACGTGGAAATCGGCGTTATTGTCGCGCTGCTGATCGTTGTTCTTCTTTTCTTTGTGCTTCGATGGACGAAGCTGGGGCGAGGGTTCTATGCGGTAGGTGGAAACAGTCAGAGCGCGTTAATGCTGGGCATCAATGTGAAAAAGACGAAATTCCTTGCGCATCTGATCTGCGGGCTTCTGGCAGGAATCGGTGGATTTGTATACTTCATGCATGTCGGTTCCGGATCGGCTTCCCATGCAAGCGGAATGGAAATGAATGCGATTGCTTCTTCCATTATAGGAGGAACGATGCTGACAGGCGGTGTCGGCAATATAATAGGAACATTTTTCGGAGTTCTGTCCTTAAGTACCATTCAGAACATCGTTTCTTCTGCCGGACTGGACGACGCGTGGTGGACAGGGATTACGATCGCGACTATGTTATGCCTGTTCCTGGTTATTCAGAGCGTTGTTATGGCGCGGAAAAAGAGTACACTGAAAGGAAAAGGGTGATGAAAGGATTCTAATGCCTGTTATTCCGCTTTGTTTTGAAAAGAAAGTTTTTAGAACAGAGCGGAAAACAGGCATTTGTTCTGCTTCTTCCATTTTTTTCCTAATTGACAGTTCAGAGGCAGTATGGTATATAAAATTATGGAATATAATGAGGAAAAATGTAGGGAAATGTATTTAAAAAAAGTAATAAAAGTGTCTGCTATTTTCATGTTTTGCGTATATCTTATGGGCTGTGCCGGCAGCTTTGGCTATCGAAGCGAAATGCCGGTGGAAGAGGCTGCGAGCGAAAGGATTACGGTAGGTTTTTCCCAGCTCGGGGCTGAATCGGACTGGAGAAGCGAAAATACGGAATCCATGAAGGGGACATTTACGGAAGAAAACGGTTATACATTGATTTTTGAGGACGGGCAGCAGAAACAGGCGAACCAGATCAGGGCAATCCGCATGTTTATCCAGCAGGAGGTCGATTACATCGTTCTTGCGCCGGTGATGGAGACAGGCTGGGAGACGGTTCTCCAAGAGGCGAAGGATGCAGGGATTCCGGTAATCATCGTGGATCGGAAGGTGGATGTTTCGGATGATGGTTTATTTACATGCTGGATCGGCTCGGATTTTGAACTGGAAGGAAAAAAGGCGGCGGAGTGGCTGAACCAATATGCGAAAGCAAAGGGAATCGATCCTGCTGACATTCATGTGGTGAATATACAAGGGACAAAGGGTTCTTCCCCGCAGATCGGACGCACAAAGGGGCTGGCCGATGCCGCCCGGGTCAATGGATGGGATTTGCTGGCGGAGGTGCCGGGGGATTTTACCCGGGCAAAGGGAAAGGAAGTCATGGAATCCCTTCTGAAGCAGTATAAGAATATCAATGTGGTTTACTGTGAAAACGATAACGAGGCTTTCGGGGCAATCGAGGCGATCGAAGCATCGGGGAAAAAAGTCGGTTCGGATATTACCGGCGGAGAGATCATGGTAATATCTTTTGACGGCGTAAACAGAGAAGCGATCCAATATACGCTGGAGGGAAAGATCACATGCATCGCGGAGTGCAACCCGCTTCATGGCCCCCGCGTACGGGCAATGATTGAGGCGTTGGAAGCGGGAGAGATACCAGAAAAATTTTCTTATGTGGATGAGGAGATTTTCAGCGCGGATGAGACGGTAGGCGTGCTGAAGATCGGAGAAACGAGCTATCGAGTAAAGATTTTGACGAAAGAAAACATAGAAGAAGATAAAAAAGAGGAATGACAAGGAAGCAGGCGTGACAGAAAGGAGAATGGTTGTAAAATGACAAATCTGGAATTGCAAAAAAAGGCCAATGAAGTGCGGAAAGGAATCGTGACAGCGGTACATAGCGCGAAGGCAGGGCATCCGGGCGGTTCGCTGTCCGCAGCGGATATATTTACTTATCTGTATTTTGAAGAAATGAATATCGACCCGGAAAATCCGAAAATGGAGGACAGGGATCGCTTTGTATTATCCAAGGGGCATACGGCTCCGGGATTATATGCCGCGTTGGCGAACCGGGGATATTTTCCGGTGGAAGACCTGAAAACATTGCGTAAGATCGGCTCTTATCTGCAGGGGCATCCCGATATGAAGCATATTCCGGGCGTGGATATGTCCAGCGGTTCTTTGGGCCAGGGGATCTCTGCGGCAGTCGGAATGGCTTTGAGCGCGAAAATGAGAGAAAAGGATTACCGTGTCTATACTCTTCTGGGAGACGGAGAGATCCAGGAAGGACAGGTTTGGGAAGCGGCTATGTTTGCCGCACATAGAAAGCTGGATAATCTTGTGGTAATCGTAGATAATAACGGTTTACAGATTGACGGCAGGATTGATGACGTATGCTCTCCCTATCCGATCGATGAAAAATTCGCGGCGTTCCAGTTCCATGTAATCAATGTGGATGCCCACAATTTTGACGAATTGAGAAAAGCATTCCAGGAAGCCCGGGAAACAAAGGGAATGCCGACGGCGATCATTGCCCACAGCACGAAAGGGAAAGGAGTTTCTTTTATGGAGAACCAGGCTTCCTGGCATGGGACGGCTCCTAACGATGAACAGTATGCGGTGGCAATGGCGGATTTGGAAAGGATTGGTGAGAGTTTATGAGCGGAGAAATAAAGAAAATAGCGACAAGGGAAAGCTATGGGAATGCTCTTGTGGAGCTGGGCGCGGAATATCCGAATCTGGTAGTGCTGGACGCGGATCTGGCGGCGGCTACGAAGACGGGCGTATTTAAAAAGGCTTATCCGGAAAGGCATATCGACTGCGGCATTGCAGAATGCAATATGGTCGGCGTGGCAGCCGGACTGGCATCTACGGGGATGATTCCATTTGTCAGCTCCTTCGCTATGTTTGCGGCGGGAAGGGCTTTCGAACAGGTGAGGAATTCGGTGGGATATCCGCATTTGAACGTGAAGATCGGAGCGACCCACGCGGGCATTTCGGTCGGCGAGGACGGGGCTTCCCATCAGTGCAATGAGGATATCGCTTTGATGAGGACAATTCCCGGCATGGTCGTGATGTGTCCGGCGGACGATGTGGAAGCGAAAGCGGCCGTGAGGGCGGCAGTAGAACACGATGGGCCGGTATATCTGCGCTTTGGACGTGCGGCATGCCCGGTTATTAATGACAAGCCGGATTACCATTTTGAAATAGGAAAGGGGCAGATTGTCAAAGAGGGGACGGATGTCACCATTGTTGCTACCGGGATCTGCGTAGGAAATGCCCTGGAAGCGGCGGAAAAGCTGGCGCAGGACGGGATCAACGCAGAGGTGGTTAATATTTGCACGATTAAGCCTTTGGATGAAGAACTGGTAATCGCGTCGGCGAAAAAAACAGGGAAAGTTGTGACAGCAGAAGAACATTCGGTGATCGGAGGACTCGGGAGCGCGGTATGCGACGCCTTGTGCAAGGCGTATCCTGTGCCGGTCTGCAAGATCGGCATGCAGGACGTATTCGGGGAGTCCGGTTCTGCGGCGGCGCTTATTGAGAAATACGGATTGGACGGCGCGGGGATTTATCAGACAGTAAAAGAATTCGTAGGAAAGTGAGATTAATAAAAAATGTTGATATTGTCACCCTCTATTCTGGCGGCAGATTTTTCGGTTTTAGGAAAACAGATTAAGGAAGCGGAAGCGGCCGGGGCAAAGTATCTTCATATCGATGTGATGGACGGCTGCTTTGTTCCTTCCATCTCTTTTGGGATGCCGGTGATCCAGTCGATCCGCAAAATAACGGATATGGTATTCGATGTGCATCTTATGATCGGGAGGCCGGAGCGGTATGTGGAAGAATTCGCCGCCGCCGGGGCGGATATTATTACCTTTCACCTCGAGGCGACAGAAGATCCGGCGGCCTTGATCGATAAAATTCACAGCCTTCATTTGAAAGCGGGATTATCCTTGAAACCGGCGACTCCCATCAGGGCGATGGTTCCTTATGCGGATATGCTGGATATGCTGTTAGTCATGACGGTGGAACCAGGGTTCGGAGGGCAGGATTATATCCCGGAATCCACGGAAAGGATTGCAGAGGCGAGGAAGATTTTTGAAGCCAGGGGGCTGGCAAAAGATATCCAGGTGGACGGCGGCATCCGGGCGGATAATGTTCATGTAGCGCTGGAAGCCGGAGCTAATGTGATCGTGGCCGGAAGCGCGGTCTTCCGGGGAGATATTGGAAAGAATATAGAAAAAATGCAGAAAGCGTTTCAACGTTTTGAAAAATAATGATGAAAAGCATGCAGGGCGGGAAAAGATAAATTCCCGCCTTGTATCTGCTATTTATATATTCATAGAAAAGAAAGGATGGGCGGGGGCATGTATAAAAAATTGGACAGAAATGACAGATGCTGGTGCGGAAGCGGGAGGAAATATAAAGTCTGCCACGAAGCTTTTGATGAGAAGGTACTCCGATACCAGAGGGAAGGCCATATGATACCGGACAGGGATATGCTGAAATCGAAAGAGCAGATCGAGGGAATCCGTGAAAGCAGCAAAATCAATATTGCGGTGCTGGATTATGTGGCAAGCCGTATCGTGGAAGGAATGGCTACAGAGGAGATTGACCGGATGGTTTATGAGGAAACGACCCGGCTGGGCGGTGTCCCGGCGCCGTTGCATTTCGACGGGTATCCGAAGAGCGTATGTACCTCTATAAACGAACAGGTCTGCCACGGAATTCCTGCAAAAGATGTGGTTTTAAAAAATGGAGATATTGTAAATGTAGATGTCTCGACGGCATATAAAGGATATTTTTCCGATTCTTCCAGGATGTTCTGCATCGGATCCGTGTCGGAAGAGGCGGCCCGGCTGGTGCGCGTGGCAAAGGAATGCATGGAAAAAGGGATTGAACAGGTAAAGCCATGGAATTTCCTGGGGGATATGGCGGAGGCCGTACACAGCCACGCCCTGGAAAACGGATGCAGCGTGGTAAGGGATATCGGCGGACATGGAATCGGGCTGGAGTTCCATGAGGAACCTTTCGTGAGCTATGTGACGAAAAAAGGCACGGAAATGCTGATGGTTCCTGGAATGGTATTCACAATCGAGCCGATGGTGAACCTTGGTACCGACGAAATTTATATCGATGATGGAAACGGATGGACTGCCTATACAGAAGACGGGAAGCTGTCTGCCCAGTGGGAGGTGACAGTGCTGGTGACGGAAGACGGCCATGAGATTTTGACTTATTAATCCGTCCCGGCGCAGACAGAAAGCGTTTCTGGCGAGCGCCCCATATTGACACTCCGCCTTCTTTATGATAGGCTAAAAATCACGGATTATGATAAAAACGGAAGGAGAACGGGAAATGGATAAAGGGAAATATTATATCACCACAGCGATCGCTTATACATCCGGGAAGCCGCATATCGGCAATATTTATGAGATTGTGCTGGCGGACAGCATTGCCAGGTTTAAGAGAAAAGACGGCTATGACGTTTTTTTCCAGACTGGAACGGATGAGCATGGGCAGAAGATCGAATTAAAGGCGGAGGAGGCCGGCATTACTCCGAAGGAGTATGTGGACGGCGTGGCTGGAACGATCAAAAAGCTGTGGAACCTGATGGATACTTCCTATGATAACTTCGTCCGTACGACAGATGAACGGCATGAGAAACAGGTGCAGAAGATTTTTAAGAAGCTTTATGAACAGGGGGATATTTATAAAGGCGCATACGAGGGAATGTATTGTACTCCCTGCGAGTCCTTTTGGACGGAATCCCAGCTGGTGGACGGGAAATGCCCTGACTGCGGGCGGGAAGTAAAACCAGCCAAAGAAGAGGCTTATTTCTTTAAGATGAGCAAATATGCGGACAGGCTGATCGAGCATATCAACGCGCATCCTGAATTCATACAGCCGGTATCCCGCAAAAATGAAATGATGAATAATTTCCTGCTGCCGGGGCTTCAGGATCTGTGTGTATCCAGGACTTCTTTTCAATGGGGGATTCCGGTAGACTTTGATGATAAGCATGTGGTTTATGTATGGCTGGATGCTCTTACGAATTATATTACAGGGATCGGTTATGACTGCGGCGGGGAGAGCGACGGGCAGTATAAAAAGCTTTGGCCGGCAGACCTGCATTTGATCGGCAAGGATATCATACGGTTCCATACGATTTACTGGCCGATTTTCCTGATGGCGCTGGGCGAGCCGCTGCCGAAACAGATCTTCGGGCATCCATGGCTTCTGCAGGGCGACGGGAAGATGAGCAAATCCAAAGGGAACGTATTGTATGCCGATGACCTGGTGGATTTTTTCGGAGTGGATGCGGTGCGCTATTTTGTTCTGCATGAGATGCCTTTTGAGAACGACGGCGTGATCTCCTGGGAGCTGATGGTGGAACGGCTGAATTCGGATCTGGCGAATACCTTAGGGAACCTGGTCAACCGGACCATTTCCATGAGCAATAAGTATTTTGGCGGCATAGTTGCGGACAAAGGCGTATCGGATATTATGGATGCTGACCTGAAAGCTTTGGCGACGGGGACTTATGATAAGGTATGCGCGAAGATGGAAGGGCTGCGGGTGGCGGATGCGATGACGGAGATCTTCGCTTTATTCAAGCGCTGCAATAAATATATCGATGAAACGGAGCCTTGGGTGCTGGCCAAGGATGAGGCGAAGAAGGACAGGCTGGCGACGGTGCTTTATAATCTGACGGAAGGAATTATGGCGGGGGCTTCCCTGCTGGAGCCTTTTATGCCTTCGACGGCGGAAAGGATTGCAAAACAGCTGAATGCATCTTTGTATGGATTTGAATCGCTGAGGGAATTCGGAAAATACCCTTCCGGCAACCGGGTAATAGAAAAGCCGGAGATTCTTTTTACGCGTCTGGATATTAAGGAAGTGCTGGAGAAAGCGGAAGCTCTTTTTGAATCGAGAAGGGCGGAAGCGGGGAAGGGACAGGAAGCGGATGCCATCGCGGGCGGCGCGGCAGAGGATGTGATTGATATAGAGGCGAAGGCGGAGATCACATACGATGAATTTGCCAAAATGCAGTTCCAGGTAGGCGAGATCATTGCCTGCGAGGAAGTGCCGAAATCGAAAAAGCTCCTTTGCTCGAAAGTGCGGATCGGCAGCCAGGTGAAACAGATCGTATCGGGCATTAAGCAGCATTATACGGCAGAGGAAATGGTAGGAAAGAAAGTTATGGTACTCGTGAACCTGAAACCGGCTACGCTGGCTGGCGTGGTATCGGAAGGCATGCTGCTTTGCGCGGAAGATGCGGAAGGCAATCTGGCGCTTATGGCGCCGGAGAAAACGATGCCGGCAGGGGCTGAGATCTGTTAACGGATTGTAAAATTGATGAAATTATTATGAAAACCTTATAATAGCGGATCATATAGTGTATAATGGATTCATAGCACGGAAAAACCATGCTATGAATTCTTTTTTGGGGGAGGGAAGCTTATGGTAAAGAAGGAGGAGTTGTATTTTGATTCCAGGGATAATGAAAATAAGATCCATGGCATGAGATGGATCCCGGAGGCCGGTCAGCCGGTATGCATCTTGCAGATCATTCATGGCATGGCGGAATATATAGAACGCTATGATGAATTTGCCCGGGCAATGGCGGAAAAGGGAATCTTGGTCGTGGGCGAAGACCATCTGGGGCATGGCAAATCGGTAGGGGAAAACGGTACATACGGCTATTTCTGCGAACGGGATGCCGCTACAGTAGTGGTCCGCGATTCCCACAGGCTGAAAAAAATGACGCAGGAAAAATATCCGGGCGTGCCTTATGTGATCCTCGGCCACAGCATGGGGTCCTTCATTCTCAGGAATTATTTGTGCCGTTACGGGACGGGGATCCAGGGAGCAGTAATCGTGGGGACGGGGATGCAGCCGAAGGCCCTGCTTGTTGCAGCCAAAGCGCTGGCCGCCGTGCAGAATGTGGTTTGCGGGTCCAGGCATCCAAGCGGGCTGCTGAATACGCTGTCATTTGGAAGCTATAATAAAAGAATCAAGAATTGCAGAACGGTGATGGACTGGCTGACGAAAGAAGAGAAAATAGTAGATGCCTATATCGAAGATCCGTTTTGCGGCTTTACCTTTACGGTAAATGGATTCCGCACGCTCTTTGAACTTGTGAGCAGGCTGTATAAGCGGGAGAACCTGGAGAAAATGCCGAAGGAGCTGCCTATATTGTTTGTCGCAGGCGCGGAAGACCCGGTAGGCGATTATGGAAAAGGCGTAGAAAAGGCATATCGGTCATTCAAAGACATAGGAATGAAAAATGTGGAAATGAAACTGTATGCGGGCGACAGACATGAGCTGTTAAACGAAAGCGACAGGGAAAAGGTTTATGAAGATATTTACCAATGGGTGATGTCGATATTATAAAAAAGAATTGGCCCAGCGGCCAATTCCAAAGAATGCTTCGCATTCTTTCTTGGCGACTTACAACGCTGTGGCGTAATTTCCTATAATATAAAAAGAAAAGAGGAAAATGAGGAAGATTATGAAAAAATGGAAAAGGATGAAACAAATATTATCGGTATCTGCGATGCTTGCCATGGTATGGATGTTCTGCCTGAATGTTCATGCAGAGGGAGGAAAAACGGTAGTGGCGCTTGGGGCGGACCTGTCTGCGGAACAGCGTGCCACAGTGCTTGGATTGATGGGAATTACGGAAGAACAACTGGCAGGATATGAGGTGATATATATTACCAACAGCCAGGAACACCAATACCTGGATTCCTATCTCGGCTCTTCCGTGATTGGAAGCAAATCGCTGTCCAGCGTGATGCTGAAAAAAGGCGCGAAGGGAAGCGGCGTCAATGTAACGACAAAAAACATTAATTATTGTACGACTGGGATGTACCGCAATGCGCTGCTAACAGCAGGAATACAAGATACGGAAGTTATCGTGGCCGCTCCGGCGCAGATATCCGGCACGGCGGCATTGATCGGCGCGGTAAAGGCATATGAGAAGATGGAAGGAACAACAATTCCGGATGCATCTTTGTCCAGCGCACTGGATGAATTGATCACCACAGGACAGCTTGCGGAAGCGGCGGAAAATGTGAGCGGCGACGAAATGGAAGCGCTGATCGCCTATATTAAGGAAAAGGTAGCGAACGGAGAGCTGGAGACGGATGAAGATGTCAGGGCGGCAATAGCGGAAGGATCCGAAAAGTTCGGCGTATTTCTTTCGGAGGATGAAATCCAGAAAATTGTGGACTTGATGAGCAAATTGAGGAGCATGGGGCTGAACAGCGAGTATTTGGTCAGCCAGGCAGAAAAACTTTATGCAAAATACGGGGCAGATATTGTAAACCATGCGGATGAAGCGATCAGCGAGGCGGTGAGCGGCGCGGTCAGCGGGGCGGCGAAAGGGTTTTTCCAAAGCATCAAAGATTCGATAAAAGACTTCTGGAATGGAATTTTTTCTTAAACTTGTGTAAATGATATAGAAGAAAGGAGGGTTATTATGAAAATAGCATTTTATGGAACGAAAGCTTACGATAAGATTTGGTTCGAGCCTTTAGGAAAGGATTATGGATTTGATATCCGTTTTATCGAACTGCCCTGCAACGAAGAAACGATTTTTTTGGCGAAAGGCTATGATGCCATATGTATTTTTGTCAATGATTATGTGAATGCGGAAATGATCGACCAGCTTTATGAAATGAAAGTAAAGGCGATCCTGCTGCGCAGCGCCGGATTTAACCATGTGGATGTAAAGGCGGCAGAGGACAAGATAGCGATTTTAAGAGTTCCCAGTTATTCGCCGGAGGCGGTGGCGGAATATGCAATGGCTCTGCTGCTGACAGTAAACAGGCATACCCATAAGGCGTATAACCGCACCAGGGATTTTAATATGAGCCTGAACGGGCTGATGGGAAATGATTTGAACCATAAAGTGGCGGGAGTGATCGGCACAGGAAAAATCGGGCAGGCGATGATCCGTATCCTGAATGGTTTCCAGATGCAGGTGCTTGCTTATGACCCGTATCCGGTCAAGGGGCTGGAGGCGGAATATGTGACGGTGGAGGAGCTGATGCGCAAATCAGATGTGATCACGCTGCATTGCCCCCTGACGGCGGCGACAAAGCATATTATTAATAAAGATACGATCGCCATGATGAAAGAAGGCGTTTACCTGATCAATACCTCCAGGGGGAGCCTGATTGATACGGAGGCGCTGATCGGAGGACTGCTGGAGAAAAAATTTGCCGGAGTAGGGCTGGATGTTTATGAGGAGGAAGAGGGCATTTTTTACGAAGACCGTTCCGGCGATATTATAGAGGATGAAAACCTGGCAAGGCTGGTTACGTTTCCCAATGTGCTGATTACGTCCCATATGGGATTTTTTACCACGGAGGCAATGCAGGCGATTGCGATAGAAACGCTGGAAAATGCTTATGCTCTGGAGAATGGACTGCCCCTGGTAAACCGGGTAGGCGTGGAGGCTTCGACGCAATAGAAGCAGAAAGATTTCCTTGTAAGGGTCAGGATAATTTGTTAAAATATAAGGTGGCAGAGTTTTTGAAAGGATGAAAGGAATGGCAGGAACTGTATTTCCGTATGAAATCCGTATGGCATATCAGAGGGAATGGGAGGAAGCGATGGCGCTGGCCTGGAAAACCTTCCTTGAATTTGAGGCGGATGATTATTCCCTTGAGGGGATTCGGAGCTTTGAGGATTTTATTACGGACAGTACCCTGCGGCGTATGTTTATTATGGGAGCGTACCAGATGTTTGTCGCGCTGGACGGTTCCAGAATGGCAGGGATGATAACAGTAAGGAGCAATTCCCACATATCCTTGTTGTTCGTAGATAAGGAATACCATAGGAAGGGGATCGGAAGGGCGTTGATGGAAGGGCTGTGCGGGTATTTGAGAAACGAGTTGAATATACGCAGAGTGACAGTGAATGCTTCCCCTTTCGGCATCGGATTTTATCATAGAATAGGCTTTACAGATATGGAGCAGGAACAGACATCTTCCGGCATTCGTTATACTCCTATGGAGATGATTTTGAAGTAAGATATCGATTGGACGCTGGCAGGATACATAGGAAGAAGACATTACGAGAGAAGAGGGAAAATAACATGGGTAAGTTGTTTAATATCGATAGTCCGGTGATGCGCTTTTTGGGGAAGGTAGCAGATCTCATGATTTTGAACCTGGTAACGCTGGTGTGCTGTATTCCGATTGTGACAATAGGCGCATCCCTTACAGCAATGCATTATGTATTGCTGAAAATGGTAAGAGACCGGGAGTGCTATATCGTCAGGTCATTTTTTAAATCTTTTAAGGCTAACTTTAAGCAGGCGACGGTTATATGGCTTATCATATTGCTGGTGCTGGTAATATTTGCAGCGGATTTGAGGATCATTAATGCTTCTGCGGATTTTCCCCAGGTGTTAAAGATTATGCTGTATGCTTTGCTTATGGTGACATATATGGTTGTATGCTATGTGTTCCCGGTGTTGTCAAGATTTGACAATACTGTTGTGAAGACGCTTAAAAACGCGTTATTTATGGCAATTCTGAGTTTCCCCAAAACGGTGCTGATGATGGTGGTATATTTGCTGCCTCTGGCGGCTCTTTATTTTGTGATTGCAGCTGCGCCCATTGTATTTCTTTTTGGAATTTCCCTTCCGGCGTATGTATCGGCAATGCTTTACAATGGGACGTTTAAACGGTTTGAGCCGGAGGAGGAACCGATCACGGACAGATTTGAGCTGGGCGAAGGAATCCATATCGAGGAGGATCAGGGAGGCGCGAAATGAGGGATAAACAGACAAAATCTGTAATCATACAATGGATGATTCCTGTAGCGGCGCTGGTTCTTATTGCTGTGGCATTACTTGCCAATTTTTCTACGGAAAGCCGACAGACGGCATCCGACCATGTGGCGGAATTATTTCTCAGTACGACGGAGAAATATGCGGAGGAAGTGAACTATGAAATAAAGGCGATGGCAGCGGCCGGAAAAACGATTATGCAGCTGATCAACAACGAACAATGGATCAGCGAGGAAAGAATTATAAGAATGGCAGAAGCGCTTTATGAAAACTCGGATGCTTATGCGGTTTTATATAACGGCGGAAGGGAACAGGGACTGCTCCATGACGGCAGTAAAATTGAGATTGCCAAGATCAGCTATTTGCCGGAGACGGAAGAGCATTTGAGGAATATGCGCGAGGGCAAGGCGGCTGACGAGGGCGTGTGGACTTATTATACATATGTGCTGGATGACGAGATAGGGAGCGGCCGCCCTGCAATTCTCTCGGCTTTGACCGTATCCGGGGGGAGCCGCACGCTTTTATTGTATTATCCGGTGGAAAAACTGGACCGGCTGTTTGCCAAACCGGAATTCGGAGCCACTACTTTTTATGCGGTAGTCAATCCGGAAGGGGAGATTATCCGGCTGAACAATGACACTGGCGGTATATTTGCAGAAGATGGAAATATATGGGACGCCGTGGAAGATAATGAAGAAAATAATAATCTGATGGAAAAAATTACGGTCAGGATGAGGAATAAGGCATCGGGAAGCTTCAGCGCCGTAATGGGGGGCGTAGAGAGAAGAGTCATATACGCCCCGGTAGGAATCAATAACTGGACGCTGCTCGTAGGGGTAGAGCAGTCTTATGTGGACTCCCTGATCGAAAAAGAGCTGTATAATTCACGGCAGATGATCCTGCGCCTTTTGGCGGCGGTAGGAGTGTTTTTGGGGATGCTGATTGTCATTAATATTATCAGCAAGCTCAGAAGCAATGAGAGAAGGAAGAAACTGGAGGAAAAGGCGGATACGGATCTGCTGACAGGACTGAATAATAAACTGGCTACGGAACGGAAGATTAAGGAATATATGGAAAAACACCCGACGGAACAAGCGCTTTTATTTGTTCTGGATGTGGATAATTTCAAGAAAATTAACGATACGCTGGGCCATGCTTTTGGGGATGAGGTGCTTTCCTCCTTAGGACATCAGGTCAAAGCTATGTTCCGGGCATCGGATATTATCGGGCGCACCGGCGGCGATGAGTTCATGATTCTGCTGAAGAATTTGAACAGCGATGAAGTGCTGGAAAAAGAAGCGGCGAAGCTAGGCGATTTTTTTAAGGACTTCCAGACTGGGGAATATGTGAAATATGCGGCAACCGCCAGCATCGGCGCAGCAGTGTTTCCAAAAGACGGGCATGATTTTGAGAGTATGTATAAGGCGGCGGACAGTGCGCTTTACGTGGCGAAGAGGAGAGGGAAGAGCCAGATCGCTTTTTATGGGGACGAGAGCGAGAAAAGCGAAGGAAAGAAAAGAGTGGAAAGAGAGAGCCGCGTGAACAAATGATTATTTGTACAACTTGTATAGGAAACAGATGATTTCTTGTTCAAGTTGATGCGGATGCAAAAGAGGGTCATACAATATAAGCAATTTTTACAATGGAATAAAAAATATTTGTGTAATGTGAGTATGGTAAAAAAAGAGGAACTTCGTTATACTTGCTATAGAGTTAAACGACATTCCGTCGAAGAGACGGAAATACAATATAAAAATCAGGAGGCAAACTAAAATGGCAAGTTTATCATTAAAGAATATCTGCAAGGTATATCCGAACGGATTTGAAGCGGTAAAGAATTTCAACCTTGAAATTGCGGATAAAGAGTTTATTATTTTCGTAGGACCTTCAGGATGCGGTAAATCTACTACATTGCGTATGGTTGCAGGTTTGGAAGACATTTCTTCCGGCGAGCTGTGGATCGGTGACAAACTGGTAAACGATGTGGAACCGAAGGACAGGGATATTGCAATGGTATTCCAGAACTATGCATTGTACCCGCATATGTCCGTATATGACAATATGGCTTTCGGACTTAAGTTAAGAAAAGTTCCGAAGGATGAAATCGATAAAATGGTAAAAGAAGCGGCAAAGATCCTTGACCTGACAGCTCTTCTTGACCGTAAGCCGAAGGCTCTTTCCGGTGGTCAGAGACAGCGTGTCGCTATGGGACGTGCAATCGTTCGTAATCCTAAGGTATTCCTTATGGATGAGCCTCTTTCCAACTTGGATGCAAAGCTTCGTGTACAGATGCGTATCGAAATTGCAAAGCTGCATCAGAGACTCGGCACAACGATCATTTACGTAACCCACGACCAGACAGAGGCTATGACGCTTGGTACGAGAATCGTTGTTATGAAAGACGGTATCGTTCAGCAGGTAGATACGCCCCAGAACTTGTATGAGAAACCGCAGAACCTGTTTGTTGCAGGATTCATGGGTTCTCCTCAGATGAACTTCCTGGATGCAGAAGTAGAAGCGAAAGGCAATGTGGCAAGCCTTAAGGTTGCTGGCAAGAGCATTGAGCTTCCGGCAGCTAAGTCAAAGAAACTGATTGACGGCGGCTATGTAGGAAAGAAAGTAACATTCGGTATCCGTCCGGAAGATGTATATGATTCTGACGCATTTACGGCATCCGCACAGTGTGTATTCGAATCCACCATTAAGGTTTATGAATTGCTCGGTGCAGAAGTTTACTTATACTTTGATTTGGCTGAGTTCCCGATTACGGCGAGAGTAGATTCCCGCACGACAGCAAGACCCGGCGATACTGTTAAATTTGCTTTTGATATTGAAAAGATCCATGTGTTCGACAAAGAGACAGAGCAAGTTATTACAAATTAGTCTTGGAAAATCATTGGGGGGATGCGAAAGCATCCCCTCTTTTGTTACAATAAGCTGGCTCGTTGAGCGCGACAGCGTTTGTTAATATGCAGGATTTGGTTTTCTATTCTGGAAAAAGAAAAGGTTTGGGGGATAAAATATGATATCAAGTCAGGTAATCAGAACAAATATTGAAGAGTTACATGCGATAACCAAAATCAATTTATGCGTTTATGATTTAGACGGCGTGGCTGTTACATCTACATTTGATATAAAAGATATCCAGCCGGGGATTGTCGCCGACTTTATTGCTTCGCCTGCGGACAGCCAGGTAATAGGAACAGACCACCTTTTAAAAATCAGGGACGAAGGGGAACTGGCATATATTTTGCTTGCGAGAGGAAGCGGCGATGAAGCATATATGGTTGCCAGAATAGCGGTGAGCCAGATTCAGAATCTGATTATCGCATATAAGGAGCGGTTTGACCGAAATAATTTTTTCCAGAATCTTTTGCTGGATAATCTTTTGCTGGTGGATATTTATAACAGGGCGAAAAAACTTCATATAGAAGTATTGGCGCCAAGGGTAGTGGTTATAGTAGAAACGGGGAATGGCAAAGATGGGACTGCGTCCGAGTTTTTGGGAGGGATGTTTTCGTCTCAGTCGGGGGATTATATTACTGCGGTAGATGAAAGCAATGTAATCTTGATAAAGACTCTTGAAATCGGGGAAGGCTACGAGGCAGTGGAGCGGACTGCCCAGACGATTGTGGATATGATGAACACGGAGGCGATGATGAATGCGCGCGTGGCTTACGGGACGATCGTCAATGAATTGAAAGACGTATCCAAATCGTATAAAGAAGCAAAGATGGCCCTGGATGTGGGAAAAATATTTTATGTGGAGAGGAAGGTTAATTCCTACAGTGCGTTGGGAATAGGAAGGCTGATTTACCAGCTTCCGGTCAACTTATGTAAAATTTTTATGAATGAAATATTCGGGCCGGGGACACCGTTGGATTTTGATGATGAGACATTGACGACCATTAATAAGTTTTTCGAGAATAATCTGAATGTCTCAGAAACATCAAGGCAGCTGTATGTGCATAGGAATACGCTGGTATATCGGATAGAAAAACTGGAAAAGAGCACAGGGCTGGATATTCGTACCTTTGACGATGCGTTAACGCTTAAAATTGCTCTGATGGTAGTGAATTATATGAAATATCTGGATACATTAGAATATTAATGAAGAAAAACAGTAAGAGGCGGGGATGATCCGCCTCTTGTTTTCCCTATTTATTTGGGGCTGACTGCTGCCTGAAATCCGTAGGGCTTAAACCGGTATATTTTTTGAAGATAGAAGAAAAATAGGCTGGATCATTATATCCTACCAATTCTGCGATTTCGTAGGATAAAATGTCCGAGTGTATAAGGTAGTCCTTGGCCTTTTCAATTCTTGTCCGGTTGATGAATTCGGTCAAAGACTCATTGCAGTTTTTTTTGAAAGTCCTGCTTAAATGGGAAGAGGAAATATGCAGATGTTCTGCAATATTTTCCAGCGATAAAGGGCTGGACAGGTTTTCGTGGACATATTTAATTGTATTTTCGACCAGTCGGTTCTGGTTGCCCATGGCGCGGATAAAATGATCTTTTGTATAAGCCATCAACTGGTAAATCGTTTCTTCCAGCGTAAAGATATCCGACGAATGGCGGATGCGGTCCAGGAAGACAGCTTCCGGCGGAGAGTTTTCCTTTTTGATCAGTACGCGGCAGCATATGTAATATATTTGGGCGCAGATGTTTTTGGCATCCTGGGAATTAACGAAATTGCTTTTGAACTTTGCCATCATATGGTTCAAGATACAAGAAGCATCATCGAAGAGCCAGTTGTTCAGGCTGTTTTCAAATTGAAATAGTTCCAGGGAATTCTCCGCAGTCAAATCACACATCTCATAATTGGCAAAATCCGAAAATACGGCGATATTGCTTTCGGAATAGAAGTTTAGAGTCAAGGCATGGATGGACTCCGATACGGCGGCGCTGAAGCTGGCGGCGCCGGAATGGCAAAGGCTGATGCCGGCGGCGACCTGCCTGGAATCCAGGGCGAAGGCAATGGCGGCAATTTCTTTGCAGCTGTCCAAAATATAAGAAGGAACCGTCTGGCAGTGCTGTTCTAAAAAATGAATCGCTATCATTAAATTGTCGTACCGATAGCAATAAGCATTTTGCTTTTCTTCCGCAATGATCTTTTTTAAGGACGAAATATCATGTTCAAACGGAACAAGACGAAATGCAACCGTAAAATAGTGGTGCAGGGGAAGCTGGAACTGTTTCAGGCGTTCTGCTAATTCCAGTGAAAAAGGACCGGCAGTCAGCTCTTGTAAGAGCTGGTCTTTCAAAAATGTAAATTCCTCTTCCGCGAGAGACGTGTGCTTTCTGGCGGCAATGATTTTTTGCTGGGCAGCCTTTACGGAAGAAAATAAGTCTTTTTTGTTTGTCGGCTTTAATATAAAGTCAGAAACATTATATTGGATGGCTGTCTGGGCATATTTAAAATCGGCATAGCCGGTCAGCAGTATAACTTTTGTTTCCGGCATATTTTCAAATACAAATTTAGCTACGGCAAGGCCGTCGGCCTCCGGCATTTTGATGTCGGTAATCACAATATCGACATGGTGATGCTGAAGGAATTTGATAGCTTCCAGTCCGTCGCTGGCCGTTCCGGCCACTTCGCAGCCTATGGCTTTCCAATCCATGAAATTGGCAATACCTTTGCGCATCGTTGCTTCATCATCTACGATCAATAGTTGAAAGATCAATGGAGTCTTCCTCCTTTCCGACAGGAATCCGCATGGAGACGGAAGTGCATATATTGGGTTCGCTTTCTATCCTTAACCGGGCTGTGCTTCCAAAAAGCAATTCCAGCCTTTTATCCAGGTTCCGCAGGCCGATATGGGTGTGGGTATCTTTTCCCGAAGAAGTAATTTTGGATATATCGGGAATTTCAGCGAAACCAATGCCGTTGTCAATGATGGAAATTTCCATTTCGTGCTGGTCCGTTTCGATTACCTGAATGATTAAACGGCCTTTTCCTTTTTTCGGTTCAAGGCCGTGGACCACGGCATTTTCTACTAAAGGCTGTATACAAAAACAAGGGATCCGGCATTTCATTAAATGGTCAGGAATCTGTATATGGCAAGTGATTTTATCTTCAAAACGCATCTGCTGAAGATACAGATAGAATCTGACATATTCCATTTCTTTATCCAAAGCAATGAAATCCTTTTCTTTGGAAAGGGTGTTCATTTTTAACAGTTCCCCCAGGGAGATGACCATCTGGTAAATTTCTTCGTTATCATGGATCTGGGCTTTCCACGCGATGGTATTCAGCACATTAAAAAGGAAATGGGGATTCATTTGGCTTTGCAGCGCACGGATTTCTGCATTTTTTAAAAGCAGTTGTTTCTGGAAATTATCGTTGTAATAAATATCCAGCTGCTGGAGCATTTGGTTAAAAGACTGTGCCCAGACATCGAACTCATGGTACATTTTCATAGGCGGCAGGTTTTTTTCCTGTCCTGTAGAAATTCGGTTGATGTAATAAATCATTTTATCAATCGGGCGGGTAATGGCCTGGCTGATTACGAGGGAGATCAACAGGGCTGCAACAACGGTAAGCGCCAGAAGCAAGAGATAAGACTTCATGGCATCATCTAAGTCTGCGAGCAATAAATCTTTGGGTGCGGCGACGACGGAAACGAGGCCGAATTCATCCAGACTGCGGGCGGCGGCAAAATAGGCGCGGTTATCCAGGGACAGTTCCTGGAAAGAAACGGAGCCTTTGTCCAGATTGATCCCCGCCCTCAAATCTATTTTTTCTGCGATCATGTTCTGGTCGGAGGCGGCGCTTATTTGCTGGTTGTAGAGGCAAATAAACCAAAAGGGATCCAGGCCTTTCGCGCAATATCGGACCCATTTATCCAGATTGATATGGATGATAAATACTCCCATATGGTTGCCGGTATTGCCGCTAAACAGATTACGGGCGAAATAAATGCTGTTTTTTTCCGAGTCCAGAGTGCGGCAAAGAAGGCCGGTATCTGACGGGTCGATGCTTTCTAAAAGTTCACATCCCTGATATAAGGGGGCGCTGGCAGAGGCTGATGTATAAGCGGTAAGAATCGTTCCGCCATCGCATGCAATGTAGATGGCATCGGTAAAATTTCTGTCGGAAAGAGGGGTGCTGTAGTAAATATCCGACATTTGCTTTTCCAGCTGGAAACGACTGTTGTTTCCTGTGGAAGGAAAAGAAGAGGTTTCCAGGGCATTTAAGAGCATAGTATTGGAAAGGAACAGAGGGATGGTAGAGTCTATCGTATCAACCTGCTCCGTGATGTTTTGGTTTACCTGGTTAAGCTGCCCGGTAATGGATTGTTCGAAATTGCCGCGAAGCAGGAGGGAAGTCTGATAATAATAGAAAAAAGTCGAACATAATAAAATAGCGGTTACGGTAAACGAGATGGCAAGTGTTATAAAAGAACGCAGAGAGTGTTCTTTTCGAGTGAAAATCCGCAGCATCAATGCTTTCATACAAAATTCTCCTTTATCCGCAGATTTCTTTGCGGCATGTTTTATTATGTCGTAATTTTAATTATGTCGTAATTTTAATTATGTCATAATTATGATTATGTCATAATAAGAAAACCCCTTCAATGTATTTTCCGAGAATGCGGAAATTTTCAAAGTTTCAGTCAAAATTTTACAAGAGATTGGGAAGAGGGAGGCAAAAAGAAGGGAAGCAGGAGAAGATTGGGGGAAATAGTATAAGAAGAGGGCATGGAAATGAATTAAAAAACAAGTGGGAAAAAAATATAATAAAACCAGTAAGCGATAACAATAAATGTACAGGTTACGGAAAGGAAATGGTTATTCGTATGAAGAAAAAAATTGCGAGGCGGATTTTGGCATCGGCAATGGCCGTTGCCATGGGATTAGGAATGGCAGCCTGCGGAAACGGGGGAAACGCAGGAGGACAGGCAGAAGGAGGAACGAGGGCTGAAAGCGAAAGTACGGAAGCAGCCGAAAGCGGGGAGAAGGTCGTGCTGAATGTGATTAACTATCATGTAGGGACGGACTATGCGGCAGAATATTATGCGTATTTATTTGAGGAATTCCAGAAAACGGAAGAAGGCAAAAACGTGGAATTTAATTTTGAGGAAATTCCGACCACGGATGCTTATAACCAGAAAATTAAGCTGTTAATTTCCAGCGGGGATCTGCCGGACATTGTTTTCAATGGGGGCAATAACATTACGGAGATGGCGGCAAAATCGGGAAAAGTAGCGGATCTGACTCCGTATTTCGATGCGGATTCGGAGTGGAAAGCGTTATTTGATGATACTTCTCTGGAATTTAATACGGTAGACGGCAAGATTTACGGCGTGCCGGTTTCCAAGGAGATTTCCTATATTTATTATAATAAGGAATTATTCGAACAGGCGGGACTGACGGCGCCGGAGGTGGCATACGGAAGCTGGGACGAATTCTTTGAGGCGTGCGAGCAGCTGAAAGCGGCAGGGATTACGCCCGTCGGCATGGACAGCGCGGATTCGGGATGGCTGACAAACCTCTGGATGAGCGCTTTGATCGGAACGAACGGACAGGCCGGGAATGACTGGATGAACAGCATGTATCCTATGGATTTCAATACGCCCGAAGTGGAAGCAGCAGCAGAAAAGATTGCGATGATGTTCCAGGAATATACGACAAGCGATGCGGTAGGAGGAAAATACGATCCTATGGCGACACATTTTTTTAACGGGGAAGTGGCAATGTTCCCGAACGGGCCGTGGATGATTCCTGACTTTTCGGAAGCGGAAAAGGCGCCGGAAGGATTTTACGATAAGGTGGGGATCATGTTAATGCCCTGCGCCGGAATGGAAATGGTTCCCACGCCGGGAGATATGGTAGGAGCGAAAGATGAAGCGAAAATAAAGGCGGCTGTTGCTTTCCTGAAATTCGAAACAACGCCGGAAAACCAGATTAAGGCATTGGAAATGACAGGGCTGCAGCCGGTATCCAATGATCTGGAAATCCCGGCAGGGCTGACGGAGAGCGATCCGCTGATGGCTGAGGTATTGGAGATCCAGAACCATGCGGAAATGACTTATGGGCAGAACCAGGCATATTGGTATCAGAATACCATCGATACTTTTTCGACAGAGCTTCCGGAACTGGCCTATGGAAATATTACAGCAAAAGAATTCTGTGAGAAACTGACAGAATCGGCAGCAAAAAACCAGGAATAACATAGTGGAATCTGTTCCCGCCCGGGTTTCCCGGGCGGGACATATGGGTATAGAGGAATGAAAACAAAAAATAAAGGTTTATGGATCGCTGTATTTACGATTCCGTGTATGATATTATTTGCCCTCGTTTATGCGGCCCCTATCGTTACGGTGCTGTATACATCGCTTTGCAATTATACGACATTTTCGGCTCCCGTGTTTCAAGGGATTAAGAATTTCGTGACTATTTTTTCGGATCAGGATTTTATAGTGTCGATTCGGAATACTTTGGTCTGGGTGGTTCTGCAATCCACTTTTCATGTGGGTCTGGGCTTGGCAATGGCATTGGTGCTGCGCAGGAAACCGATCGGATGGAAATTTGTCCGTACGGCATATATGATTCCCAATATCGTGCCTACAGCGGCGACGGGGGTCATGTTTACGCTGCTGCTGAATCCTTCTTTCGGCATTGTGAAGCCATTTTTGGAAGCGCTCGGCATAGAGGTGGGCCAGGTGCCGAATTTGTTCGGAAATTCCAGGTATGCTTTTTGGACGGTGACGGCAACATGGATTTTTTATTCCGGGTTTAATACGATTATTTTTCTGGCAGAAATGGGGGCTGTGGATAAGGAAATTTACGAAGCGGCCAGAGTGGATGGAGCAAAGCCATGGCAGCTTGACCGTTATATTACTTTGCCTTTGATGAAAAATATTTTCGGCACTTGCGTGACGCTGGCTTCGGTGGCAATGGTATCCCAGTTCGACATTATTTATATGACAACAAAAGGGGGGCCTGGGAATTCCACGCTGAATCTGCCGATTTATTTGTATAAAGCGGCTACGCTGGAGAATAATTACGGGAAGGCAAATGCGGTGGGGGTTGTGCAGATCAGCATCGGGCTTCTGCTGGTATTGCTGGTGCAGCGTATTTTTATGGAGAAAAAAGAAGCATAATACATATGGATAGGAAAGAGGGAAAAGGATGAAAGAGACATCAAAGGCGGTTACAGCTGCGGCGAAAACTGCCAAATATTTATTTATGATTGTTTTTGTGCTGGTGTCCGTAGGGCCGATCGCGTGGGCGTTTATCAGCTCTTTTAAAACATATGCGGAAATTAATTCTTCTGCGCTTTCCTGGCCGTCCGGCTTTCGGCTGGATAATTATGAGGCGGCATTCCGTTATGCGCCGATCGCGCAATATTTTCTGAACAGCGTGGTGATCGTGGGATGCAGCGTTTTGGTGACGGTAGCATTGGTCGCGATGTGTTCTTATATCATTTCCAGATTTGATTTTAAACTAAAAACAGTAATTGTGCTGTTGATTTCCGCTTCTTTGATGCTTCCGGCACAGGCGATTTCGCAGCCGTTGTTTGCAATTTTTCAAAAATTGGGGATATTTGATACGAAGCTGGGAATGGTAATTGTCTATTCGGCAATGGGAATTCCGATGTCGTTTTTTGTTATGACGAGTTATTATAAGACAATTTCCATGGCGCTGGAAGAGTCGGCATATATTGACGGAGCTACTTTTTTGCAGACATTTTGGCATATTATCCTGCCGCTGGCAAAGCCGGGCCTGGTGACGATTGCGCTGCTTCAGTTTATCAATACATGGAATGAGTTTTATTTTGCCCTGATGCTGACAAGCGGAAACCGGGCGAGGACGGTTCCGATTGCGCTGAATTATTATATGGGGACATTTGCCAATAATTATTCCGCGCTGTTTGCGGCGGTGGTTATGACAGTGCTGCCGACGATTTTTGTGTTTATCCTGCTGCAGAGACAGGTGATGGAGAGCCTGACGGCAGGAGCGGTCAAGGGATAAGCGCAGCCGGAGGAAGTACAGCATAAGGGAATGCAACAGCATAAAGATATATTTACGGGAGAAGGCCGATGGGCGGCAGAAAGGCGCGGAAAGGGATATGGCAGGAAAGAATGCAGGGGAAGATCGGAAAGGGATGCATGGGCAGATCTGCCCAAGGATTTACCCGATCGAGGACTGGAATGTGACAGAGTTGTCATTTGAACGGGAGAACAATTATCGGAATGAAACGACATTTGCGTTGTCCAATGGTTATATCGGAACGAGAGGGACTTTGGAAGAAGGATATGATTTTTCCATAGAGGAAGGACTGGAAGGGAATTTCGTGAACGGGTTCTACGAAAGCGAGGATATACGGTATGGGGAATGGAATTATGGGTTCCCGGAAAAGAGCCAGTCTTTGCTGAATCTTCCGAACGGGAAAAGAACGCGGATTTTTCTGGACGGGGAAATGTTTGATTTAAGGAAAGGGGAAGTGCGGAGTTATAAGAGGACTCTTTTTATGAAGGAAGGCTTTGTCAGGCGGGAAGTGGACTGGGTATCGCCGGGAGGAAAGGCGGTGGAATTGGTTTTCGAGCGGCTGGTATCCATAACACATAAAAATGTGATGGCACAGAGAGTTATTGTCCGCTTATTGGACGAAAGGAAGCCGGAAAGGGAAGAGGAATCGGGAAAATATAAGGTAAGGAAGATCAAGGTCCAGTCTTATCTGGACGGGGATGTGGAAAACCATACGAGGAAAACCAATCCTCTGGTGGATTACGGGCCTTTTGGAAAAAGGCTGGAAACGGAACGATGCGAGGCTTCGGAAGCATTGCTTTATTATGAGGGACGGACAAAAAAGAGCGGGTTAAGGATTGGCTGCGGGGTGGCGACAGAGGCCGGATGGAAGAACAGCGGAAGCGGGGAAGGAGAGGAAATGCCTGCGGAGCCTTTGGAGTGCAGAGTGGAAACAGGAGGATGTTATGCAAAAGCAGAGCGGGAATTTGCAGCAGAAGCGGGGAAGGAACTGGTTTTTGATACATATATTGTGTATTTTTCTTCCCAGGATGCCAGCGGCTCGTTATATGATGCTTCGGTGCAGGAGTGCGGGCGATGCAGGGAGATAGGCTATGAAAGGCTGAAAGAGGAACAAAGAGAAGCTTTCCATAATTTCTGGAAATATGCGGATGTGAAGATTAAAGGGGACGACAGGCTTTGCCAGGGGATGCGTTTTAATTTGTTCCACATTATGCAGGCGGCGGGGAGGGACGGAAAAACCGGGATGGGAGCCAAAGGGCTGTCCGGGGAAGGGTACGAAGGACATTACTTTTGGGACACGGAGATGTATATCCTGCCCGTATTCGTCTATACCGCGCCGGAGATTGCCAAGGCGCTGCTGGAATACCGCTATTCCACACTGGAACAGGCGCGTGCCAGAGCCAGGGTGCTGGGGCATCCGAAAGGGGCGTTGTTCCCATGGCGGACGATCAATGGGGAAGAGGCATCTACCTATTTTCCGCTGGGAACGGCGCAGTACCATATTAATGCGGACATCGCCTATGCGTTCTCCCTTTATGTCGATGTAACGGGGGATGAAACCTTTTTCATGGAGCGTGCGGCAGAAGTATTATGCGAGACGGCCAGGGTCTGGGCGGACGTGGGATGTTTTGCGGAAGCGAAGGGGGACAGATATTGTATTTGCGCGGTGACTGGGCCGGATGAATATAACGCTATTGTGGATAACAATTTCTATACCAATCTGATGGCGCGGGAAAATATAAGGGATGCAGTAAAGGCGCTGGAACGATTGAAAGGAATGGGGGAGGAAGCTTATCCGGAATTTGTAAAAAGGCTTGGGATTACGGAAGAAGAAGTTGCTTATTGGAAAAGAATCGTGGAAAATATGTATTTCCCCTATGATGAAAAGAGGGAGATATATCCGCTGGACGACGGGTTTATGATGCGCAAGCCATGGGACGATTCCCGGATACCGCCGGAGAAAAGACATCTTTTGTATGAAAATTATCATCCGCTGTTCGTCTACCGCCAGCGAATGTCAAAACAGGCGGACGCTGTCCTGGGGATGCTTCTTCACAGCAATTTATTCACAATGGAGGAATTGAAACGAAATTATGATTTTTACCAGGAGGTCACGCTCCATCATTCCTCCCTTTCCACTTGCATTTTTGGAATATTGGCATGCCAGATCGGTTATTATGACGAGGCATACGAATATTTTTCAAAGTCGGCACGGATGGATTTGGACGACCATCACAATAATTTTTATGCGGGCATCCATGCCGCGAATATGGCGGGTACATGGCTGGCGGTCGTCTATGGGTTCGCAGGGCTTCGGACAAACGGCGGGAAGCTGGAGCTGAAACCTTATGTGCCGGAAGCATGGGAAGGATATTCCTTTACGGTCCGTTATTTGGGGGCGACTCTTTTCGTGGAATCGAGCCACAGGGAAAGATGTTTTGTGCTGACAGAAGGAAAGGAATTGCGTTTTTGGCTGGAAGGAAAGGAAATCATTTTATCGGAAAAGGAGAATACTTATCGTGAAGAAATATAAGGCGATTTTTTTTGACTGGGACGGGACGGCGGTCGTTTCCCGCAAGGCTTCGGCAGACCAGGTGGCAGAACCGATGAGACGCTTGCTGGCAGAAGGGGTGAAGCTGGCAGTGATCAGCGGGACGACGATGGAAAATATTGCAGGGGGGAGGCTGCATGAATATTTTGGAACCAAAGAGCGGCGAAATTTATTTTTGGGCCTGGGGAGAGGGGCGTATAACTATAGCTTTGATAAAGAGGGGATGCCTTTTTTGCTGGAGCAAAGAACTCCTGATGAAGAGGGGACGCTGAAAATTCATGATATTTGTTATGAAATCCATAAAATCTTATTGCAAAACTATCGGATTCCCACGGATATTGTATTCAGCAGGCCGAATTACTGCAAGATTGACTTGATGGTAGAAAATCAAAGAGGGGATGCTTTGTTCTTACAGGAAGGAGAAAAGGAAGGGCTGCTCTGCTTTTTGGAAAAACATGGTTTTACAGGGGGGATAAAAGGACTGGTAGAGCTGGCAGAAAAAACAGGAAAGGAACAGGGAATCGAGGTATCTGCCACAACGGATGCAAAATACCTGGAAGTAGGGATTTCCAGCAAAAGCGATAATGTAAATGTTTTGTATGGATTTTTCCGCGATGAGTATGGGATTGCGGATCAGGAATGTGCATTTTGGGGCGACGAGTATATCGGCTTCGGGGAAGGAATCTATGGCAGCGATAGTTTTATGATGACAGAGGCTACAAAAGGAGGGGATTTTTATGATGTGTCGGATACGGAAGGGGACAGGCCGGAAGGAGTGAACCGCGTAGGGGGCGGAGTGGAAAGCTTTCTCAAGTTCCTGGAAGAGCAAAGCGCAGGGTGAAAAAGGAAGGGAGGAGATGCAGCGCTGCTGTTCGGCATATGGCCATCCGGGGTGCAACAGCTTGTCAGCATAAATGGAAGACTGTCCGCATAAAATTAGAAAATGGAAAATGGGAAATGCGGAAAGGAGGACATCCATGGCTGGCTATTATAAAAAGGTGATCTATCTTTCTTATTTGGAACAGGGGAATCGGATCAGGAGCGCGGGATTCATAAAAGCGGAAATGGCAGGGGATCAATGGACTTTTGATATGCGCGTGTCGGGAATGGCGGAGCTGGCAGAGAAAAAATATGACATATATGTCGGAAACACAAAGGAAGAACATGTGATAGGCAATATATTTCTTTATAAGGGAAGCGGGGAATGGAAAAGGAGCGGAAAAGGAAAATTGCCCGGCGCGGGGGGTATGGAGGCAGGAGAAGCGGGGCGTTTTTTTATAAAGATATCGGATACAGAGGTCATTGAGGGCAAATACCAGGCATCACCCATAGCAGAGGGAATAAAGGAAGACCGCCCGGAGAAAAAGGATGCGGGGCCTGGAAAGGAAAAAAAGGCATTCCATGCGGCGGAGAAGAAGGAGGAAAGGAAGAAACCGCCAAAGGAGGAAGAAAAGGCAGAAGCAAAGAAAACAAGAAACAGGGAGAAACTGGGCGGAAGCCCGGGAAAAGAAATCCGGGTGGAAGATGTTATTTTAGACGATAAATGGGAGCAGCTTTGCCGGATGTACCCAGTGGTGCATCCTTATGAAGATGAGAGGGAATATATATCGATACAGCCTAAGGACTTTGTCATCATGACAGGCGACTGCCAGCATTTGGCGAATAACAGTTTTCTGCTTCACGGATTTTATAATTACCGACACATCGTCCTCGGAAGAGAGCCGTCGGAGGAAACAGACGGAGAGGGGGCGGCGAAAGGATCGGAAAAAGAAAAAGCAAATCACGGGAAAAAGAAAGAGAAATACGGTAATTTTTATCTTGGCGTGCCGGGCGTATATTATGAGAGGGAAAAGATGGTGGCTTTGATGTTCGGGTTCGAGGCCTTTGAATGCTGCGGCGGCAGGGCGGAGCCGGGAAAATTCGGGTATTATTTGCGGAGAGTCAGTATATAAAGTGACAAAACCGTGCTTATATGCCGGAACAATCGAAAGGGGGAATAAAGCTTTCCAGACAGGTATTTCCGTCCTGGATGAAACCATTTTCGATCCCAATATCCAGGGCGTAGTCTGTCAGCTTATCATATTCCCGGGCAGAGACTGTGCGGTTCAGTTCGGGATAGGCTTGCGCATCCAGATAGGAGGGAATGGGAGTATACTGGTTCATAATACTGACATATATGTCATTTTTGTAAGTGCTGTATAAATATTGTAAAACTTTCCGGGAATCCTCCATGCATCCCGGGAGCATAAGATGCCTTACGATGACACCCTTTTTCATCAGAGGGCCGGAGTAATCATCTTCCCGGTTTTCGGATTCCGCCAAGAGCTGGGGGGCAAAAACGGGCGTTCCGGCCTGGCGCACCATTTCTTGGATGGCTGAAGCGGCATAAATAAAATAATCTTCGGCAAAGGAATATTTTTTGCTGAGTGCGGAGGAAATATATTTCAGGTCAGGAAGATAAATATCGATCAGCCCGTCCAATTCTTTCAGAGTGTCCGCTTTTTCATAAGAGCTGGTATTATAAACAACGGGAATGGCAAGGCCGCTGGTTTTGGCATATTCCAGCGCTTCTTTGATTTGCGGGACAAAATGGGTGGGCGTGACAAGATTGATGTTGCACGCGTTTTTTGCCTGAAGTTCTAGAAAAATAGTTCCAAGGCGTTCCGGGGATATTTCTTTTCCTGTCAAGCTTTTGGAAATGGCATGGTTCTGGCAGAAAACGCAGCCCATATTGCAGCCGGAAAAAAAGACAGTACCTGAACCGGCCTGTCCTGAAATGCAAGGTTCCTCCCACATATGAAGCGCGGCTCTTGCCGCCCGCATTTGATCCGTTTCGCCGCAATATCCAGTCTGGCCGTTTGCCCTGTCGGCATGGCAATTCCTTGGACAAAGCGTGCAGTCATGCATGTTCATTCCAGACTCCTTTATCACTGGTGGCATATCATTGATAGTATATCACTGATAGTATATCATTGATAACATATCAAAATATTTTCCATGTAAAATACCGTGCGTTCTGTGTTGAGCCGCATCAATATACGTTACCTTTACAGTTAACTCCGCCAGGCACCCTTGCGGCACATGGGAGATTCTGCTTAGTGCTGCTTTGTTCCCAACCTGACACGGTTCGCAGATTCCCATTGCGCAAGACCCAAACTTCAACGCCACTTATAAAGGGCAGCTATACCAAATAAAAGCCCGCGACAGAACATCACCCCTACTAAAGCGGATTGTAGGTACAGGACACCGCTAACGCCCCGGCTGCACGGTGGTTTTAGTATACTGGTTTTCACGGGAATTGTCAATGTTGTCTTTATTGCGCTGGCGGAGTTCTTTGAAGAAAGTGGTTATAATATTGCTGCATTCCGTTTCGAGTATGCCTCTCGTCACATGGACTTGATGGTTGAACTGGGGCATTTCCAATATATTAAGGATGGAACCCGCACAGCCGGCCTTGGGATTCATGCATCCGATGATGACCTCAGGAATACGGGCCTGGACAATAGCGCCGGAACACATCTGGCATGGCTCCAGAGTGACATAGAGAGTGCAGTCTTCCAGCCGCCAGTCGCCGATTTTTTTGCTTGCTTTGTTGATGGCGGTTATTTCCGCATGGGAAAGGGTGTTTTTATCCGTATTGCGGCGGTTATAGCCCCTGCCTATGATTTTTCCCTCATGGACGATAACGCAGCCGATCGGGACTTCACCGAGCAGATATGCTTTTTTAGCCTGCTTTAGGGCTTCTTTCATATATTTTTCATGTATATCCATTGTTACCTCATTTCACTTTTGAAATATAGCGCCGATACAAGTATAATATATATTGCCGGAAAGGGCAAGGATACGGGAAAGGGTGATAGGACGATGAGGATATGCGGATTGAATAAAACGACGCTTTTGGATTATCCGGGGCATGTGGCGGCGGCAGTTTTTCTTGGAGGCTGTAATTTCCGATGTCCCTTCTGCCAAAATGGGGATTTGGTGCTGAGGCCGGAGAGCCAGGCGGCGGTCAGGGAGGAAGAGTTGTTTTCTTTTTTGGAAAAAAGAAAGGGCATTTTGTCAGGCGTATGCATAACTGGCGGGGAACCGACGATGGAAAAGGATTTGGGGCGGTTGGCCGGAAGAATAAAGGAGATGGGGTATCTGGTCAAATTAGATACCAACGGCTCTCGGCCGGAAATCATAGAGGGATTGTTAAAAAACGGATGGGTGGATTATATTGCTATGGATATAAAGAACAGCATGGAGCGTTATGGGGAAACGGTCGGTTTAAGGAATCTGGATCCGGGAAGGATCCGGGAATCCATGAACTTGATTATGAAAAGCGGAATTGATTATGAATTCCGAACAACCATAGCAAAGGAATTGCACAGGAAAGAGGATATGGAGTCGATCGGAAGAGAAATAAAAGGGGCAAAGGCTTATTTCCTGCAAAGCTACCAGGAAAGCCCCGGAGTAATTATGCCTGGTTTCCATGCGTACAACAGGGCGGAGATGGAGGGGCTGGCGGCAGCGGTACGCCCTTTTGTACCCGATGTACAAGTCAGGGGCTAGAAAAGAGAATAATATTTCCGGCGGATCCGTCTGGTAAATCCATAGTCGATAATGACCGGGCGGCCATGGATCAGCCCCCAGTTGACCGGGCGGCAGAGATCGGCGGGCAGCAGATTATATTTATGGGGAATATATTGGAAATTGCCGAGCTGGAATAGTCCCCGATTTGTTTTCACATGGAAATAACTGCGGATATCAGAAAAATCAGAGACCGGGTCGGCCTTTTCCATGATAAGATAACAGTTATCTGAAGAAATAAATAAAACTTTAGCGAAAAGATCAGAATCATCCATTTCGGAAATAACGGATTCTACTTGGTTTTGCGCATAGCCTTTGGCGTTGCGGGCAACTTTTAAGACGGCGCCGTTTCCCAAGTCATAAACTCTGCGCCCTGAACCGATACCGAGCGGGGGATAAGCCCCTTCGGAAAGATGGCTGATGATCAAAGATAGATCGGTGGTATCATTCATAAACATCACCTGAAATATTTGTAATATATTATCATTATATGGCAGGAAATGGAGGAAGGTTCGTGGAGGATGGCGCAAAGGAAAAGGGAACGGTTATGCAGTCAATGGTAATTGATTTTTGGATTTCTGCGTCACGTTACTTTTTTCGTGCAAAATTTGGGCAAGTGTGCTATAATATAACAATCGGGTTATTTGACAGAGCAGGGAAGCAAGGGTATAAGAATAAAAGGGAAAAGAGGTAATAAAATTATGGAAATCTTGATTCTGGGCGGCGGTTTGCTTATTTGTATTATTGCAGTGATTATATCAGCGGTGACTTCTGTAGTATCTGCAGTGGCAGCCAGCGAGGATGAGGAAAATTTCTAAATTTAATATTATTTTAGATTTAGTTTATGAATGGTTATGAAATTTTATAGGTTTTTTCAAAACTAAACACATAACGGACACATTTATCATTTATTATTAACTCAGATAGTTGAAGAACTCACTATTTAAAACTCACTATCTCCCCCCTCATAAGAAAATAAAGAAAAAAGCTCCGTTTAAGCGGGGCTTTTTTCTTTATTTTCTTATGAGGGGGGAGATGTAAGAACGCAAAATTGGAATGGATATTTTTTAATATATAGTATATACTAAGTATATACTATATGGCAGGGAGGGTTTGCATGCAGGCACAAGTAAAAGAATGGGGAAACAGTCAGGGAATCAGATTGTCAAAAGAAATTTTAAAAAGCGCAGGAATTGCATTAAATGAGGTTTTAGATGTCACAGTATCCAATGGTGTCATTACTTTAGCAAAACCATTTCGCCATAAAACATTGGAAGAAAGAGCTTCGGAATTTGACGGGGAATTAATGCTTGACGGCGAGTATGATTGGGGCGAACCCGTCGGAAGAGAGGTATGGTAATGGAACACTTGCATCAGGGGGATATTTTGAAAATAGAGAAAATGAAACATCCGGTATTAGTTGCCAGTAAAGATTTTTTTAATGCCAGTGGCGAAATAATAGGATGCCCTATTATTCATAATTCCAGGCAGGGGCCTCTTCATATATGGATGTCTACGGAAAATACAGAAGGATATATTCATTGCGAAAAGCTTACATTGCTGGATTTATCCGTGCGTGGTTATAAAAAGGCAGATAGACTGCCAATTTCCGAAATGATGAATGTATCCGATGCTATTCAAGGTATTTTTGAATATATTTGATGATATACACGCCTGGAATGAGGAGAATGCTTATGGAAAATCTCAGTCTTTTGTACCCGGAAGGATATGGTGAAGCCAGGAGGGCTTCCCACAGAATGAAAAATTATGATTTTGTCGAAGCGCTGCAATTAGAATCTCTTATTGTCCTCGTAAAGGACGGCTACCGGGGAATGACGAATTTGAAGCTTCAGGATTTTTTTTCGACGGATGAGGAAGTGCTGCGGTACCGGCTGGATATCGTGGAGGACATATTAAAAAACAGAGAGTGGTATGATGTGTTCTGCAAAGCCGTTCCGGCGATCCAGAACGTATCGGATATGCGTCGGTCGATGAACGGGGAATTTTCAGTGGAATCTGCGCTGGGATCCATTCGGTTTCTGGAAATGTATATCGAACTCGTGGATCTGTTTGCGGAAAATACCCTTTTCCTGGAAACGCATTCCGAAGGGCTCCGCGCTTTGCAGAGCAAAGTAAGGGAAGTGGCGGAGGGAGAGGAATACCGTAACCTGAAAAAAGAACTGGCTAAGGAAGAAACAAATTTCGGGCTGGTGAAGAGCATAACGCTTGGGGTGAACCTGGATGAGACGCTGCATGTGCAGGAAGCGGGAATTGTTTCGGTCAATATGGAAAAATTCCGCCCCGGAACGGTGATGGACAGACTGTTGAAAAAAACGGGCAAAGAAAGCATGTCTTATATGACACCGCTGTTTTCCATTAACAAAGGGCTGCATATAGGGGATGCGAAGGCGGTGGAGATTTCCACGCGTTCGGCGCTGAATACAATTTTCGCCCGAACGATCAGAAGCTTCGGGCCTGCGGTGCAAAAGTATTTTTCTTTGAATACATCATGGCTGGTGCAGATCCTGGATGATATCCGTTTTCTGACAGCCGGTGCAAAGTTTATACTGGATATGGAAGAAAAGGGATTTTTCTTTTGCAAACCAGAGGTTGCGCCCATGGATGAAAAAAGATGCAACCTGACGGAGGTTTATAATCCGGTATTGGCTGTCAAAGAAGTAGAAAAAACGGTAGTTTCCAATTCTTTTTCCTATGATGAAAAGGGAAGGTTCTATCTAGTGACAGGGCCGAACCATGGAGGAAAATCTATTTTTGCATATTCGGTCGGGATGGCTCAGGCTCTGTTCCAGCTGGGGCTGTTTGTGCCGGCGCGGGCGGCGCGGATCAGCCCGGCGACAGGGATATTCACTCATTTCCCGGTATCGGATGAGAACAACTATGGAAAAGGGCGGCTGGAAAGCGAGTGCGCCAGGCTGGGAAAAATCATGGAAGTATTGGAGGATACGGATATCCTTCTGATGGATGAGTCTTTCGCCAGCACAAGCGGAATGGAGGCCGGATATATTGCTTCGGAAGTGTTATGCAATATCGGAGTAATCGGATGCGGCGGTATTTTTGTCACCCACATCCATGACCTGACACAGAAGCTGGAAGAATATAACGGCTATCCGGGAAACAGGGGAAAGATCGATAATCTGGTGGCGCAGATGGAGGATAAGGAGGGCGGCATCCGAAGCTACAAGGTGGAGCGGACAACGCCGGACGGACTGAGCTATGCAAAGGATATTGCCGCGAGATATGGACTGCTGTGCAGATTGCCCGGTTATGCGGATCATGATAAAATAGAAGAATAGAAAAAGGGAAAGTTTGAAGGGGCATAAAGGATGGCAGGAGAGATAGCGCTGGGAGAAGAAGAGCAGACGCGGCGGCAGGAAAGGATCAAAGGGCTGGCCAGTCAGGTGATGCAGCTGGCACGGGACAGTATCGTAGTGAATATGCGTTTTCTGGATGCGGCCTTGTCCCGGTTGGAAGCGGAAGCGCGCAGCGGGCTGGGAGGAGCCGCGTCGGATGGCGATAAATTATATTACGATCCGGCCTGGCTGTTGAAAAAATACAAAAAGGAATCAGGATATCCGATTCGGCTGTATCTTCATGTATTGCTACATTATGTGTTTTCCCATAGCTACCATTATGGGGAAAAGGAATCGGAGCTATGGGACTTGGCGGCGGATGCCGCCGTGGAAAATGTCATATTAGAAATGGGGCTTCCGATGGGAGGGCTGGAAGAGGATGCGGAGGCCAAAAACAAGCTGCATTACCTGAAAGAAGATGCGGGGGCCTTGACGGCAGAAAGGATATACCGTTATTTAAAAAATAATACACTGACGCCGGGGGAAAAAGGACAGTGGCAGCGGTTGTTTGACAGGGATGCCCATATATATTGGCAGGAACAGGAAAAGCTGGAAATCACGCTGGAGCAGTGGAAAAAGATCAGCGAGAGGATAAAGGCGGATGTCAAGTCCTTTTCCAAAGATAAGAATTCATCGGAAAGCATGGAAAAGAATCTGGCGGAGGCGACAAGGGACAGATATGATTATGGGGAACTGCTGCGCCGGTTTACTGTTATGGGAGAAGACCTGCGGGTGAACGATGAGGAGTTTGATTATATTTATTATACTTACGGATTGTCCCAGTATGGGGATATGCCGCTGATTGAACCTTTGGAATATAAGGATGCCAAAAAGGTGAAGGAGTTTGTCATTGCTGTCGATACTTCGGCTTCTTGCAGGGGAGAGACCGTTAAAGAATTCATCAGGAAAACATATTCCATTTTGAAGGGAACGGAGAATTTTTTCCAGAAAATCAATGTGCATATCATACAATGCGACAGCGATGTCAGAAATGACACGAAGATCACCTGCCAGGAGGATTTTGACCGGTTTTTGAAGGAAGGAAAAATAAAAGGTTTTGGTTCCACGGATTTTCGCCCGGTATTTGATTATGTGGATAAACTGGCAGAAGAAGGGGAATTTGAAAACTTAAAAGGATTGATTTATTTTACCGACGGATATGGGGTATACCCTGCGCGGATGCCGGGCTACGATACGATTTTTGCATTTTTGGATGACAGCGATGAACGGCCGGAGGTTCCGCCATGGGCGATTCCAGTCGTGCTGAATGAAGATGAAATAGAAGGGATGGCTGCCGGAGGGCAGGAAGATGGAAAATGAATATAAAACAGGCGAAAGAGCATATCAAAAATACGGTGAAATTATACTTAAAAAAGGATGAGTTTGGAGAATATAGGATTCCCGTAGTGCGCCAGAGGCCGGTTTTTCTGCTGGGAGCGCCGGGGGTAGGAAAAACGGCGGTTATGGAACAGATCGCCCAGGAGCTGGGAATTGCGCTGGTTTCTTACTCTATGACCCACCATACAAGACAGTCGGCGCTGGGGCTGCCCTTTATCGAAGAAAAAGAATACGGGGAGGAAAGCTACCGGGTATCGGAATATACGATGAGTGAGATCATCGCGTCGATTTACGACGTGATGGAGAAAAGCGGCATAAAAGAGGGTATTTTATTTTTGGACGAAATTAACTGCGTGTCCGAGACGCTGGCGCCGTCCATGCTGCAATTTCTCCAGTATAAAGTGTTCGGCAGACATAGAGTGCCGGAGGGGTGGGTAATTGTCACCGCAGGAAATCCGCCGGAGTATAATAAGTCGGTAAGGGAATTCGACATAGTGACGATGGACAGGCTGAAAGTTCTGGACGTGGAAGCGGAATACGGCGTATGGAAGGAGTATGCGCAGGAGAAGGGGATCCATAACGTGATCACAAGCTATCTGGAGCTGAAAAAAGAGCATTTTTACCGAATAGAGACTACGGTAAAGGGGCGTTCTTATGTAACGGCGAGGGGATGGGAGGACCTGTCCCAGATTCTCTATCTGTATGAAGAAGAAGGGCTTGCGGCAGATGAGGTTTTGATCGGGCAATATTTGCGGAACGAGCGGATCGTCAAAGAGTTTGCCGCTTATTATGACTTGTATTATAAATATAAAAAGAATTACCATGTGGAAGAGATTTTAAACGGAAATGCGTCGGAAGAAGTTGACACCAGGGCAAAAGCAGCGCCTTTTGACGAAAGGCTGTCACTGCTTGGCATGCTGTTTGATATCATGCTTGGCGAGACAAGGCAGGGAGTGGAGGGGGCTGATTATCTGAATGACCTGATGCCCTTATTAAAAGGACTGAAAAATTTGGTGGAAAAGGAATCGGATCTCACTTTGCTGGCAGACATGCTGGACAGACAAGTGGAGGCAAAGAAAAGAGCGTCCGATTCCCTGCGGCTGGCGAATGCTTTATCCGAGGGGGACAAGAGGAAACACAGAAGGACGATCCGTTTTCTGGAGGAGGCCAAAAAGGAGTTGTATGTCGGAGATGCAGGAACGGCGGAAGAAGCTTTTTCTTATATAAAGAAGAAATTTGACATCCAGGTCAGGGAAATGAAAGAAGAGGTTGCAGAAACGAAAGAACGGCTTCATCGGTTATTTGAATTTGTAAAGGAAGCCTTTGGGGAAGAAAATGAGATGCTGATTTTGGTGACGGAACTGACGGTAAATATTTTCAGCGCCCGTTTTATCGGCATGTTCGGCAGTGAGGACTACCAAAAATATAATGGAAAACTGCGGTTGTCGGGACGCCAGGAGGATCTGCGCCGCGAGATCGAAAGGCTGGAGCTGTAAAGTTAGGGCCGCGCAGAAACGGGGTGGATGATGACGGAAAAAAATAACGGAACCTTTGGATATCGAGTAGACAGGCAAAGGGATGGGTGCGGGGAATCCCGGATCGCGATTACGGATTATAAAGGAGGGCATGCCGAAGTGCATGTGCCGGAAAAGATAGATGGGATTGCTGTGAAAGCGTTGGCCAAAAAAGCCTTTTTGAGCAGAAAAAATCTCAAGAATGTATTTTTGCCGGAAAGTCTGGAAGAAGTGGGTGATTGGGCATTCGCCTACTGCACGGGCCTGGAAAACGTATATCTTCCAAAGAAAAACATAAAATTAGGCAGCGGTGTTTTTATGGAATGTCCTAAAATCAGGAAGATATATACATATGAGGCGAAGGAAGCAGAAAGAATGCCGGCCGGCATAAATGGAAGCGGGGAAACGGGGCGGAAAATGGAGAAAGACCAGACTGCCGCGCTGCTGGCTGCCGCCGTGGCACTGGATGCGGAATATCTGCTCGATATGGAGGAAGCAGGGACAGAGCAATGGATCTGGAAATGGGATGCCCGGATGAAAACGATCATGGAAATGGAAGACGGAGACGGGTACACGAAGATGATTTTATGCGGGGAAGAGGATTATGGATGCAGCCTGGAGGAGTTTATAAAGAATAAGAGAAAAAACAAAGTACGCCTAGCTATGCTGCGGCTGCTGAATCCGATCGGCCTTTCCGAAGAGAACGAAACTTTATGGAAGAAATACCTTTTGGAGCATACAAAGGGATGCCTGTCGGAGGAAACCTGGGAGGTGATATTAAAGGAGCATGGATATGAAGAGGAGTATTTTCAGCTTTTTGCGGATATCGGAGGAATCAGGGAAGAGAACTTTGACGGGTTGCTGATTGATATGGGAGAAAATTATGCGGAAATGAAGGCATTTTTTATTAGCTGCAAAGAAAGGCTGATGGGCGGAAAAGATTTTTTTGACGCTATGTCGCTGGATAATTGGTGACAGGGAAGAGAAGGGGGCAAGGCGATGGATGAAAAGTTGATCGAGGATATTCTCAGGCATTTGGACAGTGAAACGCAGATGGGCGTGATGAGGATGAGCGTGGAAATGGATGAAAAAAGCTCCGGGGCTGCCCGGGTTTCACACAAATGCTGCAATATGTACGGAAGGCCGGCGAATGAAACGGTGGGGCTTCTGGATAGTTATACGGATCTGAATGCAGGGAGGCCGGATAATGAAAAAAACGAGTAGGGAAGAATTCCTTCCCTGCTCGTTTTCTGTCACGGGCTATTGCCCGATGAATTTATAAGGAAGAAAATATGTATGAAAGAGAAGATACAATACAGTTAAAAGCAAAGAAAGCCATAATAACAGTTACAACGATAGACTGCGTTCGATTACTTTGCATGGGTTTCCTGAATTCTTCTACAATAGACTGGGAAGGGTCGGAAGGAATATAGCAAACCTGGCAATTGCTGCCGACATTGTAGTGTCCTTTTCTTTTTTCTGCAAAATCCAAGCTCACGGTGTAATTCTTGGAGTCAACCGTATACGATATCACAGGATACTCATTGGTCCAGCGGAAAGAACGGTTCCGGCGGCGGACACTTACTACCTCGCTGATACGGCCCTCTGCTTTGCCAGTCATTTCATGCGCACGGTTTGATAAGCCGTTCATCTTTTGGAAGCGACGGAAAAAAGTCCATGCGACAAAGGCAAGAAGGAGACCAAAAACAAGAGCAATGGCTCCTGAGACAAGATAAAAACTGCTATCCATAATAAATACCTCCTATATTGTAAATATTGATACTATTTTGCAAATGTAATTTTATAATAAACGGGAAAAAAATGCAAGAGGGGGGAAAATCAATTTTGGCAATCGAAAATTAAAATTTTAAATTCCACTCCCTCGCCATACGGTGGAATTTACCTCTG